>Ga0335079_10000352_pt1 | contig 53326 bp, 50 predicted proteins | sample Lox_Sample_33_FD_206719 | JGI IMG/M metagenome (GOLD analysis project Ga0335079, IMG submission 206719) | Soil microbial communities from Loxahatchee National Wildlife Refuge, Florida, United States - Lox_Sample_3.3 | ecosystem: Environmental > Terrestrial > Soil > Wetlands | place: USA...
CGCGGAAGGAATTGCGCACGCGGCGGTCGGAGCTGAAGGACATCGAGGAAGCGAGCGAAGTCGGCCTGACGGAGCTGAAGCGCACGCTTTCCTTGATTCAGCGCGGCGAAGCGGAAGCGGAGCAGGCTAAGAAGGAATTGATCGAAGCCAACCTTCGACTTGTGGTTTCCATCGCCAAGAAATACACGAACCGCGGATTGCAGTTTCTCGACCTGATTCAGGAAGGGAACATTGGCCTGATGAAAGCGGTGGACAAGTTCGAGTGGCGCCGCGGATATAAATTTTCGACGTATGCGACGTGGTGGATTCGCCAGGCAATCACCCGCGCGATTGCCGATCAGGCACGGACGATCCGCATTCCGGTGCATATGATCGAAACGATCAACAAACTGGTGCGGACCAGTCGGCAGCTCGTGCAGGAACTGGGCCGCGAGCCGACCAGCGAAGAGATCGCCAAGCGCATGGACATTCCCGTGTCCAAGGTGCGGAAGATTTTGAAGATCGCGCAGGAGCCTATTTCGCTGGAAACGCCCATCGGAGAAGAGGAAGATTCGCACCTGGGAGACTTCATCGAAGACAAGGCAGTGGTTTCGCCATCCGATGCCGTAATCAACTTGAACTTGAAGGAGCAGACTTCTTCGGTGCTGAAGACGCTGACGCCTCGCGAGGAAAAAGTCATCAAGATGCGCTTCGGGCTGGACGATGGCAGCGAGCACACGCTGGAAGAGGTCGGACAATCCTTCGCGGTCACGCGCGAGCGCATCCGTCAGATCGAAGCGAAGGCGCTGCGCAAGCTGCGGCATCCTTCTCGCTCGCGCAAGCTCCGGGCCTTCCTGGAAGGCCCTTCGCGGGATTATCTATAGAAAGCAACCGAGCGCCTGACCTCGAAGGCGACCGATGAAAGGCTCCCAGAAGATCGCGGCGCTGGTGCTGCTCGCAGCTGCGGGAGCCGCAGGCTATGGGATTTTTCGCCTCGGCCGGCCTGCGTCTGCCAATTCCACCGGAAACACGAAGAAGAGCACCGCTCAGACGGCGCCGCTCGTGGATCAATCTCCGCTTCAGGCTGCGCAGCAGTTGGCGCAGCTTGCCGACACGCCCGATGAGCAAGCGGTTGCGAAGGACGCGCTCGCGGAGGCAAATCGCGAAGTGGACGCGGCTTTTGCGCAGGCGCTTTGGCAAGCGAAGTACTATGCTCCGCCGCTCTCCGCCGAAGCCAAACAGATTCAAGCGCGGCTGCAACAGGCGCAGAAATCGCTGGAGACGGACCAGCAGCGCGTCAAAAATCTTACTGCGGCGGAGGCCAAAGCGTCCGGAACGCGCAAGGACGCTATTGACGACGAGATCGCGCTGGTGAATTCGCAGGTCGAACTGGATCAAGACGAGGTCAATGACGCGCAGCAGGACTTGATTCGCGCGGGCGGCGACCCCCACGGCCGCATTCAGCAGATGCAGCAGGAAAGACAGGAGACCCGCGCAGTCTCCGTAGGGACGGCCGCGCCGGCCATAGAAGAGCGCGGGTTGATCAATCGATTCCAGCAGTGGTCCGCGCTTCGCACGAAAACGCTACTGTTGACCAAGGCAAAGTCCGACGCGCTGACTGCTGCCGCGGTGCTTTCCGAGCAACACGACGATCTGGAAGCGGAAACCGACGCGGAGAAATACAATTCGCCGGTTCTGGCCTCACATTCCTCGCTTGCGCAAACGCAGGACGCGGCGTCAGGAGGCCAGCCGCCTGCTTCGCCCGGCACACCGGCTTCCTCCACTCTGAACCCGCAAGAGGCCGCGGCTCTGATTGCCCAAACCAAGCGGATCGCCGCGAATCAGCAAAACCTCGCGAGTTTCGATAAGCGAATTGACGCGCAAAAGGATCTTGCCGATACATACACGCAATGGATATCGCTGGTGGAAGCGCGACAGAACAATGTCAGCCGCAGGATCCTCTTCAGGCTGTTGATCATTCTCGTCATCGCGTTGCTCGGACTCTTTTTCAATACCTGGCTGGAATCGGTTCTCGAGAAATTGCATCTCGACCGGCGCCAAATCCAGACGCTGCGGGCGATCGGGCGAGTGTCCTTGCAGGTTGTATCGGTGCTTTTCGTCCTGCTGATCATTTTCGGGCCGCCCAGCCAACTGGGAACGGTGCTGGGCCTCGCGGGCGCGGGCCTTACAGTAGCGCTGAAAGATTTCATCGTCAGCTTTATCGGCTGGTTTGTGCTCATGGGAAAGAACGGTATCCGGTTGGGCGATTGGGTGGAGATCAACGGCGTGACCGGCGAGGTCGTCGAGATCGGCCTTTTTCACACCGTGCTTCTCGAAACGGGGAATTGGACGGACAGCGGGCATCCAACCGGCCGTCGCGTCACGTTTACGAACAGTTTTGCCACGGCGGGTCACTATTTCAATTTCTCGACTTCAGGCCAGTGGCTTTGGGATGAAGTTCAGCTGATATTGCCCTCCGGCGAGGATCCTTATCCTCTGATTGACGCGATCCAGAAAACGGTCGAGCAAGCCACGGAATCGACCGCCGCGAAGGCCCAGGAAGAATGGAAGCGATCTGTGCGTTCACGGGACATGGGCACGATCAGTGTGGCGCCTGCGCTCAGCCTGAAACCCGTCCCTGGCGGGATCGAAGTCACCGTGCGATACATCACACGCGCGAACGAGCGGCACATTCTGCGGGCGCAAATCTACCAAGAGATCGTCAATATTCTCGGCGGAAGACCCATGGCGCCGCCAACGGCGGCTTGAGTCAGGCGAGAATCTTACAGGCCCTCAATTCGCGGCGCCTGCACAATTGAGAAGCTGCCTTGCGCGGAAACCTGACATGGCGGCGAAGAGATAGAGCAAGGCGAGCAGGGCATAACCTGAGACGATCCCCGCGGACTGCGCGACCCATCCCAGCGAAAAGCTCATCAAGAGCTGAATGGCGGTGGTGAGAATGGCGATGGCGGATTGCGTGCGGCCCATGAAGTGGCGGGGAACGATTTGCATCAGCGAAGTTTGGGCCACGACGCCGCCCACGGCACGGCAGAAACCAAAGAAAATTTGAAGCGCCACGGCCCCCGTGATAAAGGCCACGAAGGGCACGGCCATGTGCCCGGCAGCGAGGGCGGCCAGGGCAGCGGCATAAAAAGTAAGGCGCGCCGGGCCGCGCAACTGGCTTGCCAGCAAACCCCCGAGGATCGCGCCGGTGGCCCAGCCTGCCTCCAGAAAGCCTAGCCCCCGAGCGCCCGCGTGCAGGACGTCGCTCACCAGCGCTACCACAACCACGTTGGCGCTGACGACGCCAGCCATCATCACGGCATGAGTGATGCCGAGCGCACGCACCGCAGGCTGCTGCTTCAAATAGGCGAATCCTTCTTTAAGGTCGGCATAGACGGCCAGCTCGAGGCCGGCCTCTGCGATTTCCGGAATTTCTGCGGTTTCGAGGGCCTCGGCAGTTGCTTCTGTCGCTTCGGAATATTCGCGCGGATATTTTGCCAGGTGATCGCGGGGGGAAACATAGCCGCGGCGCAATTGAAAGAGGCAATAGGCGGAAACGAAATACGTGAGCCCGTCAATGCAAAGAATGCCGGCGATGCCCGCGCGGTCGTAGAAGAATCCCACGAAGGAGCCCGCGATCAGCATGCCGCTCTGAATGCCGATCAGGACGGCGGCATTGGCGCCGGCAAATTCGCTCGGAGGAATGATTTCCTGGACGAGGGCATTCACCGTGGCCCAGTACATGGCCGAGCCCATGCCGGTCACGAGCGTCATCGCATAGAGATGCCAGAGATGGAGATCGTGCTTCCAGGCGACATACGAAGTGGCGAGGACGACAAAGCCGCGGAGCAGGTCCAGCAGGACGCCGAGATAGCGGCGATCGTAGCGGTCAATCAGCACGCCACCGAGAAACGGCACGATCAGTCCAGGCAGCGTAATCACAATGACCTGCAGGCTGACGGCAATGGTGGAATGCGTGGCGGAAAGGATGTACCAGCTCACGCCGGCGAAATTCATGCCGCTGCCGAAGAGCGACACGAACATGGCCACGAAGAAATAGCGGAAGCCGCGCTGCGCCCAGATCAGCGACCAATCAGTTCTTGATGGAGCGGCGGCGGCCATGAATCCTGATAGATTACACTGGGCGCGGTCTCCCGAAGGGTTGGTGGGCAGCAACGGTTCGATAAATTGCAACACCGGGTGCATTGAAGTTTGCGATGCTCTTGGCAGGACAATGTCGAAAGACGAATTGCTCAGCGTAGAGGGGTTGACGGTCGAGCTGGCGACAGCGGCCGGATGGGTGCGTCCCGTGAATGAGGTTTCGCTGCGCATTGCCGCAGGAGAATCATTGGGATTGGTGGGCGAATCGGGAAGCGGCAAGACGATGCTTTCGCTGGCGCTGATGGGATTGTTGCCAGAGGGCGCGAAAGTCGCGGGAAAAGCGTGGTTGGAAAATGGACAAGACACAAACGGCGGATTCGCAGGAAAAGTGGATCTGACACGGCTCAGCGAAGAAGAATGGCAAAGAGCGCGAGGGCGGGAAATTGCGATGATTTTTCAGGAGCCGATGACTTCGCTGAATCCGGTGATGCGCGTGGGAGCGCAAATTGAAGAGGCCGTGCGGGCGCATGAAGCGGAATTGCCTAAGCGGGAAGTGCGCAAGCACATGTTGGATGCACTGGAGAAAGCGGCAGTGCCGGAGCCGGAGACGCGGGCGGATCAGTATCCGCATCAGCTTTCCGGAGGTTTGCGGCAGAGGGTGATGATTGCGATGGCATTGGCCGGCGGGCACTCGCGCGAAAAGGGAAAAGTGAGCGGGCCGCGGTTACTGATTGCGGACGAGCCGACGACGGCTCTGGACGCGACGGTGCAGAAACAGATTCTGGATTTGCTGGACACGCTGCGAAGAGAACTCGGATTGGGATTGCTGTTTATCACACACGATTTGGGTGTAGCTGCGCAAATATCCAATCGTGTTGCGGTGATGTACGCGGGACGCATCGTTGAAGAAGGACCGGCAAGCGATGTATTGCAAGCGCCGAGGCATCCTTACACGCAAGGATTGCTGGCGGCTTCACCGAAGCTCGAACGCGCAAAATTGAAGCCGATTCCCGGCACGGTGCCACAACTGACGGCGTTGCCGCCGGGCTGCGCGTTTGAACCGAGATGTGGAGTGCGGTTGGAGGAATGCACTGCGGTCGTTCCCGATTTGCGCGCGGCGGGAAAAGATCATGCGGCGCGATGCGTTCTGGTGAAATAAGGGGGTGAAAAAGCTCACGCAGAGGGAAAAGAGGAAAGCAGAGAGCGCGGAGAGTCTGACGAAGAGTTGCAGGACGGAGACGGATTGAGCGAGAGACAAAGGCCGACGGAGGCTTTGCTTGAGGCGAAGAAACTCAAAAAGAGTTTTCGTCGCGGAGGAGGCATCTTCGCGGGCAATAGCAATTCTGCGGAGGGCAAGAATTTTGCAGCGGTGGACGGAGTGAGCCTGACGGTTGCGCAGGGCGAGACGCTGGCGATTGTCGGAGAAAGCGGATGCGGAAAGACGACGCTGGCGCGAATGCTGCTGAGGCTGATCGAGCCGGATGCGGGAGAGATTCTTTTTTGCGGGCGCGATTTGCTGAAATTGTCGGAAGCGGATTTGCGCGCGGCACGGCGCAGGATGCAAATGATCTTCCAGGACCCGTTCGCTTCGCTGAATCCCCGAATGCGCGTCGGAGAGATTGTGGGAGAGCCACTGGCGATCCACGAGGCAAAGCTTTCACGAAGCGAGCGGCAGGCGCGCACTGTGGCGATGCTGGAGCGCGTCGGATTGAAAGGCGAGGCGTTGCGGCGGTATCCGCATGAATTTTCGGGCGGGCAAAGGCAGCGCATCGGGATTGCCCGCGCCCTGATCCTGCGGCCCAAATTGGTGGTGGCGGATGAGCCAGTCTCGGCGCTCGATGTTTCGATCGGCGCACAGGTATTGCTCCTGCTGCAGGAATTACAGAGCGAATTCGGACTGACGTACATCTTTATCTCGCATAGCTTGCCGGTGGTGGCGCAGATGGCCACGCGGATTGCGGTGATGAATGCCGGGCAATTTGTCGAAATCGGAGAGGCAGAGCAAATTCTGAAGCAGCCGGCAAACGAATACACCAGGGAGTTGCTGGCGGCGGTTCCTGAAGCGGCGACCGGGTCCTGAAATTTTAGCTTGCGCCGGACGTAATAGCCCGGTAGAAGCAAGATAGAAATCTGTGGTGGAGGAATCCTCGATGGGAACAATGCCTACCCCTGCGCCCGAAGCGCGGGCCACGATTAGCCCTGTTGGCCGGTTGTTTGGCGTGCTGTTTTCTCCAGGCAAGACTTTTGAAGATATCGTGCGGAAGCCAAACTGGGTGCTGCCTTCTCTGGTTTTGCTGATATTCAGCGTGATAGCGACGGTCTGCCTGGTGCAGCGAGTGGACTGGAACGATGTCGTCCGGTCGCAGATCGAAAAAAGTTCGGCATCTTCGCAGCTCACTGCGGAACAGAAAGACCAGCGGGCGGCGATGGGGGCAAAAGTCGCGCCGATCATTGCCTACGTCGGAAGTGTTCTCGGGCCAGTGGTTTTATTGCTTTTGGTTGGATTGATCATGTGGGGGGCCTACGCGCTACTCGGCGGGGTAAACTCCGGGTTTCCGACGGCATTTTCGATCACCGCGCATTCCTTTATGCCCACACTCGTGGGCACTCCGATCTTTCTAATCATCTTATTTCTAAAGCCAAAAGGCACCATTGACATCGAGAATCCGATGGCCACGAATCTTGCGGCGTTCCTTCCGGGCGATACGGCCAAGTGGCTGTTTACACTGTGCAAATCCATTGACATTTTTACGATCTGGAGTTTGATTCTGATCGCGATCGGTTTTGCCGCAGTGAATCCCAAAAAGGTGAAGACCGGAAAGGCGATGGGAATTGCGTTTGGAGTGTGGATCGCCTACGTGGTGGTGCGCACGGGCATTGCCTGGGTTTTCTCCTGATACACTCGGGGAGTGGGATTCTCGTTTGAAGTTCTGAAGACCGATGCCGGCGGAGCGCGGCGGGGGTGCATTCAGACGCCGCATGGCTCTGTCGAAACGCCAGCGTTCATGCCGGTGGGGACGCAGGCAGCCGTTAAGGGCCTGCGGCAGGAAGCGCTCGAAGAGCTCGGCGCGCAGATTCTCCTCGCGAATACCTACCATCTTTATCTCAGGCCAGGCCATGAGCTTGTGCGTAGGCTTGGCGGGTTGCACAAATTCATGTCCTGGAACGGCGCGATCCTGACGGATTCGGGCGGGTTCCAGGTGTTCAGTCTTTCGGAATTGCGAAAAATCACCGACGACGGGGCGAGGTTCCGCTCGCACCTGGATGGTTCAGAACACTTGTTGACGCCGGAAAAAGCGGCGGAGATTCAGCTGGCTCTGGGATCGGATATTGCGATGGTGCTGGATGAATGCATCGAGACGCCGGCAGAGCGGGCGACGGCGGAGCGCGCCGCAAAGCGGACAACCGAATGGGCGCGGCGGGCGAGAAATTATTTTCTGGAGCGCGCGGAGCGGAACGGCGAATTGCAGCAATGGCAATTCGGAATCGTGCAGGGTGCGACCTTTGCGGACTTGCGGAGGCAAAGCGCGAATGAATTATTGGAATTGGACTTCCCGGGCTACGCGGTGGGCGGATTGGCGGTGGGAGAAGCGCATGAAGTGACTTGCCAGATGACTGGCGAAGTGACTGCACTGCTGCCGAATGAACGGCCGAGATATTTGATGGGCGTGGGAAAGCCTGATCATCTTGCGGAATACGTGGCGCACGGGATCGACATGATGGATTGCGTGCTGCCGACGCGGGCGGCGCGACATGCGTGCCTGTACACGAGCGAAGGACGCGTGCTGATCAAGAATGCGCGGTACGCCGAGGACCAACGGCCGGTGGATGCGAATTGCGGGTGCAGCGTTTGCCGGCGCTACACGCGCGCGTATTTGAGGCATCTTTTCGCGTCGGGAGAACTCACGGCGGCCATCTTGGCGACCCACCATAACGTCCACTTTTACCTTGACATCATGCGGCAAATCCGCGAGGCTATCGAGTTTGGGAACCTAGCAAATTTCTCATCCGAGATGCACGCGCGTTACGCTGCGGGACCCGCATAAACAGGGAATCCGGAAAGCGACGGGCGGGCCTTCCTCGCGGTTGCCGGTCGCTCAGCGATCGCACACAATTTGAGGATTGTAAGCGAGCAGCCAGCGCGAACCGGCAGCCCGCAAAGAGAAGTGTTTACTGGTTTCCGGATGCAACCTCAGAAGCGTTAACGTCAGACGAAAGGTCTGGATAGGACCGGGAAATGATCGGGGCAATCTTGCTGCAGAGTGCGGGCGGGGCCAGCCTTTTGGGAAGCCCCCTCATCATGATGCTGGTGGTCATGGTGATTTTTTACGTGATGCTGATTTTGCCGCAGCAGCGGCAGAGGAAAAAGACGCAAGCGATGCTGGAGGCGCTGAAAAACGGGGATAAAATCGTTACAACGAGCGGGATTCACGGAACGATTAACGGAATGGACGGCGACACGGTCATTTTGAAAATCGCCGACACCGGCTCTTCGGCGGTGAAGATCCGCATTTCCCGCTCGGCAATCGCCCAGGTTGAGGCGGAGCCCGATGCCAAATAGCGGCTTCGCAGGGCGGAAATTGCATCCAACTTATTGCAAGCGTGGAGCGGAGAAACCCATTTGCAATCGTGGGGAGAGTGGATTAGCTTGCGGGAAGCAGTGGCCCGGCAAACTCCGCGAATTATCGCCGCGCGCTGGTGAGACGTCTTAGCCATGAACCCTAATCTCAAGTGGAAAGCAGTTTTTATTGTGATCGTCATCCTGATTTGCATTTACGGGCTAATCGGAATGCCGATGTTTCCGACATCGCTGGGGCAGATCAAGGACAACTTTGCGCACCAGATCAAGCTCGGCCTGGACTTGCAGGGTGGAACGCACCTGATCTTGCAAGTGCAGGTGGAAGAGGCGGTTGCGAGAGAAACGGACGACACGATTGACGGGTTGACTTCGCAATTAGCCGAAAAGAACATCCACACGGACGAAATCCGCCGGGTGGATGACACACATATCCTGGTGCGGAATGTGGATTCCTCACAGTATTCGAACTTTTCCGATCTGGTGCAGCGTCGGTACGGCAACGACTGGACCATGAGCTCCGCCGCGGGCGAGCAGAACAGCTTCCTGCTGACTTTGAAGCCAAGCAGCATCGCGCAGATTCAAGAAACGACGATGGATCAGTCCGTCGAAACGATTGCGCGCCGAATCAACGCGCTAGGATTGACGGAACCCACGATTCAGCTTCACGGCCGGAACGACAACGAAATCCTGGTGCAGCTGCCCGGCGAAGGCGATCCCGCGCGCGCGAAGGCGGTCATCCAGGCAGGAGGGCAGTTGGCGCTGACGCTCGTGAGGGGCGGGCCCTTTTCGACCCAAGCGGAGGCGCTGGCCAGCACCGGCGGCGTGCTTCCGGCGGGAACCGAACTGATTCCGGGAAGAAATGAAGCGCCCGAGGGCTCGACAACGAATGCGGGCGAGATCTGGTATCTGGTGGATCGCACGCCGGTTGTGACCGGGCGCGATTTGAAGCCCGATGGAGTCCGCGAGGAGCCGAGCTCGCAGAATCCCGGTCAGTGGCAAGTGAATTTTACGCTGTCCACGGAAGCGGCGAGACGTTTTGGTCCCTTCACCGAAACCAACATGCACAAGGCTATGGCGATCGTCCTTGACCACAGCGTGTACTCGGCTCCGACGATCAACGGGCGGATTGAAGATCAGGGAATGATCGAAGGGAGTTTCACCAAGCAATCCGCGCACGATCTGGCGTTGGTGCTGCGGGCCGGCGCGCTGCCGGCTTCCATCAAATATTTGTATGAGGGGACTGTCGGTCCCTCCCTGGGGGCGGATTCGATCCGCCATGGCGTGCAGGCATCGGTCCTGAGTTTGATCGTAGTGCTGCTGTTCCTATTGTTTTATTACCGCTTGTCGGGGGCGAATGCGGTGTTGGCACTGCTTCTGAACCTGGTCATCCTGATGGCTTTTCTGGCGCTCTCGGGAGCGGTACTGACGCTGCCCGGAATCGCCGGAGTGATTCTGACGATTGGCATGGGCGTGGATTCGAACGTCCTGGTGTTCGAGCGGATACGAGAAGAGCTGAGATACGGCAAGTCGGCAGCATCGGCAGTGGATGCGGGTTTTGAAAAGGCGTTCCTGACGATCATTGACACGCACGTGACGACGGTGGTTTCGGCGTTTTTCTTGTTCGTGTTTGGGACGGGGCCGATCCGAGGATTTGCCATCACCTTGGTGGTCGGCTTGGTGGCAAACCTGTTTACTTCCATTTACGTGTCGAAGACGATTTTCCAATACCACCTGGCGAAGATGGACCGGCAGGCGGAGTTGAGCATTTAGACTGTACTAGGACTATTAAGACCAATAGGCCACAGGAAGTGAACCTCCTGTGGGATTGGTTGCCGGGCCGGGGCGTGGGGAGAATGGCGGGAAGATCATTCCGCCGACCGGATGGAACCGGGAACAAACGGAAGCGCTCTGGAGTCTAAAGAAGGGAAGTAAAGGCGGAATGATCGAGTTCTTTAAAGAGCCCAACATCCACTGGATGGCCAAGGCCAAGTATTTCTATACCTTAAGCAGCATCCTTTTGATTGTGGGCTGGCTATCGATCTGGCATCACGGCGGTTTGTATTACGGGATTGACTTCAAGGGCGGGACGAACGTGGACGTCATCTTTGCACAGCCGCCCAACACGGACCAATTGCGAAAGGGGCTCGCGGAGCAAGGCTTGGGAAACAGCGAGATTCAGAGCTACAGCAGCGGATTCTCGGCGGCGCATTCGCGGGAAGTGTTGATCTTCGTTGAGCAGCGTGGAGAGCAGGCACAGGAAGAGAGCAAGAACAAAGTGCTGGACGCGCTGAACGCCACGTATAAGGTCGCCAACGCCGGGAAGCCGGACTTCAACGCAGCCACTCCGGCGAGCCTCGCGAAAGTTCTCACGGAGAAAGATCCGCTGCGATTGAGCACGAATGCGGGCGACCGTTACGACGAACTGGCTAAGAGCATCCTGGCCTATCGGGACAAGGATGCGGAAGGCGTGCTGACAAATTTCGACGATTTGTCGAAGGTTCCCGGAGTGACCCCGGCGGTGATTGACGCGCTGAAGGATAATCTCTCGCTTGGACCGTTTGCAATCCGGAAAGTGGAGATCGTCGGACCAAAGGTCGGGGCGGAGCTGCGCAGCCAGGCAGTTTACGTTACCCTCTATGCTTTGGCAGGGATGCTGTTATATATTGCCTTCCGCTTCCACAGCGCGGACGTGGTGCTGGCGTCGGGAACGGCCTCGAAAGGTCTGATCGGATTTCTGCTGAGGCAGATTGACAAGATCATTTACGGTCTGGCCGCGGTGCTCGCGGTTTTTCACGACGTGCTGATAACCCTGGGATTTTTCTCGTTGCTGCACTATGAAATTTCGCTGACGGTGATCGCGGCTTTGTTGACCCTGGTCGGTTACTCGATGAACGATACTATCGTCATTTTCGACCGTATCCGAGAAAACAGCCGGTTGCTGCGCAAGCAGCCGTTCGCGGAAGTGGTGAACAAGTCCATCAACCAAACGCTGTCGCGGACGATCTTGACCAGCGGATTGACTTTCCTCACCGTGCTCGTACTTTTCCTCATGGGCGGGCAAGTGTTGCGTGCATTCTCCTTTGCCCTGGTGGTGGGGATTGTGGTAGGAACGTACTCCAGTTTTGGGATTGCAGCACCGCTCGTGGTGGCGTGGAATCGCTGGCGCGGGCTGGGAGCAGCAGGCACCGGAACCGCAGCCGGAAACAAAACCCGGAATAACGAAGCGCCTACGGGGCGCCTCGCGACCGCCGGGAGGAGGTAAGGACCATGTTTGAAGAGATGGTGCTATCGAGTCCGAACCGGAAAAAGACGAACAAGCCCTGGACGGTGGTGCTGTCCATGGCGGTGCAGTGCCTTTTTGTTTTCATTCTGGTTCTGATTCCGCTCATCTACACCGAAGCGCTGCCGAAGACGATGATGGGGATGATGCTGGTTGCGCCGCCCCCGCCACCACCGCCTCCTCCTCCGCCTGCGGCACAAATCGTGCACGTGAAACCGCAGGTGCACCTGATCCAGAACAACCAGCTGATGGCGCCGAAGGTGATCCCGAAAGACGTCAAAATTATCAAGGAAGAAGCCGAACCGGAGAACCTCGGGGTAAGCGGAGGCGTACCCGGCGGCGTGCCCGGCGGACAAATGGGCGGAGTGATCGGTGGAGTGATTGGCGGAATGGGCGGGGCACCACCTCCGCCAAAGCCGACGGTAACCCGTATTACGCGCGGAGGCAACGTGCAGGCGGCGATGTTGATTAACCGTGTGACACCCCAGTACCCACCGCTGGCGCGACAGACGCGCATTTCCGGCACCGTGCGGTTGCATGCGCTGATCGCGAAGGACGGGACGGTGCAGCAACTCGAAGTGATCTCCGGCCATCCATTGCTGGTGCAGGCCGCACTGGATGCGGTGAAGCAGTGGCGCTACCGGCCGACGCTCCTGAACGGAGAGCCGGTCGAGGTCGACACCACGATTGATGTGATTTTTACTTTGAATCAGTAGTTGGGAACGGGGCGTCGCGCGGGTCGTGGGACATGCGGGGCGCCACGAGCAGCACGCTTGGCAAACACTTACGTTGGCTTCCGGATTCTTCCAGAGAGCCAGACGGAACTTAAGGAGCAAACGAATGGTAGCTACTTTGTATGTTTACGCCGCCATGTTCATGCAGGGAACAGGTTCACCGACCTGGGACCTCCGTGGCATGTGGGCGACGATGGGGGCATTGGCAAAGATCGTCGTTTTCGTTCTTTTCATTCTCTCGATTTATTCCTTCGGCGTGATGATTGACCGGGCGTTGATGTACAGCGCCGCGAGAAAGCAGTCACGCATCTTCGTGCAGCAAGTTGCCGGGGCGCTCAAGGAAGGCAAACTGGACGAAGCAATTGCAATCGCGGAACGGAACAAGAAGAGCCACATCGCGAAGGTGGTTGCGACAGGGCTCAGCGAGTTCCAGACCGCATCACAGCAGGTGACCGACGCCGAGTTGATTGACGCGGCGAAACGCGGATTGGAACGTTCGGTGGCGATCGTCCACGCGGAAATGAAGCGGGGACTCTCGGCACTGGCAACGATCGGGTCCACGGCGCCGTTCGTTGGATTGTTCGGAACGGTGATGGGCATTTTGAACGCGTTCAAAGGCATCGAGGCCCAGAAGATCTCGGGACTGTCGGCGGTGGCCGGCGGTATCGCCGAAGCCTTGGTGACTACAGCACTCGGCTTGCTCGTGGCGGTGCCTGCGGTGTGGGCTTACAACTACTTCACGAACAAGGTGGAAGCGTTCGACGTGGAAATGGACAATTCGTCCATGGAGCTGATCAACTACTTCATCCTTCGCCGGGGCGCGAAGAAGTAAGGTAAGCCATGGAAGGAATAGGCAGTCACAGCGGGCGGTATAAGCCGCAGGCCGGAAGCCAGATGGCGTCACCCAACGTGATTCCGATGGCGGACGTGATGCTCGTGCTGCTCATCATCTTCATGGTGGTGACGCCGATGTTGCAGCACGGGCAGTCGGTGGACCTGGTGCCGGTGTACAACGCCGTGGACATGCAGGACGCCGACAAGGATGACGCGATCGTGGTGGCGGTCACGCGCGATGGCGGGATCTACCTGGGGAACAACAAGATCAGCAAGGATGATCTAACCGGGCAGATCAAAGACCGGCTATCCAACAAACTCGACAAGATGGTTTACTTGAAGAGCGACAGCCGGGCGAAATATGGCGACGTGGTTGCGGTGGTGGATGAAATCCGCTCCGCGGGCGTGGATCAACTGGGATTGCTGACCGAGAGGATTGAACGCGCCACACCGACTCCGCCACCCGCGACAGGATCAGCGCCAAGCGGCGACTAGGAAAACAGAAGAGGAAAGAGCAAGACCATTCGTTTGCAAGAGAACGGCGGCCGCGCTGGCTCCCACCCGGCGCGGCGCAACGGTTCCAAACCAATCGCAGGGATGGGCCGGGAGGAGACTCGCAATGGGGATGCAGGTAGGAGATAGCAAGGGCGGAGCCGTAGCGGAAATGAACGTCGTTCCGCTGATTGATATTTTGCTGGTGCTCCTGATCATTTTCATGGTGATCACGCCGCTGACGCCGAAGGGGCTGGACGCCTTGGTGCCGCAGCCGAATCCGAACCAGAAGGAAAATCAGGAGCTTGAAAACAAGACCGTTGTGGTGCAGGTGACGAAGGATGGAAAGGTGAAGATCAACCAGGAAGACACCACCTGGGACCAATTGGGTCCGCGCATGGAACAGATTTTCAAGGAGCGAGCGGAAAAGGTAGCCTTTGTCAAAGGCGACAACGACGTGCTGTTCATGGACGTGGCCAAGGCGATTGACATCATGAAGGGCGCAGGAATTGACAAGGTGGGATTGATCACGGCGAAGCTGGAAGCGGGACAGTAAACGGAAAATTGGTTCGCAGGCAGTGAGGAGTCCTCCTCGCGGGGAAAGTTCAGTGCGCGAGGTGACTCATGGGAATGCAGGTCGGCAGTGGCAAGACGGGCGTATTTGCCGACATGAACGTGGTTCCGCTGATTGACATCCTGCTGGTGCTGCTGGTGATCTTTATGATCATCCCGTCGCGCCAAAAAGGACTGGGAGCGGAAATTCCGCAACCGGCGGCAAAAGGGCCGAACGAACCGGATCCGGGAATCATCGTCATTCAGGTGGAAAACGACGGTTCGTTGCGTATCAACGAAGAGCCAGTAAAATGGGAACGCCTGGCAGACCGGCTCGATGAAATTTACAAGGCGCGCGCGGCAAGAGTGGCATTCATCCGCGGCGAGGCCAAACTGGAATTCGCGGTGGTTGCCCGGGTAATTGACGTAATGCGCGGCGCTGGAATTTCCGTGGGTTTGTTGACGCCGAAGCTGGAACAAACCCGCTGAATGTGGTGGAATAAGGCCCTCACAGGGCGGAAGTGAATTCTTGCAGGGATGGGATGCTCCGATGACTGATGCATCGTGCGCGCGAACGGCCGCAGAGCGGCCGGCTCAGTTTGCCAGCAAAGCAGTGGCGTTTGCAGCGCTGTTGATTCTCGTTGTCGCGGTATCCGGCTGCAACAAGTTGAAAGCCCGCGACCTGCTCAACAAGGGCGTCAACGCATTCAAGGACGGGCACTACGACGTAGCGGTCGATGACTTCCAGCAGGCAAAAGACCTCGATCCGAGCCTGCTGATGGCGAGGCTGTACTTGGCGACGGCATACGCGAGCCAGTACATCCCCGGAGCGCCGTCCGATCAAAACAAGAAAATGGGTGAAGAGGCCGTGGCGGAGTTCAAGGACGTACTCCAGATGGACCCCAAGAATCTGACGGCGATTGATGGGATCGGCTCGATGCTCTTCCAAATGGCAGGAACGCCGTTTGACGAGCAGAAATTCGAAGAATCGAAGACGTATCACGAAAAGCACATCGAGATCAGCCCGAACGATCCGGAGCCCTATTACTGGATTGGAGTGATTGACTGGACATTGGCGTTCCGGGCGAACGGCGAGCTGCGGAAGGACTACAACGAGAAAAACATCAAGAAGCAGATCAAGGACGATCAGCCGCTGCCGCCGGAGCTACGCACCGAATACACGCAAAAATACGGAGCGATGGTGGACGAGGGGATCACTGATTTGAAAAAGGCCATTGAGCTGCGGCCGGATTATGACGATGCGATGGCGTACCTGAACCTGCTCGACCGGCGCAAGGCGGACATGGTGGAGAGCGCAGAGGAGAGGGCCGACCTCGAGAAGCAGGCCGACGAGCTGGTGGACAAAGTGAAAGAGATCAAGCAGAAGCGGGCTCTGCAGCCGCAGCCGGCTTCCTGAGGGCCAGTCGAGGAATACCCAGTAATAAATCGATTTAGCGAAGGGCGCCAAGCAAGGCGCCCTTCTTTTTTGCCGGCACAAGAGCCCCTGCCGGCGTTCGGAGCGCGTTCGCGGGGCCCGGCGTTCGGGCGTACACTATATCCATGGCGGGCGCGACCAATCTTCCTCTGAATTTCAACCGTGACCGCATGGAACGGCAGCTCGACGCGCGCCTAAACGAACTGCTGGAGAAACTGAAAAAGAACCGTCCCGCGGAGGATCCCTGGCTTGTGCGGCGAGCCTATGAAATCGCCGCGGAACGGCATCGCGATCAATTCCGTAAGTCCGGAGATCCTTACCTCACGCATCTTCTGGAAGTGGGCCACATCCTCGCGGACATGAAAATGGATGCGACAACACTGTCGGCGGCGCTGCTCCATGACGTGATTGAGGATACGGAGTTTCCCGTTTCACGCATCCAGGAACGCTTTGGGGAGGAGACCGCGCGGCTGGTCGAAGGAGTGACAAAGATCGGACGACTGAACATGATGGCACCAGAAGCGCGGCAGGCAGAGAACGTGCGCAAAATGCTGCTGGCGATGGTGCATGACGTGCGCGTGGTGGTCGTGAAACTGGCGGACCGGCTGCACAATATGAGGACGATCGAGTTTCTGGAGCCGGAGAAACAACAGCGGATCGCGCGGGAGACGCTGGACATATACGCGCCCATTGCCCACCGTCTGGGAATGGGATTAATCCGGAATGAATTGGAAGATTTGTCTTTTCGCGTTCTCGAACCGGAGACCTACTTCGAGCTGAAGAAAGAAGTGGCGGAGAAAACTGCGGTTCACGAAAGGTTCCTGGAGGAAGTGCAGTCCGCGATCCGGTCGAAGCTGGTGGAGAACGGAATCCCCGCGGAACTGGAAGCGCGCGTGAAAGGGCTCTTCTCGCTGCAGCAGAAGATCGCGCGGCAAGGAAGAGCGCTCGAACAAGTCTACGATCTGCTGGCGGTCCGGGTGATTACAGATAACGAGCGGAACTGCTACGCGGCACTGGGCGTGGTACACCACATCTGGCGGCCAGTGCCTGGACGATTCAAAGACTACATTGCGATGCCAAGGCCGAATCTCTACCAGTCGCTGCATACGACGGTGATTCACGGCGGCCAGCCGTTCGAGGTGCAAATCCGCACGCAGGAGATGCACCGCATCGCGGAAGAGGGAGTGGCTGCACATTGGAAGTACAAAGACGGAAAGCCGGATTCAAGCGAGGACGACCAGCGGATCATCTGGATGCGGCAGCTGATCGAGTGGTCGCAGGAGCTGCAGGAGCCGGGCGAATTTCTTTCGACGCTCAAAGTAGATTTGGCTCCTGCAGAGGTGTACGCCTTCACTCCCAAGGGCCGGGTGCTGGAGCTTCCGGCGCGTGCGACTCCCGTGGACTTCGCTTACGCCGTACACACGGAGGTGGGTCATCATTGCGTGGGCGCGAAGGTCAACGGACAAATGGTTTCGCTGCGGCACGAAATCTCAAGCGGGGACGTGGTGGAGATTCTGACCCAAAAGGGACACAGGCCCAGCCGGGACTGGCTGAGCTTCGTCAAATCGTCACATGCGAAGAGCAAGATACGGCACTGGATCAATCTTCATGAACGCGAAGAAGCAACGGACATGGGCCGGCGGCTGCTGGAGAAGGAAGCACGGGCCTTTGGCCGTAATTTGAAGAAGATACCTGAAAACGAGATCGAAAAGCTGCTGGCCGATTACGGACTTTCCAAGACGGAGGACTTATATGCAGCTGTAGGTTTCGGCAAATATTCAGCGCGGCAAATCCTCACCAAGATCTTGGGAGAACCGGGCAAGCCGGCGGAGGCCGAAGACACGAAGCCGACACTGGTCAAGACGGTGAAGAGAATGCTGGGGATAGGGGAGGCGCCGCTGGTGGTGAAAGGCCATGACGACCTGCTCGTCTACCGCGCGAAGTGCTGCAATCCAATTCCCGGCGACGATATCACCGGCTATATCACGAGGGGGCGCGGAGTCGCAGTCCACACCAAGACGTGCCCCAACGTGCAAAATTTGCTCTACCAGACGGAGCGGCGGATCGCGGTCGAGTGGGGTGGGGAGAGCGCGGCAACATTCCCCGTGAAGCTTTCGATCCGTGCCAAGGACCGGCCAGGATTGCTCGCTGAAATCACTGCGGTGATCAGCGGCGGCGGCTCCAACATTCGCGACTTGGAGAGCCGACCGGACAAGCTGAATGCCCGGATTGAGGCCAGCCTGGAGATCGCGGACCGCCGCCAGCTTGAGACCATTATTCAGAACATACGGAAAATCTCCGGCGTATACGGCGTTGAGCGGGTATTCCAACCGACGGGAGATTGACCCCTGCCGAACGAAGAGCCACGGACCTGACACTTCGGACGGTAGCGTCCAAGGCACACAGAAGCCCATTGCGGCCTCAGACGGCTAAAATCGATCCATGCGATCCCAGCGGCTGTTGGTGTATGCGGTATTCTGCGCCTTAGTGTGGGCAGGTTGCAAAAGCCATCCCCTAACGGACTTCCGTCCTCTGGACCAGTCTGGGATGTGGTCCGACGCCATAGAAAACCTGAAGAAATTGAACGTAACCGACCAGGAAGTGGCTGAGGTTGTCAAACTGAAACAGGCTGGGCTCCAAGACGACACCTGCGTGGAGCTGGTCAATGAGGCTCATCTCCACAAGCATTTCTTCAATAGCGCGGAGTCCGTGAGAAACCTGATTGGAGCAGGATTTTCGGAACCGGAAGTTTTGGAAATCGCGAAAGCCGACAAGCTGGATTCGATCAGCGGGGATGCGGTGACGATCAAACTCATCGGGCTCTCAGACGCGACGGTGCAGCTTATCCTTCGGCGTGAGCTGAAGGGGCAACCGACGCTGTCCAGCGACGAGATCGCTAAGTTGAAAAACACAGGATTGACGGAAAGGCAGATTGTCGAACGCATTCAAAGCGGCATGACCGATGCGCAGGCGGAAAAGGAAGTCAAGGCACACCAGCGCGATCTGACCCATTCGGGTTTCGTTCGTATCCACGGCCGAATTCCGCACTGACCGGGCGGCTGGCAGAAACTTGTTGGGCCGAAGAACCGGTTTTGCTTCCTTGGCAGATCCCTCGTTACAATCGGATTGCTTTGTTGCGCGCTACACGTCAGCGAATCCTGCATCGTGCGCTGGTTCTACCAGCGGCACTGTACACTTGTGGCTGCGCCGTGCCGTTGGGTCCTGGATACGCGGTGCAGAAGCAGGAGATTCGAGTACGCTTCGATAACTCCGGAAGACCCTCGGTGCGGGTTGAAGCGGAATATCACCTGAAAAATACCGGGAATCAACCACTTCCGTCGCTGGACGTACGTCTGCCAGGGAAGAGCGTGCACACCACCGCCCTGGCGATGTCCTGGGACTCGGAGACACTTCCGCTCGAAAGATCCGCGGTAAACCCCAGGGATACGACCCTCGAGCTGTCCAAGCCCTGGGCCCTGGGGGAGAACCACACGCTGCGCATCGCGTTCGAAATCCAGGAGCCCGCCGATGGGGAACGCGGTTTGCGATTCGCGCGGGACGCATTTTTTCTGCCTCAAGAGAACTGGAGCCCGGTGCTGCTTCCACCCCGCGGATTTCTTGCATCGGGAGGTCTCCCGCCAGCGAAATGGAATTTAACGGTGACCGTGCCGCGCGCTTTTCGATTGCATATGAGCGGCGAGAGGGCGAAACGTTCCCAGCATGACGGCGAAGCCACCTTCCGCAGCCAGCAGAGGCCGCAGGACCGCTATCCGTTTGTCGTCGCCGGGAGCTACCTCGAAACCGCAATCAATGGCGGAAATCGGAAAGTGTTTCTGTGGACGCGCGCGAAGCCCGACGCAAAGACGATTCGGGAAAGCAGCGAATCGCTCATACGGGCATCGGGCGCTTATGACTCTGCATTTGGGCTGCGAGGCAATGGCCACCAACCTTTGTGGATTGTCGAGTGTCCGGAAGCTGAAGGCTGCTTCACCGGACGAAATGCGCCGTACGCGAAGTTGCTCGATCTGCCACAGGGAAATTCGATGGCAGAAATGATCTCGCTGGATACCACCCTGGTCGGTCAACAGGATAGCGGAACGAAGATTGCCCTGGCGGCCGCGCCATTTCTCGCCGCGAGCTGGCTCGGCTACGGCCGCAATCCAGGATTTTTCGAGCAGCAGCCGCCGCTCTCCGCATTTCCCATCTTTGCCGCAAGCCTGGGGCGCGAGGCGGTGGAGGGGACAAGCGTTCGGGGAGAGATGATCCGGAACGCGTTGAGCGAGATTCCAATCGCTGAGGTTAAGGGTGCCACGGAAAACCCGGAAACAATTCGCGCCAAGAGTTTCCTATTCTTTTTCGCGCTACGCGACCGATACGGGGAAGCTGTATTTCAAAAAGCGATCCAGCATATGCTCACGGCGCGCCAGGGGAAGGGGTTCAATCTCGATGATTTAATCGCGGCGTTCGAGGAAGAAACACACAAAAACGTGGCGCAGTTTGTGCGTCTTTGGATGAAGCACCCGGGAGTGCCAGATGATTTTCGGGCTAGGTATGAAGGGAAGACGACCGCAGTACTCACCCCCAAGGAGAGGGAACCATGAGAGACATCGTATTGACAGAACGCGGGCCCAAGCCGATTGGACCCTACTCGCAGGCGATCAAGAGCAACGGCTTCCTGTTCGTATCCGGCCAAGTGGCGCTGGATCCGAAGACGAATGAATTTGCGGGCGGGGACATCCGTCAGCAGACGGAGCGGGTGCTGGACAACCTCAGGGCCATCGTGGAAGCGGGAGGAACCAAACTGAGTCATACGGTGAAGACGACGGTGTTCTTGAAGAGCATGGATGATTTTGCCGCGATGAACGAAGTGTACGCGAAATACTTCTCTTCGGCACCGCCGGCAAGATCCACCGTGCAAGTGGCACGATTGCCGAAAGATGCCCTGGTAGAAATTGAAGTTGTGGCGGCTCTTTGAGTCCGTGAGGCGGCAGATAATCCCAGAATTACCGACTAAGGACGGTCGGGACTTTGCAGGGCTTCATAAACCGCGATGCCCGTGGCGATACCAGTGAGGGTAATTGCGATCAACACAAAGTGGCTCTTGCCGGCTTTTATCGGAGGCCCGCCGGAACCACCAGCTCCTGCGCCTCGAGGGCCCTGCGCGGGTTCAGCGGCCGCGGAGGCATCCGGCTCCAAAATGACCTTGTATGAGGTGGCTTCGGGAATGATTTTGGTTTCGCCGTCCACAGTAATGGCCAGTGGCCCGCGGTTGCTGCGAACCAACAATTCTCTGGGATTTACGATGGAGACCTGAGCGACCGTCGGTTCGTCAGACTGCGGCCGGATTTCGGCGATGGAGGCCCGCAACAAGAAAGCTTTGGAGTTGGCCGTGGAAAACAGTGCGGTGCCACGGTAAAGCGTTGCGTTCGGGGTTCCGTCGTCCAGGCCAAGAAGCGCGGAACTGGCTCCGGTGAGCAAGAAGCGAGCCGCCCCGGCACGAATTTGAATTGCGCCGGTGGCTTCCGTGGTGACTTCATCGCCGCCAAAGATCGTAGCGCCAACGGATGCGTTGGCCGTGCCGACATGTGCCTGCTGGGCTGTGGTCACGGTGCCGAGAACTGCCGGAGAAGCGCTGGAGACCGGAACTAACAAAACAAAAAGAGACAACCCAAAAGCACAGAGTTCGCGCAAGCGCGCCATCCACTCCTCCAAGAGGGCCAAATCCAGAATACCCATGCCGCGACGTGCCGTCAATCGCTAAACTGGCGACGAGCCACCGATGTGCCTTTTATGAACACGCGACTTGATTGTTCGATGCGGAGGCTTCGGAAGTGGGTGCCCTTGCCGGTCATCAGAACGGCCAGTCCCAGCAACGCGGTTTTGCCCTGCAAATCGGGGAAGTGCAGATAAAGGCTGACCTAGGCGTTTCCGGGGCCGTCTGCTACCGAAAAGTAGGTGCAGTCAGGGTGATGGAAAACGAGAGCGCTGACGCTCGCTTCCGGGTCCATCATGAATCCCTCCGTGAGCTGGACACCGATCTCTTCCGGACGTAGGAGCTGCCAGATGCCTGCCTGATCTTCAAGATCGGGGCAGGCGGGATAACCGAAGCTATAGCGCTTCCCGCGATAGCGCGAGGTAAAGCGCTGAGCCATGGTCACTTCCTGGGGATCGGGGAATCCCCAATCCTCGCGAATTCTCCGGTGAAGCCATTCGGCACAGGCTTCCGCGGATTCGATGGCCAGCGCCTGCAAGCCATGAGACTTGAAATAGTATCCAGAGTTTTTCGCTGCCTCTGAACGCTCGCGGACGCCTTCGCCAGCACAGACTACGAAGACAGCAAGGTGGTCCCGCTTGCCATTCTGGGGAGCGAGCACGAAATCGGTGAGACAGAGCGCGTCTCCCGTGCGTTGGCGCTTGAATCGCCAGGTGCGGACGGGAACGCTTGCCCCCGGAGCAAACAGATTGATTGCATCCCCCTCAGGTTCGGCTTCAAAGAATTGCCAGACGGCGCGCACCTTCATGAACTGTGCGGCCTCTGCTTTCACTTCTTCCATGCTTTCAAATAGCTCGACGGCTTTCGGATCCCGCTCCGCCAAGCGCTTCTCAAAATCCCCTCGGAATCCCATGTGCCGGCCATAGAGCATGTAGGGATTGATGTAACTCCACACTTCGCGCAGGTCCGGAACGAGCCGGACCTTGCGGTCGAGATAAGGGACAGGGGGAATCGGCAGGTTGGCGCGCACTTTTGGAGAGCGCGCGATCTTTGGCAATTCCCTTATGGTGACGGTCGTGGAAATGGTTGCGGCGCCGTTTGAGGACGTGTGCTCACGAAGAAGGCCATCGCGCGTGGCCGGATCCATCAGTTCGTTCATGAGACGCAAGCCGGTCATGGCGTCCTTGGCGTAGCAAACGGCGTTGCCGTAACTCGGGGCGATTTTTTGCTGCGTGAACTTTCCGCTGAGCGCCGCTCCGCCTACGAGGAGAGGAATGGAGATTCCGGCGTCGCGCAAATCGTTGACGGTGATGACCATCTGCTGCGCGCTCTTTACCAACAACCCGGAAAGGCCGATCGCGTCCGGCTTGTGTTGGTGAAACGCCTTGATCAGCTCCTCGGGCGGCACTTTGATGCCCAGGTTCACGACGGCATAACCGTTGTTGTTCAAAATAATTTCGACGAGATTTTTACCGATGTCGTGGACGTCGCCCTTCACCGTTGCCAGAACGATCTTTCCGCGCTTGGCGGTATCCGCTTTTTCCATGAACTGTTCAAGATGGTTGACAGCGGCTTTCATCGCTTCGGCGGACTGCAGCACTTCGGCCACGATCAGCTCATTGGCGTTGAACAGCCGGCCCACTTCGGCCATGCCCTCCATCAGCGGGCCGTTGATGATGTCGAGAGGGGCCACGCCTTCGGCGCGTTTGCGATCGAGATCGGCGATGAGACCGTCACGCGTGCCCTGGATAATGTAATTTGCAAGGCGCTGGTCCAGCGGCAAATCTTCGGCGCGAGTTTTTTCCTGTTTTTTTGCGGTGCGGAAGTGGTCAGTGATCGCAGCGATGTGAAATTGATTGACCGCGGCGCGCTGCTCTTTGCTCTGTTCACGCCAGTCTGCAGGAGCGCTTTTGAGGAGTTCCGCTCGGGGATGATCAGCAGGAACGTGCTTAGGGGGATGTTGGAAGAGGAGATCCTCCGCCAACTGGCGTTCGTGCTCCTGGATCGAGGCGAAGCGTTCGATCTTCTCGGTGTTCACAATGGCGAGGTCCAAGCCCGCCTTGGTGCAGTAATAGAGAAAAACGGAGTTGACGACCTCGCGAGCGCCTGCGGGAAGGCCAAAGGAAACGTTGGAAATTCCCAGAATCGTGCGGACAACCGGCAGCGCCTGTTTGATCAGGCGGATACCCTCCATCGTTTCGACCGCGCCGCCGATGTAGTTCTCGTCGCCGGTCGCGCAAGGAAAAACCAGTGGATCGAAAATGATATCTTCCGGCGCAATTTCGTATTTCTTTGTGAGCAATTCGTAAGACCGTTTGGCGATTTCAAGCTTTCGTTCGCAGGTAAAGGCCTGAGCCTGGACGGGATCTTCGTCAATGCAGCCGACGACTACCGCGGCGCCAAAATCGTGGGCGATCGGAACGACCTTCTCGAATTTTTCCTCGCCATCTTCCAGATTGATGGAATTGATGATGGCCTTCCCTTGACAATAGGTGAGGGAAAGAGCGACGGCGGAGGGATCCGTGGTGTCCACCATGATAGGGACTTTGATTTTGCGGATCAGCTTCTCGTAAAAGTCCGGGATGTCTTTTTTTTCGTCGCGCTCGGTGCTCTGCAGGCAAACGTCCACGATCTGCGCGCCGCCTTTGACTTGCCGGCGCGCGATCTCGCTGGCTTCCTCCCATTTCTCTTCCGCGACAAGATTCTTGAAGAGGCGAGAACCAATCACATTGGTGCGTTCTCCGACGAGGAGCGGACGCGTGCTGTCTTCCGCTTCGATGGTCTCGATCCCGGAGTAAACGGCACGATGGGAATCTCCGGGACGAATGCGGGGCTTCTTTCCCTCAGCCATTTGGGCGATGGCCGCGATGTGTCTTTCCGTTGTGCCGCAGCAACCGCCAACAATGTTCAGCCAGCCGTGATCCACGAATTTTTCAAGCTGAGCCGCGAGAGATGTGGGCGTCTCCTCATATTGGCTCGTCTCAGGGTTCGGAAGCCCCGCGTTCGGATAACACGAGACAAATTCCGAGGAAATCTGACTCAAAGTCCGGATGTGGTCGGTCATGAATTCCGGCCCCGTGGCGCAGTTCATTCCGAATGCCAGGGGATGCGCATGCTTGAGCGAAGCCCACAGTGCTTCCACGTTTTGGCCGGCGAGCATCGAGCCCATTGGCTCGATAGTCACCGAGACAATAACTGGAACGCGTTGACCAATTTCCTTGGAGAGCTGATCAATCGCCAGCAAAGCCGCTTTGATGTTTCGGGTGTCCTGGCAGGTTTCGACGAGAAGCAGGTCTACGCCGCCCTCGATCAAGCCCTTCGCCTGGACGTGGTAATGGTCGCGAAGGCCATCGAAGGTCACGCCACCCGTCACGGTGATGGCTTTGGTGGTCGGCCCCATGGATCCGGCCACAAAGCGCGGCTTGGTCCCTGCGCTTACTTCATCAGCAGCCTGACGGGCGAGTTGAGCTGCGAGCTTGTTCAATTCGTGGGCTTGCTCGGCCAATCCATACTCAGCAAGCACCAGCGGCGTTCCACCAAAGCTGTTGGTCTCAATAATGTCGGAGCCGGCTGCGAGGTACTTGCGATGGATGTCCAGGACTACGTCCGGCCGGGTCTTGACGAGGTATTCGTTGCAACCTTCGAGAGCAGCTCCGCCGAAATCCTCCGCGGTAAGCTGGCGCTGCTGCAGCATCGTGCCCATAGCCCCATCGAGCACAAGAATGCGCTGGCCCATCAGCTCCCTGAGGGCTCTTGCGGATTCGCCTAGATTTCGTATGCGAGAGAAGGCCGTAACTCCTTGAGGCGCCGTCCGGCGGGTCGCCGCGCCCGGACCGGAAAAGCCTCCGGCAGCCATTTCCCCATTTTACTTGGGACCAGGCGAAGAATCGAATTCGGGTGGCAGGATTTTCCTTATGCGGCTTACATCGAATCGGTCAGTAACAATTCGAGAACACATACCCCTTTGGGCCTTGCCCCTTGGGCCGGTTTTCACTACCCTGACGGACAGTGACGACCAAGCGCGCCAACACCAAGCTTTCAGTATGTCTGCTTTCGCCGCACCCTCTGGTGCTGAGCGAATTCGAGCGTCTTTTGTCGAAGTCGCAGTTCAAGGTGATTACCAAGCAGCTGGAATCCACGCTGGCCCCCGACCTGAGAAACCTGGAAGCCCCAAACGCTCAGGTTTATGTCGTTGACGCGCATGCCGCACGGCAAGCCACCGGCGCGTTGCTGGCCAACATCCTGGAGCATCATCCCGAGGCGCGGCTCATTGTGGTCGGAGAACAGCACCTGGAAAACAATTGCTATTCGCTGCTGCGCCTAGGCGTTAAAGGCCTGCTGACGTACGACGAAGCGCGGGAACAATTGGTGCGGGCATTGCCGCTTGTGGCCAGTGGAGGATTCTGGGTACCGCGCCAGCTTCTTTCGGGATTCGTGGATTCGATTCTGACGAATCAGGGACGCAGACTGAAAACGGATTCCGTGGCGAACTTGAGCCGGCGCGAGCAGGAAGTGCTCGATTCGCTGCTCGAGAATCTGTCCAACAAGGAAATCGCCAGCAAGCTGAACATCGCGGAACGAACCGTAAAGTTTCACGTGTCCAATCTGCTGAACAAGTTCGGAGTGCGCCGCCGCGCCGACCTGATCCTGCTGACCTTCCAGCGGCGGATGACCCCACAGCCGTAATTCGGTGGCCTTTTTCAGTCCGTGATCCGGAACCAGACAATGCACCAAAGCGCGCGGACGCCGTCTTTCCAGGTGATCTTTTTTCCCTCTTCGTAGGTGCGGCCCGCGTAACTAATGGGGACTTCGTAGACACGCCATTTGCCTTTGGCGATTTTGGCAGTGATTTCCGGCTCGAATCCGAAGCGATCGGACCTGATCTGAATTCCCTGCAGCGCTTCTTTGCGGAAGACTTTATAGCAGGTCTCCATGTCGGTGAGTTTCAAATTTGTGAAAATGTCGGACAGCAGAGTCAGGAATTTGTTCGCCACGTAGTGCCAGAAATAATGAACGCGCTGCGGCCCGCCGAGAAAGCGCGAGCCGTAAACCACGTCCGCGCGGCCATCCACGATGGGCTCGAGGAGCTTCGGATAATCTCGCGGGTCGTATTCGAGGTCGGCGTCTTGCACCAGGACAATCTCTCCAACTGCTTCTGCAAAGCCCCGTCGAAGCGCCGCGCCTTTGCCCTGATTTTTTCCCTGAAACAGAAAGTGGATGTCCGCGAGGGGAATTGCATCGCCGCCGTCCTGCGAAAGCGCGGCGATCTCTCCGCCGGCTTGCAACCTGGCCAAATTTTCCAGGACCTGTCGAGTTCCATCGGTCGAACAGTCGTCGACCAAGACGATCTCTTTGCGAAGTTCGGTGTCCTGCACCCGGCGCAAGATTTCTTCAATGGTTCCAATCTCGTTGTAGACGGGAATCACGACCGAGAGTTTCGGGTCCGAGAGAGCCTGCGGATTTCTTCGGTGGTCGCTCATCGCAGCGTTCCGATTGTATCGGCGGCATCTGCGCGGAGTAAAGCAGGCTGGCCTGCGGGTGTGCCTTCGAGGTTCTCTGTGTTAGATTGGCTTTTGTGTGATTTTTGAACGATGACGACGTTCTACATCGAGCATTTTGGCTGCCGCGCGACTCAAGCGGATGGAGCCGCCATTGAACGACTGCTTTTGGAGCGCGGCTGCCGCGCCGCGAGTTCGCCCGCCGCAGCGGAGATCGTGGTGGTAAATACCTGCACAGTGACTGCCGCGGCCGATGTCCAGGCGCGCGACGCGATTCGCAAGATTCACAAGCGGAATCCATCGACAAGTATTGTGGTGACCGGATGCTACGCGCAGCGCGCGCCGGAGGAACTCGCCGCTCTGCCGGGAGTTTCCTGGGTGGTGGGAAATTCTCACAAGCCGCAAATTCCCGATTTGATTTGTGAACATTCAGACAAAGATGCGGCTCCCCGAGGGTTGAATTTCGTACCCGCGGCGAGCCTGCACACAACGGAGATCTTGCTGGCCGACACGCCATTTGCTGATGAGAGGCGCGACCAATCTTCAAGAGCCCAAGTCTTGATCGGCGATGCCTCGCGGCAAACGCACGTGCTGGTCGCGCCCGTTTTCGGCGGGGAGGGGAATCACACGCGTCCTACGCTGAAAATCCAGGATGGCTGCAACTCGCGCTGTGCGTTTTGCGTGATCCCGTTTGTACGGGGCAAGAGCCGAAGCCTGCCGCCGGATGAGATACTCGGTGAAATTAATCGCCTGAGCGCAGCCGGCTTTCGCGAAATTGTTTTGAGCGGCATCAATCTGGGGACTTGGGGCCGCGACCTTACGCCGCGGCTTGAATTCATCAGACTCTTGGAGAGAATTCTGGCGGAAACCTCCGTCGAGCGCCTTCGAATTAGCTCGATTGAGCCGATGGACGTAACGCGCGATTTGATTGAACTTATTGCTTCCAGCGAGCGCATCGCCCAGCATTTTCACATTCCGCTGCAGTCCGGTTCCGACCGCATCCTCGCGGCGATGCATCGGTGGTACCGCACCGAACATTACGCCCGGAGAGTCGAACTGATTCACGAACGGCTGCCCAATGCAGCGATTGGGGCGGACGTCATCGCGGGCTTTCCCGGCGAATCAGAAGACGATCACGCTGCGTCGCTTGCCTTCATCGAGCGCCTGCCTTTCGCCTATCTTCACGTTTTTTCGTATTCCTCGCGCCCAGGTACGCGGGCAGCTTCCTTACCGGATCATGCGCCGGTGCACATCATTAAGCGACGCGCCCGCGCGCTTCGCGCCCTCGCAGAAGCCAAGGCCAATGCTTTCCGCGCATCGCAAATCGGCCGTAATGTTCGTGTTCTGACGTTGCATCGCGGGGCAAACGATACTGATTTCACCCCCGCACTTTCCGCTAACTATTTGCGCGTATCGGTGCCAGGTTTGTGGCCCCCGAACCGCTGGCTGGACGTAATTGTGTCAGACAGAGCTATGGGAAATCGTTGCGTTGCCGAACTGTCCCCGAACGCCTGTGAATTTTGTGCATCCTGAAGGCCTTCAGGATCGATACTCCTTCAGCCTTCGAAAATTACTTGGGCCAGGGCTTCACTTGAAGTATGCGTAATGCTGACGGCGATCTGCTTCACGCCCATTTGCTCCGCGATTTTCTTCGACTCACCCTTTAACTGCATCGTTGGCCGGCCCGTCGGGAGCCGCACCACTTCCAGGTCTACCCAGCGGATGCCATGCCTCCACCCCGTGCCGAGGGCCTTCATGGTTGCTTCTTTTGCGGCAAAACGGCCAGCATAGCGTTCATATTTGTTCCTGAAGCGCTCGCAATAGGCAATCTCCTGCTCCGTGAAAATGCGACGAAGAAAGCGTTCACCCTGGCGCTCGATGGCAGCCTCGATTCGTTCCACTTCGGCGATGTCCACTCCCATCCCAATGATCAAGTTGCCCTCGTGAGCCAGGGTCTTTCCCACCTTGCTGCCGCACAAAGTCGTGATCTCGCGGCGCGTCGAACCCGGATCGGCACTGAGATTATACTGGTGGTGTCGTGGCAACCGTGAAGACATCTCGCAAGAAGGGGACCGCGGCCAGAGAACGCCCCGCAAACGCGTCGTTATCTGAATGGACAGAATTGGCGTCGGGCGGCATTCGCGTCGTGCAGGCGAGCGCCCTATCGGCATTTCCTTGGCTTGTTCACGGGTTCAGCACGAGTCCGGGCGGCAGGAGCGAGCTGGAAGGAAAAAGGGTACTCAATCTTGGGTTTGCCGATTGGGACGCACGCGAAAACGTGAACGAAAATCGCCGACTGTTCCAGGCTGCGCTCGGAGCCGCAAGCCATTCACTCGTCCCACTGAAACAATTTCATTCGGACGTGATCTGCCTTTTTGAAGCGCCTCCGGCAGAAGCCTGTCGTGGGGATGCTTCAGCGACCGATACCCCAGGCCTGCTCCTTGGCATCCAGACCGCCGATTGCGTTCCGATCTTGCTGGTGGATCCGAAGAACCGGGCAGTGGCTGCCGCGCACGCGGGCTGGCGGGGCACTCTTGCGCGTATCGCCGAAAAAACCGTTGGACAGATGCAGATGCACTTCGGCTCCAAACCGGTTGATCTTATCGCCGCGCTTGGCCCCGCGATTGGCGGATGTTGCTACGACGTCGCCGCTGAATTAGTTACACGATTTACTTCGCAGTTCGTGGATGCTGCAGACTGGTTCGATGAGCCGCGCACAGGTGAGGAGCCCAATCCGCTACAGTGGCTGAACATGGCGCCGCCGGGACACCAGCCGCCGCCGAAGAATGTTCGCCTGGATCTGCGCAAAGCCAACCGTTCGCAGCTCACCGCGGCTGGCCTGCGCGAGAAGAATATCTTTGTCAGCGAACTTTGCACGGCCTGCCGCCCCGACCTTCTCTTCAGCTACCGCAAGCAAGGCCCGCTCTCGGGACGCCACATCTCGGTCATCGGCATCCGACCGTGAAATCGTTCCTGCGCTCCTGAAAAAACCGCCCCTTTCGCTCGGGCTCGCTCTGCGAGTTTCATCTAGGAACCTGCAAGGGAGTATTGCTCACTTCCTTGAGGGCCAATTGGCCGCACGCGGCCATGACGTCGCGGCCGCGGGAGTAGCGCACAAACGCCGGCACGCCTCTTTCGTTCAAGATGCGCCGGAAAGCTTCGATGTTTTGCTCCGTGGATTCCTGGTACGACAACTCACCGGGATTCCATGGAATCAGGTTCACTTTCACGCGCTTGAGCGGCGCCAGGAGCTTAACTACACGGCGCGCATCCTCGGGAGCGTCGTTGACTCCGCCCAACATGACGTACTCGAACGTCAAATGCTCCCAGTTGCGCAGAGGATAGGCGCGGCAGGCCTCCAACAATATTTTGAGTGGGTATTTTTTATTGATGGGCATGAGCATGTCGCGCTGCTCATCGTTCGAGGCGTTTAGGGAGATCGCCAGCTTGGGGCGAACTGGCTCAAGCGCCAGCCGCTCGATGCCCGGCACGATTCCACTGGTCGAAAGCGTGACATGCTTCGGCGAGAGGCCCACCCCTTCCGGATCCAGCAGGATTCGCAGAGCGGCCATTACGTTCCCGAAATTCAATAGCGGCTCACCCTGACCCATCAGGACCACATTCGTTTGTTGCTTCTCTTCTTGGCGATCCTCTGGCGTGCCTTCGCTGGCTTTTTCCGCTTCTCGCAGCGCCACCAGCACTTGTCCGATGATTTCTCCGGCCGACAGGTTGCGGATCAGTCCGAGCTGGGCGGTCAGGCAGAACTGGCAATCCACAGCGCAACCCGCTTGCGTCGAAATGCAGATCGTTTGCCGTCTCTCGTTTGGCATATAGACGGCTTCGACGGAGGCGTTGCGCTCCCCTCCTGCTAGCTCGAACAGATACCTCACTGATCCGTCTTGGGAGGAGAAACGCCGCTTGATGGCTGGGAAGCGCAGCGTTGCTTCGCGCGTCAATTTTTCGCGGAAGGCCGCGGGCAAGTTGCTCATCTCGGAGATCGCGAATATTTTTTTCGCGTACAAGGCGTGGTAAATCTGATCGCCGCGGTAGGCTGGCTCGCCCAGGCCCACACAAAGCTGGCGCAGCTCTTCCTTCGACTTTCCCAATAAAGGCATGACGTTCTGGATTGTCCCTCTACTCTATAGAGAATAGCCTGTTTCAGGCATTCGGAATCTTTTTCCTGCGCCGCCGCCTCATTTTTTTCGGCCGCGAGTTATAATTTCTGCGAGGGCATCCATGAAAAACCAGATCACGATTCCGAGACTCGAAATTTCCGATTGGGTGAAAGAGCTTGCATCCATTCCCGAGCGCAGCTTCACTCTCGAAACTGTGCAGGACTTTGTCCTGCAGCACCTGGTTCGTCCGAAGTCGCTCGACAAATATCTTTTCTACTCCAAGGGCAATTACACTCGCAATCTGATTTTCAAAAACGAAATTTTCGAGTGCTTGGCGATTTGCTGGGAAATCGGGCAATCGAGCCGCATCCACAACCATCGAGACCAGAATTGCTGGATGTCAGCGCCAATCGGACGCCTGAAAGTGCAGAATTTCCGCGTTGAAGAGCGCAATGCCTCTGATGGAAGCTGCCGTCTGGTTCCCACGGAAAGCTGCGAGATGGACGCCACGCATCCTGCTTTCGTCAATCCAACCGAGCCTGTTCACCAGGTTCTCAATTTGCCCGAATTCAAGCAACGGGCCGTCACCATTCACATCTACTCCAAACCGTTTGATTCCTGCGAGGTGTATTTGCGCGAGAAGGGCACATATTCCGATGTTCCGCTGCATTACACCAGTGAATATGGCCAGCTTCATCCGGACGAGAAGCTCCTCTAACTGCTCTAAGCGGCTGGAAATAAATATCGTTAGCTCTGGAGTTGCAGGCCGTGAGTTTTGAGTGCTAGTACCTCCCAAGCCACTCGCCTCTTCTGTTTCCCTGTGTCACAATCTCAGCATGGTTAGCGACCCGCGCGATATTCAGCGGTACGCACTGCCCAACGGTCTGGTGGTGATCACCGAGGCGATGCCTCACGTGCGATCGGTTTCTGTTGGAATCTGGGTGCGGAACGGCTCCCGGCGCGAGCTTGCGGAGCAAAATGGACTCGCTCATTTCATGGAGCACATGGTTTTCAAGGGCACGGAGCGCCGCTCCGCGGAGGCCATCGCCCGCGAAATGGACTCGGTTGGCGGGATGCTTGACGCATTTACTTCCAAAGAGCAGATCTGCTTCAACGCAAAAGTTCTTGACGAACATTTACCGATTGCTTTCGGCGTCCTTGCCGATCTGGTTCTTCGTCCGAAATTTGACACCGAAGATGTGAAAAAAGAGCGCCAGGTCGTCCTTGAAGAGATCAAGATGGACTTGGACAATCCCGAGTACCTCCTGCACGACCTGTTTACGCGCGGTTTTTGGCCCGGGCATCCTTTGGGCCGGCCCATTCTCGGCACTCCGGAAACCGTGGGGAATTTTTCGCGAGCGGCTCTGCAGAACCGGTTCCGGGAGTGGTTTGCGCCTGACCATCTGGTCATCACCGCCGCGGGAAATGTGACCCACGCGCGGCTACTTGAACTCGTGCACCGCGAATTCGGCAACATTTCATCCAACGGCGCACTCGAGGATCACACCGCGCCGCGCACCGAAGCGCCGATTCAACTGGAAACCAAGCGCGACCTCGAACAGGTGCATCTCTGCATTGGCGTTCCGTCATTTCCGATCGCGGATGAGCGCCGATTCAGCGTCGCAGTGCTGAACAATCTTCTCGGCGGCGGCATGTCCTCGCGCCTTTTCCAGAATATTCGAGAAAAGCAGGGCCTTGCTTACGCCGTCTTCAGCGAGATCACGCCTTACTCCGACACGGGAATGCTGACGATCTATGCGGGAACAGCGAAAGAAACCGTTGGCCAGGTGGTTGACCTGACGGTCGCGGAACTCCGCGCGATGAAGGAGTCGCCAGTCTCGGAAGAGGAACTTTTGCGCGCCAAGAACCATCTGAAGGGTTCGCTCATGCTTTCGCTCGAGTCCACCAGCTCACGGATGTCCAATCTTGCCCGGCAAGAACTCTATTTCGGAAGGTTTTTCTCGCTGGACGAAATTCTCGCATCCATCGAGGCGGTCACGCGCGAGGAACTGCAGTCGCTTGCGAAGGAATTTTTCCGGACGGAACAAATCTCCGCGACCGTCCTCGGCCCGCTGAATGGCTTCTCGCTGGACCGCTCGCGCCTGGCCTGCTGATTCCCGTTTTCTCCGTTCGCCGTTGACTCGCCTCGCTCGCTCTGCCATCATTCTCGAAATTCGATTTTCTTTTTCTGGGGGCGGCGATCGGTTTGCGGGTTTCCATTCTGGCGTCCGGCAGTTCGGGCAACATCACACTGCTCGAAACCGAACGCACCCGCCTCCTCGTGGATGCCGGCCTCGGCAAGCGCGAAACTCTGGCGCGGCTTGCAGCCATCGAAGCCAAGGTTGACCGGCTCGACGGAATTCTCATCACTCATGAACATTCCGACCACTGCGGCGGGCTTCCGCAGATGCTCGGGTTGTGGAAAGCGCCGCTCTATGTGACCGAGCCGACCATGGAGGCGATGAACCTGATTCTTCCGGATACTCTGGCCAAGCGGCTTTGCGGCATTGAAGCCATCCAGGCTGGGCAACATTTCACCATCGGAGATATTGACGTTCATGCCTTCGCGATCCCGCACGATGCCGCGGACCCCGTGGCATTCACATTTCGCACCAACGGCTGCAAGCTCGCGATCGTGACCGATCTCGGGTACTTGCCGGAACTCGTGAAGGTCCATCTTCGCGATGCGGATTGTCTCGTGCTGGAATCGAATCACGATCTGGAGATGCTGAAGGTCGGCCCGTACCCGTGGGTGGTCAAGCAGCGTGTGCTTTCCCGAACCGGCCATCTTTCCAATCATGCGGTGGGAGAATTTCTATCCGACGCGGAAGGATTCGACGCGCGCGCCCGGTATCTGGTTCTCGCGCACATTTCGCAAGAAAACAATAATCCCGAAGTTGTGAAGATTTCCGCCGAGGAAGCCCTGGGCCGGCGCCCGGCAGAAGCCGCGTTTTCCGGAGAGCTCCTGCTGGCGTCGCAGCACGTTCCACTCAAGCCTTTACAGCTGTGACGATTTCTACTAGCCCCGCGCTCCGGCTTTTCTCATTTATTTTGCCAGTATCTTTTCAAAAAACGTGAGTGCCCGCGGATCGCCGCTCTGCCCTAGCCAGAACATGGCTTGTTTGCGTACTTCCGGGTTGCGGTTGGTTTGTGCGACCTCGATCAATTTCGGCACGCCTTCATCTTTCGGCATCTGGCTGAGCGCGAACACGGCTTTCTTCTTCACTTCGGTGTCTGGATCATTTTCGATGGCGCCGGTAATAGCCTGCTCGGCTTTCGCACCCGCTTTTTGGGCGAGCCAGAAAAGCGCCTGTCCTCGGACGTGAGAGCTTGTATCGTCATGAGCCATGCGGATCATTTCATCCAACGCTGCGGGCTGCTTGCTCACGGAGAGGGCAAAAGCCACTTGCGCACGCACTTCCGGGCTGGGATCGTTCTTGGCCATCTTCTCGAGGAGTTCTTCGCCGGATGCGCCGCGCGCTGCGCCCAGCCAGAACGCAGCCTCTTTCCGGAGCGATTCCGGCCGCTCCGGAGCCACGAACGAATTCATCGCGCTGTCGGCTGCAGGATGTTTATGCATGGCGATTGCCGCCAGCGCGGACTGTCCCAGCCTCTTTGAGTCCCGCGGCTCTGTCTCCCGGTTGTTTACAAAACTTGAAAGGAATTTGACGCTCTCTTCAGGGTTCACGTTCGTCAGCCAGGTTACATGCAGGCCGCCGGCATCCAATGTGCAATCTTCTGAGACCATGCGAATTTTGCCGATTTGTTCGCCCACTGCGCGGTACAAGACAATGATCTTGCGCGGGCCTTCCAAGGCAATTGTTCTCTTGGAATCGGAAGAAGTAAAGGTGTTGCCGTGGTCGCCATCTTCCAACCGGCAGCTTCCACAGTTTCCGCCCGAGCTCCAATTCCCGCCGCAGCACATGACCCCGTCGCCATCAACCGCAGGCACTGCGTAGCCCAGCCATTGCGCTTCGGAAGCTGCTGCAACCCACGTCTTCATTTCCTGCGCGAGCGGACGCACGGCCGCATGTTGTGCCAGCTTCGCGTTTTCGATTTGCGGCAGATCGTCCGCGCGTTCTCCGCCGGTCGCAGCCTGACCGGCAAGTGCGACCCGTGGCATGCTGCAAGCCAGTGCGGACGCGATTATCAATATCCACACGGTGTTCCGGGAATTGTGCGCTTGACTCTTCATCATTCACCTCAGTCTGTCCTCAATTTCGCCTGGCCTGTTCGGATTTTGCAGCTTGAGAATACAGAGGCTGTCTGTCGCGATCGCCGCGCTACTTGTTGAGCAGCTCCATCAGATAATCGGTGGCCTCTTTCGAGCCCATCAGCGAAAGCTTCTCCACCGCGGTTTTCTTGAGGTCCGGATCCTTCTCGGTTTTGGCGATCGCGACAAGAGCCTTCGCATTTCCCTGCAGGAAGTAGGCATTCAGCACTTCTTTCTTGAGGCTAGGATCTGTTTCCTTCGCGTAAATGTCCTGTAGCGCTCTGGACGAGGCATCGCCTCCAATCAACCCCAGATTCCGGATCGCTGTCCGGCGGAGATCCGGGTCTTTTTCATTCTTTGCGGCTTCGACGAGCTTCTGCGAATCGCCGGCCAGGAAAAAGCCCTGCAAGATCTCTCGCCGGATATCGGTGGATGGTTCGGTCTGGTAAAGTTGTTGCAATTCCGCTTGTCCGCCGCTGATCCCCAGCTGGCGGATTGCTTCGCGCTTTAGGTCTTCGTTTTTTTCGTTTTTGGCCGCGTTGAAGAGATCCTGTTTATATCCGGAAATCATGTAGCTGCGCAGCACGGCGCGTTTCACGGAAACGTCGCTGCTCGAAGCGTAGACCTCTCCCAGCAGCGCTCTGGACTTTGCGCCGCCAAAAATTCCCAGATACTCCACGGCTTTTCTCTGCAAATCGGGATTGCTTTGTCCTTTCGCGATTCGGGCGAGCGTATCCATCGCCTGGGGTGAGCCGCTCTGCGCCAGCACAAAGAGCACCTTGGCCTTCTCTTTCGGCGAACCGGTGCCGTTCAATAGCTTCTCGGAGATGGTCATTCCGCGTTCCGGGTCGCTGTTCATCACGCCTTGCAGGGCAAGAATCTTGAGATCTTCGTCACTCTGTGCTTCCGGCTGTGGCGGCTTGCCTGTGGATTGCCGGACTTGAATCTCCAGCGCTCCCGCATCCTTGAGCCAGCGGCTTTGGGGGAACCGTTGCTTCAGGTCGGCGAGTGAAGCCAACGCGCTGTCTTTCTTTCCTTGCATGTTTTCGGCGTAAGCCTTCCAGTAAAGCGCCGCATCCGTCTCCGGACCATTCATTTGAGCGAGATGAGAGAAGGTTTCTTCGGCTTGTTGATAGCGGGCATCGTCCAGGGCATCGCGGCCGCTCTCGTACATCTCCTGCGCGCGGTTGGAGCGATCCTCTTCGCGGTCGCGCTTTTCTTGATCTCGGTCCGCCTTTTCCTGCGCCCGATCCTGTGCATCTTGCTCGGCTTCACGCGCCAGCGACACGCGGTCGCTATCGCCGCTGGCTTGTGGCACAAGCGTTGCGGCTCTGGAACGTGCGGGAATCGCGACAAGCACAGCTGCGAACCAAAATGCTGTAAGTCTTCCTATTCTTTTTCCGACGGTCATGCCTTGTTCCTTTCCTGTACGGTTGAATCGTTGCGCGGGGGAGAAAGAGGTGCTTCTCCTCGCTTCTTGCGCAAATCCTGTTGGATCACCCGAATCTTGAGCAGCAGTCCCTGGTCCGAGATGCGCTGTTGGATGATCGCGAGCTGCGCCGGGGCAATTCTCCCGGGGCTGTGAGCAACGTCGAGAAGCACCCGATCGAGTGAGTCCAGCAAGCTGACCAGCGCGGGATCCTTTTCCTGCAGAGCCGTTTGCCGGTACAAGCGGTTTTCTTCGAGCAGATCCTCGGCGCGCCGTTGTTCCGAGGAGATGTCCACCTGCTTTGCTGCAACGACGTTTGGGCCGGCATTGGCCAACTCCATCAGCATCATTTCCGTGCGGCCTAAATGTTCTCCGACAGCCAGCCAGAGGACGCGCTGCCGTACGAAAGTTTCGTTCGTAACGTCAAGTGGTTCCCCGCGGTTCGAGCGTAGAAAAAATCCTGCAACGAACGCTGCGATCACCAGAGCTGCCACCGCTCCGGCAGCGGCCAGCCGCCGGGGTTCAAACCATCCTTGCCACCAGTGCACACGTTTCTCTGCCAACTGCGGCGCAATCCGCTGCCATACACGCCGGCCGTAATCTTCGCCGGGACCCGGAACGGGCAGCGCATTCATCGCGCGAAGGATCGCTTCGATGCGCTCTAACTCGGCACGGCATTTGGCGCATTCCTTCAAGTGTTCGTCCATCTCCTGGCGTTCCTTCATTTCGCCGTCTTGAAAGGCGATCAACTGGAGCTCGTCTGGATGATTCATGGTTCCATTCCCGCTGATTTCGCCGCGACATGGCCTTCCGCGAACGGGGCCAGCGCGCGGCGCAGCTTTTGTACCGCGCGGAATACGGTATTCTTCGCTGCGCTGCTGTTGGAATTGAGCGCGGCGGCTATTTCCTCGATCGCGCAGCCTTCCCAGTGACGCATCACGACGGCTGTGCGTTCCATTGGTGTCAGTTCCTGTAAAGCCACTTCCATGTGACTTGCGAGTTGCACACTCCCCGCCAGACGTTCCGGAGTGGGAGCCGTGTCCACAGCCATGTCTAACGGCTCGAACTCCTGTCCATCCTCCACTTTCTTTCCTGGTAATTCCCGGTGCGCTTCATCGCTGCGACGCTGCCTCATGCGGTCTATTGCGTAGTTCGCGGCGATCCGGTACACCCAGGTACGGAAATTTGCTCTGGACTCGAACTTTTCTAGCTTTTGATACGCCCGCAAGAAAGCCTCCTGCACCACTTCTTCCGCGTCGTGCGCATTGCCGGTCATGCGGTAAGCAAGACGGTAGATGTCGTGGCTGTGGCGCTCGACGAGCACACGATAAGCATTGCGGTCGCCTGCGAGCACACGCTCGATGGCGGCGTCATCGCCGATCCCCTGGATCTCAGCGCTGTCTGCGCTCTCCCTCATTCGCTTCATTAGACAGAATTATGAGTTTGCGGTTAGGTCTCCGCCGCTTGGCCAGGGATACTTCGGCAAATCTCTGGCTACAAGGCGACCGTTACCCCAGACCTGGTGAAATACCGTATCATTACAAAGGGTTTAGAAGAGGAGCGAATTGATCCCACGATACACACGCGAAGAGATGGGCCGCGTCTGGAGCGACGCGAATAAGTTTGCGAAGTGGCTCGACGTTGAGCTTGCCGCTACGGAAACACTCGCCGAAGCCGGCCAGGTTCCGCAGGAAGCCGCCGCTGCCATCCGCGCCCGCGCCAAAGTGGACGTCGCCCGCATCCACGAACTGGAAGCGCGCGTCAAGCATGACGTGATTGCGTTCACCATGGCCGTTGGCGAGTCCATCGGCGATCCCGCTGCGGCTCGCTGGCTGCATTACGGCCTGACTTCCAATGACGTTGTGGATACGGCGCAGGCGCTGCTCGTCCGCGATGCGTCCCGCATCATTGAACGCGACCTGGTGCTTTTCGGTGAAATCCTCGATCTGCGCGCGCACCAGTTCCAGCACACGCCTCAAATCGGACGCACGCACGGGGTGCACGCGGAGCCGATCACGTTTGGACTGAAGATCGCCAACTGGTTTTCGGAAAATCAGCGCAATCTCCGGCGCTTCGTTGTCGCTTGCGCCCAGATGAGGGTCGGCAAAATCTCGGGAGCAGTCGGCAATGCCTCGCACCTGGGAACGGAAATTGAAGAGAAAATCTGCAAGCGGCTGGGGCTCGAAGTTGTACCCATCGCTTCACAGGTGATTCAACGCGACCGCCACGCGCATTACGTCAGCACGTTGGCCCTGATCGCGGCGACGCTCGAAAAGATTGCCGTGGAGATTCGCCACCTACAGCGCACGGAAGTTCGGGAAGTCGAAGAGCCGTTTGGGGGCGATCAGCGCGGGAGTTCCGCCATGCCGCACAAGCGCAATCCCGTGACGTGCGAACAAGTGAGCGGCCTGGCGCGTGTGGTGCGATCCAATATGATCGCCGCTTTCGAAGATGTAGCGCTCTGGCACGAGCGCGACATTTCGCATAGCTCCGTCGAGCGCGTCATTCTTCCCGATTCGACAATCCTTCTGGATTACATGCTCAACAAGATGACTGCCGTCATCTCCAATATGCGCGTCTTTCCCGAGCGCATGATGCGCAATCTGGAATCCACACACGGCCTGATCTTTTCCGGCCAGCTTTTGCAGGATCTCGTGGAAAAGGGCATGCCGCGCGACGACGCCTATAAGGCCGTACAGGAAAATTCCATGCACGCGTGGGAACAGGACGTCAGCTTTCGCGGTCTCGTGGCCTCTGATGCACGAATCACGAAATATCTCGACGCCAACGAATTGGAGCGAACTTTCGACCTCAAGCGGCAACTTCGGCAGGTGGATGCGATTTTCGACCGGGTCTTCGGCGCGCATCCTGCCGGCGAAAAAGGCGTCGCCAGCCGCGCTTGAAGTTCTGCGAATTGTTTAACTTCTTGCCTGTGAAAATTTCCGGATCAAGTTAAGCTGCGTATTGACGCGCCTTTTATAAAGCAAAAGCGCCCCGATTGTGCCGGGGCGCTTCGCTTTTGCCTCTTCTGAGACCGCGAGGAGCGAGCTCAGCTGCGGAGGCGGAAACTCTATTCCACGCGCTGCACGTAGCGCGCTTCGGATGTATCTACCTTGATTTTGTCGCCTTCATTGACGAAGGGCGGCACGGTCACTACGAGTCCGGTCTCGAGAGTGGCGGGTTTGCCCACCGCGCTGGCAGTGGCTTTTTGCAGGGTCGGCTCCGTTTGCACAACCATGAGATCCATCGTGTCCGGCAAGGCAACGCCGATCGGCTTCTCCTGGAAAAATTCCATCTTCACCAACGTGTTGGGAATCAGGTAGTACACGGTTTCGCCGAGCTCATCCTTGTTCATCTGCATTTGTTCGTAGGTTTCCGTGTTCATGAAGTGATATTCGTCGCCCTCTTTGTAGAGGTACTCGAATTCCACTTCATCCAGAATGGCGCGATCCAGAAATTCTTCGGCACGGAACCGGTAGTCAATGATGGAGCCCGTGCGCAAATTCTTCATGCGCGTTTGCATGGAACCGCGCTTGTTGCCCGGCGTGCGGTGCTCTGTACTGAAGACGGAATAAAGGTCGCCCTCGTGCTGGATCACCATGCCGGGGCGGAGTTGCGTCGCTTTGATGCTGCTCATAGATTGAAGGGCCGTCCAGCGGCCGTCAGCTCCCTGTCTCTGTTCCAATTGATTTCGGAAATTCCGGTAATCGGCAAGTTCGAGCGGGTTCGCCGTACAGGAATCACACGAGGCACACTGGATAAATCACCGCTTCCAGCGCGAACAACCAGTATAGCGGCGCGCATTCGGGCCGGTCAATCGCCTGCCTTGCTTTCTTTTCGCCGCTCCTCCGCGCCTTCCGCCATGATTTTTTCGATCTCATCGGGATCCCGCGGCAGGCGTTTGCTGAGGAGTTCGTGGCCGTCGTTTGTGATAAGCACGTCGTCTTCGATCCGCACACCCAGCTCCTCTTCCGGGATATAAACTCCGGGTTCGACCGTTACCACCTGGCCTGGCCTGAGCGGCGCGCAGTTGTCACCGGCATCGTGAACATCGAGCCCGATGTCGTGGCCCAGCCCGTGGATGTAATATTGGCCCAACCGCTTTCCGTGCAGATCTCTGCCGTGCGAATTGATGTAGTCGTAAGAAATTTTGTACAGACTTTTCTCGCGATCGCGGCAGAGGCTTGCCCCCGGTTTCATCGCGGCTAGAGCTGCATTCTGCGCGCCCAGCACGATGTCGTAGATCTCCCGCTGTCGGAGCGTGTACTTGCCGTTGGCTGGAATGGTCCGCGTAATGTCCGCAGAATAGCCCGAGTACTGCGCCGCAACATCCATCAGGACGATGTCGCCGTCCGCGATCTTCCGCGAGAGCTTGTCATAGTGCAGGATCGTCGAGTTGAGTCCCGATCCCACAATCGGTGCGTAGCCCTCGGCCTCCGACCCGCCCATGGCATGCACTTCCACCATTTTCGCCGCAATCTGGTACTCGTAAAGACCGGGCCGCATCATCTTCATGGCCGCCAGCTGAGCATCGAGTGAGAGGTCAATCGCCTTTTTGAGGAACGCAATCTCCCCCGGCGACTTGATTAACCGCATCGTCTCGATCTTCCCACGAACATCCTCTAGTTTTGCTTGCGGCGCGGCTTGCTCCAGCCAACCCACAACTTGCTTCTCGTGGGGATAGCCGCCATTCTCCTTTTCGTAAGGAAGGATCGTGTATACGCGCGGATACACCTTTGCGAGCTTCTCGACTTCTGCGCGCATCTTTTCAAAAGGCTCCACGCTGGAAAAGCCGGTTAGCTCCTCAACGCCTGGATCAGAAGGCGACATCCTCGGTCCATTCCACTTCTCTTTGTCCGGATTCTTCGCGGGCAGGAACAAAATTTCCCTCGGGCCGCTCCATTTGCCCGAGGCTTCAGTCTTATCCGCAGGCAAAATGATCAGTCCCGCGCCCTCCTCATTGTGGCCAGTGAGGTAATAAAAATTGTTTTCCTGAGCAAATACATACGCCTGCGAAAACTCTTCTCGCCCGGTAAGTCCCCACAAGACCACTGGCCCGTCCACTTGGGAAGCCAGTTGTGCGCGCCTGGCCGCATATTCTGAATTGGGTTCGCGCTCCCGTCTTTGTTGCGCCCGCGAAGTTGTCGAGACGCAGGCCAGCAAGACGAAAACGCCCAGGATTTTCAAGTCAATCGAGCGCGCCGCGAGTCCCCGTGGAACATGTCCCATCCAAGTCACCTCGCTGCCGCCTGAAACTTCTTCAGACGGCGCCAAGGATTTTACCTGAGGACATGAATGCGCCCAAGGTGGGTCTTGGCAGCGTAAAGGGGAATTCTTTGGTGGACACGCCTGAGTTCGTGGCGGAAGCGTAATGCAGCCTATTGCTGTTCGGACTTTCCCAGGAAATACACCATCGTGAACGCAATTGAGCAGCACACTGCTCCCCCAAGGAGCCCTAAAGCTTCCGCATTCAGCGGGTGTTCGACGGCGTCATAAATCAGAAACCCGCCCACAGCCAGAAAAAGCAAAGTGGCGGCAACCCAAAATTGCAAGAAAGGCCCTAGTCTCCCCCTCGTCATGGCTTCAGCACTCTAATTAATCCAATTGCACATTTTCGACGTCCAGTAAGCTGGGCATCCTTTGCTGATCGTCCGGCGAAATTTCCGTACAATGCTCGGGTTCAAAAGTCGTCAGCCGGGGGCTCGTGTATGGTTTGCGCATGAGACCTCCGCAGGAACAGCGCGGGTTTGTAGGGGAGAAGGCTTTGGCATTTGCCAACACGAGGATTTCTCCACCGCACTCTGCATTCGAGCACCGCCACCGGTCATTTCTTCGCATTCTCACGATGGATTAGCCCTCCTCGGTTGAATCGTTATGAATGAACAGGATTCTCGTCCCGAGCACGATGGGCCGATGAGGACAGAAATCCCGCCTAATTTTCACGCTGATCCCACTGGAATTACGCCCAGTTTAGTCCGCGTGCTTTGAACTCCAAGCAACGCGTCATTTGCGCACCCATCTCCGGGCGGTTCGATCAATATGAGCTAGTCAGATTCTCTAGCAGCAAGAGATCGCCAGAACCGAGGTCACTGGAATCTGTGGCGAATGAAGCGAAGCATCGGACGCTTGAATTTCGGATAGAGCCGCGCGGGTTCGCGAACGACGCGCTAGCGAAGCCCGGCACTGGCGTTACGGCATTTAACTGCGATCCCCTTAGGCGCGGAGAGCTGTCCAACCATAAGGGCTCTCACTCAAAGGTTTCGGATAATCGGAGAAACTCCTTTCACGACTTCAACCCGCACCGGATTACAGTCTCGAACAAGTAAGGCCATCTTTGGTTGGGATTCCAACCAAATTCCCGTTTTAGCACTTCGCTCTTTTTGTCCTCCATACTCTGTCGCCGCACGTCAGGGGGGCAAGCCCACTTGTTCCCACCTAAATTCAGAACAGGAGAATTCTATGCGCGTAGCTTCAGGTTCTCGGGTCATGCGTCTTACCACGCTTTTGGTTCTTCTTAGTGTAGGAATTTTGTACAACACCCGCTTTTTCCATGAAGCGGCCATACCTGCAAATCATGTCGTTCCACTCAGAGCAGATGGCACTCATCCGCCGCCTCCGCCGACTCCAACACCGGACAATGCGTCCTTCTTCGCAGGGGACAGCAGCGTTCTCATAGCGGACGGGACACATCCGCCGCCTCCGCCGACTCCAACACCAGACAATGCGTCCTTCTTCGCAGGGGACAGCAGCGTTCTCATGGCGGACGGGACACATCCGCCGCCTCCGCCTGCGCCTCCAACCGCCTAAGACCATGTAAACCACGAGTACTCCCCGCGGAATCCAGGGAGGAATGCGTCTTGCATTCCTCCCCTAGCTTCGTGCTACGATTCGTTTGCGTCAGAGTTCCGCGTTATCAGACAAGATATATGCTCACTCAAGTGATATGGTGGAGCGGGGTAGTCTTGGAACTGCTCGTGCTCATTCGGGGCTTACGAGAATCGCTCGTCTCGAAGTTCCCACTTTTCTATGCATACCTTGGGTTTGTACTTTTCGACGATGTCTTGATGTTTTTTGCCTATCGGACGTCGGCTGCTATCTATGAGCGGATCTATTGGCAAATGCAATTCCTTGGTCTGATCGTTGGTTGCGCAATCATCTTCGAAATTTATCGTGTTGGGTTGAAGGCATTTCCTGGCACCGCCCGCATGGCGCGCAATCTGTTGCTGTTTGTCTTCGCCATGGTCTTTGCGAAGGCGATCGTGAACGGCATAAATGGTGTTCCTCTGTGGTCTGCGGCGTCAAACCTTGAACTCGAACGAAACCTTCGCGTCGTCCAATCGTGCGCCCTGCTCGCTCTGGTCGCCGTTTTTCTGCTTTACGCAATACCTCTCAGCCGGAATCTAAAAGGCATTTTGCTTGGGTACGGCATTTTCCTCGGGGTCAGCGTGGTCCAGCTTACGTTCATGAGTCTTTTGGGAGTCAAGATCGAGGCCATCTGGCCGTACCTGCAACCTGTATCCTATCTCCTCATATTGGGAGTTTGGGCAGCGGCCTTGTGGTCGCGCAACGAAGAGCCGGAGGCCAAGAGCAAGATTGCCCTCGAAGATAACTACCGCATGCTGGTCAGTGCCACGCGGCGCCGTTTCCGTGATTCCAGCGCCGCTCTTGGCAAGGCGGTTCGCCCATGATCGCGGTTTACGCTTGCGGCGGACTTGCCTTTCTCCTTGTAGTCCTGCTGTTCTTTGTCGGAAACGCCGGGGAAACCGGCGCGGACGAACTCTTCGAAGCGAAACATGATTTGCGGGGCGAAGTTTTGTGTCCTTCGGAGATCGTTCACCGGATTTTCTCTAGACAAGACCGAAAGTTTATCCGCGAGTTCGATTCTCCCCGTCTCCGCCGGCTCTATTCCAAGGAGCGCAAGCAGATCGCTCGCGATTGGATTCGCATGACCTCCCGCGGAATCCGCAAAATCATGCGGGACCATCTGCGCGCGACCAGAGCCAGCCGGAATCTCGAGCTTTCCGGAGAGCTCTTTCTTCTTGGCCGTTATGTTCAATTGCGATGTCTCTGCGGCTTGCTCGCGCTAAGCTCGCTTCTCGTGGGCCCCGGTGTCCTGCAGGAAATTGCCCTTTATGCCTGCAATCTCTCTTATCGCATGAAGAGCGCACACCAGAGAGTGGATGCTGCACTCCAGGTTCCATCTCCTCAAAGCGGCGCTGGTGTTTAGCGCAGAGTGTGCAAAAGAGGACGGTGGTGCACCAAGAAATGAATGAAGCCCCCAAACCCGGACTCCTGCGCTCGGCGTATGACGATCTCCTTAACCGCACCCTCGCCAAGATCCCCGGCGAGTTTGGCCGGCTGATCTATCTCGCCTCCACCCGCGATTACAATTCCGGTAACTACCACCACGAGGGCCTGTCCGCGCGTTTCACTCCGGAAGATGCAAGCGCTGCTTTGGCGGCCGCTCACCGGGAGGTTTTTGCGAGGCTTGCGTCTTTATCGCTCGAAGAAGTGGTACATGAACTCGACGCTTATATCCGAAGTTCGCACGAGCAGTGCGATGAACTTCTGCATGCGTGGCTGGAACTGGAACCGTATAGGGTCGCCATCCCCATGGAGGTTGATCCCATCATGGCCCGGCTGCTTGTCTCGAACATCAAGATCGGTCTGGAAGTCTTGCGGCTCCGTCAGAAGATGAATCCGGCGAGTCCGTCAGACGCATGGCCACTGCCGTCACCTGCCCGATGATCTCTGCGTCTACTCCGTAATTCAGCCGCCGGACGCTGCAGGGTGACAGCGGATGCGGCAAGAGCATCAAGCAGCCGTCCTGAAGTTCGCACCACGAACAAGCATAGCCGTCGCGCAGCTCAACGAAGTAAACCGGCCGGTCGTACTCCGTGCGCCATCGCAGCGGCTGGATCTTCTGCACTCGCTGGTCAATCTGCACAAACGATCCCGGCCGCAGCAGGGGATAAAGCGTGAAATCCTGCAGGCCGATGTATCCGTACAGGCTATGCCGGATGTCGAGATGCTGGATCAAGGCAATCGGTATCTCGCCCCAGACCTCGACCATCCGCGTCAACAGATTGGTATCGTTCAAGTCGAAGGCCCCGTCGAATCGCACGGGAAACGAAACGGGCCGCTCGTCGTCGTAAATCTCAAGCGTCGTCAGATGGGTGTGATTCAATGGCGCCTGTAGCTGGTGATGGTTCAATCGGTTGAGGTCCACGTTGAAGAGCAACAGCAGGTCCGCGAATTTGACATGAAAGATGGAGCTCAGGCTGTACAGCTTGTAGATACTCGGCACGGAATCGGAGTTCTCGATTTGCGTGAGCCACGCGTTGGAAATGGAAAATTCCGGGTTTCCTTCGTCCTCAGCGATTTTCTGGCTGAGCTCCGCAACGTCGCGCGTAGTAATCCCCAGCCGGAAGCGAATCTGTTTGAGGCGCTCTCCTGGTCGCGTGTCGGGCATGTGTACAGATGTTACCGCAGTCTGGCTTGAAAAGTTAATCTGGAGTTCCGCGATGGCTTCCGGCACTTTCCTGGCTACTAACCTTTTTGATAAATACTTAACCGGAAAGGGAACCGGTCTATTGCGCCCGGTTAAGCCGCATGATCCACGCCAGTTGGTAGGCGATTGCCGCGACTCCGAACGCAGTATGGAACCCGAGGTGGACAATCACCTTAGAAGGCAAACAGGCAGGCAGGACAGATGTGGCCATCTTCTGGATCGCCTGACTCAAGGCCATGCGACGATACTTTCGAACCTTCCTATCCCCCTGAGCGGACGGCGCGGAAGCGAGATCAGAACCCCGGCGCGCCGGAAGCCGCGGGCCTCATCTCCGGCGCGTTCACGCCGAACCGCATGTTCGCAAGATACGTCTGGCCGAGCGACATGAAGCCCGTGTACAGGTATCCCCAGACGAACAGCAGCAGGAAGGGAAGAGTCGCGTAATTCCCGTTGGTGACCGCGTAGGCCACGGTCGTCGCGAAGTAGGTTCCCAGCAGCACTTCGGCGTAGGGCATCCATCCCGCTTTGTTTTTGTATTTCTTCGCCACGAAGGTGTCTTTCTTTCCTTCGATTTTGTATTTGGGCGTCCGCGCAAATTCGCTCTTGATTCCCAGCACCGCCTCGAGAACCGCTTTCGCATTGCGCACCGAAATCCCGATTCCCACGGCCATCACGAACGGCATGTACAAAAACGTCTTCCACCAGTTTTTCGGCCGCAGCTCTTTCTGTGCCACAAGATAGAAACTGGAGATCGAGCACGTGGACGCCAGGAACAGAGGAAGGTCAATCACCATCATTTGGAACCAGCCCTGATAAAACCTCACGATCATGGCCGGCAGCAGCATCGCGGAGAATAGCACCATCATCGGATAGCTGATATTCGCCGTCAGGTGAAAAAACGCCTCCGCTTTCACTCTTGGCGGCGCGTTGGATTTCATCACCCTCGGCAGAATTTTCTTCGCTGTCTGCATCAGACCTTTGGCCCAGCGCGCTTGCTGCGCCTTGAATCCGTTCATGTCCACTGGCAGTTCGCTGGTGCACTCGATATCTGGCAAGTACAGAAATTTCCAGCCTTTCAGCTGCGCGCGATACGAGAGATCGGTGTCCTCGGTCAGGGTGTCGTGCTCCCATCCTCCCGCCGCTTCGATCGCCGCCCGCCGCCATACTCCCGCTGTTCCGTTGAAATTAAAAAAGGTCCCGGCTCGCGACCTGGCCCCGTGTTCCACCACAAAGTGCCCGTCGAGCAGAATCGTTTCCACCTGCGTCAAGAGCGAATAATCCCGGTTCAGGTACGTCCACCGCGTTTGCACCATGCCGATGTTTGACCCGTTCCCCGGATCCACGAAGTACGGAATCGTGCGCCGCAGAAAATCCACTGGCGGAATAAAGTCCGCGTCAAAGATCGCGACGAACTCGCCTCGCGACGTCTTCAAGCCGTTTTCCAGTGCCCCGGCTTTGTATCCTTCACGGTTTGTCCGGTGGAGGTACGTCACCGGCATGCCCTGCGCTGCGTGGCGCTCCACACAAGCTCGCGCAACTTGTTGTGTCTCGTCCGTCGAATCGTCCAGCACTTGCACGTCCAGCAATTCCCTCGGGTAATCGAACTGCGCAACCGCTTCCACGAGCCGTTCGATAACATATCTTTCGTTAAAGATGGGCAGTTGCACGGTCACCCGCGGCCACTCCTTCACTTCCGCGGGTTTTGCCGGCACGTTTTTCTTATATTTGTAGTAGTCGTAGACCAGCCAGTACCGGTGCATCCCGTAGACCGCAAGAATCACCAGCACGATGAAGTAGGGAATCATCATCATCAGATCGAACGCGTTTGCGTGATACATCCCCGTGAACGTTCGGTCTGTTAACTTGTGCCAGTACTGGCTGAACGAGCTCTGCACCAAGATCAGGCTAATGAACAGTGGACTCATGAGGGCTTGGATTCTACGAAATTTCGGGGCTCTCTTCCCAACAATCCGTGGCCACGGAAATCAATTATAGGTCTTTTCCACGCTGTGTCTAGAAATCGGGTAGCCGCTCACGCCACCAGAACGATTTTTCCGTACGATCCCGGTGCAAGAACGTCTATGTGCGCTTGCGCGGCATCCATCAGCGGCAACTCCTTACCGATGATCGGCCGCAGCGTCCCGTTTTCTAGACCCGCGATCAGCGCCGGATGAATTTCCGCAATTTCCGCCGGAGTCGCGCTCCACAACGCAAATGCCAGTATTCTCGCTCGCCTCGCCATCAAATCCCTTGGCGTGATTGTTACGTCTCCCCGGCTCCCGATCACCACCACCCGGCCATTCTGCGCTAGCAACTTCAGATCGTGCCCCAAATTCACGTTCGCCAGCATCTCCAGGATGACGTCAACTCCGCGCCCATCCGTCGCCTTCATGATCTTTTCGCGATAGTCTCCCGCCCGGTGGTCGAACGCCTCCGCCGCTCCTTCCCTCTTTACCAATTCCAATCCCTTCTCTGTACCCGCAGACCCGTAAACCGTCATTCCCATCGCCCGCGCCATCTGCACCGCCGCGATTCCCACTCCGCCGCTCGCGCCGTGAATCAACAACGTCTCGCCGCCCTTGGCCTTCGCAAAATGATGCAACGCGTGGAACGCCGTCCCGTACGGCACCCAGACTGCCGCTCCCTGCGAAAACGAGACATTCCCCGGAAGCCGGTGCACCTGCGCCTCTGTTGCCAGCGCGTACTCCGCATAGGCTCCGGTAATCGTCGTGGCCGTATATACGCGATCGCCCACTTTGACATTCTTTACCCCTTCGCCCACGGCTTCGATCGTCCCGGCTGCGTCCGAGCCCGGCGTGTACGGCAGCGGCGGTTTGATCGCGTAGGTTCCGTTTCGCATGTACGTATCGTAGGGATTTACGCCCGCCGCGTGGATGCGCACCAACACCTGACCTGCTCCCGGCTTCGGCGCTGCCGTCTCTTGCAATTTTAAAACTTCAGGGCCGCCGAATTCATGCACCAAAATCGCCTTCATTCGCTTTTCTCCCTTTTCAATTGAGCGTATTCATCGCCGTCATCCGCCATGCTGCAAATTTCTCAAAAGTGATCGTCGCTCACCACCGTGGGATCGCGCTCGACGTAGCCCGCGGCCTGCCCCCACGCCGTCGTTTGCCAGTTGTCCTTGCCCTTTTTCTCAGGGATCCAGGGCGGCAACTTCCGGCTCAAATACCTTGCCAACGAATAAACGTAAGGTTCGTACATCTCACGCAACTGCGCTAGTTTCTGGTCCGCCTCAGGCGAATCATTCAGTTTCAATCCATTCTGCGCGAGCTTGTCGCGGATCCGCCGCAAATCTTCTGCTGGGAGGCGTTCGTGGGGCGGCAGCGGTGAGGTGCCAAACACTTGGGAGAGATCGACTACGGCGTGCCGCGCAATTGCGAAAGTCAACTCCGCCTGCCGCTCGCATGCGCCTTCTATGCCTGTCATGATCAATGCGCATGTGTCTAGAATCGCGGTCAGCGATGCGATCCACGATTGGTTGTCGTGTTGCGACCGGAAGTACGCCAGCGCCGGATACGAAAGGTGGCTCTCCATCAGCTCCGCGCTCCACAGCTCCCATTCTTTCAGCAAGTCGCGCAGCGCCTCCAAACCATTCTGGTCACTGTGCCGGCGCAGAAGTTCTCCGGCGGTCGGCGGCGTCCCCGCGCGCGAGTCCAGCAGCGAAATATTCACCTCGCGTTTTGAAAAAGATCCGAAAATAAACGGCAGGTATCCAATTACCGCCGCCAAAAATCCGAAACCGAATCCAGCTTCTCCCACCACCAGCGCGCGCGCAAGCCCCGAACGCGGGACCACATCTCCAAGTCCCAGCGTAAAAAACGTCGTGCCGCTCAAATAAACATCCGTCCAGAATCCCGGTTCCGAGCCGGCCACATTTACGGCCGACCCCGCGCCGTACTGCATCATCCCGAATCCCATCAGCAGCCCGAACGCCCACACCCCTACCAGAACGAGAAGCGATATCGGTCCGTAGTAGCCAAGCGACGCATCACGTCTCTTGCTGTTCTGGATCAGTTTTGTAGCGGCTTTCCAGGTGGCCCAGCTCGTCTTGTAAAAGAGACGTGTGAGCCGGAAACGTCGCGTCACCCGCCTCGGCAGGATGATGGACTCGAACGCATCCCACAGGACGGTTATGAAAATCGCGAACCCTGCGGCGAACACCAGCGGGTGCGGAATCATGCGAGGCATTCTACCTTTTTGTGTCGCGCCGCGTGAGCGCTCAGGGCTCGCTCAACTCTCCAGTCGCGCGCTCACGCTGATCTCCGCCTTGAATAGCTTCGAGACCGGACAACCCGTCTCCGCTGCTTTCACCGCTGCATCGAATTTGGCCTGATCCGTTCCTGGCACTTTCGCTACGAGATCGAGATGGCTCTTTGTGATCGCAAATCCCTCTCCCACTTTTTCAAGCGAAATCGTGCAGGTCGTTTCCAGCTTGTCCGCCTTGAGCCCGACACCGCCGAGTTGCGCCGAGAGCGCCATCGTGAAGCATCCCGCGTGCGCCGCGGCAAGCAGCTCCTCGGGATTTGTCCCCACCCCGTTTTCAAATCGCGTGCTGAACGAATACTGCGCCTGCTTCAACGTCCCGCTGTCCGTGGAAATCGTTCCTTTTCCGCTCTTCAAATCCCCTTGCCAAACCGCCGATGCTTTCCTCTGCATGATTGCTCCTTCAAGTTGAATGATTCGGTCCCTTTGTATCCTAGGACTTCGATTCACCTGCCCGCTTTCCGGGTATATTCAATTTGCATCCCGAACCTCTTATGAACTCGCTGCTTTCAGCCCTCCATCATCGCCCGTGGCCGCTGCCAGCCGGCCCATGGATCATGGCGCAAAGCTGGCACGATCTCCTCTTCGCGCATTGGCCCGTCCCTCAGGAGTCCCTGCGCGCTGCTGTTCCTCCTCGCCTTGAAATAGACACCTTTTCCGGCCTTGCCTGGATTAGTGTTGTTCCTTTCCGCATGACCGGTGTGCGTCTCCGCTGCGCTCCAGCCCTCCCCTGGATTTCCTCCTTCCCCGAGCTGAACGTCCGAACCTACGTCGTCGCCGACGGCAAGCCAGGCGTCTGGTTTTTCAGCCTCGATGCCGCGAATCCCCTCGCCGTATCCGTAGCCCGGGCCTGGTTTCATCTGCCGTATTTTTGCGCGGACATGAACTGCCAGGAACGTGCCGGCTGGATCGAATATCGCTCAAAACGAAGGCATCGCCCCGCCCCGCCCGCTGGCTTCAGCGCGAAATTCAGGCCGCTCGGCCCACCTTACTCGCCCCAGCCCGGAACGCTCGATCACTTTCTGACGGAACGCTACTGTCTTTACTCCAAGGATTCACGCGGCCAAATCGATCGAGGTGAAATTCATCATCCTCCTTGGTCGTTGAACCTCGCCCAAGCTGAATTCTCGGAAAACGATATGGCCCTGGCCTCGGGCTTCGATCTTCCCGCCCAACAACCGCTGCTCCACTTCGCTCGCCGCCAGGACGTATTGATTTGGCCGTTGCGGCGTATCGCTTCCTGACTTCCGCGAAATTCCGTCGCCCTACTTTCGTTTGCTTCCGCTGTCAGCGGCCCCGCTCTTCTTTCCCGTGCCCTCCCGAACCTGTTTCTTGTTCACTGGCTCCGCCTCGCTTCTCGTTCCGGCCCGAGCCTCGGGCGCAAGATGGCTCATTTTCAAGTTGACTGAATAAGTCTCGGCCTCCGCAGTCGCGAGCGACGATTGGAGTGCCTGAATCAGTTTCTGGCGCACCGAACCAGCCGGCACCACCGGCGAGTTTTTCGCGCGGTCATACGCGTCGTCCATCTCTTTTAGCGATTGCATCGGCTGGAATTGAAAATAGGAAGGCATCGCCGTTCCCGAATCCACTTGGTAAATCACCCACGGCGCGTTCACGTCGTTTGTCTCGTAAAAGTGCCGCACCGTTTTCACCGCCTCGGCAAAATCCGCGTCCGTTCCCGTCTTCAGTTGCACCTGCGTCACGCGTACGTAGCGCGCCTTCGCCAGGTCCACCTTGTTCATCCGGTAGCCCAAATCGTCCCTTCGGAAAGCCAGCACCGTGTTCGACCCGTTCAGGTAGCTCAGCAATTCCTGCTGCATTCCCACGATGTCCGAATGCGTTGCGAGGACGCCTCGGATCACTCCCTCGGTCTTCTCCACGTCTCCGAACGAATCGAAACCATCGAAATACAGCACGTGAGGATTCCCGGTCAACGAAGTCATCGCAAGCCAATAAACGGGAATCTTTTTCTCTTCGTAGCTCGCCGCGACTTCCGCTTCCTTCCTTGAGTAGTCCATCTCCCGCCCCGGCACCGTTTCGGCCGAATACAGCAACAGCACGTTCGGTGTGACCCCCGTTTCCGGTGTTGCCGTCACCGTTTGCGCCGGCGCTCCTGAGACGCCAAGTCCAAGCACCACCCCCAGGCCAAAGTACGCGAGCACACGCATGGTGCCTCCCCGCTGTCCGGTCGAACCGTTCCCTCCAAGCCTACCACCGGTAAAACTGAAAAGGCCTCGCCTGGCCGCCTCGCCGATGTAAACCGAGCGTTCCCCCGATTCGCGAATGTTCTTTCCATGACAATATATTTTTCTGAACAAACTTGCCAAAGCCTCTTGTCCTCTCAAACTCTCTTCCCTTAGCCTGAATTCGCGCCCTTGGCTGGTGGGCAGATCAATTTTTTCGCGTGCGTGGGGTCTTGATCATGCAACTTTCGCGGATTCGTCACTGGTCCGTATGTGCTTCGCTGCTCGTGGCTCTCGGCGCGCAATCGGCGGCCGCTCAGTCGGACATCACTCTTGTGGCCACCGGTTCGAGTCTTCCGGAACCTCTCTATCTTCGCTGGAGCGAAGATTT
>Ga0335079_10000354_pt1 | contig 53220 bp, 42 predicted proteins | sample Lox_Sample_33_FD_206719 | JGI IMG/M metagenome (GOLD analysis project Ga0335079, IMG submission 206719) | Soil microbial communities from Loxahatchee National Wildlife Refuge, Florida, United States - Lox_Sample_3.3 | ecosystem: Environmental > Terrestrial > Soil > Wetlands | place: USA...
CGATACCGCACCCAGGATCATTCCCGGGGTGCAATACCCGCATTGCAGCGCATCGGCCTCGAGGAAGGCCTCCTGCATCGGATGCAGCCTGCCTTCGGGCGCCAGCCCTTCGATGGTGACGATTTTCTTTGTCCCGACGGCAGCGACCTTGGTCAGGCAACTCTTGGTGGCGACGCCGTCGATGAGGACCGTGCAGGCCGCGCACTGCCCCTCACCGCAGCCGAATTTCGAGCCCGTGAGGTCGAGATCGTCACGCAGGACACTCAACAACGTGCGATCCGGATCGGCATCGATCCGGTGCATGGAGCCGTTCACATGGAGTTCGGTGACTCTGGCCATGCACCAATCTTACTCCGCAGGGCAGGATGCCGACTGTCCGGCCGCTACTTCACCCTCTTCGCGGTGAAATCGAACGACCGGTCCATCGCCGGAATCGAGACCGTCATCTTGATCTCGTCCCCGCTCACGGCGCCCTTGTAATTCAACACGAACTCACCGTTCGGCGTATCGCGCTTCACGGTGAACGAAACGTTGTCGCCATCCACCTTCCCGTCCGAGATAGGTGCTTCGCCCATCTGTCCAGTTACGGTACCGGTGAGTTTCCCCGCATCCACTTTGAAGACGAACGTATTTTCGATCGTCCCGTTGGGCGTCTCGAGCGATGCCTTCCAACTGCCCGCGACGTCGGCCGCCGAGGCGGTAAGCGCGAGTGCCAAAAAAAGAGTCGTCAACACCTTCATTCCGGTGCTCCCTTCGGTAGTCCAGTGTCCCATGGCGGGGGCGGATTTGGATTAATGCGGCGTAACGTTAACAACTATTCAGCCCGGCAACGCCGTCGCGCCGCGGCGCGTTGCTCAAGGTAGAGAGGGTAGCGAAATGAAGAGACTGGTATTGATGAGCACGATGGCGCTGGGCGCCGTTCTGAGCGGATGCGCCGGCAGCGGATATGTCGCATACGGTCCGCCACCGCCTCCGCGCTATGGCTTCGTCGGAGTCGCTCCCGGAGCCGGATACGTCTGGACCGGCGGCTTCTGGGACCGCAGCGGCGGCCAGTGGGCTTGGCGGGAGGGGCGTTGGATGCGTCCTCCGCATGCGCATGCCGTGTGGGTTGCTCCCGCGTGGCGGCAGGAGCACGGCGGGTGGCATTTCCACCGCGGCTATTGGCGCTGAGCGCCCTGTGACATCCCCGTGGCCGCGCCCGACACGGCCCCAACCCCCGGCGCCGGCCCCGCGTATTCGGGCTGCAATTGCATCGGCCCTCGCCAGCGCAGGTAGGGAATGTTCAGGATGGCCCTTAGCACCAGGTAGATGGCGATTGCGGCCACAACTGGTCTTCGCGAATCCGGGAAGTTCGCGATGGCAACCGCGATGGCCAGCGCGGAATGCCGCGACGAAGTTGCCAGTGCCAGAGTGGTCCGGTTGGGGTCCGCGGGACCGCCCAGGAAGTGGCCCGCTGCCGTTCCCACAACCATGAAAATCGCGAACGCGGCGATGGTTCGCGCTCCCGCGAGTGAAAGGATGGTCCGCCACTCCAGCGCCAGCAGCGGGATGACGCCGGCCAGCATCACGATGGCCCCGACCATCAGCAGGATTCGCACGATTTTCCCCAGGACCGGCAGGTACCGGGCGGCGAGCATCCCAGCGGCGAGCGGAGTCAGAATGGACCGGACTACCAGGAGCGCCACGTCGTCGGCACCGTAGCTGGCCTGCCGATGGAACGCCCAATCCATGAATTGGAGAGTAATCGGCACCAGCGGGACCGCCAGAACGGCCTGTGAAACCAGCAGGCCCAGGGCGTATTCCATGGATGCGCCTCTGCTCAGGTGGATGCGCAACAGCAGAGGCGGCACGGGGGTCATCGACAATACCGCGAGCGTGAGCGCGACCGCCGGTTGCAGCGAAAACGTCTTGATCAGCAGGACCGCGGCGATGGGCGCGACCACGTTTCTCGCGGCAATCGAGCGCCACAGCAGGGCAGGATGACGGAAGAGATAAGTCGCGTCGCGCCAGGTGCAGGCCGCTCCGATGGCAAATACCTGCGCGCTGATGCTGATCATCAGTACCAGCGGCAAGAATCCAAGCCATTCGCGCATACTTCACCCGCGGCGCGCCCGTTACCGGCGGCGCTGTGGCTTCGATGCTCGGGTGGGCGCGCCGGATTTACTTCTTCGTCGCCGTCCAGGTAGCCCGGTCGTCGAAGCCCGCGTACACAGCGGTGCCTTTCATCGACGTCGCACTCTCGATTGTGCCTTTGTAGGCGACTTTGATGGTCTGGTCGCCGGCGTTGCCTTCGAAACCGAACTCGATGGTGTTGCCTTTCACCGACCCTGTCAGTTTAGCGTCCCCGAATATCTGGCTGTGAAACGTCCCGGTGAGCTGTTCACCGTTCTGCCGCAATTCCAACATCGGCGAGCCCGAACCCTGGCTTGTCTCCACGCTCAGTTGCCACGTGCCGGAGACGTCCGCCCCGACCGCAATAGCCGCAGAAAGCACGAACGCGCAGATTAATTTGTACATGGCGCACCCCGCCCGAATACTCTAGCTCAATCTGTGGGTTTCTGCCAACCCGGCCGCCATGCGCTTCTTTGGAGCTTCACTCCTCGCGCAGAATTTCCAGCGGCTTCCTGCCGAGCACGCGGAAACTCGCCAGCCATCCAGCCGCCGTGGCCGTCACCGCCGAGACGAGAACCGCTAACCCGTTCGTGAGTGCGTCGGGGCGGAAGTGAATCTCCAGCAGGCGGTCCAGCACCAATGCCGCAAAGCCCGAAGCCAAGGCCGTGCCCATTATGCCGGCCACCGCGCCCAGCGCCAGAAACTCGATGGAGAAGACCCAGGCAATCCGCCGCCGCGTCGCGCCAAGTGTCTTCAGCGTCACCACTTCGCGCATCCGGCGGAACCGGGTCCCCGCCACGCTCGACGCCACCATCACCGCGCCCGCGAGGATCGTGAATGCCGAGATGAACCGGATCACGGCCGCGATGCGCTGGACCACGTCGTCGATGATCTGCATCACGTCCGCCACGTTCACCACGGTCACAGTAGGGAATTTCTCGTAGACCACGCGCTGCAGCGCCGCGACATCGGCCGGCCGCACGCGCGCGCTCCCATAGTAGACTGCCGGCAGGCCGTCCAGCGGACCTGGATTGAACAGGAATTCGAAGCGCCCGGTCATCCGGATCGATTCCGTCCGCTCGATGCAGGCCACCCGGGTGCGGATGGTGCGGTTCCAGATGCTCCAATCGATGGTCGCTCCGGGCTTCAGGTTGAGAATTCGCGCCGCCTCCTCCTGCACGCAGACCTGCGGATCCCGGTCGCCCGGTTTCCACCACGCGCCCTCCAGCACCATGGCGTCCGGCGGCATGGCATCCACTGTGGTGACGGACCGCGTGCGCAGGAATCGCCGGACGCGCGGCTTGTCCTCCAGCGCCTTTCCGTCGACCGTGGCGATGCGGGCGGCCACGGCGAACGCCACCTCGGGCGCCTCTTTCACGCCCGGCTGTTGGCGGATCAGATCGCTGACCGCGGCGCGCTGGTTGGCCGGGATATCCAGGAGGAATACGTTCGGCATCCCCGGCGGCGCGCTGCCGCGGATCTGCTCTACGAGCGCCGTCTGCACCAGAAACACCGTGAGGGTGAACATCACCCCTACGCCCAACGCGACCACGGCAGATTGCGCCTGGTTGCCCGGGCGATACAGGTTCGCGATGCCATGGCGCATCGTGGCCGGCATTCGCGGACCCGCGTACCGCAATGCCAGGCGGCAGCCGCGCAGCACGAGCCATCCCGCCAGCCAGAGAAGCCCAACCCCAGCCGCCAGCCCGCCCGTAAAATATGCCGCCGTGATCACCCGGTCGCGCCAATCGCCTTCCGTCAACGTCAGCGCCACCGCGCCCGTGCCCAGCAGGATGGCCGCCCGGGTCAGGACCGCCGCGCGCCGCCCAGCCCTCGGCGCCGCCTCGACATCGCGCCGGAAGACCAGCGCCGGCCGGATGGCGCGGATACTGAGCAGCGGGGGGAGCGTGAAAAGCAGTGTCACCAGGCAGGCCACCGCGATCCCCTGCGCCGCCGGCCAGGCATTCCAGTATGCCGCCGTGCCGATCTGGAAGTACTTTGCCAGGAAACCCGGAAACACCGCCGCCACTGCCACCCCGAACGCCACGCCGATCACACCGCCGCCCAGCCCCAGCATGAGGGTTTGGGCGGTGTAGATGCGGATAATCTGCCCCGAGCGCGCCCCGATGCACTTCATCACCGCGATCGAATCCAGCTTCTGTTGCAGGTGGCCGTGCATCGCGCTGGCCACTCCCATGGCTCCGATGACCAGAGCGATCAGCCCGATCAGGCTCAGAAAAGTGGTGGAGCGGTCCAGCCCGCGCGTGATGATGGGATGCGTCTCGCGATAGTCGGCCAGCGTGGCCTCCGGAAAGGCCAGCTTGAGAACCCGCCTGACCTGGGAGACGTCCGGTTTGCCGCCCGCCGGCAGCGCGAAGAGGTAGCGCTCCGAAGCCCGGCTGCCCACGCCGATGAGCCCGGTCCGGTCGAGTCCCTCGCGCGTGATCATCACCCGCGGACCCACGTTGAGACTGCCGGTCATGCGGTCGGGCTCGGAGACCACCGTGCCTGCGATCCGGAAATCCTGCCCACCGATGCGCAGCGTATCGCCAGCGGCCACGTTGAGCCGGACCAGCAGATCGTCGGAGACCACCACGGTCGATGGGGTGAGCGCATCCCGCAGGGCCTGCGGCGGGTTCAGAGTTACCGTCCCATAGAAGGGATACACCCGCGGATCGACCGCCTTCACCGAAATCAGCAGCGGGTTGGGCGTGGAGGCCGACGATGCCATGGTGACCGTCTCCGTGATCCACGTCCGCCGCACCCCGCGCGCCTGCAGCCGGTCGAGTGCGGCCTGCTGCCGGGGGTCAGGCAGGGCGAAAACCCTGGCAGTCATGTCGGCCGCCATCAGGGTGCGCGCCTGCGCGAGCAGCATGTGACGGAAAGATCCGCTGAATCCGCGCACACCGGTGAGCGACCCGACCCCCACCGCGACCGCCAGCACCACGAACAGAAACCGCGCCCGCGAGGCCCGCATCTCCCGCCAGGCAATTCGCATCGCCGCGCCCCATGCCAACTGCGACGTCATTCTCCGCCTTTTCTGCGTATCCTCAGCGTCCCGGCGTCCCGGCGGTGAATTCAGGCGCGCGCGGCGCTACCAGCCGCGACACGGTTGCGTCCGCTTCTTCATCGGACTCGTCGCCCTGGTCTTCCAGGTACATGTGCGCGTAATAACTTGCCAGGCCGCAGATCACCGCCATCACCAGCACCAGCCCCAACCAGCGCAGGCTATGCCCGTTCCAGCCGCGCTCGCCGGCCACCGCGGCAATCGTGGCACGTACGATGGCGAACGCGATCCCCATGCCCAGCCCGAGCTTCAGCCACCACGGGAGCAGGTCGAGGTGGGACTGGCCGCCAACCTGGCTCCAGGCCACATAGACCGCGATCAAGGCGACCAGGAACAGCGCCGAGTATGCCAAGCGGAGCAGGGGCATCGGAACTTTCATCTTACGTTATCCTGGAAGTAGCACGATGCCCGAGAGCACTCCTGGGTTCCTGCGTTCCCGGTATCAATTCCAAAACGCATTCCGGCTGGCGATGGACTCGATCCGCGCCCACAAGCTGCGCAGCTTCCTCACGCTGCTCGGCGTGATCATCGGCGTGGCCAGTGTGATCCTGGTCGGCAGCGCCATCGAAGGACTGGGCGCCTACGCTGAGCAGAGCACCGCCAAGGCCTTCGGCTCCGAATCCTTTCTGGTCGCGCAGATCGCCGCCACCGGCCGCCTGAGCCGACGCGAGCTATTCGACAAGCTCAAACGCAACAAACCGATCCGCACCGACGACGCGCGCTTCGTCGAATCGCTTGCCGGCGACAAGGTGCTCTTCAGCCCGTACCGCCAGCACATCTCCGACGTGAAGCGCGAAAACCTGATCTGCGAGGATTCATCCATCATCGGCGTCGGCTCCGATATGGCCCGCATCCGCGATATCGGCGTGGTGGACGGGCGCTTCTTCACCGAGCAGGAAGAGCGCAGCCGCTCCTACGTTGCGGTCATCGGCGATACCGTGCGCACCACGCTCTTCCCGGGCGGGTCGCCGCTCGGCCAGATCATTCGCGTGGAAGGCGTGGAGTTCACCGTGATCGGCGTGCAGGAGCGGCTCGGCAGCTCGTTCGGCCGCGATCAGGACAACTCCATGTACATCCCGATCACCGCCTTCGACCGTCTCTACGGACCCGGCACGGGCTTCGCGTTGTTTGGCCGTCCGAGGCCGGGAAGCGGTCTGGATCTCGATGGCGCCCTGGATGAAACCCGCGTCGTCCTGCGCACCCGCTTTCACGCGCGTCCGGGGCAGCCCGATAATTTCGATGTGCTCACGCCGGATGCGATCCGCGGCTTCATCGACCAGGTGCTTGGCATGATCGCAGCCGTGGTAGTCCCGGTGACGTGCATTTCCCTGGTGGTGGGGGGCATCGTGATCATGAACATCATGCTGGTGAGCGTCACCGAGCGCACGCGCGAGATCGGCATCCGCAAGGCCGTCGGCGCGCGGCGCGGCGATATCCTGATGCAGATCCTGATCGAGGCGGTGACCCTCGCCGCCGTCGGCGGAGCCCTTGGCGTTGCGGCCGGAGCGGCGGTCACGGCGGTTCTCAGCCGGGTGTTCGAGCTCACGCTTCGCGTCACCCTGGGATACGTTCTGTTGTCGGTGGTTGTCTCGACGGTCGTGGGAGTGGTCTCCGGCTGGTACCCGGCCGCGCGCGCGGCGCGTATGGATCCGGTGGTCGCATTGCGCGCGGAGTAGATCATGACCATCAGCCCCGGACAGAACATCAAAATGGCCATATCGGCAGTGGGTGCGCACCGCTTCCGCAGCCTGCTCACCGTCCTCGGTATCGTCATCGGCATCACCACGGTGGTCACCGTCGCCTCACTGCTCACCGGGCTGCGCATGGGCGTGGTCACCTTCTTTCAGGAGCTCGGCCCGGACAACATTTTCCTCTTCAAGACCTCGGGCGACCCCAGCCAGGAGCCTCCCAAAGAGCGCAAGCGGCGCCCCATGAAACCCGAGTACGCCGACTACGTCCGCCGCTGGTGCGCCAACTCCGTCGAGGACATCGGACTCATGCTGTACGTACCGCCGGTGGTGGAAGGCCAGCCGATCATGGCCCGCGTACCCGGCTACGAGACCGAGAACATCAATCTCAACGGCCTCTCGCCCAATATGGCCGAGATCTCGCCCCGCGACCTGGATGCCGGCCGCTTCTTCACCCCCGAGGAAGATCAGCGCGGTCTGCACGTGGCCGTGATCGGCTCCAACGTCGCCGGCTCCCTGTTCCCGGCGGGCGACGCGGTAGGCCGCACGATGATGATCGACGGCGCGGAGTACACCGTAATCGGCGTCTACGCCAAGGCCAAGGGCGGATTCTTCGGCGAGAACGGCCAGGACAACAACGTCAATATCCCGCTGCGTACGGCGGAGACCCGCTATCCGCAACTGGACCGGTTCATGATCACGGCCAAGGCCCGGCCGGGCATGCGCCAGGACGCTTTCGACGAGGTACAGGCCGCCATGCGACGCATTCGCAAGCTGGCCACCGATGCTCCGAACGACTTCGCCATCTCCACCCCCGACCAGATCATCCAGCAGTTCGACCGTATCACCGGCCTGATCGGCCTGGTGGCGATTGCCATCTCCGCCCTCGGACTGCTGGTGGGCGGAATCGGCGTGATGAACATCATGCTGGTCAGCGTCACCGAGCGCACGCGGGAGATCGGCGTCCGCAAAGCCATTGGCGCACGCAAACGCGACATCATCGGCCAGTTCCTGGTGGAAGCCATGACTCTTACGGGCGCGGGCGGTCTGCTCGGCATCATGATCGCCGTACTGATCACACTGCTGGTGGGTGCGCTGGTGCCCTCGCTGCCATCGAGCGTGCCTGGATGGGCGCTGATCACGGGCTTCACGGTCTCGGTGGCCGTCGGTGTCTTCTTCGGCGTGTGGCCGGCAGTGAAAGCCGCCCAGCTCGATCCCGTGGAAGCCCTCCGCTACGAATAGACATGGCGCTGCTCGAAAGCTGTGCCGGGCTTCGCAAGAGCTACGGCTCTCGCGTGCTCTTAGAGAACATCTCACTGGGCATCAGCGAAGGCGAGCGCCTCGGCATGATCGGCCGCAACGGCGCGGGCAAATCCACCCTTCTCAAGATTCTCGCCGGCCGGCTCGAACCCGACGCCGGGGAGATCTCGCTGCGCCGCAACAGGCGTGCGGGCTACGTGCCGCAGGAGGCAGAGCTGCCCCCGGACCTTACCGCTCAAGAGATTGTCGCCGGAGCAATCGCCGGCGAACACCTCGACGACCTCGAGCGTGCCGCCCGCATTCACCAGACGCTGGGGCGCGCCGGGTTTACGGACGCCAATTCCACCGTGCGTGCCGAGGAGCTTTCGGGCGGATGGCGCCGGCGCCTGGCAATCGCCCGCGAGCTTGCGCTCCAGCCCGACATCCTGTTCCTGGACGAGCCCACCAACCACCTCGATTTCGAAGGCATTGCCTGGCTCGAGCGACTCCTTGCGGGCGCGCCGTTCGCCAGCGTGGTGGTGAGCCACGACCGTTATTTCCTGGACAACGTGGTCAACGAAATGGTCGACCTGGACCGCGTCTATCCGGAGGGCCTGCTGCGCGTGGAAGGCTCCTACAGCACGTTTTTGGAAAAGAAGGCAGAGTACCTGCTCGGGCAATCCAACCGCCAGGAAGCGCTGGCCAACCGCGTGCGCCGAGAAGTGGAGTGGCTGCGGCGCGGCCCCAAGGCCCGCACCGGCAAATCCAAAGCACGCATCGACGAAGCCGGGCGCATGATGCGCGAGCTGGCGGATATCGAATCGCGCCAGGCGCGCGGTGTCACGCGGATCGACTTCTCCGCCACCGATCGCCGCAGCAAGCGCCTGCTCGCCGCCGAAAAGATTGCGAAGCAGCTCGGCGGCCGTATTCTCTTCCGCGATTTGACCGTTACGCTCGGCCCCGGTACGCGCCTCGGCCTGGCCGGTCTCAACGGCACCGGAAAGACCACTCTTCTGCGCATCCTGAACGGCGAGCTCGATCCCGACGAAGGTACGATCGAACGTGCCGCCGCCCTGCGCACGGTCTACTTCGACCAGGCGCGCGAGCAGCTCGACCCCGGCCAGACCCTGCGCGAAGCACTGGGCGCGCACGGCGACACCGTGATCTTTCGCGATCGCCCGATCCATGTGGCCGGCTGGGCGAAGCGTTTCCTCTTCGATTCGGGCCAGCTCGATCGACCCGTCTCCAGCCTTTCGGGCGGCGAACAGGCGCGCGTCCTCATCGCCCGGCTGATGCTTCAGCCGGCCGACCTCCTGCTGCTGGATGAACCGACCAACGATCTCGACATCCCCACACTGGAGGTCCTCGAAGAGAGCCTGCTCGAGTTTCCCGGTGCGCTCGTTCTGGTGACCCACGACCGTTATCTTCTGGACCGTGTCTGCACCGCGGTACTCGGCCTCGACGGCCGGGGCGGCGCCCAACTCTGCGCCGACTACTGGCAGTGGGAGCAAGCGCGGCCGGAGCCCGAAGAGCGGCCGGCCGCTACGGCTCCGCCGAGGCCGGCTTCCAAGAAGAAACTGTCCTATCTCGAAGCTCGCGAATTCGAGCAGATGGAATCGCGCATTCTCGAGGCCGAGTCGGCCGCCGAATCGGTGCGCGCCGAGATGCAATCTCCCGAGGTTGTCTCCGATGGGGCACGACTGCGCGACTGCTACGAGCGGCTGCAACAGGCGGAGGCGTTCATTCACGATCTCTACACGCGCTGGGCCGAACTGGAAGCGAAGCAGTAGCGCGCCTGCGGCGCGGGGACAGGCTGAAGCCTGTCCTACTTAAGACCAAGTGTGCCGGGTTAAACAACTAACTCATTTGGGCCTTTTGGAGCTGAATCCTAATCCGGTACACTGGAATCAATTGACTATCGGGGCTGAGTCTGCACTCAGGGCGATTATGAATTCCTATCGATGCATGGCGCTCGCCGTCGCTCCCGCCGCGCTGTTCCTGGCGGGCTGTTCGTCCGAGGCGCAGCCAAAGCCGGCGCAGGCGCCTGCTCCCACGGTCGAAGCGATCACCACGGCGCTCAGCGACGCCGACATTTACAGCGACTACCCGGCCCAGACTTATGCGCGCAACATGGTGGACGTGCGCGGGCGCGTCGAGGGCTACATCGATAAATGGCTGTTCCGCCCGGGCCAGGAGGTTCAGGCGGGACAACCTCTTTACATTCTCGACCTCCGTCCGTTCCAGGCGCAGGTGGAGCAGGCGCAGGGCAACCTCAAGCAGAGCGAGGCCGACCTGGAATTCGCCCGCCACCAGGTGTCGCTGCTGCAAGCCGAGGCCAATCTCGCCGCCGCGCAGGCCAATCTGATCAAGGCCCAGCAGGATTACGAACGGCTGAAGCCGCTGGTGGAAAGCGACGCCGCGGCCAAGCAGGACCTGGACGCGGCCACTGCCGCCCTGAGCGCCGCCCAAGCCTCCGTCCGCGCCAATCAAGCCAACGTGGAGCAGACCAAGCTCAGCACCCAGACCCAGATCCAGTCCACGGAAGGCAAGGTCAACGCGCAACGCGGCGCGCTCGATACCGCCAGGCTTAACCTGCAATATGGGACTATCGTCGCTCCGATCAGCGGCCTGATCGGCGATACGCTGGTGCCCGTGGGCGGCCTGGTCACGCCCAACGCCAGCCAGCCCCTGACCACTATTGTTCCCCTCGATCCCATCTGGGTGCGCTTTCAAGTGAGCGAAGCGCAATACCTTGCCATGAAGGGCGGGCCCGCGAACGGGGCGCCGCCGCTGGAGCTGATCCTGGCCGACAATTCCCGCTTTGCTTCCACCGGCAAGATCGCCAACACACTGAATCAGGTCGATCCCCGGACCGGCACGCTCGAAGTGCAGGCGGAGTTTCCCAATCCGCAGCACCGCCTCCTGCCTGGACAATTCGCGCGCGTCCGCTACGTGGTCGAGCATCGCAAGGGCGTCATCCTCATCCCCCAGCGCGCGGTGCAGCAGAGTCAAAACCTGCAGATCGTCTACACGCTCGATCCCTCGAATAAGGTGGAATCCCGCCCCGTGAGGACGGGGCCGCGGGTAGGCGAATCCTGGCTGATCGAGCAGGGCCTCAATCCCGGCGATCGTGTGATCGTCGAGGGCCTGCTCAGCGTTCGCCCCGGTCTGGTGGTCAATCCCGTCCCGTTCAAAGAACCGCCGCCGGCTGCCGGCCGCGCCCGGACGGAATAACGCATGGCGAAATTCTTCATCGACCGTCCGGTGTTTGCGATGGTCATCGCCATCGTCATCGTCATCCTGGGCGGCGTTGCGATCCCCAGCCTGCCGATCGCGGCGTACCCGCAGGTGGTGCCGCCGCAGGTGCAGATCATTGCCAACTATCTCGGCGGCAACGCGCAGGACCTGGAAAAGACCGTTTCGCAGCCCATCGAGGAGCAACTCGTCGGCCTCGACGGCATGCTCTACTACCAGTCCACCGCGGCCAATAACGGACAGCTCACGATCAACGTCACCTTCAAGCTCGGCACCAATCCCGATATCGCCACCGTCCAGACGCAGAACCGCGTGAACGTCGCCCTGCCGCGCCTGCCTCCGGAAGTGCAGCGCCAGGGCGTCACGGTGAAGAAGGTGTCCACCGCCTTCCTGATGGCGGTAAGCCTGGTCTCCAGCGACGACCGATACGATTCGCTGTTCCTCACCAACTACGCCCAGATCAACCTGGTCAACCAGATCGGCAGCCTGCTCGGCGTCGGCGACTCGCGGCTGAGCTCGCAGCAGGTCTACTCCATGCGGGTCTGGCTCAATCCCGACAAGATGACCGAGTTCGGCGTCACCGCCACCGACGTGAGCAACGCCGTCGCCGCCCAGAACCGGCAGAACCCCGCGGGCGCTATCGGCCAGCCGCCCGCGCCCAACGGCACCGATTTCCAATACGCCGTGTTCGCCCCCGGCCGCCTCACCGACCCCGCCCAGTTCGACGATATCGTCATCCGCGCCCGCCCCGACACGTCTCTGCTGCGCATCCGCGACATCGGCCATTCCGAGCTCGGCGCGCAGACTTACAGCGGCTTCAGCCGCCTCAACGGCCGCCCCTCAGCCAACGTGATCGTCTACCTTTCCCCGGGCGCCAACGCGGTCCAGACCGCCGATTCGGTCATCAAGTTCATGGAGGAAGTCAAGAAGAGCTTCCCGGCGGGAATCAGCTATATCGTCCCCTACAACTCCACCATGTTCGTGCGCGCCGCCATCAAGGACGTGCTGGTGACGCTCATGGAAGCGATCGGCCTCGTGATCCTTGTGGTCTTCATCTTCCTTCAGAACTGGCGCGCCACATTGATTCCCCTGCTGACCGTGCCCGTGGCGGTGGTCGGTACGTTCGCGCTGTTCCCACTGCTCGGCTTCTCCATCAACATCACCAGCATGTTCGGCCTGGTGCTGGCGATCGGCATTGTCGTGGACGACGCGATCGTGGTGGTGGAGGCCGTGCAGCGTCACATCGACGATGGAATGGCGCCCGCAGCCGCTACCGCCCGCGCCATGGAAGAAGTGTCCGGGCCCGTGGTCGCCATCGCGTTCATCCTGGCCGCGGTATTCATCCCGGTCGCCTTCGTCGGCGGCATCAGCGGAGAGATCTACAAGCAGTTCGCGATCACGATCGCGGTCTCGGTGCTGCTCTCCGCGTTCAACGCCCTCTCGCTCAGCCCGGCGCTGGCGGCGCTCCTGCTGCGTCCGCACAAGAAATCGCGGAGCTGGCTCTCGCGGCCCTTCGACTGGTTCAACACCGGCTTCGGCCACGCCACGGGCCACTACCTTTCGGGCGTGACGCTCCTCATTCGCCGCTCGATTCTCGCCGTGGTCGCGCTAGTCGCCGTGACGATCGTCACTTACGGCATCTTCAAGCGGCTGCCCACCGGCTTCCTACCGACGGAAGATCAGGGCGCGTTCTTCGCCGCCGTGCGCCTGCCCGACGGCGCATCGACCGAGCGCACCGACGCGGCCTGCCGGAAGATCGAACACGTGGTCAGCGGCCTTCCCGGCGTGGCAACTTCTTTCGTGATCGGCGGCCTGGATATCGCCACCGGCACGTCCAATTCCAACGTGGCAACCATCATCGCCACCTTCAAGCCCTGGGACGAGCGCAAGGCCAAGAACGAACAGCTCGACGCCATTCTCGCCAACGCGCAGCGCGGCTTTGCCACCGTGCCCGAAGCTTTCAGCTTCGCCTTCGGCCTGCCGCCCATCCTCGGCCTGAGCCCCACGGGCGGATTCCAGTACATGCTCGAAGACCGCGCGGGCAGCGATGTGGCTACGCTCTCCCGCGCCGCGGACACGCTGGTCGCCGCCGCCCGGCGCCGGCCCGAGCTCGCCAATGTGATCAGCACATTTCGCGCCTCGGTGCCCTCCTACAGCGTCGATATGAACACCGACAAGCTGCAGACCATGGGCATCGGGCTGGTGGACGCCTACAACACGCTCCAGACCTTCCTCGGCGGCCTCTACGTGAACGACTTCAATCAATTCGGCCACACGTGGCAGGTGCTTCTGCAAGCCGAGCCCGCGTTCCGCCGACAGCCCTCGGATATCGGCCGCTACTACGTGCGCAATTCGCAGAACCAGATGGTGCCGCTCTCCACGCTGGCGACGGTCGCGCCGGCGGGCGGTCCCGACGTCATCTACCGGTACAACCGGTTTCGCGCGATCCAGATCCTGGGCGGACCCGCGCCCGGCTATTCCAGCGGCCAGGCCAGCAATGCCATGGAGCAGCTCTCGGCCTCGTTGCCTCCGGGTTTCGGCTTCGAATGGACCGGCACCACTTATCAGGAGAAGCAGGCCCAGGGCAACGAGGGCGCCATCTTCGGATTCGCCGCCGTCCTGGTGTTCCTCTTCCTGGCGGCCCTTTACGAAAGCTGGTCGATTCCGTTCGCGGTGCTCTTCGCCCTGCCGCTGGGCATCTTCGGCGCGCTGCTTGCGACCATGCTGCGCGCCTATGCGTACGACATCTACACGCAGATCGGTATCGTGACCCTGATCGGGCTCGCCGCCAAGAACGCCATCCTGATCGTGGAGTTCGCCAAGGACAGCCACGAACAGGGCAAGAACGTGCGCGACGCGGCGCTGGAGGCCGCGCACCTTCGGCTGCGTCCCATTCTCATGACGTCGTTCGCATTCATTCTCGGCGTCCTGCCGTTGGTCTTCGCTACGGGTGCGAGTTCCGCGGCGCGCCGCTCGCTCGGCACGGTCGTGTTCGGCGGCATGCTGACCGCGACGCTGCTCGCCGTCTTCATCGTGCCCGTGCTCTTTGTGCTGATCGAAGGCTTCGTCGAAGGCCGGCAGCCCGAACCATCCCGCGGACCCGCGCCGGAGGCCGCGCAATGAACCGCCTTTCCGCGATGGCGGCCGCTGCCCTCGTGCTCGCCGGCTGCACGGTCGGGCCGAACTATCACCGTCCGCAGGTCGCCGTCCCCAACGCCTACCGCAATGCGCCTCCGCCCGGCGCCGACCCCGCCGCTTCCATCGCCGACACCAAGTGGCAGAACCTTTTTGCCGACGATACGGTGAGCCGGATGGTGACCAAGGCGCTCGCCAACAACTTCGACCTGCGCATCGCCATCGAGCGGGCCCAGGAAGCACGCGCCAATCTCGGCATCACCCGAGCCAACCAGTTCCCGTTCCTGGACGCGAATGCCAGCCTCACCGGAGTACGTCAATCCACTCTGGGCGCTTTCACCTTTATTCAACCCAACACCAACCTGAGCGCCACCTACACCACGCTCGGCGTGGCGCTCAACTGGGAGATCGATCTCTGGGGCCGGCTGCGCCGCCTGACCGAGGCCGCGCGCGCCAGTTACCTGGCCAGCGAGGAAGGCCGCCGCGCGGTCGAAATTTCTCTCGTGGCCGATGTCATCGACAGCTACTTCCAGTTGCTCGAATACGATTCGGAGCTGGAGATCAGCCGCGAGACCGAAGCATCGGCGCGGGACAGCGTGCGCCTGGTCGAGCTGCGGCACCAAAGGGGCGCGGCTTCGGCACTCGACGTCCGCCAGGCCGAACAACTGCTCTACACCGCTACCGCCCGCATCGCGGCCGCCCAGCGCTCGATCACTCAGACCGAAGACCAGCTCAGTCTCTTGCAGGGCGAAGCACCATCGGCCCAGGAGCACGGCCGCAAACTGGAAGACGTCGCCATGCCCGCGCAGGTGGCGCCCGGACTGCCCTCCGCGATCCTCGAGCGCCGCCCCGATATCCGGCAAGCCGAAGAGAACCTGGTCGCCGCCAACGCCCAGATCGGCGCGGCCCGCGCGCTCTACTATCCGCAGATCGCGCTCACGGCCTCCGCCGGCGGACAAAGCCGCTACCTGCTGGATATCGCCACCCTGCCCGCGCGCACCTACAGCGTGGCGCCCTCGGCGGTGCAGGCCATCTTTCACGCCGGCCAGATCCGAAGCCAGGTTCGGTTTTCCGAGGCCCAGCAGCGCGAGATGCTCATCACCTATCAGCGGACCATCTACACGGCCCTGCGTGAAGTCTCCGACGCGCTGGTCGGATTCGACCGCCTGCGCGAAGAGCGCCAGCAGCAGGAGCACCTGGTGGCCACGCTCGAAGACACGGTGCGCTTGTCCGATATACGATACCGCGGCGGGCTCGACAGCTACCTGCAGGTTCTGGATGCGCAGCGCAATTTGTTCTCCGGGCAGTTGACATTGGCGCAGCTTCGCCTGGCCGAGCGCATGGCTGTGGTGCAGGTCTACCGGGCTCTCGGCGGCGGCTGGTCTTAACGCAGCGCGCCTGCGGCGCGGGGCAGGCGAGGACGCCTACCCTACAAAAACGTCCAGCTTGTAGGCCGCGATCGAGTTGCGGTGGAAATATTTTTCCGCTGCGACCGGCCCCTGGGCCATGAAGTATTCGTGCACCACGCGGAAGACGGTGCGGTACGGCGCCCATTGATCGCTGTTCGGCCAATCGCTGCCGTAGAGCACGCGGTCTTCGCCGAAGAGGCCGCACACTTCGTCCAGGCGGTCGCGGTAGAACGCGAGATCTTCGGGCACGCGCCCATCCACGCGCCGCAGCACCTGCGATATCTTGACGTAGACCTGCGGGCGTGCGGCAAGCTCGCGCAGATCGGCCCGCGCCAACGACGGGTCCATCTGGGGCAGATGATCCATCACGACGCGCAGACCGGGAATACGGTCGGTGACCGCGATCGCCGCCCGGATCAGCGCCGGGTCCGGGTTGGCCATGTCGAGCGCCAGGCCGGATTGCGCCAGCAGTTTCAGGCCGTCCACGAACCCCGGCTTGCCCATGTCGGACCTCAGGTCGCGGCCCCAGAGATTGCCGTAGCGGATGCCGCGAAAGCGCGGGTTGCGGTGAAAGCGCGCCAACTGCCGGGCAAACTCAGGGTCTGCCGGGTCGAGATTTCCCACCGTGCCGACGATGATTTTGGCTTTCGCGGCGAGATCCAGCACCCACTGGTTGTCCTCGATCCACGGGCTGCATTCCACCTCGATGGCGCCGGCGATGCCCAGGCCTTCGGTGAGCGCGCGGTATCTCGCCGGCAGCGCGGGCCGGTAGAGCACGGCGTTGTCCTTTGGCGGCCAGGGCACGCCCTGCGGCCTTCCGGGATCGAACAGGTGAATGTGGGTATCGATGATCGGTATCCCGGCAGCCCGGGCCGCGGCTGCGGTGCCCGCGATTGTGAGAAACTTCCTCCGATCCATCACGCCTAACCATATACCATGTGATGAGGAGGATTGGCCTATGACCAGCGGAGATTTGCCGCGGCGTGAGTTTTTGACGATCGGCGCGCTGATGGCGAGCAACCTGTTTGCAGCCGACGAGCGCTCGGGCGACATGATCTACCGCAAGCTGGGGAAGACCGGCGAGCGGGTTTCGGCAATCGGCGTGGGCGGATATCACATCGGAGTGGCGCCGGACGAGAATGCCTCGGCGAAGATCGTCCGCACCGCCGTAGACCGGGGCATCAACTTTTTGGACAACTGCTGGGATTACATGGACGGCAAGTGCGAGGTCTGGATGGGCAAGGCGCTGCGCGACGGCTACCGCCAGAAGGTCTTCCTGATGACCAAGTTCGACGGGCGCACGCGCGCCGCGACGGCGCGGCAGATCGACGAATCGCTGAAGCGCCTCCAGACCGACCACATCGACCTGATGCAGTTCCACGAGAACATCCGGCTGGAAGATCCCGACCGGTTTTTCAACGATGGCCCGGCCGAGGCCCTGCTGGACGCCAAGAAGGCGGGCAAGATCCGGTATATCGGATTCACCGGGCACAAGGATCCGATGGTGCACCTGCGCATGCTGGAGCAGGCGGCGGCGCACAACTTCCATTTCGATGCGGCGCAGATGCCGCTCAACATTCTGGACGCGCAGTTCCGCAGTTTCGCCCACCAGGTGGTTCCGAAGCTGGTGGAACAGGGAATCGCGGTGCTCGGCATGAAGCCGATGGCCAGCGGCGCCATTGTGGAAGCCAAGATCGCGACGCCGATCGAATGCCTACACTACGCGCTCAATCTGCCTACCAGCGTGGTGATCAACGGCATGACGAATTTGCAGACCGTGGACCAAGCCTTCGAAGCGGCACGCACTTTCAAGCCGCTCACGCCCGCGGCTCTGAATGCCCTGCTGGCGAGGACACGCGAGGCCGCTCTCTCCGGCAAATACGAGCTTTTCAAGACCAGCTCGAATTTCGACGGCACGGCCCGCCGCCCCGATTGGATGGGATGACATGCGCTTGTTCCCTGCTCTACTGTTGGCCGCGATTTGTGCCCGCGCGGCGGACGTCAGCGTCGGAACCGCGACCGCCGGTCCCGGACAGCGCGTCACTGGCGCGATCCAGGTGCCGCGCGGTGTGGATGCCGCCAGCGACGTGCCTGTGATCGTGATCAACGGCGCGCGGCCGGGGCCGATGCTGGCGCTGGTCGCCGGCGCTCACGGCACCGAGTACGCCTCGATCGTGGCGTTGCACAAACTCGCGCGGTCGGTGGATCCGGCGGCCCTCGCGGGCGCCGTCGTGATCGCGCCGCTATTGAACACCGCCTCGTTCTCGCAAGTGGTGCCGCACCTCAATCCGGTCGATGGCAAAAACATGAACCGATTCTATCCCGGCAAGCCCGATGGCAGCCAGACGGAGCGCGTCTCCTGGGCGGTGACCAAGCAGGTGATCGAAAAGTGCGACTATCTGATCGACCTGCACGGCGGCGATCTCGACGAGAATTTGCGGAGCTACGCCTATTGGGCCGACACCGGCAAAGACACGCTCGACGCGACAACGCGCGGCATGGTGCTGGCCTTCGGGCTGGACCACATCATCGTCCAGCGCGCCCGGACAGCACCGGCCCCGGGAGCGCCGGTAACGATCACGCGGTACGCGCAGACGATCGGCAAACCGGCGATCGCCGCCGAGGCCGGGCACGCGGGCACGGTCATGCCCGAGGATGTCGACATTCTGGTCGAGGGCTCGCTGAACGTGATGCGGCATTTGAAGATGCTGCCTGGGACGGTGTCGCCCGTCGAGCGGCCGGTGTGGATCGCCAATGCCACCGTGGTGGCGGCCGATCGCGAGGGCGTCTTCTATCCGCTGGCCAAACCCGAGGCCTATGTAGCGAAGGGCATGCGGATCGGCTATGTCACCGATTATTTCGGCGAGAAGGTCGCGGACGTTACGGCCCCCGTCTCGGGCGTGATCATCTACATCCGCGCCATCCCGTCCTTGAAGAAGGGCGACAACCTGGCGGATATCGGCGAAATCGTAGCCAATCCCTGACGCGGTCGCTACGGTAGCACTTGCAGGATTTTCCTGCGCAGTTCCGCGCTCAGCCGCGGGTTCGTCCCGCCGGTCGCGATCGCGATCCGAACATTGCCGCGCGCCAGTCGCGCCGGGGTCAGGAATCCGCACTCGGCCGCCGAGTCCGCGATATTGGCGAAGATGCCGCGCTTCTTTGCGGCAACCGCGATCCGGTGGTTGACGGCCCGGTGGTTGGTTGCCGCGAACACCAGGGCGGCGCCGGCAAGGTCCGTGGTGCGAAATTCGCGCGCGATCAAACGCAGCGGCAGAAGCTGGAACTCCGGCAGATGCCGCGGCGCGACCACCGTCACGCGCGCGCCCGCTTCGAGCAGACCTTTCACTTTGCGGAGCGCCACGGTCCCGGCCCCGGCCACCAGGACCGGACGGTCCTTCAAGTCCAGGAAGATCGGGTACCACCTGTTATCATGAGGATTCATGTCCGCTGCCATTCCCACTGTGGTCATTGTGGGCAGGCCCAACGTTGGAAAGTCAACCCTCTTCAATCGCATCACCGGACAGCGGCGCGCCATCGTGGGCGATGAGCCCGGCATCACGCGCGACCGCATCCATGGGACTGCCGAACATGACGGCCGCCACTTCGAGCTCATCGATACGGGCGGCATCGTTGTCGCCGACCAGGAATACATCCCGGCGCAGATTCTGCGCCAGGCCGAAGTCGCGCTGCGCGAGGCGGCGCACATCATCTTCCTGGTCGATGGCCGCGCCGAGATTACGGGCAGCGATCGCGACCTGGCCCAGATGCTGAAGAAGCTCGGCAAGCCGGTCTCGCTCGCGGTCAACAAGATCGACACCGCGAAGAGCGCGGACCTGGCGCATGGCTTTTATGAACTGGGCATCGCGGATGTGTTTCCGCTCTCGGCCGAGCACGGCACGGGCGTCGATGCGCTGCTGGATCGCGTCACGGAAGGATTCCCGGAAGCCGAACAGGCCGCGCCGTCGGAGGGCATCAAGGTGGCCATCATCGGGCGGCCGAACGTCGGCAAGTCGACTTTGCTGAACGCGCTCACCGGCCAAGAGCGGGCGATCGTTTCGCCGGTCGCCGGCACGACCCGCGACGCGGTGGACGAGTCCGTGATCCAGGATGGAACCGAGTACATCTTCATCGACACCGCCGGCATCCGCCGCAAGGGCAAGACGCACCTCATGGCGGAGAAGCTCAGCGTGGTGATGGCGCGGCGCAATATCCGCATGGCGCACGTGGTGTTGCTGGTACTGGATGCAACCGAAGGTGTGGTCGGTTTGGACACGACAATTGCCGGGTACGCGCACGAAGGCGGGCGCGCCCTGATCCTGTGTGTCAACAAGTGGGACGAGGTGAAGGGTCAGGGCGGGCAGAAGAAGGGCGAATTCGAGCGGCAGATCCGCGACGCATTCAAGTTCCTGGACTACGCGCCCGTGGTGTTTCTTTCGGCCAAGTCGGGTGTGGGGCTGCCGAAGCTCTTTCCGCTCATCCGCGAGGTCTATGAATCGGCCTCGCGGCGCATCTCCACGGGGGAGTTGAACCGCTTCGTCGAGCAGTTGCGCTTCGAGGAAAGGAAGATTTATTACATAACCCAACACTCCATTCGGCCGCCGGCATTCGCGGTATTCACCGACAAGGGTCCGCAACTGCATTTTTCACATGAGCGTTACCTGATCAATCAGTTGCGGCGGCGGTTCGGTTTCAAAGGCACGCCGATTCTGGTGCAGACGAGGTCGAAAGGCGGCGGACGGAATACTAGTCGCGAGCGTTAGCGCCGGTTTCCGCGCTACGGAAGGAATTGCCTTTCGGGTTCAGCCACTTTATGCTAGGAGAAGCAGTCGCATGAGAGCAATCATTTCCAAATCAGGAGGGCGGACGCATGTGGAATAAGAAGCGGGAAGAAGAACCGCGGCAGCCACAGAAGCCTGCTTATACTCCTCCCGCTCCGCCGCCCCCATCGGCGCCGGCGCCCAATCCCATCGAAGCAAGGAAGGAGACAGCACCCGTGTCAAGCATGCCCCCGGCCAGATTCGAACCGGAAAATCGTGGTGGCGCGGCCACCATCGGCAAAGCGGTTAAAGTTTCGGGCAACATTTACAGCCGCGAAGATCTCTATGTCGACGGAGACATGGACGGCACCGTGGAGGCTCTCGAGCACAAGCTCACCATCGGTCCCAACGGGACGGTGAAAGCTACCATCAAGGCGCGCGAGGTCGTGGTGCTGGGCGCGATCCAGGGCAACGTGGAGGCGACCGACAAGATCGAGATCCGAAAGGATGCCCGCCTTACCGGCGACATCCGGACGGCCAGGATCATCATCGAGGACGGCGCCTATTTCAAGGGGAGCATCGATATCGTCAAGCCCGAGCCCAAGCCCGCACCCAAGCCGGCACAGCAGCAGCCTGCCCAGGCCGCGGCTCCAGTAGGCGCCGGCGCGCACCAGCCGGCGGGAGTCGAGGTGAAGCGGTAAGCCGCGGATAGGCCGATGTTCGAGCCCCTGAAGGGCCTCTTTCGCGGACAGCGAAGCGGGCCGCAAGGAATCGGGCCGGCATCGGCCTCGCCGGGAGTGCGTTCGCCCTTCGGCGGCCGCGGCTCGGAGGCCACTGTCAGCACCCGCTTGAGCCGCGGGCTCGAGGAGTTCTTCACCCACATCCGCGATACCACGGGCCTCACGGTCCTCGACCTGGGCGGCGCCAACCAGCAGAACGTCAGCTTCATCACCGGCCTGGGACATCGCCTGTACAGCGAGAATTTCGTGCAGATACTGCACGAGACGTTCGGCGTGGAGGACACCACCGACCAGTCGAACCCGGGCCAGATCGAATATTTCCTGAAGCAGACGCTGGATTACGAAGACGGCTACTTCGACGGCGTACTGATCTGGGACACGCTCGAGTACCTCAGCCCGGCCCTGTTGACCGCGGTGATCGAGCGGCTCCACCGGATCGTCAGGCCCAAGAGCTATATGCTCGCGTTCTTCCACGCCGACGCGAAGCTCGAGGCCGTGCCGTATTATACGTTCCGCATCCAGGAAGTGAAGACCCTGGAACTCACGCAGCGCGGGCAGCGGCATCCCGCGCAATTGCACAACAATCGCAGCGTGGAGAAATTGTTTGGCAAGTTCGAAAGCGTGAAGTTTTTCCTCACCCGCGAGCAGTTGCGCGAGGTGATCGTCAAGGCTTGAGCGGGCTAGCGATACTTGCCGTTCAGGGCGTTCCAGCGGACCCGGAAAAGGTCCAGATAGGCCTTGCCGCCGAGCAGCAGGCTGACCTTGGTACCCTCCACGTTGTCCCAGCGGACGGGCACCTCGATCGAGTTACAGCCGAGTTTGCGCGCGATGAACAGCACTTCGACATCGAAGCCGAAGCCGTCGAGCCGCTGGCGCGAGAAAATCTCCCTGGCGGCGCGCGCCTCGAAGAGTTTGAAGCCGCACTGCGTGTCGCGGAACGGGAGCCCGGTGACAATTCGCATGATCACGTTGAACAGCCGGCCCATCAGCTCGCGCGCCCGCGGCTGGTGGACGCCGACCAGTGAGCGGTCGACGGCGCGCGAGCCGATGGCAGCCTTCGCTCCCGCGCTCGCGGCGGCGTCCCAGAGTTTTTCCAATTCGCCGATGGGAGACGAGAGGTCGGCATCGGAATAGAGCGCCCACTCGCCTTTGGCCTCCAGCATGCCGTGCTTCACCGCGTAGCCCTTGCCGCGATTTCCGGGGTTCTCGAGGACTCGCGCGCCGGCTTTTCGGGCCACTTCTGCCGTGGCGTCACTCGAGCCGTCGTCCACCACGACGATCTCGGCGAAGTCCCAGTGCGAGGCATGAAGATAGCCGGCAATCCTGACCAGCGTCGCCGGTAATCGCTTCTCTTCGTTGTAGGCGGGGATGATAATCGAAATGGATCGGGTCAATCGAAGTTTTATAATAACTTAGTTGCCCTGCTGGTTCGCGCGTCCGCCTGGGCCGGCGCGTGCCTCTAATCACAAGGAGTCCCATTGAGTCTGGAAGACGAGCTGTTGAAGCAGCGCCTGGAGCGCATTCGCGAGATCGAAGCGCTTGGCTACCGCCCGTACGGGCGGCGCTACGAGTTCACTCACACGGTGCCCGAAATCATCGCCGGATACGGCGCTAAAACAGCCGAAGAGCTGACGCCGGAGATGCGCGTGCGCGCGGCCGGCCGGGTGATGACGCTGCGCCACATGGGCAAGGCCGGATTCGCGCACCTGCAGCAGCTCGGCGAGCGGATTCAGGTCTACGTGAAGAAGGACGCGGTCGGCGAAAAGGATTTCGCGCTGTTCAAGATGCTGGATATCGGCGACATCATCGGCGTGGAAGGATACCTGTTCCGGACGCGCACCGGCGAGCTGAGCGTCCACGTGGAGAAGATCGAGTTTCTGAGCAAGACGCTGCTCAGTATGCCGGAGAAATGGCACGGGCTGGAAGATGTCGAGACGCGCTACCGCCAGCGCTATCTCGATCTCATCGCCAATCCCGAAGTGCGCAAGGTCTTTGTGACGCGGGCGAAGATTGTCGCCAGCCTGCGCCGGCAGCTCGAAGCCAGGGGCTTTGTCGAAGTGGAGACGCCGATGATGCAGCCGCTCTACGGCGGAGCGGCCGCGCGGCCGTTCACCACGCACCACAACACGCTGGACGTCGATCTCTACCTGCGCATCGCGCCGGAGCTGTACCTGAAGCGGCTGATCGTGGGCGGAATGGAGCGCGTCTACGAAATCAACCGCAACTTCCGCAACGAGGGGCTCTCCACGCACCACAATCCCGAATTCACCATGCTGGAGTTCTACTGGGCTTACACGGATTACAACGGCCTGATGGACTTTAGCGAGGATCTGCTGCGCCAGGCCGCAATCGACGCGACGGGAGGCACGGCAGTAGAGTTCGAGGGCTGCCGGATCGATTTCGCCGAGATGAAGCGGTTCACCATGCGCGAGGCGATCGTGCACTTCTGGGAAGGCGAAGGAAAGCCGACCGCGGCCGACGTGGCCAACGACGCGTGGCTGCTCCGGCACTCGACCAAGCTCACCCCGGGAGAAGCCCTGACGGATATCTTCGAGCGCGTGGCCGAAGCCAAGCTGATCCAGCCCACCATCATCTACGAGTACCCGGTGGAGACCTCGCCGCTTTCGAAGAACAATCCGGACAACCCCGCGTTCGTCGACCGCTTCGAGATCTACGCCGCCGGCATGGAGATCGGCAACGCCTACACCGAGCTCAATGATCCGCAGGAGCAGCGGAGGCGCTTCGAAATGCAGCTCGGCATGCGCGAGCGCGGCGACGAAGAGGCCCACCAGATGGACGAAGATTACGTACGCGCCCTCGCCTATGGGATGCCGCCCACCGGCGGGGAGGGCATCGGGATCGACCGCCTGACCATGATCCTGACCGGCTCACGGTCCATTCGCGACGTGATCCTCTTCCCGCTGCTGCGGCCGGAAGGTCCCATCGACCTGGTGGGCAAATTGCGGGAACTCGACAAGTTGTGAATACCCGCTTCGAGCTGTTCGTCGCCAAACGCTACCTGCGGGCTCACCGCAGGGAGCGCGTGATCAGCGTCATCACCGCGATCTCGATTCTCGGGGTGGCGGCGGGCGTGACGGCGCTGGTGGTCGGGCTGGCGGTGACCAACGGCTTCCGCACCACTTTGCAGCGCGACCTTTTGCGTGCCATGGCGCACATCAACGTGATGGAGAAGGAGCCGCTCAACGGCATCGAGGACTGGCGCGCGATGGCCGAACGCCTGCGCAAGGTGCCGCACGTGACGGCGGTGGCGCCGGCGCTCTACGCGCCGGTATTCCTTTCGGGCACGGTGCAATCCAAGGGGGCAATCCTGAAGGGAGTCGACGTCAGCGACGAACTGGCGATGGGCGACACGCTGCGGCACCTGAAGAAGGGCTCGGTCGACCTGCTTCGCAATGCGGACGCCTCGCCGCCGGGGATCGTTCTGGGATCGCGGCTGGTGGAAGACACCGGAATGGTTCTCAACTCGCGGATCAACGTGATCAGCCCGCAAGGCGAGTTGACGCCCATCGGTATCCGGCCGAACTATCGCTATTTCCGCGTGGCCGGTATATTCGAGACCGGCTTCTTCGAGATCGACGACAACTGGGCCTATGCGTCCCTGCTGGCGGTGCAGAAGGCGCTGTCGCTCGGCGATGTGGTCAACCAGATCGAGCTCAAGGTGGACGACCTGGACCGCGCCGGCGAAATCGCCAAAGACGTGGAGAAGGCCGCGGGGCCGAAGTACACGACCACTACCTGGATGGAGCGCAACAAGCAGTTGCTGGGCGCGCTCAATATGGAGAAGCTGGTGACCGTTCTGGTGATCGGCCTGATCGAGCTGGTGGCCGCGCTGAACATCTTCATCACGCTGGTGATGATGGTGATGGAGAAGTACCGCGACATCGGCATTCTGATGTCGATGGGAGCGAAGCACTCGCAGATCCGGCGGATCTTCATGCTGCAGGGCGTGCTGATCGGGATCGTCGGGTCGGCGATCGGCCTGGTGGCCGGGTATACGCTGTGCTTCGTGGCGAAACGGTACCATTGGCCGCCACTGGACCAAACCGTGTACTCGATGGCCTACGTGCCGTTCGAGCCGAGGTGGGTGGATGGGGTCTGGATCGCCGGGCTGGCGATCCTGGTGAGCTTTCTCGCAACAATCTATCCGGCGCGAAACGCTACGCGAATCGCGCCGGTCGAGGTGTTGCGGTACGAGTAAGCGCGGCTACTGCTGCTGCGGCTGGTCGCTGAGGGTGAAGTTGACGTCGATCTGGGTCAGGACCTCGACGGGCTGGCCGTTGAGCAAGGTTTGCTGATAGGTCCACTGCTGCACGGCCTCCAGGGCGGCTGCCACCAGGAGCGGATGGCCGCTGATCACTTGCAGATTCTTGACGGCGCCATCGATGCCGATGAGGGCCTGCAGGTGAACCACCCCGGAAATCCGCGCCTGCTTCGCCAGCGGCGGATAGACGGGCCTTGGCTGAGAGATCAGCTTGGCCTGCTGCGCGTTGCCGCCGATGGTGAGGCGCTTGACGTTGGGGTCGCTGTTGGGCGGGGGAGGGGCAACCGAATCGAGCATTACGGGTCCGAGCGTGCCTGTCCCGGCGCCGGGCGCCATGATCATGATCCGGAGGTCGCCCTCGCGGCTGAACATGCGGCCCACGGTGAGATGCTCATCGTAGTCGTGAACCGCCTTGACGATGCGGTCGAAGGAGTCTTCCGCCAGCACGTCTCCCTGCCGCGCCGGCAGCCGCGCAAGCAAGTCGTTGCGGGCCGGGTCCGACAGGCCGTTGATCACGTAGGCCGACAGCGTCTTGCCGGCGACGCTGGGAGGCGCGGAGCCCTTGCGTGCCGCCATCGCGCTTGCGCTGGGAACCGATCCGACAATGCCGCTGACGACTCCGCCGGGCACGCCACCCACGACTCCGCCCGGCACTCCGCCGACGACTCCACCTGCCGGTGCGGGCGTCTCCTGCGGCTCGCTGAAGGTAATATTCACTCGGCGCGTCAGGCCGGAATTGTCCATCGCGAAATGCCATTGCAGGACGGATTGCAGCGCAGCGCGGCGGAGCTCCTGCGGGCCGGCGATCACGTGCGCATCCGTCACGTTGCCGGACGAATCCAGGGTGGCTTCCACGGTGACCACGCCCTGCACGTGCGCTTTCCGCGCGGCTTCGGGGTAGATCACGCCCGTGCGGTGGAGCACACTGCCGCCACCGAAATCGACCGTGACGCCGGGGGCGTCGGCCACCGCCTGCGGTGAGGCGGAGAGCGGGAGAGCGGCGGTTACGAACCAGCAGGCCGCGGCCAGGAAAGTCAGCCCCGCGGCCAGCGCGGATATTCTTCTCGTCTTGGACATACGAACCTCTTTCAGAATGGATACGACGCGTTGTTTCAGGTGCCGCTTGCGCAGGAACAGCGGCGCGGGGGCCAGGTCGAGCCGCGGCTCCACGCCGGCGATGGCGAGCAGGGCGTCGAGATACCCGTCGCGCGATCTGGTCAGCTCGATGACTTCGTGATCCACCGCCTGCTCGCGCGCCAGGCCGATTTCGCCCAGCAGCCACCAGACGGCGGGATGAAACCAGTAGATGCCGCGCACCAGCTCTTCGGCGAGAGTGAAGAGCCAGTCGCCGCGGCGCACGTGCATGATTTCGTGGCAGAGTATGGCATCCTGCATGTGCGGCTGCAGATCGGGAAAATGAGCGGGCAGCAGGACTACCGGCTTGCGGAACCCAAAGGTGACCGGGCTGGCCACGTCGGCGGAGAGGCGGAGATCGGCTTCCACTCCCCAGGAAGGAGAGGGATCGAGCGGATTCGACTGAAGCCGGTATCGGCGCAGGCGCCAGAATCCCACAGCCAGCCACACCAGGCGCGCGGCTACGCCTGCCGCCAGCGCACCGAAGGCGAGCTCGCCCGCGGGAATGCTGCGCTTGGGCACGGCCGGCATCGGCATCGGCGCGAGGGGGGCATCGGCCATCGGCGCGGAAAGTGCGACCGGTTCCTGCCTGCGAGGCGCGAACCACGGCAGCAGGAGGCACGAGGCCAGCAGTATCTGCCAGAATGCCAGGCGCGCGCGGGGAGCCCGCAGGCGGAGCACGGTGGGTATGAAGGCCGCCAAGCCGATCAGCAGCCCGATCTGCAGGTTGTAGGTGATGAAGTTGTCCCAGAGCAGGCGCCAGTTCACGACTTCCTCCTCAGGCGGGCGATCTCCTCGAGTTCTTCGGAGCTGAGGCTGTGTTCTTCGACCAGGTGAAGCAGCAGAGGCTCGGCCGACCCGTTGAAGACGCGATCCACGAAATCGCGGACCATGCCGCCGATGACCTGCCGTTTGGGTTGCGCGGGGCGGTAAACGTAGGCGCGGTCGGCCAGAGTTTTCTTGAGGTACTTTTTCTGCTCCAGGATCTTCATCATGGTCATGACCGTGGTGTAGGCGACCTTGCGGCGTTCGAGGAGGGCCTCGTAGACGTCGCGGACGGTAGCGGAGTCGCGCTCCCAGACGATCTTCATGATTTCGAGCTCCTGCTCGGTGAGGGTGGTGGATCGCCGTCGCATACTAATTAATTAGTACTAAAAACATGCGATGTCAAGGGGAAAGTTGGGTTCGGTCGGGGGACTTCGGAACGAAGTAGGCGAAACACACCGGAGGCCGCCGCCCACCGAATCGTGGCCGGCAGCCCCCGCGACCTGCGCCACGAGCCTCAGATCAGGATATTAGGATCCAGTCCGCCAGGCGCTACCGATGGGAACGTACTGAGGTAGCTTACTGCCGCACACCCTCGCAGTCAATCAACAAGATTGACTAAGCCTTGGAAATAGTCCCGCCGTATTAGCAGGACTGATGGGCATAGGCCTGCCAACTGCGCTACGCCTGTTGAGCCAGGAGAGGCAAAATCCGCCGGTAGCAATACGGGTCTGCATGCCACTGGCCCGTGCTCGCCAGCGACATGGCCTGGCATCCGCCGCCGCATTCGAGTGCCACTGCGCAATCCCGGCAGGCGCCGTTCATATCCGGGCGAGTGAAGCTCCTGAGCGCCGAAAATGCGCCGGGACGGAACCAGATGGTCCAGAGGTCATCCCGGCGGAGGTCCCCCTCGATGATGTGGTCGGGCCAGGAGAGACAGCCCTTCACCCGCCCATCGCTCATGATTCCGCAGGTCGTCCGGCCCGCGGTGCAGCCCTGCCAGCCGAACTCTTCGAAATCCAGCGGGCTGAAATAGCCGCAACTGTCTGCCGGGACGACCTCCACACCTTCGTGTTTGGCCCTGGGACGCAGCCTGCGCGCAAATTCTCCCATGGCGAGAAACTGTTCGTCGGTCAGGCGCAGTTCCGGGCTGTCCTGGCTCCGCCCGGTCGGGAACAATGGCTGAAGCTGCCACTTCCAGGCCCGGATCGAGCGAACCAGCCGGTAGGTCTCCTCGAGCATTTCGATATTCAAGCCCGTGACCGAGGTGATGACGCTCAGGTCGAGGCCGTTCTCGACACAGCACGCCGCACCGCGGAGGGTCCTCTGAAAAGCACCCGGAACGCCGCGGAGGGCGTCGTGCGCCTCCTCCAAGCCGTCCAGGCTGACCGCCACGGATTTCAGGGCGCAGGCCTTCATGCGGGTGACGGTTTCTTGCGAAAGGGAGAGGCCGTTGGTCACCACTCCCGTCTTGATTTCCAGGTCGCGAAGGCGCGCCGCGATGTCCTCCCAAAACGGGCTCAGCAGGGGCTCGCCGCCGGTAAAGATCACCTCCTGCACCAGAAGCGCCGGAAACTGATCGCAGATAGCGAGAGACTCCTCGAGGGTGAGCTCGCGTCCTCGGGGCGCCCCCGCGGACGACGCGCAGTGGCGGCACCGGAGATTGCAGGCCAGGGTCAGTTCCCAGCCGACGACGAACGGAAAGCTTTCGAAAGCCACTGGCACCTCCTGGCCTGCAAACGGCGGAGCCGGTTCGGCCTATCTCCCGGCGGCCCGATAAGCGGTCTGCAGCGCGATGTAATCGCCGGCCCGCATGGTTGGCTGGCGGCCGGCGGCGACGTCCTCGGCGATGTTGATCACCGCCCCGGCAATGCCCGCGGCCGGCGCCACACCCTTTTCCATGTACTGTTGCACCTGGGCGGTCACGAACTTGTTGAAACCATCGTCCTTGCCAACGGCGACGCGATCAAACCCGTTCTCGAGCTCAGGATGCTGCCTGAAAATATCGATGATCAGGTAGGCAACCCGCCACCACCAAGGCTCGTTTTTCAGAGCCAGAATCTTGTAATGCAGTTGGAGTATATCCGGCATAGGAATCCTCTTAGCGAATGAATCGCCGTCTTGGAATACGCCGCTGCCGGCCTGCAACCCGCGTGCTCAGCCGGCAACGGCGGATTCTTCCCCGTCCTCCGCGCGGGTCGGAATCACGTGTTGCGAAGCCGATGCTCAAACGCCGTACTTGCGCACCACGGCTTCAATCTGGGCAAGAAGATCGCTCTCCAGAGCGAGATAATGGGCCGGCTCCGGGATGCCCGGGCCTACGCGTTTGAAGAGATTGCCGATCTCGCGCAGCGCAAGCTCGGCCCGTCCGGCGCGGAAGTGGGCCGGTTCCATGACCTCGGGCCGGACGCGCAATGCCTGGCGGGTGGCCGCGATGCGTTCGGCCAGTTGCAGCTCTGGATAGACCTCGTCGATGGCCGAGATGAGAATTTTTTCCTCCGCGGCGATCGTGACCGAAGGCACAAACCAGTGGGCCGGTTCCTGGACCTCGGGGCGGACGCGAGCCGCGCCGCCGATTCGCTCGACCATCTCTTCGCGGAGGTAGTGAACCGGCTCCAGCCAATCCTTGCGGAGCTTGAGCTTCAGGGCGTCGTACCAGATCAGGTACAACTGGTACTTGCCGGCTGCGATATCCTGCCATTTGTGGGCGGCTGGAGCTCTGACAGCCTCCATCAGGGCCCTGTCGAAAACGCTGCCCTGGATCGCCTCGGGCACGTTCCACTGCGCCGGCCTGCCGGCTTCCCCGAGCTCCAATGTCGCCGGAATGGTGGTCGACACGACGAAGCCGATCTGCCGGGAGGCCTGATCGAAGGCCTGGTCGATCCCATCCTGGAGCTGCGCGCGAACGAGTTTGTAGATTGCGATCAGGTCTTCGTATTGCTTCACGATTCCGGGATGCGCGGGCTCGCCCCACGGGAAGCCGCGGGTCATAATTCTTTCGTTCATAATTGGCTCCTCCAAGCTTCAGTTAGAGTGTGCGGCTAAGATGTGCCGGACACCGGTTGTTCACAACGTTCGCCAGGGTCTCGACTGAGCCGGGCTTTGAATACCTCGTAGGGAATGGGCACCGGGGTGAGGCCAAGAGGATCGAATGGATTCATCCGGCCCGCACCCTGAGATTCCCGCGGGGGTGCGAAACCGCGAGCGGTGTACACCGGCAGGTCCGGAATCTCGACCGGGCCGGATTTGCGGCGGGCATAAGCGGATTCGAGCCAGTGCAAAATGCGCTCGCCCCGGGAAAGTAGTTCCGTGCTGCGCTCATCGACGCGCTCGCGCAGTTCTCCGGCGAAGGCGCGCAGGCGAACCTGGTCCGACGGATCGGCCGCGGCCACAAAGTCGTAGATGCGGCAGATACATTCGTACGTGTCGAGATTGGTCAGTTTGATAAAGTTACGCACGGCGGCGCGCAGCGACTGGGTGAGCGCCTCCGGATGGAAGCGGCGCAACAGTTGAAAATAGAAATCCACCTGCATGTTGAAGTAATGCAGGCCGTAGTCGCTGAAGTTCCGGTTGAAGAAAGCGTAGTTGGCGACCTGATGGAAGGCCTCGCAGCGCGGATCTTTGATCCGGTAGTCGAACCCGAAATAGTCGCCCAGCAGCTTGCCTTCCGCCGTCAGCGCGGCTTCCAGCCCCGTGCCGGCGTAAGCTTCGGCGCGGCAGAAATTGAACGGATTCTCGATGTGCCGCTCCATGAAACGCAGGTTGACGAGGATGTCATCGAGCGTGGTGTCCGGCTCGAACATCAGCAGGTTGTAGGCGATGTGCACTCCGAAGCCGTTCAGAACGTCGAGCGCATTCAGGATCTCGGCGAGGCACGACTTGCGATTCAGGTGGCGCAGGCCGTTTTCCGACGCATTCTCAACGCCCAGGAAGACCCGAAATAGTCCGAGCTGGTCCAGCACGCGGATCGAGCCGTAGTTGATGCTGTCGGGGCGTGCTTTGACGGCGATCGCGATGGGCCCGATGCCCGCGCCGGCCAGCCGGGAACGCAACTCCTGGAAGCGCTGCTCCGCTTTGACCGGATTCGGGAGGAAGAAGTTGTCGTCCTGGAAATTGAAGATCCGGACTCCATGGCCGAAATAGAGCTCTTTCATCTCCGCAACGATGTTTTCGATACTGCGGATCCGGAATTTGCGGCCTCCGCCGCGCTGGTACCAGGCGTTGATGCTGCAGAATGCGCAGTCGCGCCAGCAGCCGCGACTGGTCAGGACGCTGGCGATCGGCTTATCGAAGTAAGCGTGAAAAGTAGTACGCTTCGGAAAAGGGAGCGCATCAAGGTCGTCGGGGTTTCCCTCGGACGGGTTAGTCGCGATCGAGCCGTCGGGGCGGCGATAACACAGGGCGGGAATCCTGTCGAGGTGGCCCAAGCCGGCAGCCAGCGCGCAGATCAGCTCCTCGCCTTCGCCCAGAGCGATGGAATCGAAAGCGGGATAGTCGCGCAGCAGGCGTTCGCAATTGAAAGACGCGAAGTGCCCGCCGCCGATCACGTGGCCGCGGTACCCGGCTTCCCGCAGAGCCTGTGCCAGGCGGCAGAACTCGCGCCCGCGGCCGGTGAATACCATCGAAAGACCGGCTATGTCAGGTTGATCCCGGAGTACGAGCCGGACCACCTCAGAAATTTCGCATTCGGTTGCGAAAGGAATAATATCTGCCTGATGGCCCGCCTTTTCCAGGGCCGCGGCCATGTAGCGAAGCCCGAGGTTCTCTTCGAGCTCCGCCCCGATCAGGGAGACTTTCAATCGACACCTCCCGATAAATCAGGCTGGCGTTCGATACGTATGTATCATGAATATTGAAATAAAAATACCTGTTTATCTTTTGATATCGGCCGCGGTGTGCCAAATAGGACAGTCGCCATACATGCCGGTGCTACAGTTCCTTCATGGAGAGTTACTTGCCGCTTGCCCAATGGCTGGGCGCAGAGGCAGAACCAATACGTTCGTTTGTGCGGCAAGTGGTGGAGACGCTCGAGCGCGGCCGGCCGCCCGAGGCGGAATTCGCGGAAGCGATGGTTGCGGCGCGTCATCGGATTGCGGGCGCGTGGCAGCCGGCCGCCGCGCCGGCGGATGAGCTGAAGCGGGCCCGGGCGATTGTCGCCGCATCCTTCAACTTCGGGCCGCGGCGCGATCCTTCGGCCGGCCCTTATGACGAGTTCAACCGGCAACTCGCGGAATGCGGCATCCCGGCAGACCGGCAGATTCCGGAGCAGTATCATCCTCACTATCACTTTCCCGGCGGGTCAAACCAGGACATCGCGGACGTCATCGCGGACCTCTGCGCCAGACTCGGTCCGAAGGACATCTGGGGCCAGATCGAGGTCATCGAGGCGCTGCGGCTGAGCCATGGGCTGGCGATCCCCGACGAACGGGCCGCCATTCCGGCGGCGGCATACCTCAGCACCACGGACGTGCCGAAGCAGCTCGTGAAGCGCGGCCTGGCCGAATACGATTCGATCATCGCGGTGGGGCATCCCGATCACGTGCGGCGAGTGGCGGCGGGTGTGGAGATCGTAGTGAACACGGCGAGGGCGGCTCGCGGGCTCGCGCCGGCGCGTGTGCTAGTACCCGACGTCAGCCGAGTCCGCTATCATGCGGACGGCGTGCAGGCGTGGGCGCGGGATCAACGCTATCGCGAGCACGAGTGCGCCGCCCGGGTCAAGGCGATGTACTTCGGGCTGATGCGGCTGGACCACCTGGAGTGACGGCGTCACGAGCGACAATATCAGCATGCGGACAACACTTGCCTTCGTGTTGGCGGCCACGGCCCTGAACGCGGCCCAATCCGGCTGGAGCGTGTACGGCGGCGATGCCGGCGGCACGCGGTACTCAGCCCTCAAGCAAATCACCCGCGAAAACGTCGCCAAGCTCAAACTCGCGTGGACTTATCACACCGGCGCGCTGCAGCCCCAAACCGCGCTCAATGAGAAGGCCGCCTTCGAGGCCACGCCGATCCTCGTGGAAGACACGTTATACCTGAGCACGCCTTTCAACCAAGTGATCGCGCTGGACCCCGCGACCGGTGTTGCGCGCTGGACTTTCGATCCCAAGATGGACCGGTCGCACGGCTACTCGGAGGTGAGCTCGCGGGGCGTTTCGGCGTGGACCGATTCCAGGGCTGCGGAGGGCGCACCCTGCAAGCTGAGGATCTTCGAAGGCACCATCGATGCGCGGCTGATTGCCCTCGACGGCAAGACCGGCAAGCCGTGCGCCGGCTTCGGGTCGGCGGGCACGGTGGATCTGACGCGCGGCGTCGGTTACGGTCCCGAGTTCCGCGGCGATTACCAGGTGACCTCGGCGCCCGCGGTGGTCGGCGACCTGGCAATTACGGGCTCCTCGATCGGGGACAACGGCGCCGTGGATATGCCGCGCGGTGTGGTGCGCGGGTACGATGCCCGGACCGGCGCGCTCCGCTGGACCTGGGATCCGATTCCGTGGGCCGAGAAACAGCAGGTGCGGACCGGCGCCGCCAACGCCTGGTCCACCATCGCGGCCGACCCGGCGCGGGACCTGGTCTTCATCCCGACCGGCAGCGCGAGCCCGGACTATTTCGGCGGTGCGCGACCCGGAGACAACCGTTGGGCGAACTCCGTGGTGGCGCTGAAGGCCTCGACGGGCGCCTTTGTCTGGGGATTTCAGGTGGCGCACCACGATCTCTGGGATTATGACGTAGCGTCCCAGCCGGCGCTGATCGAGTTCCAGGGCAAACCGGCGGTGGCCGTGACCACCAAGATCGGCAACGTGTTCGTGCTCGATCGCGCGACCGGCAAGCCGCTGCACACCGTCGAAGAGCGGGCGGTCCCAAAGAGCGACGTCGCCGGCGAGGAGGCGGCGGCGAGCCAGCCGCTTCCCGCGTGGAGCGCGATGGTTCCGCAGCGGCTGACCGCGAACGACGTCTGGGGCGCGACACCCGAAGCGCGCGAATGGTGCCGGCAGAAGATCCTGACGCTGCGCAACGACGGGCTGTTCACGCCGCCGAGCGTGCGCGGCTCGATCGCTTTTCCCGGCAATATCGGTGGAGTGAACTGGGGCAGCGCCGCGTGGGATCCGGTGCGGAACATCCTCGTGGCCAACACCAACCGCGTCGCGGCCATCTTCAAGGTGATTCCGCGCGAAGACATGCAGTCCGCCTTCGATCACGCCAAAGAAACAGAAACTTCCTGGGGCGGCGAATTCGCGCGCCAGCGCGGCACTCCCTACGGCATGCACCGCGAGTGGCTAGTGGCGCCGAACGCTCAGCCATGCAATGCTCCGCCGTGGGGTGCGCTCGTCGCCTTCGACCTCAACACCGGCAAACTCCGGTGGGAAGCCGCACTGGGCACGATCGTGAACGGCTGGCCGGCGGGATCGATCAGCCTGGGCGGTCCGATGGCGACCGCCGGAGGACTGATCTTCACGGCCGCGGCGCTGGATCCGCACCTGCGGGCGTTCGACAGCGACACCGGCAAGGAGATCTGGATCGTCGAACTTCCGGCCAGCGCGCAGTCCACGCCGATGACCTATGAGTGGGGTGGAAAGCAGTACGTCGTCATCTGCGCCGGCGGCCACGGCAAGATGAAGAGCAAGATGGGCGATTCCGTGGTCGCGTTCGCGCTGGAGTGAGCCTTCCTCTATCAAACCGGAACATTTTCGGCCGGTGGACCGTAACAGGAGTTGAAGGTATGATAATCGGAAGTGAGCCTATGGCACGTACCGCCAGCGCCGAGTGGATCCTGATGCTGGCGGCTCCGCCCGACCGGGCGCGAGCGCTGGCGGCGAACCTGGCGTCCGCGAATGCCTATAGCCCCCCTGTTTCTTTTTGGGTCTCCGTCGTTCGCACCACGGTCCTCTCGGCCGTGCAGGAAATCCGCACCTCCCCGCGCAGGATGGCGGCCCTGGTGCTGGCAGCTTACATCGCCGGGATGGCGCTCGGCACCGCGTTTACCGTCGTGCCCGATTGGCTCCTCCGCCGGCCGCAAGACGGCTCTGTGCTTTCGGCCCCGCTTATCAGGGACGCGGCGCAGGCCTGTGCCTCTCTTTTCGGGCTCTGGGTCTGGAGGAACCTGTTCGGACCGCTCCTCCTTGGCCTGTGCGTGGCATGGATTTCCCGCGGCCGCGAGCTGCTGTCCCTTGTCGCCGTGATGGTGTCCCAATTCATCGCCGCCATAGCTGTGCCAATGTACTCCGCACACCTCGGATTCCTGGGCATCGCGGCCGTGGTCATCGATTCGCCGTGGAACTACCTGATGGTCCTGCTGGGCGCGATCCTGGTTCGCCGGTCATTTCTGTGGAAGAAGCGCTGACGCGACCGGCTAGTGGTTCCCGAAGAGGTCTCCCAGCTCGTGGCGCGCGTCCTCGTCCATGAACCGCTTCATTTGCGCCAGGGTCATCGTGCCCTCGAGGTAGATCACGCTCAGCTCGCGCTCCCCGGCTGAAACGATCAGGCACCCACTGACTTTGTCGGCCTGTGCGTCGATCCAGAACTCGGTGGTTTCACCGTCTTCCTTCGTGCTGAGAACCTGCGACCAGCGACTCTGTGCGGCCACCTGCTTCCGCAGCGGCTCCAGGTCGCTCTGCGAGTAGGCGCCGGCCTTATTGAACTCGTATTCACGCACGTGGATCGCCTGCACGCCGCTGAGGATGCCGTTGAGATCGGCGTCGCCGGCAGCGCGCATCGCCAGCCGAAGCAGCTTGCTGTCGAGATCCACCTCGGTTTTGCCGGACGCCTTGGCGGCCAGGGCGTCAAACTTCAATTCCAGTCTCTGAGCGGTAGCAATCGGCGCGAGGCACAGCGTGGCACACAGGGCGAGGGGAGCGAATCTCATGGTTACCTGCCTTTCTGCAGGCTGGATACGCCCCGGTGTCCCGGCGGGATGCACTTTCTTGCTATGGCCGGAGGTCGACGCGCAGCCGCGCGCCCGGCTTCACATTGAGAGTCCGATCACGCACACTCGGACCGAACTCCGCGGAGATCCGATACACACCGGGCGCGAGTGCCAGCTCCAGCGGCGGCTGGCCCGCGACGGCCGTGCCGTTCACCTTCAGCGCGGTAGCGCCCGGTGCCTCCACGATGACGTTGCCGCGGACACGCTCCAGCGGAAGCTCGAGCTCGGCTCCCTTGGCCGTCACGCGAACTTCGCGAACCTCCTCGCGATACCCGTCCAGGCTCAGCCGCACGACATAGGCCCCGGTGGCGGCCTGAATGGTGCACGGCGTCTCGCAAACCGGGTCCGCCGCGCCGCCCACGAAGACTCGCGCTCCGGCGGGCTGGGTGGACACCTGCATCGATCGATGCAGTTTTGCACCATCCGAGAGATCCGCGGTGCTCAAGGTGTGCTCGATTTGCGCCGCCGATGCCTCCGGCGGCCGATTCGCCAGTAGCTGCTGCGCCTCTTTCCACGGGTTCTCGCCCGCGATGCGCGGCGCAGCCAGCTCGGGAAGCGTCGAGGCCGCCGCATCGCCGGGAACGGTCGAGAGCGCGGCCAGCAGCACCACGGGCTCGGTATCCTGGACCAGCTTCGGCAGGGGCCGCGCAAGCAGCTCCATGCCGGCGGTGTCCACCCGCGGAATCATGTCTGCCAACACGACCGGCTGCGTCGGCCCCGCGTCGCGGAAAAAATCCCTGGCATTCGGCGCGGCCACTTTGGCGGCGGGCTCGATCGGCTCCAATTCTTTGAGCATGGCGCCGGCCAGCGGCGCGAGCTCGGGGTCGCCGCTCTCGCCCAGTCGGACTAATATTGCGGATGCTCGCGCCGTGTCGTCATGCAGAAGCCACGCGGAGGCTGCCTCCATCCCATTCGACGAGCGGGCGGGAATCACCGCCCACGCGTCTTCATAGAGCGACCCAGCCTTCTCGAGCTCGCCCCGGTCGGCGGCGGCATCGGCGGCGGCGCGCGCGGCATCGTAGCGCAATTCGCGCTGCGCCGCGTCGAGGGCCTTCTGGAGCCGCGCCTTCAGTTGCGGATCGGCCGCGTTGGCCACCGCAATCTCCAGGAACTTGGCCGCAACATCGTACCCGTGGCCGTTGCCGTTGAGTGCGGCCATCAATGCCGGCGCCTCCCAGCGCTTGGGGTCGATGCGCCCGACTTCCGCGATGGCCTGCATGGCATCCGCCGTTTGCATCTTAGGCAGATTCTGGAGGACCGGATAGAGCGCTTCGTCGTAGCGGCGCTGGAGCTTGCCCGCCGGGCTGGCCTCCAGCGCGCAGATCCTGCGCAGCCGCTCGATCGAGGGCGCCGCCTGCTTGCCCACTCCTGCCGAGTCAAGGCGCGCTGCCTCTTCCAGCGCTGCCAGCGCATCTTCCCATTTCTCGCCGATGGCCGCGATCACTCCCAGGTTGTAGGCCGCCGCGGCGTAGGTACGATCGAGAGCAAACGCCTCGGCGAACCCCTGCATCGCGGCGCGCACATTACGCGACGATTGCAATTGCGCGAGCGTCGCCTGGAAACGATGGCGGGCTTCATCGCGCGGGCTGGCGTATGGCGAAGCCAGGTCCGCGGGCGCCAACGGAGCGACATCCACCGCGACCACCGGCACCGGCGCCAGAGCAGGAGCCACGGCCGGCTGCTCAGCCGGAGGTGTGGGAAGCTGCTGTGACCAGAGCGAGCCGCTGATCAGCGTAATGGTCCAAAAGCCGCGCACCATGATTCCTCCTATCGCTTGAGCGTCGCGCACGCGCCCGAAAGCTGGGCGATCTCCGCCTGGATGCGCGCGATCTCCTCCTCCAGCTCCTTTTGCCTTTGCGCATCGATCCGCGGGGCGTGCTTGGCCGGCGCGGGCACGCCCGAGAGCACATCGGCAAGCTGCTTGCTCTCTTTGCTGTCACCGCTGTCCGCAGGCGGCCGGCTCGCGGCCTTTGGCGACTGCTTATACCAATCGCCGGCGAGGGCCATCGGGTCCGCCGCGTTGGTCCGCTCTTTCGCCGGCCCGGGCGCGGAGGCTTCTCCCGCTAGCTCCGCCTCGTCCAGCCGCAGGCGCCCGCGCAGATCGGCGATTCGCGACGTCACCTCCGGCGGACAGCCGTCCTTCTGCACGCGCACCAGGTTTCCGTCGCGGATGGCGTTGAGGTCCTGCAAGGACGTGGTCAGCGAATCGAGGGCATCCACGGTCGCGCGCGGGTCGTTCTGAGCCTGGCGCCCCGGTGATGGAGTTTGAGTACTGGCCGGGACCGCCGGAACGCCCTTGCTCCGCAGCGTGCGCTCGTACTGCTCGGGCGTCGCGCCGCCGGAATCCACGAACGCTTTCTGCTGCGCGGCGCTCATCCTCTGCCACATGGTGCGGTACTGCCGCAGCAGATTGTCGATCGCATCCGGCTGGCCGCTCGACGACGTCGTGCCGGGAGGCGTCGTGCTCATCGTCCGCTGCGCCGCCGCTTGCGCGCATGCGCTACGGGAGGCGGACACCAGCACCGCCAATGTCACGAGCGCCCATGTAATCCGGTGTGTCATGTCAGCGCTTCCCTTTGTCCGCGGTCTCGTCCAGGAATTCGATCTTGCGCGAGCGGCCGTCCAGCGACGTGTCGCCGTCACAGTCCGCCTCGATCAGCACGCCCTGCTTGTTGTACTTGTACTGGATGTGCGAGGTCTTGCCGGCTTGCGTGATCGCCTCGCTCACCAGGCGGTCGCCCGCGTAGTTCATGGTGCGCGAGTACACGACCGTTCCCGCCGCACCCGATCTGGCGGTAACACTCATCAGCCGCTTCCCCTCCCACGCGAAATCCAGCCGCGGCGAGTTCGGCTCGTCGAGCTCCCAGGCGTGCCGCACGCGCCCTTCATCGTCGTAGTCGAGCTCGAAGAGGTGGATGGCGTCCCACGCGAACGGGTGGAAGTAGTGATTGCCGGAGAAACCGATGGCCACGCGCTTGCCTGTCACCTGGTAGGTGAGCTGCGTGTCCAGCCTCGGATTGTTCCACAGCGTGAGAGTCCCGCTGGTAGAGCCGCCCTGCGGATCGTTGTGGATCGAGTAGTTCTGCTCGGGGTGCATCTGGCGCAGCGCGGTGAGCTGGCTCAGCCCGAGGGCGCCTGTGCCGGCGAATCCGCTCATGCCCGGCATTCCGGCCGAGATTCCCGCCCCTCCGGATGGCATCCGACCCATGGCGCCGAGTCCCGCCAGGCCGCCGGGCATGCTCATGCCGCCCATGCCGCGCATGCTGCCGAGTCCCACCAGCCCTTTCAATCCGCCACCGGCGAGCATGCCGCCAAGGCCCGCCATCGACCCGAGCATGCCGAACCCGCCGAAGCCGCCGAAGCTCGGAATCCGGATCGGGATGGTCTGGCTCTTGACCACCGTCTTGTCGCGGCCCACGTTGTAGACCTGCGGCATGTCGTCGTAGTAGTTGAAGTAGAAATCGTTGGTCTCGCGCCCCGTGGTCTTCCAGTTGACCGGCATGCTGATGCCTTGCGAAGCGCTCGCCACGCCCAGCGCCAGTTTGGCGATGTTCGACCCCGTCTTCTTCTCCTCGTACTTCGTGTGTACCGATTGCAGTTGATTGCCCGTCCACTCGTAGTTCACCGTGAGATGGTCGGAGGCCGAGATGCGCACCACCTTCGCCTGGAAGGCCAGGCTCGCGGGATCGTAGAAGACCCCGGGATCGAGCGCGACCCCCGAGAACCAGCTCACCGGTCCTTTGCCCCTGGCGGGGGGCGGCGGATCGCTCTCCGCCAGTTTCAAGAGCCGCATCGCCGCCATGCGCCGCTCGCGGACGCCTTGTGTGGAGTCGGTCAGATCGAGATACCGGTGCAGCAGTCCACCCGCATCCTGGCAGTGCCGCAGCAGGCACGCGCTCACCCCGGCCTGGTAGAGAAACTCGGGCTCTTCGTTGTCCAGCTTCAGACCGTTGGCGGCCGTTTGCAGCGCGGCCGCGAAGCGCTGCCCGGCATAGAGGTCTTTGAGCTGGCCCCGTTCTTCGGTGCGCGAGTTTTCGAGCTTGTATTGCACCTTGGCGCGCAGCTTCTCGCCTTCCGCGAAGTCCTCCTGAGTGAGGGCCACGCCGGCGTAGAGATCGAGCAGGGCCAACGCCATTCCCAAATCGCCGCGCGAGAACGCCAGTTGCGCCTGCATGAGCTTGATCCGGGGCTCGTCTTTGTCGATGCTTTCGGCCTCGTGGAGCGCCTGCTCGGCCTCCTGCTGCTTGCCGTCGTTGGCGTATTGCTCGGCCAGGAGCAGCCGGCGTTGCAGTTGGACCTGGGCGGGCGAACGCGGATCGATGCCGCGCCGCGTCTCGGCGAACTTCTGCGCCGAAAGCCGCGCGATTTCGAGCCGAACTTCCTCGAGCAGTTCCCCGGCGGTTTTCAATTCGGGGTTGCGCAGTTGAGCCAGCCGCAGGTGGCGGATGGCGCCCGCGTAGTCGCCCTCTTTGCGCAGCCGCCGCGCCGCATCCACGTGCGCCACCGCGCTGTCGTTGAGGTGGGCGCGCCGCGCCGTGGCGAGGTCGGGGAACGACTTGTCGTAGCGCTCGAATTCCCGGTACGCGGCCAGAAACGCATCGTACTGCTTGCCGGCGTGGAGGGCTCGCAGGATGGCGACCCTGCGATCCAGCAGCTTCCTGGAGTCGACGGCCTGCTTGCGAAGGGCGGCCAGCGCGGCGTCGTTAGGAAACGCCGCCTCCGCCGCCTTGTTCAGCATCAGGCACTCTTCGAGCACGGTCACCGGGGCATCGCCATCGGACCATTGCGACAACCGGCCCGCCAGGCCGGAGCGGAGAAACCCGCGGATCTGGTCGGCGGAACCGGCGGAGGGATAGGCCTTCACCGCCGCCGGAAGCGCCTCGAGCATGCGGCGGAAGGCTTCGGGATTTTCGACCCCGGGAACCTTGTGCACCGAAACGTCCGTGGCCAGCCGTGCAGCCGAAGCGGCCGGGTCGCGGCCCGGGAAAACCAGGTAGAGCTGGGCGAACGGCATCGGCGTCGCGACCTTCTCCTTGCGATCGCTCTTCATCGCGATGGTCGCGCCGCGCCAGATCTCCGCGGAGGATTGTGCCGTTTTCGCATTGGTCGATTCCGGCAGAAGCAGCGTCCAGCCGTTCGAGTCCGCCGCCCGCGTGTACAGCTTGCCGTCCGCGCCGCGCGCAATCAGCGCCAGGTTCTCCAGCGGCTCGGCCGGAAGGTGTCCGATGACCTTGGGATCCCAGGAATCGGCCTGGCCGGCAGGCGCTGTGGCCATTCGTACCTTGGTCTTGCCGTTGACCGAGACCTCGTCGGCCTCCTTCAACGACCAGTTGCCGTTGACCTCGCGGGTGACAATCAGGAACTGTGTGCCGTCCAGAGAAATCGCAGCCAGCGCGAGTACGGCGAGTTTCCCGGTCATGCTCCCCTCCCGTCGTCACCAGATGATGCAGACCGGCCCCGGATATTGCCGTAACCGTGATAAAAATGGTGCAGCCGATGAATACCCAGGGGGCAGCCGGCCGGCCGGAGGGAACGCTGGACCAATGGCTGCGCGAACCCGACCCGGAACGGGCGCAGGTCCTGCTGGACGAGCTGCTTGCCCGCCACGCCGAGCCGCTGGTCCGGCGGATTGTGGGGTTCAAGCTTGGAGCCTCCGACGATTTCTCCCGGCTGCCCCACGCCGACGTGGAGGATGTCTGTCAGAATGCCCTCTGCCAGCTCCTGGCGCGCCTGGAACGGATGAAGTCCGGAGACGGGGTTGCTGCCGTTCGCGACTTCAACGCCTACGCCGCCGTCACGGCTTACAACGCCTGCAACGCGTACTTCCGATCGAAGCGGCCGGCCTGGCTGAGTCTCTCCATGAAGGTGCGTTACGTGGCCACCCACTCGCCGAAATTCGACCTTTGGGAAGGCGCGGAAGGCACGGATGTCTGCGGGTTTGCGAGCCAGCGCGGGCGCGCGGCCCTCACCGACGCGGCACTTCTCGGCCGCGCCTGCGACGAGTTGCGCCGGCGCGTCGATGCCAGCCGGCTTCGGGTGGCCGAATTGATCGGGCAGCTTCTCAAGGCAGCCGGAGCTCCTCTTCTATTTGACGCACTCGTGGATGCCACTGCGGAACTCTCGGGCGTCAACGAGGAGCGGGCCCAACCGGTGGACGAATCCGCCGACGACCACCCCTCCGCGGACGCGCAGCTCATTCACCGCGACTATATCCGCCGCGTGTGGAAGGAAATCGGCGCACTGCCACTGGAGCACCGCAAGGCCCTGCTCCTCAACCTCAACGATTCCGCGGGCGGCGACATTCGGCTCTTCGACAGCTTGGGCATCGCTTCGGTCCGGCAGATCGCCGCAATCCTGGAGATGGACGCCCTGGACTTCGCCCGCCTCTGGAACGACCTCCCGCTCGACGACATGCGGCTCGCGGAACTCCTCGGAATCAGCCGCCAGGACGTGGCCAACCGCCGCAGCACGGCGCGCAAGCGCCTGGCCCGCCGCCTTCAGGAGGCCGGCCGTGAGAATTAGTCGACCGCCGGCAATCTGTCGAAAGATTCCGCATCCCTGTACAGTAGGGTAGGCTTCCCGGCCTGCCCGCGCGCCGCAGGCGCGATGGGGAACGTATGGAGCACCTGACCGAAGCGCAAATCGCATCCTACCGCGCGCGCTCATTGTCCGCGTCCGAGATGCTCGATGTCTCCGACCACCTGGCGGAATGCGAGGCGTGCCGCGTCCTCGTCTCGCAGGACGCCGGGCTGGCAGTGGCCGCCGCGTCACTCTATACCCGCCTGCGTTCCGAATCCGAAGCCTTCTCGCACTTGACCTACGACGAGCTTGCGGCGTACGTGGATGGCGCCGCCAGCGACGCCGGGCGCGTGGATCGCCATATCCGCGATTGCGCATCCTGCGCGGCAAATTTACGGGACCTGGGCGTGGCGAAAGCCGAGCTCGCCCGGGACCGGGCGCCGGCCCCTGCCTTCTGGAGTGCCATCCGCGGATGGAGAGCGGCCTTCGCCCTCGCCGCGGCAGCAGCATGCGCATTGGTAATTGGAATTGCGCTCCGCCCGCGCCCATCCGCGCCGGCCGCACGCGTGGAGCCGCCGCCTCAAGCTCGCGCCCCTTCGGCCACGGTCATTCTCGACGGCAGCCGCCAGATCACCATCACGGCGCAAGGCTCGGTCTCGGGGCTCGACGGCTTGCCCGATGGAATCCGCACCGCCGTCGAGCGCGCCCTGATGGCGCAGCGCGTCGACGTGCCGACCTTTGCCGGCCTGTCCGGCAGGCGTGACGTCCTTCTCGGCGCCCCGGCGGCCCCCAAGGGGACGAAGCTGCTGGAGCCGGTGGGCATCCTAATTGAAACGCCGACTCCGGTATTCCGTTGGAAGGCGGTCCCGGGCGCGGAGTACCAGGTGAGCGTATACACCAGCGACTTCCAGCCGGCCGTCTCCGGCGGCTGGATTCGAGGGGCGCAGTGGCGTTCGGCGGTCGCCCTTCGTCGCGGAACGCGCTATTCCTGGCAGCTCACGGTGCGGCGGGATGGCGCCGAAGTGACCTCGCCGGTCCCGCCCGAGCCGGAAGCGAAATTCCAGGTTTTGGACGCAGCTTCGGAGGACAGCCTGGCCCGATTGAGAGCCACATCGAAAGACTCCCACCTGGTGATGGGCATCGCCTACGCACAGGCGGGGCTCCTCGATCAGGCCAGGCTGGAGCTGCGCGCCGCGGCCGATCAGAATCCCGGCTCGACGATGGTGGCAGCCTTGCTGGCCGCCATCAATTCAGACCGGCCCCGATCAAAGTGAACGCTGCCCAGTAAAACGGATGCTGGTAGGCCGGATTCCTGCGCACGCTCAATGCGGCCGCCCTCAGTGCCTCGGCGTCACTCATGTCTTTGGCTCGATTCTGGTGAAACGCCGTCATCAGCGCGCTGGTGCTTTCCGACGCCACCTTCCACTGGCTCAGTACCGTGGTCGGAACGCCGGACACGAGCAGTGCCCAACTCAGGCCGATCATGCCTTCGCCTGCGCCCACGTGGCCGCGCGCGGTTTCGCAGGCCGATAGCACAACCAGCTCCGCGCTGAGGTTCATGGTGAGCAACTCTCGCGCCTCCAGCAGGCCATCTTCGGTTCCGCCCTGGTCGCGCGCCATCAGTAGGTAAGAGTAGAGCGGGCTGGCGTTGTTCAATACAGCGTGAGTGGCCAGGTGGAGCACCCTGGCTTTGCCCGCCTCGGCTTTGAAGACGCTCTCCCGCGCGTCCGCGCCCATGTACACGCGGCTGCCGTCGCCGTAGATCTTCGCCAGCGTCTGCACTTCCGTTCTTGCGCCGGGCAGGGCATCAAAAGTTTCCTCTCGGACGAGGGCCTGCATTCCTCCGGCCCGATTCTCCACCGCGGGATCGCCCATCGCGAACAACCGCACGCCCGCGGGGGTGCTCCTCCGCTGCCGCTTCACATCGCTCATCGTCTTCAGCGCGGTGAGCGAGGGCGCATAGGAGACAGCGCACTCGTCCAGCAGGTACCGCCCCTGCGGATTCGCCAGCGCCTGGAAGGGCAACTCCCACAGAACGCCGTCCGGCACCACCACCAGTTGGCGCGTCTTCGCCAGGTCCAGGCCCGCGGGAGCGATCAGCTTCTGATAGAGATCCGACGCCGTCGAGCGGAACGCCAGGTTTCGTCCCGCCAGTTGGTTTTGAAACAGCTCCACCTGCTTCGTGAGCGCCTCGCGCGATATCGGAACTGTAAAGGACTTCACCTTCTGCGAGCCCTGCGATGCGAATCCGTAGACCCGGTCCTTGGCGGCGACGAATTCCAGGAACGCGATCTTCGGGTCCGCCGCCAGCGCCTGGTCCGCGCTCACCGATTCCATCTTGCCCCCGGCAGCCTTCCACGTTGGATGCCGGATGTAGAGTTCGTTCTGGAAATTCTCGTAGTCCGCCCGCGCCCGGGCCAGGTCGGCGGTCATCGAAGCGGCTTGCTGCCTCGAACCGCCGTTTCGCGCCCGCATGAGCTGCGTGTTGAGCGAGGCCATGCGGACACGAAGGTTCTGGTCCCGCGCGCGCTCCTCCTCGCTCATCTGCGCCGCAAGCTCCGCTCTCCCGTTCCGCAAGACATCCGTCAAGACCCGGGCCTTGGCGCGCTCCGCGAATTGGAATGCCTCCGCGCTGCGGCCGCTTGCGATCAGGAGGCCGACCATGCGGTGGTACGGCTCGAGCTTGGTCTCGAAGAAACTCTCCTGTTGGGTTTCGGCGCCGCCGACACCCTGCCGCAAGGCTTCGATGGTCGCGATGGCGTCGCGGAAGCGCTGTTCCGCTTGCGCCTTCTCGCCCAGACCCTGCTGCGCGCGCCCGGCTTCCAGGTCGGCGCGCCACGCCGCCTCGCGCAATCCGCCGGCGTTGGCCATTTCGCGCGCCTCGCTTGCGGCCTCCAGCGCCTTGGCGTAATCGCCCTTGCGGTTGTAGACCTCCGCGATCCGTCCCATGGTCAGGGCGGCCTCGCTTCCGGCGTGTACCGCCTTCTGGATCTCCAGGCCTTTCTGGAAATACTCGATCGCTTTCTCTTGCTCGCCCAGCCAGGAGTAGGCACTGCCGATGTACGTCAGGTCGCTGGCCGCGAACGGCTTGTTTCCGGTCTCGTTGAGCACTGCCAGGCTCTTCTCATAGTTGGCGATGGCGCCGCGCAGGTCCCCGCGAAACTCCGCCACGCGCCCCAGCCCCATCCATGCGATCGCCACCAGCGGCTTGAGATCCGCCGACCGCGCCACTTCCATCTCGCGCTCGAAATACGCCCGCGCCTGCTCCAGGTCGCCCTGCCAGAGATACACGTTGCCGATGTTGTTGAGGTTCGCCGCCAGCCCGCGCTTGTCGGGGCCGTCCTTCAACAGCTCGTTGCACTGCTGGAGGAGCGCCAGGGCGTGCAAGTAGTCGCCGCGCCGCGCGTACAGCACCGCCATGTTACCCAGCGCGCTGGTGAGCAGCCGCTTGTCATTCAGCTTCCGCGCGATTTCCAGGCCTTGTCCGAGATGCTCTTGCGCAACCTGAAGATCGCCGATCGCCGAATACATCCCGCTCAGATTCGTCAGCACTCGGGCCGCTCCGGCGTCGTCGTGCGCCTCCCGGCTGAGTTCGAGGCTCGCGCGATACGATTCCAGGGCGTACGCGTAGTCGCCCCGGTCGGAGTAGACCAGGCCGAGCCCGTTTAGCGCCGATGCTCGCGCACCGGCCGATTCCGTGCGTTCCGCGATCATCCGCGCCAGGTTCAGCGCTGCCAGGGCCTTCGCCGTGTCGCCGCGGTTGCGCGCCGTGGTTCCCTGCTCCACCAGCGCCTCTGCCAGCTCGGCGTTGACGAGGCCCGCATTGGCCGCCAGCAGTTGGTCCGGGTTATCGGCGGTGGCCAGGCGGGCGGCGAGGTCCTTCGCGGCAGTTCCTGTCGGTTGTCCCCAGGCCGCTGAGCACAGAACGACCAATACCAACTGTACGCTGCCCATTATGGGGAAACCCCTCGTCCCGGCCCCTTTCTACGGGAACAGCATACACGCGGCCGAGCCAAATATCCAGCGTCACAACAGCCGGAAACTGACCTCGATGGTCGCGGCCACCGTCACCGGCCTGCCGTCTTTCATGCCGGGCCGGAACTTCCACTTCTTCACTGCCTCCATTGCCTTCTCGTCCAATCCGAGCCCCAGGCTGTGCAGCACGCGCACGTTCTGCGCCCGTCCCGCGGGGTCCACTTCGATATACAGCAGCACGACCCCCTGATACTTGGCCTTGCGCGCCTCCTCGGAGTATTCGGGCTCGACCTTCGAGAGCAGGGATGGCGCGGACACTCCGCCGCCTGCGCGGTACACCCCGCCGCTCACGCCGCCGCCCTCGCCGGGACCAAATCCGGGCCCATCACCCACACCCACGCCTCCGCCCTTGCCTGAGCCGATGCCGCCACCCGACCCTGGTCCGTTCGAGGCCGGACCGATCTTGCCCAGCGGATCGCCGAACTGAATCATGTTCACGTTCTGAAGCTGCAGATCCGGCGGTGCGATGATCGTCGGATCCATGCTCAGTTTCGGATTCAGGTTCGCCACCACTGCCATGGGAGGCGTGAACTGCTTCAGTGCGGGTTTGGGCAGCCGGCCCTTCGACGCGTCCAGAGTCGACCGGTCGCCGCCGCCTCCTCCACCCCGCACCCCCGCCTTCTGCTGATACGGCGCCAGGTCCACCGGCGCCACCAGGGGGATCACGGCATTCACGATCTTGTGCTGCACCGCCGGCGTTACCGCCGCTGCAAACACCGACAAGACCACCGCCGATTGCAGCACCACGGACATTACCCACGACTTTTTCTGCCGCCGGTATTGCCCCCAGATGGTGCGCACGAGCACCGGCCTGGAAGTGATGTCCAGCGGTGGAGGCGCGGGCTGAAGAATCTCGGCCACACCGCTCCACAGCGACCGGTACCACGGCACATCGAGCGATGCCGGCAGCAGCAGCCGCCCCAGGTGATCCGCGCCGGGGATTACCGTCCACCGCTGCTCCACCGTCTGCTCGCTCCAGCTCCGCACTGCTCCGCGAAAACTCGCAATCGATCCGGCCAGGTTGGCGACTCGCGCGCCGCACACCTCGCACTCCGCCGCATGACGGCGCTCTTCCACACTGACGTCACCGATGAGAAACATGATTACTTCTCCTTCGCTGAGATGCGTGTTCATTTCGCAGCCTCCAGCCGGGCGCGCACCGAGTTGAGCGCCCGAAAGAGGTGTACCTTGACCGTGCCTTCCTTCATGCCGGTGACTTCGGCGATCTCCAGAAGGTCCATGTCCTCCACGAACCGGAGCAGAAACACGGTCCGCTGCCGGGCCGGCAGTTGCGCCGCTACCGCCCAGACGGCCCGTACCTGCTCCTGAATGGCGGCCCAGGTTTCCGGGGACTGCTGCCGGTCCGGAATCGAGTTGCCGATGTCCGCCACGTCCGCATCCGGGTGCAGCGAGCGTCTCCAGAACTTCAGCCGGCTGCTGGACTCGTGGTCGCGAACCAGGTTGGCGGCGATCTGCATGAACCAGGTCGCAATGCTCGATGCGCCGCGGAACTGCCCGCGCGCCTGGTAGGCCTTGACGAAGCAGTCCTGGGTCAGGTTCTCCGCGGTCTCCCGGTCCCGCAGCGACGCCAGGATAAAACGGAAGACCCGCGGCCGATGCAGCCGGACCAGAGAATCGAAATCATCCGGGGTCTCCGTATTCCGCGCCGCCAGTTCCATTCGAATGGGTAGACCGATTTTCGCCAGGCGGGGTTTACATGCCGATACGGCACACCTGTGCCGGCAAAGCCCTCTTCATCGGGCGTCTGCTAAACTGGAAGTTATCCACTCCCCGGGAGGAACAGCCTAACTTGAATTCTGCAATCCTCGCCCTGGAAGACGGGACGGTCTTCGAGGGACGGAGTTTTGGTGCGCCCACGCAGCGCTCGGGCGAAGTTGTCTTCAATACCGCGCTCACCGGATACCAAGAGGTCTTCACCGACCCCTCCTATTCCGGCCAGATCGTCATCCTCACCAATCCCCAAATCGGCAACTACGGCACCAGCTCGCTCGACAACGAATCGGCCCGGCCTTACATCGAAGGACTGGCGGTGCGCGAGTTCTCCTCGATCGCCAGCAACTGGCGCAGCGATGCCGAGGCGGACGACTTCCTCGCGCGCGCCGGCATCCCCGTGATCAGTGATCTCGACACCCGCAACCTGGTCCGCCACCTGCGTACCCGGGGCGTCATGCGCGGCGTGCTTTCGTCCACCGAGGCCGATGCCGCCAAACTCGTCGAGACGGCGCGTTCGATCCCGCCCATGGCCGGCCTCGATCTCGCCACACGCGTCAGCACACGCGAACGCTACCAGTGGACCGAGCCCGTGGATGCCTGCTCCCCCTCCGAGCACGTGCCCCGCGCGCCCGAGCCGCGCTATCACGTGGTCGCGTACGACTACGGCATCAAGCACAATATCCTCCGCCGCCTGGTCACCGCCGGCTGCCGCGTGACCGTGGTGCCCTCGCTCACCAGCGCCGAAGACGTGCTGGCGCTCAACCCCGACGGCATCTTTCTCTCCAACGGCCCGGGCGATCCCGAGCCGCTGGTGACACAGGTCGGCAACATCCGCAAGCTGCTCGGCCGCAGACCCATCTTCGGCATCTGCCTGGGCCACCAGTTGCTCGGCCTCGCCTGCGGCGGCAAGACTTACAAACTCAAGTTCGGCCACCGCGGCGCCAACCACCCGGTGCGCAACGAGCTCACCAAGAAGGTCGAGATCACCAGCCACAACCACGGGTTTGCGGTCGATCCCGAGACGCTCAGTCCCTCGGACGTCGAGATCACCCACGTCAACCTGAATGACCACACGCTGGAAGGTTTCCGCCACCGCAACTATCCGGCCTTCTGCGTCCAATACCATCCCGAGGCCGCGCCCGGGCCGCACGATTCGCACTACCTGTTCGGCGATTTCATCAAACTCATGGAGGGGAGCCACTGATGCCGCGGCGCAACGACCTGCACCGCATCCTGATCATCGGCAGCGGCCCGATCATCATCGGCCAGGCCTGCGAGTTCGACTACTCCGGAACTCAGGCCGCCAAGGCCCTGCGCGCCGATGGCTACGAAGTGATCCTGGTCAATTCCAATCCGGCCACGATCATGACCGACCCCAACCTGGCCGACAAGACCTACGTCGAACCGCTCACGCGCCCCTACCTGGAAGAGATCATCCGGCGGGAGCGACCCGACGCGCTGCTCTCCACCGTCGGCGGGCAGACCGGCCTCAATCTGAGCGTCGAGCTGGCCGAGGCCGGCGTGCTCGATAAGTACGGCGTCGAGCTGATCGGCGCCAAGATCGATGCCATCAAAAAGGCCGAAGACCGCCTGCTGTTCAAAGATGCCATGCGCAAAATCGGCCTGGAGACGCCGCAATCGCAGCTCGTCAACAGCATCGCTGCGGGCCGGGCGTTTGCCGAAAAGATCGGCTACCCATGCATCCTGCGGCCAAGCTTTACCCTCGGCGGCACGGGCGGCGGCATCGCTTACAACCAGGAAGAGCTCGAGGAAATCCTGGAGCGCGGCCTGGCGCTCAGCCCCGTCCACGAAGTCCTGATCGAGGAGAGCGCTCTCGGCTGGAAGGAATTCGAGCTGGAGGTAATGCGCGACCTCGCCGACAACTGCATCATTGTCTGCTCGATCGAAAACTTCGACCCCATGGGCGTGCACACCGGCGATTCCATCACGGTGGCGCCCGCGCAGACCCTTACCGACCGCGAGTACCAGATGATGCGCGACGGCGCGCTTGCCTGCCTGCGCGAGATCGGCGTGGATACCGGCGGCAGCAACGTGCAGTTCGCCATCAATCCCGCCAACGGCCGGATGGTGATCATCGAGATGAACCCGCGCGTCTCGCGATCCAGCGCGTTGGCCAGCAAGGCCACGGGCTTCCCGATCGCCAAGATCGCCGCCAAGCTCGCGGTCGGCTACCGGCTCGACGAGATCAACAACGACATCACGCGCAAGACGCCGGCCTGCTTCGAGCCGACCATCGACTACGTGGTCGCCAAGATCCCCAAGTGGGCCTTCGAAAAGTTCCCCGGCGCCGACCCCACGCTCGGCACCCAGATGAAGAGCGTCGGCGAAGTCATGGCCATCGGACGCACCTTCAAAGAGGCACTGTGGAAAGGCATGCGCAGCCTGGAAACGGGCAAGGCCTTCGGCAGCGAGAAGTACGATCCCCAGCTCATTACCAACAAGCTCATCACCCCGACGCCCGACCGCCTCAACTACGTCCGCTTCGCGATGGGCAACGGTTACAGCGTGGAAGAGATCCAGGAACTCACCGCCATCGACCCCTGGTTCCTCCGCCAGATGAAGGAAGTGGTCGATTTCGAGTCCCAAGTGGCGCAGGCCTCCTGGCCTGCGCAAGTCACCCGCGAACTCTTCCGCCAAGCCAAACGCTACGGCATCTCCGATGTCCAACTCGGCAAAGCCTGGGGCGTCTCCGAAATCGAAGTCCGCAGCCGCCGCAAGGAGTTGGGTGTTGCCGCAGTCTTCAGCCGCGTCGATACCTGCGCCGCCGAGTTCGAAAGCTTCACACCTTATCTCTACTCCAACTACGAATCCGCGTGCGAAGCCGACCCCGCCGATCGCAAAAAGGTGATGATCCTGGGCAGCGGCCCCAACCGCATCGGCCAGGGAATCGAGTTCGACTACTGCTGCTGCCACGCCAGCTTTGCGCTCCAGGAAATGGGCGTCGAGTCGATCATGGTCAATTGCAATCCCGAGACCGTCTCCACCGACTACGACACCAGCGACCGCCTCTACTTCGAGCCGCTGACGCTGGAAAACGTCCTCAACATCGTGGATACCGAAAAGCCCGATGGCGTGATCGTCCAGTTTGGCGGCCAGACCCCGCTCAATCTCGCCCTGCCGCTCAAGCGGCTCGGCGTCCCCATTATCGGCACCGACCCCGAGAACATCGACCTCGCCGAAGACCGCAAGCTCTTCGGCCGCCTGCTCGACGACCTCAAGATTCCGTGTCCGGCCAACGGCACCGCGACCAGCGTGGAAGAGGCTTGCGCCGCCGCCGCGCGCATCGGATATCCCGTGCTAGTGCGCCCCAGTTATGTGCTGGGCGGCCGCGCCATGGTGATCGCCTACGACGAGGACATGGTCCGCCAATACATGCGCGAGGCGGTCACTTTCTCGCAGGAGCGGCCGGTGCTGATTGACCGCTTCCTGGAAGACGCCATCGAGGTGGATGTCGACGCCCTCGGCGACGGCACGGACGTGCTGATCGCCGGCGTCATGGAGCACATCGAAGAAGCGGGCGTCCATTCGGGAGACAGCTCCTGTGTGCTGCCCGCGCAGTCGCTCTCGGAGCAGACGGTGCGGACCATCGAAGACTACACCGTACGCCTCGCCAAGGCCCTGAACGTGATCGGGCTGATGAACGTGCAGTACGCCATCCAGAACGGCACGGTCTATGTTCTGGAAGTGAACCCGCGCGCATCGCGAACCGTGCCGTATGTGAGCAAGGCGACCGGCGTGCCGCTGCCGAAAGTTGCCGTCGGCCTGATGTGGGGCCGCAAGCTCAAGGACTACGGCTATACGTCCGGCAAGCTCAGCGTGCCGCAGGATTTCGTCAAGTCGCCGGTGTTCCCGTTCAACAAGTTCCACGGCGTCGACCCGGTGCTCGGCCCGGAGATGCGCTCAACAGGCGAAGTAATGGGCGTCGGGGTCAACTTCGGCGAAGCATTTCTCAAGGCCCAGATCAGCGCCGGCAGTCCGCTGCCCGATAAGGGCACAGTTTTCATCAGTGTCAATGATCATCACAAGCGCGAGGCTGTAGAGGTTGCGAAGCGCTTTGCCGAGCTCGGCTTTGCCCTGGTGGCCACGCGCGGCACCGCCGCCGCGCTGCGCAACGCGGGTCTTACCTGTAAGACGGTTTTCAAGGTCAACGAAGGCCGCCCCAACGCGGTGGACTATCTCAAGGGCGGCAACATCCAGCTCGCCATCTACACCACTACGGGCGCCAGTGCGTTCGCCGACGAGAAGGCGATCCGCCGCAGCGCCGTGACGTATCGGGTCCCCTGCATCACCACCATGAGCGGGGCGCGCGCCGCGGCGGACGGTGTCGCCGCCCGCCTGCGCGACCCCATCCGCGTCTGGAGCCTGCAAGATATCCATGTCCCTGTGGCTTAGCCGCCACTCATGCCGT
>Ga0335079_10000358_pt1 | contig 52888 bp, 49 predicted proteins | sample Lox_Sample_33_FD_206719 | JGI IMG/M metagenome (GOLD analysis project Ga0335079, IMG submission 206719) | Soil microbial communities from Loxahatchee National Wildlife Refuge, Florida, United States - Lox_Sample_3.3 | ecosystem: Environmental > Terrestrial > Soil > Wetlands | place: USA...
TCAGCAGACTTGCCGCCACCGACTTCGTGACCGCCCGCACAATCGTAAGCGCCAGTCCCACGAGAAATACCACCAGCACCGGCCCCCACGCCCGCCCCAATTGCGGCGCATGAATCAGCCCGAAACAGGCAGCCGTAATTACCACGCCCAATACGACACCAATCCGGCGGGCCAGAACCGGATAGAGAAATCCGCGGAAGAACAGCTCCTCAAACAACGGCGCCAGTGTTACCCCGAACACCGACAAGGCCCACGCTTCGCTTGGCGTCTGGAAGAAGCGATCAATCGGCAACTCCCGGGGCATCGGCAGCAGATGCGCCAGTCCCTGCAGCCCCACCGATAACACCGCGCCTCCCGCCAGAAAAACGCCCCAGTTCCGCGGCCAATTCCAGCGAATTGAATCCCGGAATCCTCGTCCTCCGGAGCGCTTAACGATCGACGCCATGAACCCGAACACCAGCAGGTACGCCAGCAGTTGCGCCACCACCGTCACCAGCGGATACTTCGCCACCTCGGTGATCGGCAGGCGGCGATACAGCACCCGCTGCGCGCCCACAGTAATCGCCAGCAGGAACACAAAGATCGAAACCAGCGTCAGAAACGCGATTTGCAGGACATCCCAGCCGCTCCAGGGCGGGTTCTCCACCGGCAGAGGCGCGCTGGGTGCTTGCCACTCCGGAAGTGGCGGCTGCTGGCCTGCATCCGTCCATGGATTTTGCGAAGAGGACAACCTCATCTCCGGAACTTAACTTCAAACTGACTTTACACCAAAGGTTCTCGATTTTACGCTGCGCCGCGCCCGTGCCCAGTCATCCGCTCTGCCAGCGCTTGACCTGTGTAGGATTTCTTGTTCCGCGCAACTTGCTCTGGCGTGCCCTGGGCGATTATGCGTCCACCGTCTTCGCCGCCTTCCGGACCTAGATCGATGATCCAGTCGGCATTGCGGATCACATCCAGATTGTGCTCGATGATCACCACGGTGTTGCCCAGGTCTGTCAGCCGGTGCAACACGTCGAGCAGCTTCTTCACATCATCGAAGTGCAACCCCGTTGTCGGTTCATCCAGCAGATACAGCGTCTTTCCCGTCTGCCGTTTGCTCAGCTCGCGCGCCAGCTTGATTCGCTGTGCTTCGCCTCCGGAGAGGGTAACCGCCGATTGTCCCAAGTGTATGTAGCCTAGTCCGACATCGGCCAGCGTCTGTAACTTCTGCTTGACCTGCGGAATGTTCTCGAGAATTGGCAACGCGTCCGTCACCGGCATTTCCAGAAGATCTGCTATGGAATATCCCTTATACTTCACCGCCAGCGTCTCATGGTTGTAGCGCCGTCCGCCGCACACTTCGCACAGCACATACACGTCCGGCAGAAAATTCATCTCAATGCGCCGCTGCCCTTCTCCCTGGCAGGCTTCGCAACGTCCTCCACGGACGTTGAAAGAGAATCTGCCCGGCTTGTATCCCCGCTCCCTCGATTCCGGAAGCATGGCATAAAGATCGCGGATCTGGGCAAACACGCCGGTATAGGTCGCCGGATTCGAGCGCGGGGTTCGTCCGATCGGCGACTGGTCGATGCGGATCACCTTGTCGATGTGCTCGGTACCGGAAATTCCCTTGTGGTCCCCCGGTTCCTCGCGCGACCGGTACAGTTTTCTGGCCAGCGCGCGATAGAGAATGTCATTCACCAGCGTGGATTTCCCCGAGCCCGAAACGCCCGTCACCACCGTGATCACTCCCAGCGGAAACGTCACATCCAGGTTCTTGAGGTTGTTTTGCCGCGCCCCCAGGATGCTGATGCCGTCTCCTTCCGGCTCCCGCCGCTGTTGCGGCACTTCAATCTGCATGCGGCCTGAGATATACGCTCCCGTCAAAGACTCGGGCACACGCACGATTTCCGCCGGCGTGCCGTGGGCCACCAGCTCGCCTCCGTGCCGCCCCGCACCCGGCCCCAGATCGATCACATAATCCGCGCGGCGAATTGTTTCTTCATCATGCTCCACCACCAGCACGGTGTTGCCCAGGTCTCGCAGTTCCACCAACGCCTTGAGCAGGCGGTCATTGTCGCGATGATGCAGGCCTATCGATGGCTCATCCAGCACATACAGGACGCCCCGCAGCTTGGACCCGATCTGTGTTGCCAGCCGGATACGCTGTCCCTCGCCGCCCGACAGCGTTGCTGCCGAGCGATCCAGCGAGATGTATCCCAATCCCACCGCGTTCAGGAACTGCAATCGTTCCACAATTTCATGCACAATGCGGCCTGCGATAATCTGCTCCCGTCCGCTGAGCTTGATGCTCCTCGCCATTTCCAGGGAACGCGAAACCGGAAGCGCGGTGAAGTCGGCAATGGACATGCCGCTCACCTGCACCGCCAGGCTCTCTGGACGCAGCCGCTTCCCATGGCAGGCGGGGCACTCCGTCGCCGACATGTAGTCCAGCAGCCATTCGCGATAGCCGTCCGACGTGGAGTCTTCCAGCGCCCCCTTCAGGTAAGCCAGGATCCCGCCGAATCCTGTCTTCCCTCCCTTGCCCGCCTCGCCTTGCAGCAGCAGGTTCTGGATCTTTTCTGGAAACTTCTCGAATGGCGTGTTCAGGTCGAAATCGTGGGCCGCTGCCGTAATCTGCAGCTGGTGAATCAGGTTCTGCGAAGCCGACCCTGGGCCTAGACCGCCGTCCAGAAGCGGTTTTGACCAGTCCACAATTACCTTGGCGGGATCAAAGTCAAAGCGGCTCCCCAGGCCGTGGCACTCCGGGCATGCGCCATAAGCGCTGTTGAAGGAAAACGATCGCGGCTCCAGTTGCGGCACGTTGATTCCGCAATCCGGGCACGCCAGCCGTTCCGAGTAAAGCTGCTCCTCACCGTTCACTACCGCCACCTGCACCAGTCCGCCCGCCAGTTTCATTGCGAGGGCAACGGACAATTCCAGCCGGTGCTCAATTCCGGCCTTGACCAGCAATCGGTCTACGACCACTTCGATGGTGTGGTTCTTTCGCTTGTCCAGCGGGATATCGTCGTCCAGGTTAACCAGTTCGCCATCAACCCGCGCCCGGGTAAACCCGTGCTGCACCAGCTTTTCCATTTCCTTCTTGAACTCGCCTTTGCGGCCGCGCACGATCGGCGCCAGCACCATCACCCGGTCTTCGGGCGTCAACGCCATCACGCGCTGCACAATCTGCGCTGCCGACTGCCGGGAAATAGGCCGTCCGCACTTCGGGCAATGGGGCACTCCCACCGAGGCGAACAAAAGCCGCGCATAGTCATAGATCTCGGTGATTGTTCCCACCGTGGACCGTGGGCTGCGGCTGGTGGTCTTCTGTTCGATTGAAATGGAAGGGCTGAGGCCATCAATAGCATCCACATCCGGTCGTTCCATCTGGTCCAGGAACTGGCGGGCGTAGGCGGAAAGGGTCTCCACGTACCGCCGCTGGCCCTCGGCATAGATCGTGTCAAAGGCGAGCGATGACTTTCCCGATCCACTGAGGCCGGTGATGACCGTCAGCGTGTTCCGGGGAATCTCAACGTCGATGTTCTTGAGGTTATGTTGGCGCGCGCCGCGCACCGAAATCTTGGTGATGCCCATAAGCCCAGTTGACTATTTCCCTTACGTAACGTGGACGGGTCCCCAGAAATGTTGGAAAGTGAAGGAACGCACTTATACTCACGTATCTTAGTCGTTAACAGTCGGAGTCGTCAACGCGCGGTAGATTGAGTCGACGCCGTTCGATTTCTACTCCTCGCGACATAATGGGAAAGCAGGCTCGGTTTGAGTAGTATCTTCAGTGCTTTAGTTCTTTCTCTCACTGTCATCACAGTTCTGGCCGTGGGAATCTTCGCCGCTTACGCTGCCATCACTGCAATCCTGCACGCATTTGCTTACCGCTCGCAACAGCGTCTCCCGGGACGGCCCATGCTCGTTCCCAGCCAGCACACCGCTGGCGACTAAGATTTTTCTTTTCCTCTATTTAACCTGGATTGAGCAGGCCCTGCTTGCCACTCGACGGGAGTAGCCCGTTTACTGTGGCGGCTGGCCCGGTGGAGGTGGTTGTTGAGGCGGCGCTGCTCCCGGTGGTAGCGGGGCGCCCGGCGGCAATCCCTGCTGCTGTTGCTGAATTTGCTGCTGCCGCTGCTGCAATTCCTGCAGTAGCTGTTCCGGAGTTCTCGCGTTCTGTTGTCCGGGCTGGCCTTGAATCTGCTCATCGCCCCCGTTTGCGTCGTTGTCGGATGGCTGCGCGTCCGCATCTCCGGAATCGTCAAACTCGTCGTTGGAGACTTCCTGGGTGTCTTCCCCATTTCCCACCGCGCCTGGGCCAACGTTCCCGTTCTGCGCTTGAGTTTGAGGAGCAATCTGCGCTGGCACCGGCGCCCCTTGCGGCGGCTCTGGCACACCGGCTTGTTCCCCAGGATTACTTGGAGCAGAAAGCGCTCCGCCTGTCTTCGCCATCAACATCACCCGGTCGAGCGCGGTCGGATTTCCTTCCGACCCCAGCAACACGTAGTTGAAATGCGATCCATTCAGCAACGACGCGAGCACATCCCTTGCCGGTCCCGGACCGAAATTGCCCACCACGCGCTCATTGGCATTGGCGGGAATATCTACAGCGGCTCCAGTTTGCTTATGCACCAGGCGAAGAATGTCCGCCAATGTGGAGTTGGGCGCCGTGATGGTCAGTTGTCCGCTATCGAAGGCAACCTGTGGGGGCTGCGCGGGCTGTTGTTCCAAAGTGGGCGGCGGTGGCGGAGGTGTCGCTGGCTGCGCCGTTTGCTGCACAGCAGCCTTAGCTTTCGCTGGCTTCTTAGCTGAGTGTTTCGTCTCCGCACTGCCAGGAAGCGCAGCCATCGAAAACGCCAGCACCGTCACTAGGAGGCATCCAGATCTCATCGACCACCTGAAGTAAGAACGCTGTCCGCTTTAGATTCTTGCCGCTGATTTCGGGGACAGTACCGCTTGAGCTTTCCTAATTGTACCACTCCGCAAATCGGGAATTCGCTCAGCTAGTCGCCGATAAATCAATAACTTAGAATCACCGACATTCGGCTTGATCGGGTGCGCCTTCGGCCGACGGCAGAAGTAACAGAGAAGAAAGTCTCCTTCTCTACGGACTCTTATCGTGGTCTCACTACGGCGGTTAGACTTTAGACGGTAGATGGCCAATCCTCCCTTTTGTTCACGCTCGATGCGGGCGCGGCTGAATACCTGAAATTCCTAAATATCCAACGGAGACGAGCATGAAGGCAGGTGTGGGGCTGGTTCTGACCTTATTTCTGGCGATTTCGCTGCCCGTTTACTCGCAGGTGAGCGTAACTACCTCTCGCAATGATAATAGCCGTGACGGCCAAAACTTAAGTGAGACCGTCCTCACGCCCGGGAATGTGAACGTGAACAGCTTCGGCAAGCTGTTTTCCCAGGCAGTCGATGGCTACGCCTACGCGCAGCCGCTTTACGTTCCCAATGTCGTGATCAACGGTACTGCCCACAATGTTGTCTTCGTGGCAACTGAACATGACACCGTCTACGCATTCGACGCCGACAGCAACACCGGCGGCAACGCGAGTCCTCTCTGGAAGACCAGTTTCATCAATCCCGGTCACGGCGTAACCACAGCCTCCAGCAATGATGTCGGCTGCGATGACATCGTCCCGGAAATCGGTATCACCGGCACGCCGGTCATTGATATCGCTGCAGGCTCGATTTTCCTCATCGCCAAGACCAAAGAGAACGGAAAGTTCGTTCAGCGCCTGCATGCGCTCGACATCACTACCGGTAAAGAGCGATCCGGCTCGCCGGTGGTCATCAAGGCCAAGGTAAGGGGCGCGGGCGATGGCTCCAACAACGGAGTGCTCACCTTCAATCCCCTGCGGCAGGCGCAACGTGCAGGCCTGCTGTTGCAGAACGGTACCTTGTTCATCGTCTGGGCCTCGCACTGCGACAACCAGCCTTATCACGGCTGGCTCATTTCGTATGACTCCACCACTCTGGCCCAAAAGGGTGTCTGGAACACGACTCCCAACGGCGGCCTGGGCGGAGTATGGCAAGGCGGCACCGGGCTCGCGGCCGACTCCAATTCCAGTCTCTACTTTGCGACCGGCAACGGTAGCTACGATCACAACCAGAATGGCTTCGATCTCTCCGATACCATCGTCAAAGTCGGACAACGCACCAACGGCGCGCTCCAATTGATGGACTACTTCACGCCTTACAACCAGGACTACCTGGCAGCGAACGATATGGACCTGGGCTCCGGCGGCGTATTGTTGCTGCCCGATCAGGGCGCTGGCGCACCCCATCGGCATCTCCTCGTATCCGTGGGCAAGGAAGGTTCGATTTACCTGATTGACCGCGACCACATGGGTCGCTACAACACCAACGACAACAGCCAGATCGTACAGGACCTCGAAAATGCAATCGGTGGGGTTTGGGCCACGCCGGCCTGGTGGAACAACAACCTCTACTTCGGTGGCATCTTCGACAACCTGCGGCAGTTCTCCTTCGATCCGGGTACGGGTTTGATGTCCACCACTTCCGTCTTTGAATCGCCCGAGAGTTTTGCCTTTCCTGGCCCGGTTCCGACCATCTCTGCCAACGGCGCCAACAATGCCATCCTCTGGATTCTGCAGACTGACGACTTCGGCGCCGGTTCATCCGTTTTGCGCGCCTACGACGCCAACAACGTCTCCTCAGAGTTCTACAACAGCGGACAGAACTTCAATCGCGATAACCCGGGCGGAGCCGTCAAATTCACCGTTCCCACGGTGGTGAACGGCAAGGTATACGTTCCGGCGGTCAAGCAGTTGAGTGTGTATGGACTGCTCGGTCAATCCAGGACCCACCACTAAGAAGAATCCGATACGAGTAGAAGGCGGGATGCGTGAGAATTCCTGATCAGTGTCCCGCCGCTGCTTTATTGCCGCGGGGCGTAGTATCCCTTGCGGGCCCTGACCTGCAGATCCTTCTTGAGCGCGGTAATCTCGATGGAGCGGTAGCGTCCGTCGGCATCGAAATCCGCTGGGCGGTAGGAAACCACGTACTGGCTGCGTAGTTCGTCTTCGATGGCCGAAAACGAATTCTTGATATCTTTCATTTTGAACGGGAAAAATGCCCGCCCGCCGGTCGCGTCGGCCAGTTGCTGCAGCACTTTATCGCCGCGCAGAATCAACCCGCTGTCATCGGTCGAAATCGCATAAATGAGCACCTCGGCGCGTTGTGCCATCTCAATAGCCTGGGCCCGGCTCATTTCACTCTGATTGTCCTCGCCGTCGCTCACTACGATCAGCGCCCGCCGCACTGGATGGTCCGGCTTGTCCTTCATCAGCTTGTCGCGGCATGCGCGGTAGACGGCATCGTAGAGCGCAGTTCCCCCGCCGTTGTGCAGGTTTTGCACTCCCGCTTCGAGCAGCTTCACATCGTCGGTGAAGTCCTGCGCCAGTTGGCCGCGGCCGCTGAAGCCCATCACGAAGGCGCGATCGAATCCCGGGCGCAGCGTGTGCTGCATGAACTGCACGGCCGCATCCTGCTCGAATTCAAAACGGCTGCGTACGGAACCACTGGTATCTACCAGCAAGCCGAGTTCGAGAGGCAGGTCGGTTTCGCGGCGAAAAGCTTCGATGGATTGCGGCGGCTTGTGATCATCCAGAATGGTGAAGTCGCTTTGCCCCAGATTGCGCACAAATTTGCCGTGGCGGTCGGTAGCAATAAACAGAACGTTGACCTCATCCACCCGCTTCTTGATCGTCAGGACGGAATCACTGGGCTGGTCGGGAGGAAGCGGCGAGAAGGCTGCATTGGCAGCAACGCCATAGGATTGGGCCTGTAGGGGCGCCATCCCCAAAGCCAGGACCGCGACAAAAATTCCCGCCGTCGTGTACTTCATTCCCATCCTGTACAAAATTTGCAGCCCACAATGCATTCCACGCCTTCCTGCATATTGGATGCACGTCAGGGGCCGAACCGCTCATCGGACGCGGCATCCCACTCTTTCTATGACTCGACTGTAGGAGACCCTCATAACCGTGCCAAGTTACAAAAGGAGCACACACTTTACGCTGGCTCCCAATCTCCGCCACTTCTGCAACTTAGACGTGACCGCTGTTTGCGGCCCGGCCTCGGCAGCGTAAAATACCGCCATACTCGCAAAGGAGAATTTATGAAAACGCTCTTTTCGTGGCTCTTGTTGTGCGCCTTTCTCCCCGCTGCTTTTGCCGTCAGCAACGAACGCGAGCAGGACCGGGTCAGAGACTCGGGCGACGTCCTCAAAGAAATTCTTAATATTCCCGATGACATTCCCCAGGATCTCCTGGACAAGGCGGAATGCATCGTCATTTTGCCTTCGGTGAAGAAGGGCGCATTCGGCGTCGGCGGCAGCTACGGCCGCGGCGTCATGATTTGCCGCAGTGGCGAACACTACACCGGCCCCTGGGGACCGCCGGCGCTCTATGCGCTCGAAGGCGCCAGCATCGGCTTCCAGTTGGGCGGACAGGCAACCGATTTTGTGCTTCTGGTGATGAATCCCAAAGGTGCGCGCTCCCTGCTAAGTAGCAAAGTGAAACTGGGTGCCGACGCCTCCGCTGCCGCTGGCCCCAAGGGCCGCACCGCCGAGGGAGCCACCGACGTAGTCATGAACGCGGAAATTCTCTCGTATTCACGCAACAAGGGCCTGTTTGCCGGAGTCTCGCTCGAAGGTTCGACGCTGCGCTCCGACGGCAGCGCCAACGAAAAGCTCTACGGACAGAAATTGTCTGCCAAGGACATCATCCGTCTGGGCAAAGTGAAGAACCCGGCCTCCGCCCAGGAACTGGTCTCTCTGCTGGACAAGAAGAGCCCAAAAAATCTCTCAGCCCCCAAGTCTCTGGAATAGCTCGATGACTTGGGTGTCTCATGTTTGCGTCAATCCGCGGGTGTCCCCCGCGCACGCGCCAGCCCTATGACCTCGTCCAAGGCGGTGATGCCGGAGGTGGTGCGTTGTTCCTGGGCGCGCAACCCTCTTGCCATCGCCTACCACGACAAGGAATGGGGCGTCCCGCTGCGCGACGATAACCGCCTTTTCGAGTTCCTGATTCTTGAAGGCGCGCAGGCCGGGCTGAGCTGGGACACCATTCTCCGCAAGCGGGACAACTACCGTCTGGCTTTCGATGGATTCGACCCGCGCAAAGTCGCCCGCTACGATCGCCGCAAGCTGCAGGTCATGCTGCGCAATCCCGGCATTGTGCGCAACCGCCTCAAACTAGCCTCGGCGGTTCAAAACGCGCAGGCCTTTCTTCGTGTGCAGAAAGAGTTCGGCTCGTTTTCCGGCTACATCTGGCAATTCGTGGGTGGGCAGCCAATGTGCAACGCTCGGCGGGCCGTTCGCCAGGTCCCGGCTCGCACCCCGGAATCAGACGCCATGAGTAAAGACCTCCGCAAGCGTGGCTTTGCCTTTGTTGGCTCAACCATCTGCTACGCCTTCATGCAGGCGGTGGGTATGGTGAACGATCACCTTGTGGACTGTTTCCGCTACGCTCAGGTCAGCAAGGCGGGGCGCCGTCAGGCCGGCGCGAAGAGGAGGCGCAAACCACAGCGGCTAGGACTTCTTCTCTGACCCCTGTTCGCCGTCTTTCATGGCGGACTTGAAGTTCCGGATTCCCTCACCCAGGCCCTTGCCCAGATCGGCCAGCTTGCTGGGACCAAAGATAAGCAGCGCAATGGCCAGGATCACAAGGATCTCGGGCAATCCTAATTTGCCAGGCATGTTAAGTCCTCCCGGGAATCCGCCGGCGTTCAGCGAACGCCTTTGAATTCACCGCACACTCTATCTGATTGAATTCTAGGCTCCGGCGGCGGCAGAGTCAAAACAGCTACTTCTGCACTGCGAAGCACCCCTATATCGCTTCGATCAACTCCGCCAGCAGTGCCGCCCTCCTGGGCAGTTCCGCAATTACCACCGATTCATGCGCCGCGTGCGCGCCTTCCCCTACTCCGCCCAGGCCATCCAGTGTGGCAATGCCGAGTGCCGCCGTGAAGTTTCCGTCCGACCCGCCGCCCACCGCCGCCTCTTCGAGCTTCCAGCCTGCCCGCTTCGCAATCTCGGCGGCCTTCTGATACAACACCGCAATCGCCGTGGTTCTCTCCATCGGCGGCCGGTTGATTTCTCCCATTATCTCAATCCGGCACTTGCGGTTAAACGGTTTGAGCGAACGCAGCTTGCGGTCAATGCCGGCCGCATCTTTCAGGCGCGCAATCCGCACATCCATCACTGCCGTCGCTTCCGCCGGAACCACGTTGGTCCGCGTGCCTCCCTGCACCAGCCCAACGTTCAACGTCAGCCCGCGCTTGCGGTCCACCAGTTTCGAGATCGCCACGATCTGCCGCGACAGCTCCAGGATCGCGCTCTCGCCCTTGTCAAAGTCGAGCCCCGAGTGGGCCGCTTTCCCGGTGACCTTCAGCTGGTACTCTCCCACGCCTTTTCGCGCAGTTTTCACCGCGCCTCTCGGTCCCTGCGCGGGCTCCAGCACCAGGACGGCTTTCGACCTTCTGGCCAGGCTCTCCGTAATGCGCCGCGAGGAGGCGCTGCCCACTTCTTCATCGCTGACCAGCAGCACCGTCACCGGCCGAGGCAGCATGTCATCGTGTTTGGCGCGCAGCGCCTCGATCGCGTGCAGCATGATCGCGATGCCCGCCTTCATATCGAATGCGCCGGGCCCCCACAAGCGACCTTCTTCCACCCGGCACGGCATCGTAGCCAGCGATCTCAGCGGATACACCGTGTCGTAGTGACCCAGCAGCAGCACCGGCGGCCCGCCGCGCCGACCTGCGAAGTCCGCCTGCAGGTGGTCCCCGTAGTCCGGCGTGCGATGAAACTTGGCATGCCCCGCCAGCCCCTCGAATCGTCCAGCCAGCGTTGCGCTCAGGCGGTCCGCGGCCTGCTTGTTATCACTCGGGGATTCCATCTCCACCAGTTGGCGGAGAGTCTGCACCATCTCGTCCCTGCGCTCATCGAAATAGCTGAGCCTCTCCGGCTCCGCCGGTCCTCGCGCGCTGCGCTTCGCATTGGCTTCCCGTTTCTTCATGAAATTTCCTGACCGGCGCTCATTTCTGGTTCGTACTTCCGTGTGACACGGCGGGGTACAGTATAATCTTCGCCGACCTGGTCCGAATGAATGAGACAGCCCATTCCGCCGGTGGCTCTGCGGAGCCGCAGAAAACCACGCTCGATATTCACGACATATTCCGTATTCTTCCTCACCGCTATCCGTTTTTGCTGATTGACCGCGTGCTCGACATCCAGCGCAAGCAGCGCATCGTCGCCATCAAGAATGTCACCATCAATGAACCCTTTTTCGCCGGACACTTTCCCGGTGCTCCGGTCATGCCCGGCGTGCTGATCGTCGAAGCTATCGCCCAGGCCGGCGGCGCTTTGCTGCTTACCGAAGTCGGCGATCGCGAGGGCAAACTCATGTTCTTCACCGGCATTGAGCGGGCCCGCTTCCGCCGTCCGGTGCTGCCCGGCGATCAGCTCCGGATTGAAGTCGAAGTCAAAGCCTGGCGCGTCCATGCCGTGCGCATGGAGGGCAATGCCTATGTCGGCGACAAGCGCGTCGCGGAAGCCATCGTGACCTGCCGCCTGGTGGACCGCTCCCGCGCCCGCAGCGTTTCCTCCGACGAGCCGCCCGAAGCCGAATAGGAGAATCCACACCTGGCTGGCCAGCCATGAACATTCATCCCACCGCTATCCTCGATCCGCAGGCTCGAATCCATCCCTCCTGCCGCATCGGGCCTTATTGCGTAATCGGCGCGGATGTTGAGCTCGGCCAGGGCTGCCACCTCATTTCTCACGTCACTGTCCAGGGTCCCACGCGGATCGGCGAGGCGAACGTGTTCTTTCCCTTTTCCTCCATCGGCCTCGCGCCTCAGGACCTCAGCTATGCCGGAGAGCCTACCCGCCTCGAAATCGGCGATCACAACCAGATTCGTGAATTCGTCACCATCAATCGCGGCACGGCCAAAGGCCATGGCATCACGCGCGTCGGCAACCATGTGCTGATCATGGCCTACTCCCATGTAGCTCACGATTGCGTGATCGGCGACCACGTCATCCTTGCCAACGCCGCCACCCTGGGTGGACACATAACCGTCGAGGAGTGGGCGGTCGTGGGCGCGCTCTGCCCCGTCCACCAGTTCGTGCGCATTGGCGCGCACGCCTACATCGGCGGCGGCACTACCATTACCAAAGACGTTTTGCCGTTCTCGAAAACCGTCGCCGCGCGCGACACCCACGCCTACGGCCTGAACGCTGTCGGTCTCGAGCGGCGCGGCTTCAGCCCGCAACGGATACGAAAGATCCACCACGCTTATAAAGTCCTGCTCGCCTCGAAGCTCAACACATCGCAGGCCATCGAGAAACTCAAGTCTGAGCCCGACCGCGGCGAGGACGTAGATTTTCTAATCCGTTTCATCGAAAGCTCGGAGCGCGGCGTCATCAAGTAAACGATGCCTAGCACAACGGCCACAACCCAGGACACTGCTTGCAGCCATACAGCGCGCTGAATAGCCCCGCTTCCGATAGCGTCGCGGAACGGGCGTCGCGCGACTGTTCTTCGCTGATCATCAGCTGCACCAGCTTTTCGATGTTCCCTTCGGCCTCCGCGCGCCGTTCGCGAAACTCGTACAGCCCGACTCTATAATCTTTGAGGCCCGCGTTGATTCGCTCCCGCAGGCTGGCCTGGCATTCAGGAGAAAACTGAAATCCGTCTCGCTCGGCGACCGCGACTGCTACGCTCCAGAGATGCGCCGGGGGATCCGAGATAAGATCTGATGACGTAGGCATGGCAGTTGGGCTCTCGCTGTCGGCCAGCTTAGCAACAAACTTGCGCGCTGCCGCCAACCTGCATGCCAACTTTTGTTAATGTATTCCCATCGTGGCACTTGAGCCCGATTCCAGGTCCAGAATGACAGAGCGCATTGGCCTCATCGCCGGCAACGGAAATTTTCCCCTGCTGGTCTTGGACGCCGCCCGCGCGCAGGGAATGGACGTCGTTGTCGCCGCCATCAAGGAAGAAGCCTCTCCCGAGATCGCGGCCCACGGCGCGGCCGCCATTCACTGGCTCTCGCTGGGAGAGCTCTCGAAGCTGATCGAGACCTTCAAAACCGAGGGCGTAAGCCGCGCCATCATGGCCGGACAAGTCAAGCACAAGCAGATTTTCTCCAGCATCCGTCCCGACTGGCGTCTCGCCAAGCTCCTGCTGTCGCTCGGCATTCGCAATACGGACTCGCTACTCGGCGCGGTGGCCAAGGTTCTCGCCGAGGAAGGCATTCAACTCGAAAATTCCGCATCGCTGCTCGAACCGCTGCTCGCCCGGCCGGGCATACTTACCAAACGGCACCCATCCGAGCAGGAAAGTAAAAACATCGAGTACGGCCGCGCCGTCGCCCGCCACCTTGCGCAGTACGATATCGGGCAAACCGTCGTCGTCGCGGAATCTGCCTGCGTCGCCGTCGAAGCCATGGAAGGGACCGACGCCACCATCGAGCGCGCCGGGCAGATCATGGCTTCGCTCGATCCCGGCGCTTCCACCCTGAGCCGCGCCCTGACCGTTGTCAAGATCGCCAAACCGAATCAGGATATGCGCTTCGATGTGCCCGTGGTCGGCCTGAAAACCATCGATGTCATGCATCGTGCCGGCGCAACCTGCCTGGCCCTCGACGCCGGTAAATGCCTGCTGCTCGATGGAGACAAAATCATTTCGGCCGCGGACGCACAACAGATCGCGGTCGTGGCAGACTGAGGTTGAATGTCGGAGGAAATCCTATGACCGAATGCGCCCGCCTCGCCGACCAGATTCGCCGCGCCTTTGAGGGCGAAGCCTGGCACGGCGACGCCCTGCTCCGTCTGCTGCGCGGCGTAAACGCCAAAACTGCCGCCCGGCGGCCCATTAAGAGCGCCCACAGCATCTGGGAGATCGCCCTGCACATCGCCGCCTGGGACCGCGCCGTGCTTCGCCGCATCCGCGGTGAAATTGTCCGCGTGCCCGCGCAACAGAATTTTCCCACCATCAAAGACACCAGCGAAGCCGCCTGGGCCGACGCTCTCGCCGGCTTGAAGCGAACCCACAGCGAGCTCGTCGAAGCGGTCGCTGCATTCCCCGATTCGCGCCTGAGCGAGCAGGTCGCCGGAAAATCCCAGACGCACCATAACTTCTTCTACATGTTCAGCGGCGTTGTGCAGCATGAGCTTTATCATGCCGGACAGATCGCCATGCTGAAGAAAGCGCAGGGACTCGCTGGCAGCCGGTAGCACCAACGTCGCCGTCGTCGGCGTGGGCGTTTTCGGCCGCAACCACGCCCGCGTCTACCATCAGCTCGCCGCCGAAGGTGTTCCCGTCCGCCTTGTCGGGGTGGTTGATGCCGACCCGGCCCGCGCCGACGCCGTTGCCTCAGAGTTCGGCTGCCGCGGCTTCGGCTCCATCGAGCAGTTACTCACCACCCACAGCGAAGTCCAGGCCGCTTCGGTCGCCGTCCCTACGCTGCAGCATCTCAGCGTCGCGCGGCAACTCATGGAATCGGGACTCGACGTCCTCGTCGAGAAGCCCCTGGCCGCCAACCTCGCTGAGGCCGATGAACTCATCCGGCTCTCCAGGCGTCTCGGACGCCTTGCCCAGGTCGGCCATTTGGAGCGATTCAATCCCGCCGTCCGCGCCACAGTTCCGCTCATCACCAAGCCGATGTTCTTCGAAGTCCATCGCCTGAGCGTCTTCACGCCCCGCTCTCTCGACGTGGACGTCGTGCTCGACCTCATGATTCACGATCTCGACGTGGTCCTGTCGTTCGTGAATTCTCCCGTCCGCGAGATTCGCGCCGTCGGCCTGCCCATTCTCTCCGGCAAAGTTGACATCGCGAACGTCCGCCTGCAATTCGATTCCGGATGCGTCGCTAACTTCACCGCCAGCCGGGTCTCGACCGAGCGCGTCCGCAAGCTACGTTTTTTCCAGCCTCGCCAGTACGTTTCTCTCGATTACAGCCGCCAGGATGTCGTCGTCTTCACCGTGAACGACGGCTCTTCCAGTCCTTCCGTGAACCCTCAGATCGGAATGGCCAAGCCTTCCGTCTCCAGCGAAGAGCCGCTGCATGCCGAGCTCAAATCGTTCATCGAGTCCGTACAGCATCGCTCCCAACCTGTCGTCAGCCTCGAGGACGGCCGCCGCGCCCTGTCGCTCGCTCTCGACATCGTTGCCGCCATCAGGGAACATGGCGACAAGGTCCAGCTCGACAAGCTGCGCGTTTGATCTCCGGCAGCAACAAACTAATTGTCAAGTTTTGTAAATGTCTTCCCGCGGCAATTGACCACTTGGATTCAACCTAAAGGACTTGCCCTTTCAGTTTTTCGCTGATTTGCCCAAAAGATGCGAAAATAAGGGTAACTTGGCCGCAGGCGCCAGCGGGGTTCATGACTGGAAATCCAGCCAACGTCAGAGCGAACGCGCTTCGCCCTTGCAACGATTGGCCCGCCGCTCGTGTCTAATCACCAGGTATAGCAGTCCATGCCAGTGACCCAAATTCCGTCGCGCAGCCCGCTTTCGCCGCCGCGCCCGGCGCAACGTGCTGACGGCGCCGAACTCTACAACCCTTCGCAGTGGGAATCGGCGTATCGCGACACCTACGATGTCCCCGCCCTGCTCATCCGTTTGCAGGACGATCTCTCGCGCTCCCGCCAGCGCGAAGCTTTCTGGATTTCCGTCGTCGTTCACCTGCTGCTGGTCATCTTCATTGTCAATCTGCCCAAGCTCGACCGGTATTTCCCCAAGCGCTCGGTGGTCGTGGTCAACCCCAACTGGGCACGTGACAAGGAACTGACGTTTCTCGAGCTGCCGCCGGACGCGCAGAAAGTCACCAAGCGTCCCGACACCAACATCGCTTCTGACAAGGACCGCATCGCCACTTCCCGCGCGCCGCAACTGGATCGCCAGGAACTGAAGCAGATTCTCGATAGCGCGCGCCCGGGAGCCCCCGGCGTCAGCGCGCCTCAGGCCCAGCAAGCCGCTCCGCCGGTTTCGCAGGCCGCGCCGCAGCAGCCGCAGCCTCAGGCTCCGTCGCAGCCTGGCTCATCTGCGCCCTCAAACCAGGGGCAGATTGCAAAGCTTCAGACGCCGCCGCCCGCGCCAACTCCCAAGCCCAACTTCAACACCGGCGGTCTGTCTGCCGGATCCGCGATTGAGCAAGCCGCCCGTGCTGCATTGGCCAATCGCGGTGGCACATACGATGGTGGCGACGGTGGCGATTACGGTCTCGGTCAGGGGAAGCAGGCGGCCAAGGCCGTCGGCGCCCTCGACGTCCTCAGCGACACCATGGGCGTGGATTTCGGCCCCTATCTGGCGCGCGTTCTCCACGACGTCCGGCTGAACTGGTACAACCTGATCCCCGAATCCGCGCGTGCCCCCATCATGAAGAAAGGCAAGGTCTCCATCGAGTTCGCCATCTTGAAAGATGGCCGGGTCGCGGGCATGACCCTCGCTGGCACGTCCGGTGACACGGCGCTCGATCGCGCCGCCTGGGGCGGCATCACCGCGTCCAATCCATTTCCGCCGCTGCCAGGCGAGTTCGGCGGTCAGTATCTCGCTTTGCGCTTTCATTTCTTCTACAACCCGGACCGCGCCGACATGCAGTAATCCGGCGTGCCCGGAACTTCCCCGCGGCGCTACAATATTCTCGTGCCGGCCTCCGCTCCACGACGCCAGCCTGATCCCCCGCCCTCCGGGCACCATCATGCCCCGCAGGTCTACACGCTGGAAACCACCGGCTTGCTGATCATTGCCGTCCTCGTCCTGGTCCTTTTCGTCATTCGCTATTGGCACAACATCGCCTGGAGCGCCCGCTGACTGCGCTTTCTGATCCCCTGCTGCTGGTCATCTTGGGACCGACCGCCAGTGGAAAGACCTCCCTTTCCCTGGCCCTGGCCGCCCGTTTTCCCGCCGAAATCGTAAGCTGCGATTCCGTCGCCGTGTACCGCGAATTCGAAATCGGCACCGCCAAACCCACCGCTGCCGAACGCGCCGCCGTGCCGCACCATCTTCTCGATCTCGTCGCGCCCACCGGCTACCTCACCGCTGGCGAATACGCCCGTCTCGCACGCGAAGCCCTGCAACAGATCACGGCGCGGCACAACCTCCCTGTCATCGTCGGCGGCACCGGCCTCTACCTCCGCGCCCTTCTCGAAGGGCTTTTCCCCGGCCCACAGCGCTCCGAGGAATTGCGCGAACGCCTCCGCCGCCGCACCGAAGAGAAAGGCTCCGCGCACTTACATCGCCTACTCCGCCGCCTGGATCCTGCCGCCGCCGCAAACATCCACGCGAATGACATTCCCAAGCTCATCCGCGCCATCGAAGTCTGTCTTTTCTCCCGCAGCCGTATAACCGATCTGTGGAAGCAGGGCCGAGACCCTTTGACCGGCTTTCGCATCCTCCGCCTCGGCCTCAATCCCGATCGTGACGCCCTCTACGCACGCATCAACCACCGTGCCGAACATATGTTCGCCGCCGGCCTCGTGGAAGAAACCCGCCGCCTGCTCGAAACATACGGCACTGCCGCACGCCCGCTGGCCTCCCTCGGCTACCGGCAGGCAGTCCAGTTGTTGCAGGAAGAGTGCACCCTCGCTGCGGCGATCTCTGCTGCCCAGCAGGCTCACCGCAACTACGCCAAGCGTCAGATGACCTGGTTTCGCCGTGAGCCTGACGTCGTCTGGCTCAATGGCTTCGGCGACCACGCCGAAACTCAGCACGCCGCCCTCGCTCACCTGCGGCGCGGTTTATCCCAAGGGTAACGCAGGCAAACTGGCTGCCCACCGCCGCGTCTGGCTCTGCTATTGTTTCTCGCATGGTCCGCCGCCGTTTTTGCCTCTTCGCGCTGCTGGCGATAAGCTGTGCCGCCTTCGCCAAGGAGAAATATCAGCAGCCCGGCCCCATTCATCTTGACCATGATGGCGAGAAATGGGCGCAGAAAACTCTGCGCCACCTCACGCTCGAAGAAAAAGTTGGCCAACTCTTCATGGTCCCGGTGCGCACCCAGTTTCTGAACGCGCGCAGTCCCGAGTATCACGATCTCCGCAACACGCTGCACAAATATCACATCGGTTCCGTCATCCTGACCGTTCCCTGGGACCCGCCTTTCCTCTACCGCAACCAGCCTTTCGAAGCGGCGGACCTGCTCAATCGCCTGCAGCACGATTCCGATCTTCCCTTGCTTGTGGCCGCCGATTTCGAGCGCGGCGTCACCATGCGTCTGCACGGGGCCGCTGAATTCCCCCACGCCATGGCTTTTGGCGCCGCCGGCCGTCTCGATTACGCCGAAGATTTTGGACGCATCACCGCGCAGGAATCTCGCGCCCTCGGCGTCCACTGGAATTTCTTTCCCGATGCCGACGTGAATTCCAATCCTGCCAATCCCATCATCAACACCCGCTCTTTCGGAGAAGATCCCGCTCAGGTTGGCGATCTGGTCGCCGCTTTCATCCGCGGCGCGCACGGGGGCGGGATGATGACCACGGCCAAGCATTTCCCTGGCCACGGCGACACCGCGACCGATTCCCATCTCAGCTTGTCGCAGGTGACTGGCGATCTCGCCCGCCTGAATGCCGTCGAACTCCCGCCGTTCCGCAAGGCCATCGCCGCCGGAGTTGACGCCGTGATGGTCGCGCATGTCACCGTGCCCGCGCTCGACCCCGACCCCACGCACGTCGCCACGACCTCTCCAGCCGTAGTGAACGATCTGCTCAAAGGCCGGCTCGGCTTCGGTGGCCTGGTTGTCACCGATGCCCTTGAAATGGCCGGCCTCACCCGTCTCTACGCCGCGGACATCGGCCGCGCCGCCGTCGATGCCTTCAAGGCAGGCAACGACTTGCTCGTTATGCCCGCCGACCTCGACGCTTCCTGGAATGCAGTCCTTCAGGCCGTCCGTAGCGGCGAAATCCCCCTCGCCCGGCTTGATGTGGCCGTGCTCAAGCTGTTGAAAGCAAAAGCCTCTTTGGGTCTCGAGAAGGCCAGGCTTACCGATCTCACCCAGCTCACCACCATCGTGGGCCAGCCCGCCAACCAGGCTCTCGGACAGCAGATCGCCGACGACGCCATCACCCTGGTTCGCGACAATGGCCAGTTGCTGCCCCTCAAACGAACGGGAACCGCCGCCCCTGCGCTTCCGTATCAAAGACTGGAGGCAGTACATAACACCCTGGTGGCGGTTGTCTTTTCCGAAGACGTCCGCACCGAAGCTGGACGGATGCTCGAACACCAGATCAAAGCTCGTGTTCCAGATGCCCACGTGATCTACGTGGATTCCCGCTCCGCTGCTGTCATGTCTCATGACGTGCTGCAGGCCGTGGACGAAGCTCGTACCGTGCTGGCCGCCGTGTACATGGTCCCGTCGGCGGGAAAAGCAATCCAGGGCATCAACGGCATCGCCAACACCGTATCTCTCAACGATGCCAGCGCTTCCTTGCTGCAGGCCATTCTCGATCATGGCGCAGCCAAAACCGCGGTCCTGGCCATGGGAAATCCTTACCTCGCGCAGGACTTTCCCGGCGTTCAGAATTATCTTTGCGCGTTTTCCAACGTTTCGATTTCAGAAATCAGTATGGTGAAGGCGCTTTTCGGCGAGATCCCGATTCACGGCCATCTCCCGGTCACGATTCCCGGCATCGCAATACGCGGCGTCGGCTTGGAGCGCCCGTCCCAGGTCGCTTTTGGAGGTCCTCATGCGCATTCCAAACTTGTTCACTAGGTTCCATCTGGCTCTCGCCATCATGCTGGCTGCGCTTCTGTTCCTTCCGGCCTGCGCCGTCGATGTTAAGGACGGGCAAAACGGCGGGAGCAACAATGTGGATATCACCACGCCCGTCGGCGGCATTCACGTGAGCGAAGAAGGCGATGCCCGGGATACCGGCTTACCCGTCTATCCGGGTGCGCGGCTGCGCAAAGGCGATAACAACAGCAACAGCGCCAACCTTGGGATTTCCACCAGCGCTTTCGGTTTCAAGCTGGTGGTAGTCAGTTTCGACTCCGATGATGCTCCGGCTAAGCTCATCGCTTACTATCGCGACCAGCTCAAGCGTTACGGCGATGTCCTCGAATGCCATACCAGCAAGCACAGCGACGACCTCAACCTGCACACTCACACCAAGCAGGATTCGCTGGAATGCGAGCACGACGACGGAGGCAAGACGGTGGAACTGAAAGTCGGCACGCAGAAGAATCAGCACATCGTCGCAGTCGAGCCTGCCGAAAACGGCAAGGGTTCTACTTTCGCTTTGGTGTATGTCCGTGCCCGCGGCAAGGAAAGCGAGATCTGATCGCTTTCCTTGCGTCCCGCGGAAGCCTGCGGTAATTTGAAGTCCAGTGGAATACCCCTGTTATCGGTGTGGCGCCCCTGTCCAGGAGGGTGTCACCTTCTGTCCGGGTTGCGGTGCTCCCCAGATTCGCGTCATGGGCGCTCCCTTGCCTGCCGATGCCGATGCCGCCCCCGACCCGCTTGTCGCCTACTCTGAAACATCGCCTTCCGCCGTCATTCACTGGCCGCAGGCCCTGCCCGCCGCTGCAATAGCGGGCCTGGTCGCCGCCTCGCTGATGCTCGTTCCGCTGGGCGCGCTTGGGCTCGGGATGATTTTCGGCGGCGTTCTTTCCGTCGTGCTTTACCGCAGGCGCGCACCCTTCGCCTTTCTCACGACCGGCGTCGGAGCCCGCCTGGGCGCGCTCAGCGGCGCGCTGGGCTTCGGCATTTTCGCCATTTTCACTTCCATCGAAGTGGTGGTGTTTCACAGCGGAGGAGAACTTCGCGCCGCTTTGCTCGATGCGGTCCAGCAATCCGCTTCCCGCAGCCCCGATCCCCAGGCGCAGCAGATGCTCGAATATCTCAAGACGCCTGCCGGCCTGGTTCTGGTCATGGGGCTTGGATTGGTCGTGATGTTTTTCGTCTTTCTGATCTTCTCCAGTGTCGGAGGCGCGCTCGGCGCTGCTTGGCTGAATCGCAAAGACCGCGTGAGATAGCCCCCAATCCCATTCTCCGCCGGGGTATCCTGATCTCTGAGGATGCGCAAAGACTTCGCCATCTCGGTACTCCGCACGCTGCGCGAGCACGGCCACCAGGCCTACTTCGTCGGCGGCTGCGTGCGCGATCTCCTGCTTGGCCGCGAGCCCGCCGACTACGACGTCGCCACCAGCGCCGTTCCTGACGAGGTCATCCGCATCTTTCCTGAGACTTACACCGTGGGGGCCCAGTTCGGCGTGGTCCTGGTGCCGGCTCTTCCGGAAACACGCGGCTTCGCTCCCTCAGGCGATGGCGAACCGTCACGCCACTCAGCACCAAACAAAAACGCGGCGGTGGAGGTAGCTACCTTTCGTTCAGATATCGGCTACTCTGACGGCCGCCATCCCGACGAAGTGCGTTTCAGCAAGAATCCTCAGGAAGACGTTCAGCGCCGCGACTTTACCATCAACGGATTGCTGCTCGATCCTCTGACCAATCAGGTCTTCGACTACGTCGGCGGTCAGAACGATTTGCAAGCAGGCATCATCCGCACCATCGGCGATCCCGCGCTCCGTTTTGCCGAGGACAAATTGCGCATGATGCGCGCCGTGCGTTTCGCGGCGCGCTTCGGCTATGTCATTGAGCCAGCAACCTTCTCCGCCATTCAGAAGCTCGCTTCGCAGATTCACCAGGTCTCGCGTGAGCGCGTGCGCGACGAGTTGACCCGGATGTTGACCGAAGGCCACGCCCGCCAGGCTTTTCTGTTGCTAGATGAAAGTCGGCTCCTGCATGAAGTGCTGCCTGAAATCGAAGCCATGAAAGGCGTGCAACAGCCTCCCGAGTTTCATCCCGAGGGAGACGTGTTCGTGCATACGCTCTTGCTGCTCGCGAACTTACCCCATCCCTGCCCGGTAACGCTTGCCTGGGGCGCGCTGCTGCACGACGTCGGAAAGCCGCCTACGTTTCGCGTGGCGGAACGCATCCGCTTCGACAATCACGTGGATGTGGGCGTCAAAATGGCGGAGGAAATCTGCCGCCGCCTGCGTTTTTCCAACGACGAAACCCAGCAGATTCTTGCTCTTGTGGATAATCACATGCGCTTCGCCCACGCCACACGCATGAGCGAGTCCACTTTCAAGAAATTTGTTCGCATGGATCGTTTCGAGGAGCATCTCGAACTCCATCGCCTCGATTGCACGGCCAGCCACGGCGACCTGACCTCGTATCGTTTCACCCGCGAGAAAATCGCCGCGCTGCCACCCGAAGCGGTCCGCCCTAAGCCTCTGGTTTCAGGGGACGATCTCATTGCGGCCGGTTACCAGCCCGGACCTCGCTTCAAAGAAATTCTCTCGGTGGTCGAAGACGGCCAGCTCGAAGGCACTCTCGTTTCCCATGAGGAAGCCATGGCGCTCGTGCGCCGGGAGTTTCCCCTGACACGCTGAACGCAAAGGACAAGCGCATGAACACTCCCCTGACTATCCTCGGCATTGCCGGCAGCTTGCGAAAAGGTTCTTACAACCGCATGGCGCTGCAAGCCGCGCAAGGCCTCGTCCCCGATGGCGCAAGAATGGACATCTTCGACCTGGCGCCAATCCCCATCTTCAACCAGGACCTGGAGAAAACTCCCCCGCCGGCGGTCGTTGATTTCAAGGCGCGCATTCGCGCCGCCGATGCCATCGTGATCGCGACGCCCGAATACAACTACAGCATTCCCGGCATGTTGAAGAATGCGATCGACTGGGCATCCCGGCCCTTTGGCGACAACGCCTGGAATGACAAACCAGTGGCCATCATGAGCGCGGCTGGCGGACTTTTCGGAGGCGCCCGCGCGCACTATGCCTTGCGTCAGACTTTCGTGTTTCTGAACATGCATCCCGTGAACCTGCCCGAAGTGATGATCTCGAAAGCCAATGAGCGTTTCGATGCCAACGGCAAACTCACCGACGAGACCAGCATCAAGCTGATCCAGCAGCTTCTTGAAGCGCTGGTGAAATGGACGCGCCGTCTGGCCGCAGGCGCAAGCTAGCCGTCGGCCGTTGCTGTTCCCATTTTGGGAAAACTTCGTGTCAAGTGCTGTAAAGCCACACTTTTCTGACAAGTTCATGAAATCAAACCGGATAAATTTGGGCCAAGTGTGGCACTTTTCCCTGTCAAACTTGCTATGCTGAATTTAGAGAGAACGAACGAGCCTGACACGCATGAAGATCAGCGCAGAAGACGTAGCCTACGTGGCTGACCTCGCCAACCTCGAGTTGACGCCGGAAGAGCGATTGCGCATGGTGCGGGACCTGAACTCGATTCTTGGCTACGTCGACCGGCTGAATGAGCTGGATACCAGCCGCGTTCCGCCGATGACCCAGGTCAGCGGCGTTGTCGAACCCGGGACGCAGGGTAAACGTTTCGCCTACGCACGGCGCGACGACGTGCTCGAGGGATTGCGCAAGTCGCTGCCACATGCTGAGGCGGTCGGCAACGCGCCGGAAACAGATGGAAATTTCTTCCGGGTCCCAAAAGTGATTGAAAGATAAACGCTAAAGGCATCAGCGTCGCATCGCGATGACTTCGAATCCGCTCACAATCGAAGCTGTCCGAAAATCGGTGCAGGAGGGAACGGCCAACGCCGCGTCCCTGGTGGAGAAACACTACGCCACCATCGCCAGCGACGATCCGAAAATTGGCGCGTATCTCACTCTCTGCAAAGAGCGTGCGCTTGCCAAGGCCGCGGAGATTGACACGCGAGCCAGGAAAGGCGACGCGCTGCCTCCGCTGGGCGGAGTTCCGGTCGCAATCAAAGACGTGCTGGTTATGCGCGAGGTGCGCACGACGGCAGGTTCGAAGGTCCTGGAGAATTACACGCCACCGTACGACAGCACGGCGGTGGCACGTCTTGAAGCGGCGGGCGCAATTGTGCTGGGCAAAACAAATTGCGATGAGTTCGCCATGGGTTCGTCGAACGAGAACTCGGCGTTCCGCCCGGTACAGAATCCGCGTGATCTGAGCCGCGTGCCCGGCGGCTCCTCGGGAGGGTCGGCGGCAGCGGTTGCCGCCGGCATGGCGGTGGCGGCGCTGGGATCGGACACCGGCGGCTCGATTCGCCAGCCCGCGGCATTCTGCGGCGTTGTCGGATTGAAGCCGACCTATGGGCGCGTGTCGCGCTACGGGCTGATTGCATTTGCTTCGTCGCTCGATCACGTCGGTCCGTTTGCAAACAGCGTGCGCGATGCGGCGACGATGCTGCAGGCGATCGCCGGCCGCGATCCCATGGATTCGACCTCGGCCGAGGTCCCCGTGCCCGATTATTCCGCGGAGATTGAAAAGCCGGTGCGTGGGCTGAGGCTGGGCGTAGCGAGAGAATATTTTGGCGAGGGCCTCGACCAGGAAGTGGCGAAAGCTGTGGAATCCGCGATTCAGAAACTGGCAAAGCTGGGCTGCGAGATCGTGCCGCTGACGCTGCCGCATACAAAGTATGCGATTCCGGCTTACTACATCGTCGCTACCGCCGAAGCGTCCGCCAATTTGGCGCGCTTTGATGGCGTGCGCTACGGATACCGCGCGGCCGGGGCGCGGACGCTCTCCGACATGTACCGCCGCAGCCGCGACGAAGGCTTCGGCGCGGAAGTGAAGCGGCGCATCATGCTCGGAACTTACGCTTTGAGCGCGGGCTACTACGACGCGTACTACCTGAAAGCGCAGAAGGTACGCACGCTGCTGGCGCGCGACTTCGAGGATGCATTCCGCCAAGTGGATGCGATCGTGACGCCGACTTCACCCACGACGGCGTTCAAGCTGGGCGAGAAAGCGGACGATCCGCTGGCGATGTACCTGGCGGACATCTACACGGTGACGGCAAATCTGGCGGGAATTCCGGGAATCTCGATTCCTTGCGACGAGACGAAGGAGAAGCTGCCCATCGGCTTGCAGATCCTGGGCAAGCACTTCGATGAAGGAACAGTCCTGCGTGTGGCGGCGGCTTACGAGGAAGCAAGAACTAACTAGCGTCTGGCACGAAGATCACAGCGGATCGTAGTAGCGTTCGCCGGCACAGGAGCGGCAAAGGGTTGCACCCTCGCGCAGGACCTCGCGGCGGAAGTTGATGCCTTCGCCGCACTGCGAGCAGACCACGCGTCCGGCTTTGTATCCGGGAAATTCTTCCGGCGGTAAGTCGACCTTCACCCACTGGATGGTGAACAGGTCGTCATCGGGCATTTCGCGGTAGGCCAGCATCTGCTGCCGGTTCTTATCTTCCAACTCAGGATGCATCTGGCGGGCCAGGGTCTTGGAGGACTCTTTGGCGGCGACGCGGACTGCCCGCCCGGTTTCGAGGTCCACGAACGTCGCCGCCACTTTGCCCCAGTCGCGGAACTTAAGGGCGCGCTTGCCCAAGCGGCAGCCGGTGACGAGAGCCACCGCGTCGGTGGCGCAACGGTCAATTTCCACGAACGTAACCAGACGCTTGCGGTGCTTGCCGCGAGGGTCGTCGATTCCCAGCTTTTCCAGGCCCAGCATGGCGAGGCGGACGCCGAGCACCTGCCCGGCACAGAGGTGGCCGTGCGCCTGTTCGGCTTCGCGGAGGTAGGCGTCGAGCGTCGGCATAGGTGCTTCATTCTAGTACAGCCGGGATGCCGCGCCCCGCCTGGGTGGACGAGAGTGTTGTGCGCAATTTCGAAAGGAGAAAGTATGCAATCCCATTCGACGATGAAAGTAGTTTTGGCGGGCGTGTTGTGCGTTTCCTTGCTGGCAACCGGATGCAGCGCGCAGTGGCTCAGCGTAGCTTTGTCGGACCTGCCTGTGCTCACGCAGATGGCGCTGAACCTGGCGGCAGTGGCGGCGACGCTGCAATCGGGACAACAGATCAGCCCGGAAGAGACGGCCGCGATCCAGAATATTTCCTCCGAGGCCGGGCGCGACCTGAGCCTGCTGCAGGCGCTTTACAACCAGTACAAGGCGTCGCCGAGCGACAGCACGCTGGGAACGATCACAGCCACGATCGGCGAGATCGAGCAGAACCTTCCGGCGCTGCTTGTTGCCGCGCACATCAGCGATCCGGCTTTGTCGGCGAGAGTTGCGGCGGCGGTAAATCTGATCCTGACCACGGTCGAGAGCTTTGCCATGCTGATTCCGCAGAAAGCGCAGACCACCACGATGCGGCGAGTCGAGGCAAAACCAATTGCAATCGCAAAGGCCGCCGACCTGAAGCAGCAGTGGAACCAGAGAGTCTGCGGGCCGACGGGCAAGGCGGGGATCGATAAGGCAATGGCGGTGTGTGCGGTCAGGTAGGACAGTTCAAATAGGAAGCGAGCCAGACGCGCGAACTCTTCGCTCGGCGCGGATTATTTTCTGCGCCAGCGAGTACCGTCTTTGGTGGTTTCGACGATGATGCCGGCAGCGGTGAGTTCGGCGCGGAGGGCGTCAGAGGCTTTGAAGTTGCGCGCGCGGCGGGCCTGCTCCATCTCGGCGATCTTGGCGTCGATGGCGCTGTCAGACAATTGCTGAGCGCCGACGGCCTCGCGCAATGCGGGGCTGATGTCGTTCTCCCGGCCCTCGGCCTGGGCCCAATCGAGAACCTGCTTCATGCGTGCGCCGTCTTCATCGGCGAGGACGGCGAAAATCTCATCGAAGCGGGCAAGGGCGGCGAGCAGCGGGGCGGCATCGTCCTTGCGAAACTCGCCGCTGTCCATGGCGGCGTTGGCCTTGCGGACCATGTCGAAGATGGCGGCCTGGGCCTGCGCGGTGTTGAGGTCGTCGTCCATGCCGGCGGTCATGCGTTCAACAGTTTCGCGGGCGAGATCGGCCATGGCCGGACTGGAGCCCTCAGGAAATTGCACGGACTGCAGGCGCAGGCGGAAGTTGCGCAGGCGGTCAACGGAAACCGCCGCCTGCTTGAGGCCGTCGAAAGTGAAGTTGAGCTGGTTGCGGTAGGGCACCGAGGCCAGCAGAAAACGAATCGACGACGGCTTGTGACCCTTGAGCACGAGATCGCGCAGGGTGAAAAAGTTGCCCAGGCTCTTGGACATCTTCTCGCCTTCGACCAGCAGAAAGCGGGAGTGAAACCAGAAGTGGGCAAACGTTTTTCCGGTGAGAGCTTCCGACTGGGCGATCTCGTTTTCGTGGTGGGGAAAAATGAGGTCTTCGCCGCCGGCGTGGAGATCGAAAGTATCGCCGAGTTGCTGCATGGACATGACGGAGCACTCGATGTGCCAGCCGGGACGGCCGGGGCCGATGGCGGTTTCCCAGGAGGCCTCGCCCGGCTTGGGCGCTTTCCAGAGCGCGAAGTCGCGGGCGCTGTCTTTGTCGTACTCGTCAACATCCACGCGCGCGCCGTCTTCCATGCCGGCAAAGTCTTTTTTCGAAAGCTTCCCGTAGGCGGGAAACTTGGCGATGCGGAAGTAGTAAGAGCCGTCTTCGGCGCGGTAGGCGAAGCCTTTCTTCATGAGCTCGCCGATGAAGGCAGCCATTTCGGGGATGTGATCGGTGGCGCGCACCAGGATGGGCTGCTCGATGCCGAGAGCGGCAGCGTCTTCGAGAAAAGCCTTTTCGTATTTGGCGGTGTACTGCCTGACGCTGACGCCATCGCGGGAGGCGTTGCGGATGATTTTGTCGTCCACGTCGGTGATGTTCATGACGTGGCGGACCTTGAATCCGCTCTGGCGCAGGAAGCGGCGGAGGACGTCGACGGCGACGAAAGTACGGAAATTGCCGATGTGGCCGTAGTCGTAAACCGTGGGCCCGCAGGCATACATGCGGACTTCGTTGTCCTGGAGCGGGCGGAAGTCTTCCACCTTGCCGGAAAGCGTGTTGTAAAGGCGGAGGGTCATGACGGAGCGGAGCGCAGAATGAGAATCATCATTCTAGGGGCGCGGGGAAAGAGGGGTCAAATGGCGTCACGTTCGGCGATTCGAAATTGGTCGCCTCGGCGTAGCTAAATCCCGAAGTGATGACTGTACTTGCGTCCTATCCCCTGCTGGTATACGATTCGCGCATATAGTAGGGGTACTTTTGTAATCTTCCTCCGTGTTTGGCATCTAATAAGCGGGAGGGGATTTCGTGGCCCAGCGTCTTCCCTTCGGTAACTTGAGCGGCTCTAGAGGTGAATTCACAATTACTTTACGTCGATATACAACCCATGGGAGCGTGCATGTCTGAGCCGGTCCAACAACAGGATCACCCGATAATTGTTACCGTACAGGATTCCATCTCCGGTAATGGATTCTTGGCTCGAATCACAATGTCCGGCCGAACCTTGATGCGGAGAGAGGAAGACGGTAAGTGGTGGATGTATGGCGTGCGCCCAGCGGGTATCGCCGCGTCCGGCGAAAACATTGACGAAGTATTCCTCCGCTTCCGTACGTCCTACAAAGAAATCTTGATTGATCTGGCTCAAGAGACCAAGACGTTCGAAGAATTCGAAGCGCAGGTAAAGCGCTTCTTCGAAGAAAATGACGCCGATAATGATGACGAACGTCGGTGGGAGATCGCACTAGCAAGTACCCGTAGCAGCGGATGCGGCGCCGCGCCTGCGCCATTCTCAAACCTGCCGCGCCTATCTCCAGAGCAGAGTCCATCGTTCATGAAAATCGAGCGACTAGACGCTGAGGCGAAAGAAGTACGTCTTATGCCCAGCGATAACGTTTCGGATGTGTACGCGTACCCGGCCGCAAGAGCCGCATAGCTAAATGTCTGTTACCGTCCCACTTTCCGAAATTGGGCGGATGCTTGAGGAGTGTGCCCCGGGGCACGATATGCGGCGAACCACTCACGGAAGGCGTGTCGAATATAACGGTAGAGTTTACCTTGACTTGCCTAAGCACGAGAATATTGAGATTGGCCATATCAGAAAGATGGTTCGCCACTTGGGTATCGATAAGGAATGCGCTCGCAGGCACGGCTGCTACTGATTTTCTCGATGCACTTCCAGGGACGCTACCCGGATAGTGTCCTGATTCATGGTGTCGTCCACCGCGACCGTCACAATCCCCAGCCAAGCGCTACCCGTACCTACTTCACCACGCCCCCCACGCTATAATGGCGCGCACACATGCTGCTGACTGTCGGCACCAGGCTAGGCCCGTATGAAATCAAGTCGCTGATCGGCTCCGGGGGAATGGGCGAAGTGTACCGCGCCCGCGATACCCGCCTGGAGCGCATTGTCGCGATCAAGATCCTGCCGGAATCTTTCGGCTCCGATGCCGGGCGGCTGGAACGGTTTCAACACGAAGCCCGCATCCTGAGCACGCTGAACCATCCCAATGTGCTCGCGATCTACGATGTGGGCGAGCAGGGCGGGATGCGCTACCTGGTCTCGGAATTCCTGGAAGGCCACTCACTGCGCGAAGTACTGGCGGAAGGCGTGATTCCTCCGCGGCGCAAACTGGTCGAGTACGCGCTGGAAATCTGCAAAGGGCTGGCGGCCGCGCACGACAAGGGCATCATTCACCGCGATCTCAAGCCGGACAACATTTTCATCACGCAGGATGACCGGGTGAAGGTGCTCGACTTCGGCCTGGCGAAACAGGCGCACACGTCCGTCCATGGGGAAGGCGTTACGCTCACGGCCGGCGTCCCCACGACACCGGGCACCGTCATGGGGACGGTGGGATACATGTCTCCGGAACAGGTGCGGGGACAGCAGCTTGATCATCGTTCTGACATTTTCAGCTTCGGCGCGGTGTTCTACGAAATGATGTCGGGGAAGCGGGCGTTTCACGGGGAATCGTCGGTCGAAACGATGAATGCGATCCTGAAAGAAGACGCCCCGGATCTGCTGGCTTCGGGCACGCAGGTGTCGCCGGGATTGGACCGCATTGTTCGCCGCTGCCTGGAGAAAAAACCGGAGCGGCGGTTTCAGTCCGCGAGCGACCTGGCGTTTGCGCTGGAAGCGCTGGGTGCGGGATCGAGCACCACGGAAGCGGCGATAAGTCCGGTGGCCGCGGCCACGCGGAAAAACCGGGGCTGGGTTGCGGCGGGCGTGGCGGTGGTGTTGGTGCTGGCAGCGGCGGCCGCATGGTATGTTGCGCGGCCGCAGGGCTACAACGCAGCGTTTCAGCAGATTTCGTTTCGTCCCGCGTACATCCGCACAGCCCGGTTTGCTCCGGGCCGGACGGTGGTGTATGCGGCCTCAATTAATGGGGGACCGATGACGCTGTTCTCCGAGCGGACCGACACCTTTGAGTCGCAGGCCCTGGATTTGAAGGCCGATCTGCTAAGCGTTTCGCGCTCGAGCGAATTGGCGGTTGCGCTGGACCGCGGCTTCGATTTCATGTGGATGCCGCTGGGACGGCTGGCCGAAGCTCCGCTGGGCGGCGGTTCCACGCGCGAACTGCTGGAGGATGTGATCGACGCCGACTGGAACAAGGACGGGACGCAGTTGGCGGTGGCCCGCCGTGTGGGAGACCACTGTCGCCTGGAGTACCCGGTGGGCAACGTACTGTACCAGACTGCGGGTTACATCAGCGATGTGCGATTCTCTCCCGCGGGCGACCAGATCGCGTTTGCAGATCATGAGATTACCGGAGACGATCGCGGCACGGTGAATGTGGTGGATCTGCAAGGGCACCGCCGCGTGTTGACCCAGGATTTCGAAAGCATTCAGGGTCTGGCGTGGTCGGCCAAGGACAACGAAATCTGGTTCTCTGCGAGCGACAGTGCGGAACCGAATTCGATTCGCGCTGTGGACCTGCGGGGGCGGGGCCGGCATATCATTGCCGGGCCAGTGCGCATGCACCTGCAGGACATTGGTGAAGACGGACAGTTGCTGCTGTCGACCGACGATGTTCATTGGCAGATCGGAATCGGCGACAGCAAGTCCGGTGCGGCGCAGGACCTGTCGCCCTTCGAGTATGAAGCCATGGGCGGGCTATCGAAAGATGGCGGCACAATTTCGCTGAACGACTTCGATATTGCGGGTGATACCAGTTACCGGGCTTACCTGCAGCATAGAAATAGTCCGTCACCGACACTGGTGGGTCACGGGTCGGCCACGGCTTTTTCGGATGACGGCAAATTGCTGGCGTCGGTGGATCCGTCGCATCCCGAAAATCTCTTTCTTATTCCCACCGGCATCGGAGAAACACGCACCCTGCACGCGCCGGCCGGACGCTACTACAGCGGAGTCTCATTTTTCTCCGACGGAAAGCGACTGCTGATTACGACCGTGACGGCGGGGCAGGCGCCGCAGACGGCGGTTCAGGAAATTGAGAGCGGATCGGTCCACGCGATTGGTCCGGGCGACAGGTCGGTCGCGAGCCATAACATGGGCCTGTTCCCCGGGCCGTCTCCAGACGGGAAGTACTGCATTGAAGCGGATGGCAAGGGAGGCTATTGGTTGCAGCCCATTGATGGCGCAGGCGGGGCGCGGCAGATTTCGGGCGTCGCCGCGGGGGAACGAATCGCCAACTGGCACGGCGATTCGAACAACGTATTTGTGGTCCGCGGCGATGGCCCCAACGTTCAGGTCGCAAACCTGGAGCTGGCCTCGGGGCGGCGCACTCCGTGGATGACGTTTTCTCCTCCAGACAAGACGGCGGCGACGCCGAACACGCTTCTGCTGATCACTTCTGACGGGGCGCATTTCGCCTACGAGGCGCACAAGATTTATTCCACGCTGTACCTCGCCAACCGAGTGCCGTGAGGCGCAAATCTTTCCGGAAGATTTCGGATTCTGCGCGGCTGCAGAACGGTGCACCCAAGTCGTCGACAACAGGGCCTGGATGCGGCGCCCGTTTCTATTCTGTGCCCAGAACGCCGGCCGAGAAGCTGCCGCAGTATTGCCCGGTGGAAATGGGCTGACATTTCACCCCGAGTGTTTTTGAGTTGAAGAAGGAGTCGCAAGGTTCCTTCGGCCCATAGGAGCTCTTTCCCGATGTTGACGAAATCACGTACCGCGCCTGCTGGCAATTCGAGTCGCTGGAGTTGGTGCACTCAGGAACCGTGGTGAGCCAATAACGGCCGGGAGAAAGGACCAGGGGGTTGATTCTGGTCAAGGCGGTGTATTCCTCGTAACCAAATCCTCCCCGGCCGGTAGGGCTGAACCTGGCGCCGCTATTGCCGGAAGCGACGAGGGTGCCGCAATCGCCCGCTTTCACGTCCTTGCGAATCGACCAGTAAGTTCTGGGCGGATCAAGCAGGTTGACATTCGACAGGTCGTTGGTAAACAGGCCGGAGACGGTCCACTGCTGCGAGTCAGGAACATCGAACGGAACCAGCACCTCTGCGCCGGAAGAAATCGTGACGTCTTTCTCATTGGAAAGACCATTGCCGCCGTCGAAGTCGCCGCCATAGAACAAGCAAGGATTGCAGTACTTCGGCGGAGAAGATGCGGGGGCGGTTTGCGCGAGAACTGTGCTGCGGAATGCGGGAATCAGGAGCAGCGCTGCGATCAGGCAGAGAAGGAAAAATTTCACGGAGACCTCCGTCTGTATCGAATCTGAGTTCATCGCTCTCTCGAGGACATGCCGATGGAGAGCTTCTACCGGTGCCATGCATTATAACGCCGGGAGGCAAGGGAAATCGCCGCAAAGCGGAGGTCGGGCGCGATTTTCGTGTTGCTCACAATACATTCCGTATGCGACCCTTTCGTCGCAGCCAAGGAGAACGTCATGCGGCACGTCGTCCTCGTAGTCGTCATGCTAGGGCTTGCAGCCTGTAACACGACTCCGGTTTCCCAGAATCAACCGCAGCCGGCGAGTCCCGCCCCGGTGGCGGCTTCGGAGGGGGAGAAACCATCGACCGATTCGCCGATGGAATTTCTGCTGATATCCTCGGCGAGCGATTTTCATGCCCACCGTCCGCCGACGGTTGCGCGGTTTCGCGGCGTGCGCTTTGGTCACATGATGAGCGCGGATGGAGCCACGCGGTATCTCTTGTGTGGTGAGTTTCTGCCACAGGCGCAACAAGGCAAAGCGGAATGGACGCCTTTCGTTACGATCAAAACGTCCGGCTACGAGCAATGGCTCGGCTCTCAAGCGGTCGGCTTCTGCCAGGGTTCAAAGGTTGTATGGGACGGCGTGGAAGATTTGTCGTCCGCGTTGCAGAACCGGCTTGATTCGCTGCGATAGGAAAGACTCCACAGTCAAATCATTGCATGCGGCTTCCGGTTTACTGCAGGCCAGCGTATTCGGCCCGGGCCTGGCGGTAGATGGGAATGTCCGGGTCGGCATCTTTCCAGAGAGTGAGAAAGTCCCTGTATGCAGCAAGAGCGCGAACGCGAGCCGCATCAATATCGGCGGAGCTTGACTGAGCGTGACTGGCCGCGGCCCGCGACCCCGCACGAAACTGCATAGCATTGGCGCGGGCCACTCCCAGTCGCGCCAGAGCCCCGGTCCAGCAGTTGCCAACGATGCCGCCGTGGTCGAGAATTTTGCGAAATTCGGCAGCGGCCGCGCTGCCCTCTCCGGCTTCCAGGTAGGCTTCTCCGCGCAGATAGACGGGATAGAGGCAGGAAATGTAATTATTGAAGAACGGAATCAGCCCCAACTCGGCGGTGGAAGCGGGTTGCAGAACGGCGAGGGCTTGAGAGGGATTCTTGCGACGGAGCGCCAGCGAGGCGTGAATGGACGGGAGCCAGAGCTGTTGCATCTGGGTGCCCAGGGGATAGCGATTGCCGAGATCCTGGGCGAGAGCTTCGGCACGCGCCGTGTCGCCAGCCGCGGCAAAGGCGAGAGCCGCTCCCAAGGCAGCGCCTGGGCTCGCGGGCGCAAGCTTCAGAGCCTCGGCCGCCAACTGCCGGGCTTCGGCAGCATTGCCAAATGCTGCCTGCTGCAGGCCGAAGTAGGCGAGGTCAACTGCGCCGCTCTCCTTGTCGTCCGCCCGAATGGCGGAATCGGCTGCCTTCCGGATCAACTCCTGCGCTTTGGCGGCGTGACCGGCATAGGCTTCGGTATCCGATGACAGGCTCAGGCCCCAGCTTGCATAGTCAGATTGTGCGTCGAACCAGCGTTGCTGTTCGGCGAGGGAAGCAGAATCCGCCGTTAAGAAGGCGATGGTGTAGAGATTGGCGTGGATGTTGGCGGTATCCATTTTCTTCGCCTTCGCTTCCTGGGTAGCCTGGCGGGCTTCATCGAAGCGCCCGAGGGCCATGGTGAAGGTGGAGAGATTTTCGTAGTAGAAGACGGAGTTTCCCCCCAGACGCACAGCCTGACGCACCATGTCCGCGGCTTTTTCGTAGTCTCCCAGCTGGGCAGCGATGATGCCCAGATTGTTATAGGAAACAGGTTCCCGCGGATAACTCGCCATCTCCTCCTGGTAGGTCTGGGCAGTCTTGTCCAGTTCTCCGGTTACGTTGCGGTAGTAGGCGGCAGTGATGGATTGCTTCTCGCGTTCGCTGGCATGGTCACGCAACTGAAACGCGCGAGTGTAGTACTCGGCGGCCCGCCCCAGTTGCCCGAGCGCGTTGTAATCGCCGCCCAAAATCCTGTAGGCGAGAGCAAAATTCGGATCAAGCTCGATAGCGCGCTGATGATAGGGCACAGCGGCCGCCGAGCCCTTTTCGTCCGACGCCTTCTCGCCCAGGGTGAACGCCTTCAGCGCTTCGAGCGAAGAGGTGGTGGCCTGCTCCAGCGGGACATCGAACTTCTGCACCGTAGCCAGCGACTCGCCCAGCTCACCGCGAAGTTTGGAGGCGGCCGCGCCGAGCGCGTCGAGCACCTTCTCTTTGGCGGACGCCGTGACCTGCTCCTCGACCAGGGTGTCCCCGTTCTGGCAGTTGACCGCCTTCAACCGCAGAACATAGGAGCTGCCCAGGCTGTTGACCGACCCGGCGACGTACGCTTTGCTGCCTGCGCGCTGGCACAGTTCACGCGCAAGATCGGGCGTAAGTTTCGTGCCCGCAGGCCGGGTCATCTGTTGCAGGGTTCTTGTAATGTCACTGTCGGAAAGCAGATTGAGAAATGGCGATTGCCGGAGCGAGACCCGGAGCGCGGTCTGGAGTGTGTCGTCGAATATGGCATCGCCGGTGCTGTTAGCGAAGTCGGCGAGAACGACGGTGTCTTTATCGGTCAGGCGCCCGGCATGGCGATGGTAGTAGGAGCCGACGATCAACGACGCGATGAGCAAAGCGGCAAGCGCCGGCAGCGCAATTTTCCAGAACCTCGGACGCCTCGGCGGAGAAACGTGAGCCGCCACGGCTGCGCCCGAGGAATGCGCCGCAACAAGGCCGCTTTCGCTATCACGCTTCAGGCGCTGCAGGTCCGCACGCAGTTCCGCGGCGTGCTGATACCGCAGGCTGCGATTTTTTTCCAGCGCTTTTCCGATGATGCCGTCGAGCTGTGGCAAGATCTGCGGGTTCAAATGGCTGGGTGGCTCGGGGTGCTCGTGGAGGATGGCACCATAGGTCGCTCCCTGAGTGTCGCGGTCGAAAGGCAGGCGGCCGGTCGCCATCTCGTAGAGAGTCACGCCCACCGAAAACAAGTCGCTGCGTTGGTCGAGGTCTTTGCCGGCAACCTGCTCGGGAGACATGTAGCTCACCGTGCCCACCGCCATGTTCCGGGTGGTGAGGTCTTTCATGGTGAGGGTGGGATCGTCCGAGCCCGAGCCCGATTCCCGCCTGGCATCGGTGCGCTTGGCCAGCCCGAAGTCCAAAATCTTGGCATGCTCCCGCTTAGTGACGAAGATGTTGGCCGGCTTGATGTCGCGGTGAATGATGCCAGCCGAGTGCGCGGCGTCCAGTGCGTCCACGACCTCAATCGCGAGCGAAAGGAGCAACTCGCTTTCAAGCGGGCGTCCGGCAATGCGGTATTTGAGCGTAACGCCGTCGAGAAATTCCATGGCGATGAACGCCCGCCCAGCCTGCTCGCCGATGTCGTAGATTGTGCAGATGTTGGGATGGTTAAGCGCAGAAGCGGCTCGCGCTTCGCGGCGAAATCGTTCCAGGGCCTGCGGGTCGCGGGAAACTTCTTCCGGCAGGAACTTGAGGGCAATGAAGCGGCCGAGTTGAGTGTCCTCGGCTTTGTAGACCACACCCATGCCCCCGCTGCCGAGTTTCTCGACAATGCGGTAACGGGAGATGGTCTGGCCGATCACTGGCGCGAATCTTACGTGCAAGGAACAGTCAAGTCAACGAAGGTGGAGAGCCGGATACGACAACGAGGAAGATTGTCCTCCTCACGGCAAAGCCGGCTCGATTCGCTACGGCAGGAAGAGGTCGCGGCGGAGCGATCACTGCCCGCAGCGGTTGAGAACAACGCTGACCGTTCCAGCATTGTAGTCGGGGAATGCCAAATCCAGCGCACCGTCGCCGTTCAGATCCACCAGGGCGAAGCGCGGGATGCCGGTGCCTCCGCCATAGTAGGTGGCGTTCCCGGCCTCGAAACTTCCGTTGCCATGTCCAAGGAGAACGCGGACCAGGCCGCGATTATCCACGGTCGCGAGATCCACGTGGCCATCGTGATTGAGATCGGCGGCGGCCAGAAGCGATCCCTTCCCGAGGGTGCCGGCAAATGTAAAGGTCCCGCTACCGCTGCCCAGCCAGAGTTCGATCGAGCCGTCCTTCATCATCAGCGCCAGGTCCGGCGCGCCATCGCCGTTGAAATTACCGGCCACCGCCGTCTCCGGAGCCAGGCTGAGAGCAATATCCGCACCCTCAGCGAAGGTGCCATCGCCATTTCCCAGGAAAACCAGAAGATCGGAATCGTCATAACGGGGAAGGACGAAATCGAGCTTGCCATCGAGGTTGAAGTCCGCAATCGCCGCGCCCCGAAGATACATGCCGGTGCCGTAGGCGACCGGGGACTGGAAGGTACCGTTGCCATTTCCAATCAGGATGTTGACGCCACCTTCGTCGGCATAATCGCCCTGGCTGGTGACTGCGAGATCGGGCACGCCGTCGGCGTTGAAGTCGGCTTCGCTGATCCAGCTGGGATAGATGCCGGAAATGGGCACGCGCTGGCCGGCGGTGAAAGAACCATCCCCGTTGCCGAGGAACATCTCGACGCTCCAGTCAGGCCAGCTCACAACCGCGAGATCCGGCTTCTGGTCGCCACTGAAATCGTCAGCGACGATAGCCACCGGATAGGAAGAGGAGTACTCGAACCGGGGAAGAGAGTAGCGGCCTTTGCCCACGCCGAGCATGATGCCGATGAGGCTGTCGAAGGTGTCGCCGACGGCAATGTCGGCAATGCCGTCCTGATTGAAATCGGCGGCAGCTATGGCATCGAGATCGGGCAGGCCGACATAGGCGGTGGAGGTTGCAAACTCCCCACGACCTTTTCCGAAGAGGACAGCGATGCCGGTGTCACCGGTGATGCCGAGGGAAAGCGCGATGTCCCCTTTGCCGTCACCATTGAAGTCGGCCGATACCGGGTGATAGCCCGGCGGGTTGTAGCCTTGCGTGGCGCCGAACGTGCCATCGCCGTTGTTGCCGAGCATGAAAACTCCCGCCAGGCCCGCCACCGCCAGCGACGGCTTTTCTCCGCTATCGAGCGTGACCGGAACAATTTGATAGGCCGAGAAAGGATGACCGGCAACATAATTAGTCGCAGGCTGAAAGGTTCCGTCGCCGTTGTTCAGGAGCACCGAAGCAGTACCGTCCTCGTAGTTGGCCGTGGCCAGGTCCATCGCCCCATCGCCATTGAAGTCAGCGAGCGTGAGGCCGAAGGGGATGTGGCCTACGGTGAGGGCGGCGTGAGAAACGAAGCTGCCATCGCCTTTGCCCAGAAACAGGGAGACGGTTGTGCCCGGATCCGATTCGTATCCCGCGTTAGCCACCGCGACGTCGAGATGGCCGTCGCCATCGAAATCCGCCACGACGACTTCAGAAGGAACGAAGGTGGAGTAATTGACCGGACTGCGGAAGGTGCCATCGCCACGGCCGAGCAAGATCTGAAGTTCCGACTGGTCTGACCCGACGGCGGCGAGATCGAGCGCACCATCCTGATTAAAGTCTCCAGCCGCGATGTCCTCCACTTCGTAGCCGGTAGGATTATGAATAGCGGCTCCGAAAGTGCCGTCGCCATTGCCCAGAAGGATATTGACGCCGCCGTGTGCGTCCGCGACTGCCGCGTCCAGCTTGCCGTCGCCGTTGAAATCGGCAGCGAGAACCTTGCGGGGCAGCTGCGCGGCGCCAGCAAAGCTCTTCTGCCGCGGGAACGTACCATCTCGCTCTCCCAGCGAAATGTACAGGCGTCCGGTGAACCACCCTGCGCTGATCATGTCGAGCACGCCGTCGCCGTTAAAATCGCCGACTGCCACGGAGGACGGGCTGATTCCCGGCCAATAAAGCGAATCGGATGCCAGCGGCTGGCATAGCGATCCTTCTGGAACCGCAGGGGGCGATTGCAAGGGGCGCACCTGCGCCGGCAGAGCGGTTACAAGAAGGAAGAAGCACAACCAGGCCAGCACAGTTCGCATACATGCCTCGCCGACAGCGGGAAACTCGGAAGCGGGCTCAAGTATTGCCTCGCTCCGGGGAGCAGTCAATAGAGTCTTTGGACTCAGCCTGTGCCGGTCACCGCTGCGTATTCTTCACCGTTGCCGTGACGTTGCCGCGGGCGAGGCGGGCGGAAATCTCGTCGCCTTTCTTGATCTGGCGGACATCCTTGAGAAGCTTGCCCGAGGCGTCAAAGACCAGGGCATAGCCGCGGTCGAGAATAGCGAGGGGCGAGAGCGCTTCGAGCGCGGCCGATAGCTGATCAAGGCGGGAGCGGCGCTGCAGGAAAAGGCTGCGCGCCGCGGCCGTGAGTGCCGCAGTCTGGGAGGCAATCTCCTTGCGCACGGCAGCGAGCATGCGGCGAACATCGTAGTGCCGAACCGCGGCGGCCAGGGTTTCGAAATGACGCCGACGAGTTTCGAACATGCCACGCTGCGCCTGGACCAACCGGTTCACGAGCTCATCAAGCCGCTGCTGGCGCCGGTGAATGAGATCCATGATGCGGACGAACGCACCGTGCCGCGCCAGATTCTCGAGCGCCTGGCGGCCGAGAAGCACGCGATAGCGCATGGCCTTCTCCAGGCGGCGGTGCATACCCTGGAGTTGGTCTTCAATCTCCTGACGGGAGCGGATGACGAGTTCCGCGGCTGCCGAGGGCGTTGGGGCGCGCAGGTCGGCAACAAAATCCGCGATGGTGAAGTCGGTCTCATGCCCGATAGCCGAGATGACAGGTAGCTCCGAAGCGGCCACGATGCGAGCCAGGCCTTCGTCATTGAAGGCGGCCAGATCTTCGGCAGACCCTCCGCCACGGGCGATGATGATCACGTCAACATTGCGCGCGCGATTGAAGTAGCGAATGCCGGCCGCGACTTCTGAAGCGGCGGACTCGCCTTGCACCTGGGCGGGAAAAATCAGAATGCCGGCATTGTCATGGCGGCGCCGCAGGATGTTCAGAATATCGCGCAGGGCGGCTGCCTGCGGCGAGGTCACGATACCGATGCGGCGCGGCAAGGCGGGAATGGCCTTCTTACGTGCGGCCTCAAACAGCCCTTCGGCTTCGAGCTTGGCCTTGAGCTGCTCGAAGGCAACCTGGAGAGCTCCTGCGCCCAGCGGTTCGAGATATTCGGCGGAAATCTGAAGTTCGCCGCGGTCCTCATAGATGGTGACCCGACCGCGGGCCACAATCTGCATGCCGTTCTCCGGGCGGAAGCGCAGCAACCGCGCCGAAGAGCGGAACATCACTACGCGAATCTGCGAGTTCTCGTCCTTCAGCGTGAAATAAAGATGGCCGGAGTCGTGGGCGCGGAAGTTCGAGATTTCGCCTTCCAGCCATACGTCGCTGTATTCGCGCTCGATGTGGGTGCGCACGGCGGCGACCAGGTCGCGCACCCGCCAGATGCGCCGCTCCGGCGGCTTGAAGCTGAAGCCCATTTGGTCGGCAGAGGCCACGACGGAAGTTTACCGTTGCCGAAGGTTACTGCAAAGCGGGGATGAAGAGCTGGTCCTAGTGGTGAAGAACCGGATTCATCGGCGAAATCGGGCGATCGCGTACAGCAGCACCGACAAAACAACGCTCACCAGGATCGAGGTCGCGAGCGGGAAGTAGACGGTGGTGCTCTTGCCACGATAGACAATGTCTCCGGGCAGGCGGCCAAGTGGCAGGCCGGCTTTGCCGGCAAGCGTCAACGCCAGTCCCACAACTACCAGGATCGCCCCCAGAGATACCAGCATTCTGCCAAAGTCTGCCATTGGTTCCAGTCTATACAGAGGGCTGCTAACTTTGTGTTACAAAGTACTTGACATTGTCGAACAACAGGGCTAGATTGCTGCCATGTTCGACCGCCAGCCCCACCGCCTGCGCCGGCCCTACTCGCGAGCGCGCCGCGTCCCCGAGCAAGCGCTGGAGGACCTGCGCTTTATCCGCGAAACCATGGAACGCAGCGCCGACTTTACGGCCGTGTCAGGCTGGGGGGAGATCGCCATGGGCGGGACGGCTCTGGCCGCGGCTTATCTGGCCTCGCGCCAAGCGTCAGCGGCAGCATGGCTGGCCGTCTGGATAGGAGAAGCGGTGGTTGCGATTGCCGTCGCTCTGCCCGCCATGCAGATGAAAGCGCAGCGCGCGGGCGTGCCGTTGACCAGCGGGCCGGCGCGCAAGTTTGCCATGAGTTTTCTGCCTCCGGCGGCCGCAGGAGCACTTCTGACTCCGCTGTTCTATCGCCTGGGCCTGACACGGATGCTGCCGGGCGTGTGGCTGCTGCTCTACGGCGCGGGGGTGGTCACCGCAGGAGCATTCTCGGCGGCAATCATTCCGGGCATGGGTATGTGCTTCATGCTGTTGGGCGCGGCAGCGTTGTTCGCGTCGCCCGCCTGGGGAAACTGGTTCATGGCAGCTGGATTCGGAGGGCTGCACATCGGGTTTGGGCTGTGGATCGCAAGGAGGCACGGTGGCTAGGCAGAGGTTGAGTGGAGTAAAGCAGGAAGCGGCGGCCCGCCGGCGGATGCAGCCTGCACATCGTCAGGCGCGGACCGATTTGCCGGAGTTCGATCGCCTCGTCCATGAACGCATACGCCTCGGCATCGTCAGCGCGCTCGCGATCAATGCATCCCTCAGCTTCAACGATCTGAAGCGGGTGCTGAAAACCACCGATGGCAATCTCAGCGTGCATGCCCGCAAGCTGGAAGAAGCAGGCTACATCCTGTGCAACAAGTTTTTCGAGGCGCGGATTCCGCGCACCGAATACCGCCTGACCGCAGCCGGACGTAGAGCGCTCGAAGAATATCTGAGGCAGATGGAAGAGCTGATCCGGACTACACGCGCTGAGTAAGTCATCCTTCCTGTCGCGTCACTCGACCGATGCAATAAAGGAGTAGTGACCGTGTATAGCAACATGAACTTTCCCGCTCCGCTCGCCGCGCTGGGATTTCTGGGGGGAGCTGCCGGCCTGCTGCTGGCGGCGCTCGTAATTCTCGCCGCGGCCGCCATGGGCAAGACGACAGTCGCACGGGTTGTTACCCGGGTCGCGGGCTTGTGCGCTCTCGGGTATTTTGCGCTCCTGCTCGGGTTCTCGCTGGCCAGCCGCGACATGGTGCTCGCGCATGGGCAGGAAAAGTATTTTTGCGAGATGGATTGTCATCTGGCCTACTCGGTCGTGGACGTGCGGACCGCAACGGAAGGATCGCTGACCCGTTACACCGTCACCTTACGGACACGCTTCGATGAGACCACCATCTCCAGCGCTCGCCCGAAAGATGCGCCCCTGACTCCGGCGGAGCGGACCATCCGGCTTCAGGATGACCAGGGCCACGAGTATGGAGTCGCGGCCGAGCAGGGTACTCCTCTGATGACTCCGCTCAGGCCCGGAGACTTCTATGACTCGCAACTCGATTTTCTGCTGCCAAAGAACTCGAGCGGCTTGCGCCTGCTAGTGCAGACGCGCGTCGCCTGGCCCGACCATGTCGTCATCGGCGACGAAAGCAGTTGGCTGCACAAGAAAACATATTTTCGCCTCTGAGGAATCGAGACGATCATGACGCGCGCGCAGCAAGTCAACCGGGTCAGCACTTCTGATCGTCCACCCGCCGTGAACTTGCGGCAATGCTACAATTCGCCGCATGAAATTGCGCACCCTGTTCTTGCCTTTCCTGCTGGTCGCAGCTCTACTACAAGCCCAAAGCGCTCCGGAAGTTGAGATCACCGCCGAGCCTTCGCATCATCTGGCCCTGCAAAACCAATATGTCCGCGTGTTCAAGGTGGAAGTCGCGCCGCATGGTGCCACGCTGCTGCATCGCCATCGCCACGATTACGTGTTTCTCACGCTTGGAGCTTCCATTGTGTCCAACGAAGTCGAAGGCAAGACCCCGGTCACGCTGATGTTGAAGGATGGAGAGACCCGTTTTGCGCCCGGAGGATTTGCCCACGTGGCACGCAACCTGGCGGCAACTCCGTTTCGCAATGTCGCCGTCGAACTGCTGCAGGATGAAGCCGCGCGCCGGACTCCGCCGCCACCCTGGGACGAGGAACGCGGTCTGGATGTTCTCCCCGGCGGCACCAAGGACATTCTTTTCGTGAAAGATGGTGTGCGTGTTACGGAGACCGAACTGCAACCCGGTGGCATGGTCCCCAAGCACCACCACGCCGGACCGCACCTTGTGGTGGCCATTACTGACCTCGACCTGCGCAACGACGTCGAAGGCAAGGGTTCCAAGCCGGCGCAATTGAAAGCTGGCGACATCGCCTGGGTCGAGGGCGGGTCAACCCACATGCTGACGAATGTAGGCAAGCAGACTGCGAAGTTCGTTACCCTGGAGTTTCACTAACCAGGTATGCTGGGGCCACCCCGCCTGCCGGGGGGGTGTTTGGCAGATAGCAGAACGGCCCCGCATCTTTGTTGCTTGGTCTTTTACCTGAAGATTCGTGCGGAGTGGCGGCCTTCTCGTTTTTGTTCGGATTTTGGAACAACACTCAAAACACTAGCTTTAGCATGTCCTTGCGGCGCGGCGAAACGCGGTACTACGATGAACTTGCTCGAGCGGGGAGGGTAATTCCATGCGACCTTACTTCGTGTGCGCAATGTTGTTGTTGCTGGCATCGTTTGTGCTTGCCGCCGACTCGGGGACGAGCAAGCCTGCCGTGCCCTCCGGAAGAGTTTTGTTCGCTGAACACTGTGCTTCCTGCCACGGCGTGGATGCCAAGGGCGCCGGCCCGGCTGCTCTTACGCTGAAAATCCAGCCTCCCGACCTGACCAGCCTGGCAAAACGCGACGGCAAGTTCCCCTACGACCAGGTGTATAAGACCATCGACGGCGACTTCCCCGTCACCGCGCATGGCACTCGGGAAATGCCCACCTGGGGCGCACTCTTTCTGGCTCTAACGGACCTCAACCAGCAAACTGCGGAGCAATACGTGCGCAACCTGACGAATTACATCAAGTCCATCCAGGGGAAGTGAGGAATGCGGCTATTTCAATCCTGCTTCGCCGAGCATCTGCAGGAATTGCTTTTGTGTGCGCATGTCAATCGACTGCGCCACCAGCTTACCCTCGCGGTCATAGACGAAGCTCTTGGGGATGCCATCCACCTGAAATAGATCATTTACCTTCCGCCCGGGATCAAGCATGACCGGGTATGTGATGTTCCGTTCCTTGATGAATGGGCTGACCTTCGCGGCCTCTTCGTCGGAAATCGCCAGGATCACGAAGCCGTGATCTTTGAATCTGTCATAGAGCGCCTCAAGATCCGGCATCTCTTTGCGGCAAGGTGGACACCAGGTCGCCCAGAAATTCACCAGCACGACCTTTCCATGTAACTGCTTGAGCGTCCATGACTTACCCTGCAGATCCGTGAGCGTGAAGTCGGCCTGCTGGCGGCGCTGATCGTCCGCTTCGAGCTTCGCCATGGCTGCGCTCAGCGGCGGAGCCTGCAACGTGGTCTGCATGTGCTCGTAGCGGACCAGCTGCGCCAGCTCCACGTAAGGTCCGGCAGGCTCACCTTTCTCATCCGGCATCGGCTGTTCCTGCAACGATTGCGCCAGTGTCGTGGTAACTTCCTGCAGCGTGTCGCGCCCGAAGTCGCCTTCGGTGGACAGGTTCGCCAGGCCCACGGCCAGTGTCAGCTTGTTGGGAACAACCGGCAACTGGCGGATCTTCATCGCCAGATCTTTCGTCGTGACCGCGCGCACGTCGTCGGGTAGCTTGCGCAGGTTGTGGATTTGATCAGCGATCGGCTTTTCCTGGTCGCTCCAGACCGGGCCTTTCTCGTCTGCGGCGCGGCATGGCGCGCAAAACATCAGGGCGACAGCCGCGAAAGCCAGCCCGGCGATCGTTGTGCGGAAGGCATGCGAGTTCATGCCAGCAAGCTTACATCAGCATCCGCCGCGGGTTCCAGCGCTCGCGTAGTTCACGCCGCCCGGTCTTTCACATCCTCGCTGGTCGCGTGCCTGGCGCAGTGCGCGCAGCAGAAGAAGCGACCATTCACCTCGACCCCATGCCCGATCACGCGGCACTGGCAGTGCTCGCACACCGGCGCCAGCGCGTGGATGGCACATTCGAAACTGTCGAAGGTATGCCGCGCTCCCGCCGCAATTATTTCGAACGCCTTATCGTAATCATTTCCGCAGACTTCACACTTCGCCATGACACGCTCCTCATCTGGGTTCCACCCAGCGAGAGTAGATGGCGAACTGCGAGGAGGTGTTGTGTGTAATTTCCCCAGGAAAAGAACAACCCACCCAAGCAAGCGGCCTGGGTGGGCCTCAGGAGTTCTCGTGCATGCGTGCGATTCTTACTTCTCGCAGGACTGGCTGACCATCTGCAGGTCGCTTACCTTCAGGTCGCCGCTTTCGGCGGTGTCTTTCTTCATGTGGGCATCCGCAGCCGCGCCCTTGGCGTCTTCCTTCAGATTATGTGCCGTCGGATGCTCGAGCATCCCGGTCACCGTCACCGTGTGGCCCACGTGTTCCACCAGCGACACGTTATCGCTCGTCAGGTCCCAGGTGCCGCCATCGTTCGTGGTCAGCTTGAACTCTTTGTTGTTGTCGCCCGCCGACAGGCAACCGGTCACCGTCCGGGTATCGGATTTCCCTTTGGAACTGTCGGTGTCGGATTGCGCCAGCATCCAAGACGTAGCCATCACTACCAGAGCCAGACACAGTAACCACTTGCTCAAACCCTTCATGTTCCACCTCAGGACATTGAATTTGCTTGCGGCGACGAAGTGCACGCAGGTTCTCCTCCGGGCACAGCTTGGATGTCCCCTGCCTCCGGCAGGTTGGCCGCCCGGCGCGCGCCCCCGAGGTCAAGTCCTACTTGTAGAGCCTGACCCCCAGCACGCGGGCGTAGCGATCGAAGTCCCGGTCGGTCGTGAGAATCTGCCACTTCCTGCGCCCCGCCACCGCGCAGATCAGAAAATCGATCGCCGACCCGGCCACGCCCCGCGCGCGGCACTGATTGTGCATCCGCGCCGCTTCTTCATAGTCGTCAATTTCCAGCGGCGGCTCCGGAAACGCCCTGAGATAGTCCCGCAGTTTCTCGAACCGCTCGGTTTCCCGCAGGCCCGACAGTAATTCCTGCCGGATCACGCCCATGATCTGCGCCCGCCCGTCGCGGAGCAACCCGGCCAGCGTTGCGGTCAGGATCTGCTCGGTCCGGTTCAGGTCGCCGCTCTTGCGCCGCAGGGCCAGCGACCAGACCGGCGTATCCACCGGCACGCTCACGATTTCCGCCTGCGGCGCTCCGCCTTGTAGTCGTACCGGGGATCAAACTCGAATTTGCCGAAGGCTTCCAGCAGGCGCAATTGCTCACGCCGCTGCACGTACTCCTCGAGGGCCGCGCTCACCGCTTCTTTCTTGGTTTTGTGCTTGCCCGCCCGCCGTGCCGCTTCGATCAGCTTGTCATCCAGTGCCAGGTTAGTCGCCATGTGTAAAGTATCACACATAGCAATGTGTGACTCAAGCCTCGACACCGGCCCTCGCTGGGCAGTCGCGACGAGGAATCTGCTTTGGTAGGCGTGCGCGTCCTTGCGCGTGCAAGCGGAGCGAAGCTCCGCAGCTTATGTGTTCAGCGGGCAGCGGGTTTCCCACCCAGGCCGCTTCCCCTCAGCCGAGCAGCGCCGTCGCAATCTCCGTCCACTCGTCGTCGAATGGCGTGCCGCTCGGAGACTTGCCGGCCCGGCCGTACCAGTAACCCGCATTCGAACTGTCGCCCTCTTTGCGATGCAGATACGCATGCACCCAGGCGCCCGCCGGACCTTCATCCTGCTGGGCGGATTCGTGGGCGCGATTCCAGTCTCCCTTGGCGTCCCACCACAACCCGGCAAGCGCGGCACTGAGCTCGCGCGGCGGCTGCTCGTTCTGTAACGATTCGCGGAGTTGCTGCAGGTTCATGGCAGGTACCGGAAGCATGGTACACCCGAGCCGGTCGTCCTTGCCGTTTTTGTCATCCTGATGCGGTCAAGCGGCGATGGCTGCTGGGAATTTCGAGCGCTGCCCGGCTTCTTAACCCGAGGCACTGACCCCAGCGATGTAAGCGAGATAAAGATTCTCGAAGGAGGATCGTAGGGGATATTGAGGAATACCATCCATGTGGTAGAGCGGCCCTTCAGGGCCGCGTGCACAGCGTGGATGAGCCACGCGCCGGCGAGGCGCAACTCTTGTCACTGGCCCACAGTAAACGCTTGACCTCGACTACCCCACTCAAGCAAAACCGGGTTTGAGTGGCTCACCAAGCGGAGCTTCGCTCCGCCACACGGGCGAGGACGCCCGCGCCTACACTAGCCTGGTCGCACACGGGCGAGGGCGGCCCGCGTCTACACGGGCCTGGTCGCACACGGGCGAGGGCGGTCGTTCTCATGCAGTCAAAATCTGGCGGGCGAGGGCGCCCGCCCCACACAATCCTAACTGCACCCGCTCGTGCTGCCGCAGCTCATGCAGCGGTAGCAGCTGCCGTTTCTCGTCATAATCGAGCCGCAGAAGCTGCAAGTGGGTGCGTCGCCCAGGTCAACCATGCTCGCCAGGGCATCGGCGGCGTGGACGCTTCCCGCGCCGGACGAAGGCGGACGGCTCACGCCCGTCTCGGCCCGGCCGGTCAGATCGCCCATCTCCGGCGCCGTCCCGGCGGAGAGGCGCGGCCGCAGGTTCTCGAACAGCAACTGCTGCTGCCCGGTGAGGAAGCGGAGCTGCAGCCAGCGGAAAATGTAATCCATGATGGACTTGGCGAAGCCGATGTCAGGATTGCTGGTCCAGCCGCTGGGCTCGAAGCGGGTGTGGGCGAATTTCTCGCACAGCATCTTCAGCGGCACGCCGTGCTGCAGCGCCAGCGAGACGGCGCAGGAGAAGCTGTCCATCAGGCCGCTGACCGTCGAGCCCTCTTTCGCCATGGTGATGAAAATTTCGCCGGGGTCGCCGCTGGGATAAAGCCCCACGGTGATGTAGCCTTCGTGTCCGCCCACGCTGAATTTGTGGGTCACCGACATGCGCTCTTCTTTCAGCTTGTGGCGCACGGCGCGCGGGGGCGCGTCCAGGTCTTCGGCTTCAGCTTGCACGGGCGAGACGCCCGCACCTACATGAGCCTCAGCAGTCTTGGTTCCGGCGGCGCTCAGCGGCTGCGACTTCTTGCAGCCGTCGCGGTAGATCGCCACCGCCTTCAGGCCCAGCTTCCAGGCCTGAATGTAGGCTTCCATGATGTCTTCGACGGATGCATTCTCCGGCAGGTTGACGGTCTTCGAGATGGCACCGGAGATGAACGGCTGCGTGGCTGCCATCATCTTCAGGTGCCCCATGTAGTGGATGGAGCGCGTGCCCTTGGCCGGCTTGAACGAGCAGTCGAAGACGGCGAGATGGTCATCTTTGATATCAGGCGCGCCCTCGATGGTGCCGGTCGCGTCAATGTAGCTGACGATCTTGTCGGCAGCTTCATGCGAGTAGCCCAGCTTGAACAGCGCCGTGGGCACCGTCTGGTTCACGATCTTGATCATCCCGCCGCCCACCAGCTTCTTGTATTTCACCAGCGCCAGGTCGGGCTCGATCCCCGTCGTGTCGCAATCCATCATGAATCCTATAGTGCCGGTGGGAGCGAGCACGGTGACCTGGGAGTTGCGATAGCCGGAGCGCTCGCCATGGGCGAGAGCTTCGTCCCAGCAGAGCTTGCTGGCTTCGTAGAGCGGGGAGGGGACGTTGTTCTTGTTGATGTTGTTGACCGAGGCACGATGCATGCGAATGACATCGAGGAACGGCTCGCGGTTCAGATACCAACCCGGACATGCCGCCCCTGGCATGACATTTGAACCCAGATTGGTTTCCGCCAGGCTCTTGCGCGTTGGTTCGGTGGCCGGGACGAGCGGCGGGCAGAGGTCAGCCATGCGCGAAGACTGCAGGTAGGCTTCGCCGCACATGATGGCGGTGACGCAGGCGGCGTAGTCGCGGCCGGCATCGGAGTCATAGGGCAGACCCGCGGCCATGAGCAACGCGCCGAGATTGGCGTAGCCCAAGCCGAGCGGACGATAGTCGTGAGAATTGGCCATGATCGCCTGCGTGGGATAGCCGGCGTTATCCACCAGAATTTCCTGCGCGGTGATGAGAATGTCCACGGCGTGACGGTAGGCCTCAACGTCGAAAGTGCCGTTGGGGGCGAACTTCAGCAGATTCAGGCTGGCGAGATTGCAGGCTGAATCATCGAGGAACATGTATTCGCTGCAGGGATTGGAAGCGTTGATGCGGGCCGTGTTCTTCGACGTGTGCCAGCGATTGACCGTGGTGTCGTACTGCATGCCGGGATCGCCGCAGCGCCAGGTGGCGTCAGAGATCCTGAAAAGCAGGTCTTTGGCCTTGAAAGTGTCCATGGGACGGCCGTCTTTGACGGCACGCGTCGAGAAGCCGTTATCGCGCAGCACCGCGTACATGAAGTCGTCGGTCACGCGGACGGAGTTGTTGGCGTTCTGGAAGAAGATGGAAGTGTAAGCGTCAGAGTCAGGATGCGAGCCGTCGTAGCCCATGGCGACGAGGGCGTGGGCCTTGGCCTCTTCCTTCGACTTGCACTCGATGAAGTCCACGATGTCGGGATGGTCAATATTGAGGATGACCATTTTGGCGGCGCGGCGCGTCTTGCCCCCGGACTTGATGACGCCAGCAAAGGCATCAAAGCCTTTCATGAAGCTCAACGGACCGCTGGCCGTTCCCCCTCCGCTTAGATTTTCGGTAGATGACCGCAGCGGAGAAAGATTGGTGCCGGTGCCCGACCCCCACTTGAAGAGCATGCCTTCGGTCTTGGCGAGAGTGAGGATGGAATCGAGCGAATCTTTCACCGAATTGATGAAGCAAGCCGAGCACTGCGGCCGCTTATAGCCGGTGACGCCGAATTCCACCTGCTGGGCCTCCGGATTCCAGTGCCAGTTCTGGCCGTCGGAGTTGGGCTCGATGCGGTCGCAGCCCACGTTGAACCAGACGGGCGAATTAAAAGCGGCGTACTGGCGGAGCAGAATGTGGGCGAGTTCGTCGTGGAAGGTTGCGCCATCTTCGGGCGTCTTGAAATAGCCCTGCGCCAATCCCCAGTCGCGGATGGTTTCCGCGACGCGCTTCACCAACTGGCGAACGCCGGTCTCACGCTCGGGTGTGCCTAACGTCCCATGGAGATATTTGCTGGCCACGATATTGGTGGCCGTCATGGACCAGTCTTTGGGTGTTTCCACGTCTTTCTGCTCGAAGATCACGGTGCCCTTGGCGTCAGTGATCTGAGCGGTGCGCAACTCCCATTCAATCTCGGCATAAGGCGAGGCACCGGGCTTAGTGAATAGACGCCGGAAGCTGAGGCCTGGGGCCTTTTTCTGGGCAGGAACTGCCGGGGCCGCTGAGGACGCAGCCGTCTTTTCAGCGTTCGTAAGAGATTTCTCAGTCACTTCTGACATAGCCTTTTCTCTCCTGCGGACGGCAGTCCGCTTTGGCATCCAGTTGCCGGTTCAGACCCTACGAAGTATGGATTAGAAACCAGAAGGCAGGGGCGCAGGTTTTTCGATGGCCGGCGGCGAAGAGTCGGCCTCCGCTTCTATCTTTTCTGAGCTCGCCGGCAAGATCGGTTCACCGGCGGAGGTGACCGCCGAAGACGAAGCCATCCATTGCTGCAGCGCGGAGTAAACAAGCTGGCGTTGCGAGTCATCTTCGATCACGGCATAACGGGCAAAGGTGCGCCCTGCTGCCAGGTTCCTGCTCAGCTCGGTGCCGGGAAGGAACAGGCGTCCCATAGTCAGGCCCAGAACGTCGGCTTCCGCGACCCGGTGAATGGCCAGCATCCGCTTGCCCGAAGTGGCCGCGGTCTCGCCCGGGGCGATTACCTCTTCCGCCAGAGCGAAGATGCCCGGCTTATCCGGCACAGACTCAAAACTGAAGCAGGACTCGCAGCGGAACCACGCCGACCAGCGGAGGCGGCGGTGATCCACCACAGTGGCAAAGTTGTGACGTGCCAGGGATTCTGTAACCAGGTTTGCCAGACCTTCCATGGGGGCTCCTTCACAACTTTTCGAGCGAGAAGCATCCCACCCCTCGGCTCGAGGTTTTTTCCACACACCGATTGTCAATGTTGTCGTTCTCTCGGGGGATGTCCAGCAGGCACAGCCTGCCTTGGGACGAGAGAACGGCCACCGCACAACCACCAGCTCCCGACCCGGATTCACCTGGAAAGACCGGCGCTGGGAACCGGCACCCTCCATTTGTGGGGCGGCGCGGGCTACCTCAATCCCGGCGACCGCCCCTATTTACTCACCTTGCTGCATTCGCCTTCATCCGCGCCCCCGTTTCCGGAGGCGTTTACTGCTCCATGGGATGGCAACAGTACGCCCGTATCTTGGGGCTGTCAAGAGGGTACCTCTACATATTGTATCTCAAGCAATTAACGGCCGGGGTGCCCACCAGAGAAGCCCTTTTTCCACAGGCAGTTCGCCATCCTGCCTAGGCCGAAGCTTTCACGCGAGGCAGATTACCCCGTTTGAAGTCCGGGACGGGACTCTTCTGCCACGCCGAAGTCCAGGCCTCCACGCCGGATCCCATGGTGACGTACACATCCTCAAAGATCCGGCGAGGCACGATGCTGCGTACGCCGTCACAGGACTCCACCAGGTAGTCGCCGACTTGCCCGCAGTGCTCCCGTCCGAGAACGTCGCGGAACACCAGAGCTTCGGTCAGTTGTTTCGCCCGGACCAAAAATCGCGTCCGGTAGATGTTCCAATCAGTGACCAATTTCCTCACGTGCATCACCCTTTTGGGGGAGGGAGAATCGAGAATGAATTTGTTGCCCTGATTGCGCCGCGTCTTGTCTGGCTGGATTTTCATGTCGAGGGTGAGGACGAATCTACGCGGGCAATATGGGATGGTCAATTCCATAAGAATGGTGCAGTGAGGAAAAAAGAGCGCGGTGTAGATTTGACGGTTAAGCGTGTTGAGAATTGCATGAGGAGAGACTGCCAACCTCGCAACGGCGCGGTCTTTCCTCCGGGCAGTGGCAGTGTCAACCGGAAGGCATGAACCCGGCAGTCGGATTATCCACAAGGAGCGCACAGGAAATGCAGAAAAAACATCCGCTGGCATTTCGTTCGCGGGAAGAGAAGAATGACCATGACCTGGTTCGATGAGAGGAGTCAGATCATGAAGAAGATCTGCGAGACGATTTTTGCGTGCCTGGTGGCAGCAGTCAGCGCCTGCGGGCAAACAGCCACTCTGCCTGCGGCGAAGACGGTTGTGCTGCACTGCGGTTCGCTGCTCGACGGCAAGTCGTCTGCGCCGCAGAAGAACGTGGTGATCGAAATTGAAGGCGACAAGATCAAAGCCATTCGGCCGGCTGGAACGGAGGGCATCGACCTGTCGCGGGAGACGTGCCTGCCCGGCCTGATCGACACGCACACCCACGTCCTGCTGCAAGGCGACATCACGGCCGCGGACTACGACGAGCAGTTGTTGAAGGAGTCGACCGAGTACCGAACGATTGTGGCCACGGTGAACGCGCGCCGCGCACTGGAGTTTGGGTTCACGACGATCCGCGACCTGGAAACGGAAGGCGCCGGGTACGCCGACGTGGATGTGAAGAAAGCGATCGAGAAGGGCGTGATTCCTGGGCCGCGAATGCAGGTCGCTACACGTGCACTGGATGTCACGGGAGCGTATCCGCTGCAGGGTTACGCGCCAAATGTCCCGGTACCACATGGCGTCCAGGTGGTGGACGGAGCTGACGCGGGTCGCAAAGCAGTACGCGAACAGATCATGTACGGGGCTGACTGGATCAAGGTCTACAGCGACCGGAGCTACCGGCTGCGCGACGATGGCGTGCTGGACGATATTCCCACGTTTACGCTCGAAGAACTGCGAGCGATTGTGGATGAAGCGCACCGCGAGAAGCATAAAGTTGCGTCGCACGCGATGGCGTTGAATGGAGTCCATAATTCGGTCGAGGCTGGCGTCGATTCCATTGAGCATGGGAACTACATTGCGGATGAAGACCTGAAGACTATGGCGGCGCGGGGCATTTACTACGTGCCGACGATCTTTGTGGGAGCCTATGTCGCCCAGGGGAGAGCGGCGGAAGGCGCCCCGGTCTGGATGAAGATGCTGAAGGTGCATGAGGATACGTTCCGGCGAGCACGGGCAGCCGGAGTGAAGATTGCTTTTGGAACAGATGCCGGCGGATTCGCCTGGACGGAAAATCCGGCTCAGGAATTTCCGTACATGGTGAAGTGGGGCATGACGCCCGCGGAAGCGATTCGCTCCGCCACATCGAGTGCTGCAGAACTGCTGGGGATGCAAGGCGAGGTCGGCACGATCGAGGCTGGAAAGCTCGCGGACATTGTTGCAGTTCCCGGCGATCCGCTGGCGGATATCAGCGTACTGGAAAAAGTGGATTTCGTGATGAAGGGCGGGGCGGTGTACAGGAAGCCGTAATAGAAATAAAGTGGAAGGACGGGCGCTGCGCCCGTCCCTCAAAGTCGCTTAGCGCCCAGCCATGGCAGGCTCGCGATGGCTTTTGAACATCTCGAGGCGCTTGTTGATCTCCTCCCAGTTCACTACATTCCACCAAGCCGCCAGAT
>Ga0335079_10000359_pt1 | contig 52862 bp, 55 predicted proteins | sample Lox_Sample_33_FD_206719 | JGI IMG/M metagenome (GOLD analysis project Ga0335079, IMG submission 206719) | Soil microbial communities from Loxahatchee National Wildlife Refuge, Florida, United States - Lox_Sample_3.3 | ecosystem: Environmental > Terrestrial > Soil > Wetlands | place: USA...
TGGAGGCGAGGTAGCCGAGCGCAAGGCCCTCTCCCTCTTCGAGGCAGGCGCGGACATCGTTATCATAAGCCCCACCCTTACCCCGAGGCTGCGCACCCTGATGCAGTCGGGCAAGATCTCCCACAAGGCCAGACCGTTCGAGGACGCGGATATCGCAGGCGCGTACCTCGTGATCGCGGCAACGGATTCCGAACAGATCAACAGCCATATCGGGCAACTGTGCAGGAACGGGCAGGTGCTGGTCAATGTTGCGTCGCCGCCGGAGGAGAGCAGCTTTATCGTCCCCTCTGTGGTGGACCGGGGCGAGCTGCTGATCGCGGTCTCGACGGGAGGCAGAAGTCCCGCATTGTCGAAAGCGATCCGGCAGGAGCTCGGGGAGCGCTTCGGAAGCGAGTATGATATTTTTCTGCGGAAGATGTCGCTGGTGAGGGACCGTTTGAGGGAAGAGGTGACCGATGAGCAGGCACGGCGGGCGATCTTCCAGACCCTCGTCGAATCCGACGTCCTCGGCCTGTTGAAGGCCGGCAGGGAGCACGAAGCGGACAGCCGGATCGCCGAGATAACGGGGTTGAAAGAGCTGTAGGCGCGAATCGCGTCCTACTTCTTGTCCTTGAAGATCTTGTCGAAGAGCTTGCCCCCCTCCGGCCCGCCCTGTTTCGGGACATCACCGCCGGCGGCCTTGATCGCGGCGATGATGTTCTCCGCGTACGGGTTCGCCCGCAGCCCCCCTTCGAACGCTTCCATGGCCTTTGCCTTGAGCCCGCCCTTCAGGTAGAGGTTGCCGAGGTCGAGGTGATATTCCGTCTTCAGGGGATCGATCTCGATGGCCTTCCTCAGGTTCTCCTCCGCCTCGTGGCGCCGCCTCGGGATCCGCATGAGCGAAAGCGCGTAATAATAGAAGTACGGGGCCTTGACCGGGTCGAGGCGGGTGGCCCAGGCGAAGGAGTCGGCCGCGCCCCAGAAGTTCCCGGCTTTGAACTCTTTCATGCCCGCATTGAAATAGGTGGCTGCCCTGCCCATCTTTTCCGCGTAGTTCTCCACATATTCGTCGGCGCGCTTTTCCTCGTAAGCGGCACGGGTCTGCTCGGTCTCCTTTTTCTGCTCGTACTCCTTTCGGCGTTCGTCGCTCGTGAGCGTCTCGTAGGCCTCATGGATACGGTAAAAGATCGCCTCCAGCGTCTCCTTCATGTCCGCCATTTCCGGCTCGAAATGACGGTCCGGGTGATACATCTTGGCGAGCCTGAAGTACGCCTTCTTCAGTTCCTGCGGGGATGCCGTACGGACCACGCCGAGGACCTCGAAGTGGTCCTGCCGTTTCAGGGCGCTAAAGGCCTCCAGGATCATCGTCTTCGTGACAGGGGGCTGGGGAGAGGCGGCAGCGCTCCCCGCTCCCCTGGCCGCTTCGGCTACGGCGTCGTGGACGAATCTCTGCTCCGCCGCTGATTTGAGCTCGCCGACCTCGGCCATCTTGAGCGCCAGCAGCAGGTACACGGCCTTCAGCGCGTTGAAGTCGCCAATGCCGCTCAGGGAGCAGAGCTGCTCGATCGTCCTGGCCCCGTTCACGAGCGCCAGGATCGACCTCTGGTCCGCGCTCAGCTGGGCGTCCTGGAAGATCAGCGAAGGGTCCAAGACAGGCCGGAGAAAGGTCTTCAGGGGAGGGATACCCTTCCGGATGATCTGCCAGTCCAGCCCCTGGATGCCTTCCAGGATCAGGTTGCCGGTGCTCATCTGGAGCGGGATAACCTCATCGCCCGCGGGCTTGCCTTCCTCGAATCGGTAGCGGCCGTCGCGCCAGCTGAACAGGTCCAGGATGATGTGCTTTACCTGGAGCTTGACCTGGGTGACGAGGTCCTTGGGAGAAAGGATGCCGGCCTCGAAGAGCACCGCCCCCAGCTTCTTCTTGGTCCGTATGACCGTGGCCGATGCGGTGTCGAATTGGGCCTGCGTGATCCTGCCCTGTTTGAGCAGAAATTCGCCGAGGCGTTCGTCATCCCGGTTCGAGGAGGCGAAGAGGATGTCGCCGTTGCCGAAATAGACCTTCTTGGCCAGGATATCCTGCTCGAAAACAGCAGTCCCGGTTTTATTTGAAGCGCGGAGGCCCTGAAACAGCCAGGGAATGGTAAGGTCCCTGATTTCACCCGTCGGCGTCGGCACGATCCCCCCTTGGGCGGGAAGATGGAGTCAGTAAAGATTTTTCATTATAACATTGTTTTAGGCTTTTACCAGAGTTGTTTTGACCCGTTCTCGCCGCACGCCGACCGGCGTCCTCCCTGTTTTTCCCGGGGTCAGTGATTGACTCCGCCTGTTATTCTTACTATAATGACAAACATCCTCGCGGCACCCAGGGCTTTCACGTCTTCCTCACTCAAGGATTGTTCATGAAGAACAAGGTTTTTCTCGGGATCGACATCGGCTCCGTGAGCATCAAGACCGCCCTCATCGACGGCTCCCGGGCCGTGCTGTCCGAAACTTACACGAGGATCAAGGGCGATGCACCGGCGGCGCTGGCGCGGGAGCTCGAAGGCCTTTTCTCCGTCATTCCCGAAGACCGCGTCGCCGCGGCCGGCATCACGGGCAGCGGCGGCAAGCAGGCGGCCGGCGCCCTGGGGGCGCGGTTCATCAACGAGGTCCTTGCCCAGTCCTGCTTCGCGGGACAATTCCATCCGGCAGCCAGAACAATCATCGAGATGGGCGGAGAGGACGCCAAGCTCATCAACCTCGCGCGGGACGCCCGGTCCGGCGGTGCCAGGATCGAGGACTTCTCCATGAACAGCGCCTGCGCCGCGGGCACCGGCTCGTTCCTCGACCAGCAGGCCTCGCGCCTCCATCTCACCATCGAAGAGTTCGGCGCACTCGCCCTTAAATCCGGAACGCCCCCCCGCCTCGCCGGCAGATGCAGCGTGTTCGCCAAGAGCGACATGATCCATCTCCAGCAGATCGCCACTCCGGATTTCGATATCGTCGCCGGGCTCTGCTTTGCCATGGCGAGGAACTTCAAGGCGACCGTCGGCAAGGGGAAGAAGTTCCCGGCTCCGCTCCTGTTCCTGGGCGGAGTGGCGGCCAATCCCGGCATGGGCCGCGCTTTCCGCGAAGTGCTCGGCCTCTCCGGGGCCGATCTCCTCGTCCCCCCCCATTTCAGCACCTCCGGGGCAATCGGCGCGGCCCTCACGGTCATGCAGCAGCCTGACCAGAGGGTTCCCTATCGCGGTTTTGCCGCCTTTGCCGCCTTCCTGGACGGTCTGGGCAGCCCGGCCCGGACCAGCGCAACACAGCTTGCCCGCCCCCGCGGCATCCTGCCGAACCCGGACCATGACGCGGTGCCCGGGAAGGACGGCCTGATCGATGCCTATCTCGGCGTTGATGTCGGCTCGGTCTCGACGAACGTGGTCGTCATCAATGCGAAGATGCAGGTGCTTTCCAAGCGCTATCTGCCAACTGCGGGCAGGCCCATCGAAGCCGTCAAGCAGGGGCTCGCCGAGGTCGGCGCCGAGATCGGATCGCGGGTGAGGATCCTGGGCGCGGGGACCACGGGCTCGGGCCGCTATCTCACGGGCGATATGATAGGCGCCGACGTGGTCCGCAACGAGATCACGGCCCAGGCAACGGCCGCGGCCGCCATCGATCCTCTGGTCGACACTATTTTCGAGATCGGCGGCCAGGACTCGAAGTTCATCAGCCTCCGCGACGGGGCTGTCGTGGATTTCGAGATGAACAAGGCCTGCGCCGCGGGCACCGGCTCGTTCCTGGAGGAGCAGGCAGAGCGTCTGGGCATCCGGATCAGGGGTGAGTTCGAGGACCGGGCGTTCCGTGCGGCGTCGCCCTGCCGCTTCGGCGAGCGCTGCACCGTCTTCATCGAGTCGGACCTGGTCCATGCCATGAACACGGGCTCGGGCGTGGAGGAACTGACCGCGGGGCTCGCCTACTCCATTGTCCAGAACTACCTGAACAAGGTGGTCGCCGGCAAGCGCATCGGGGACCGCATTTTCTTTCAGGGCGGCGTCGCGGCGAACCGGGCCGTCGTCTCGGCCTTCGAGATCATCACGGGCAGGCCGGTCACGGTGCCGCCGCACCACGAGGTCACGGGCGCGATCGGCGCGGCCATCATCGCCATGCGTGAAGGCACAGGAAGGAGCACGTTCAAGGGCTTCGACCTGAGCAGCCGCGCCTACACGGTCACGACCTTCGCGTGCGCGGAGTGCGCGAACCGCTGCGACATCCGGCGCGTGAGCTTTACGGGAGAAAAACCGCTCTTCTACGGAAGCCGCTGCGAAAAATACGATGTCAAGAGGAAGTCCTCCGGCGCGGCGGGCGTACCGGACCTGTTCGCGGAGCGCGAGCGTTTGCTCCTGAAGGAGCCTGCCTCGGGGCCGCTCCGGCCGGACGCACCCGTCATCGGCGTACCCCGTGCGCTCTATGTGAACGACTTTCTTCCCTTCTGGCGGACGTTCTTTGCCGAGCTCGGCTACCGGGTCGTCCTCTCGGACCCGACGAACCGCTCACTGATCAACGGGGCGCTCGAGCTGACCGTCGCGGAGACCTGCTTTCCCGCCAAGGTCGCCCTCGGCCACGTCCAGCACCTGGTCGACCGGGGCGTGGACGTCCTGTTCCTGCCGAGCTTCGTCCGTTTCCCCGAAACGCACGGCCACGCGCAGAACGCGCAGGCATGCCCCTATGCCCAGGCGCTTCCCTACGTTGCGCGCGCATCGGTCCGGTACGGCCGCATGCAGGTGATCGAACCCGTCCTCCACCTGCAGGATGAACGGAACTTCGGCAGGAGCATGCGGGAGCTGGCGTCGATGCTCGGCAGGAGCGGCGACGCGGCGCGGCGCGCGCAGCGACGGGCGCAGGAAGCGCAAGAGGAATTTCTGAGGTCAGCGGCTGAGCGTGGCCGCGCGGTCCTTGCAGGCCTGAAGCCGGGCGAACGCGCGCTCGTGCTCGTCGGCAGGAGCTATAACACCTGCGATCCCGGCATGAACATGAATCTGGCCGGAAAGATCCGGGACCTCGGGGTCCAGGCGATCCCCATGGACTATCTGCCGCTCGCCGGCGTCGACCTGTCCGGCCATGGCAACATGTACTGGCGGTCGGGCCAGAAGATCCTGGCAGCGGCGCGGATCATCCGGGAGCATCCGCAGCTCTTTCCCGTCTATATAACGAACTTCGGCTGCGGCCCGGACTCGTTCATCACGCACTTCTTCAGGCAGGAGATGGCGGGCAAGCCCTTCCTGCAGCTCGAGATCGACGAGCACAGCGCCGACGCGGGGGCGATCACCCGGATTGAGGCCTTCCTGGACAGCCTTTCCCGGGCAGGGGCAACCCCGCCGCCCCGCGCCCCGCGCGCGGCCCCCGGCGGAAAGGGCGAGCTCAGCAGGAAGAAGGTCTATCTTCCGCCCATGGCCGACCACGCCCACGCCCTCGCCGCGGCATTCCGGTCCTGCGGCGTCGACGCCGAGGTGCTGCCCGAATCCGACGAGGAAACGGTGCGCATCGGCAGGCAGCACAGCTCGGGCAGGGAGTGCTATCCCCTGGCCCTTACGACGGGAGACATGATCAAGGCAACTCGCCGGCCCGGGTTCGATCCGGACCGGAGCGCCTTCTTCATGCCGACCGGCAAGGGACCCTGCCGCTTCGGCCAGTACCACCGCTACCACCGGCAGGTGCTCGACGGCCTCGGCCTGGAGCAGGTGGAGATCCTCTCGCCGATGCAGGACGAGTCGCTCCATGACGACGTGCGCGCGCTGGACCGGAATTTCGTCATCATGAGCTGGCGGGGCGCCCTGGCCGTGGACATGCTCCAGAAGGCGCTCTGGGAGCGTCGGCCCTACGAGAAGGAGGCGGGCGCCGCAGACCGCGTGTACCGGACGGCGCTTGCCCGGGTGGTCAAGGCGATCGAAGGCCGCGACGACCTTCTGCCCGTGCTGCGCGAGGCCTGCGCGGAGTTCAGCGCGATCGATGCGCACGGCCCGGCAAAGCCCGTGATCGGAGTCGTCGGCGAGATCTACGTCCGGTCCAACCGCTTCAGCAACGAAGAGGTGGTGCGCCAAATCGAGCGGCTGGGCGGCGAGGCCTGGGTGGCCCCGGTGTCCGAATGGCTCCTGTACATCACGGCGACCGCCAAGGTCTCGGCCGCGATGAGCCGGTCCTGGAAAAGCCTGTTCCGGGCCTATCTCACGGGCCACGTCCAGCACCGCGAGGAGCGGCGTCTGCTCCGTGGCTTCAACGGCAGCTTCCGGAGCCTGCATGAGCCGAGCATCGAAAAGACGCTGGACCGCGCCAGGCCCTACATCCACCATTCCTTCGAGGGTGAAGCCGTGCTCTCCGTGGGGAAGGCCATCGACTACATATCCCGGGGGGTTTCGGGGATCGTGAACGTCATGCCCTTCACGTGCATGCCGGGAACGATCGCCACGGCGGTGCTGAAACGCGTCCGCGAGGACCATGATAACATCCCGCTCCTGAACCTCGCCTATGAAGGCCAGGGCGACTCCCAGTCCCTCACGCGGCTGGAGGCCTTCATGCACCAGGCCCGTTCCTTCCAACAGGGGAGGGACGAGCGTACTCGCACGCGCACCCGCACCCAAAAGCAATGAAGACCTGCGGAGGATTTTTTGTACTATCGGCTTGACAAGGTATGGAGAAAACGGTATGCTTTATCCACAAACCCGGATATCCGGGGCAATTTCAAGAGAAACAAGAGGAGAAACAAGAATGGCAAACGGTGTAGTGAAGTGGTTCAACAACAGCAAGGGGTTCGGTTTCATCACGCAGGATAACGGGGAGGACGTATTCGTTCACTTTTCGGCCATTGCCGGCGATGGTTTCAAGTCCCTGAACGAGGGCGACAAGGTTACCTTCGAGGTGGTAAAGGGCCCCAAGGGCCTTCAGGCGGCAAACGTATCCAAGACCGCTTAAATCCACGACACGCATTCACAAAACCAATCAAGGGCCCCGATGAGAATCGGGGCTTTTTTTATTTCCCGTCCCGCGTACCGGAGACCGCAGTAAACAGCAAGGGCGGCCGCAGAAGCGCCCGCCCGTTTTTCCATAGTTCCCGTCCCGCGCCAAGGTCTACGCCGCGCCGGCCGCCTTGTTCACTGATGATGCCGGCGCCGAGACCGCGGAGCCGATGACCGCGCCCGCGAGGCTGCCCATGACAACGCTGATCGCCGCGGCACAGGCGATCCCGACCGCGATACCCGTCACGATCGCCGCCCGGACGAAGAGCGTCGGCTCGAGCGGTCCGTTCGACAGCTTCTGGAGTAGCATGAGCGTGCCGAAGCTCCCGAAGTAGAAACCGGGGACGATCCCCATCGCCAGAAAGAGCAGCCCGCCGATTGTTGCGCCCATCTTCATCCCTGTGTTTATCGTGACGTTCTTCATGACCGTCTCCTCTCCGCCGCAGCTTTGATTTTTTTCCGGTTCGCCCTTACCCGCGCCCGATGCCTGCTTTTACGTCAGTCGCTTCCAGGTGCCCGCGCACGGTGGACTGCAGTACATTGCCCGCGAGCCAGCAGGCCGTCGATGTCGCCGTAACTATGGCGATGCCGGAGACCATGACGCCGACCAGCATGGACAGCAGTACGATCGCCCTCGAAAAGACGCCAGGATCGAGCGGAAGTCCGAAGAGCAATCCTGCGATTTTGATACCGGCCGCGCCGCCCAGAAGGCTGCCGGGCAGAAGTCCGAACATCCCGAAGAGCATCAGTCCCGCTCCTGCGCCGAGGTAAGCTGCTTTTTTTGCAAGGGTCGTATTCATGGTGTATCCTCCTTTTCGTGCGTTCTTGCACGATATATTGCATCGACCGTGCCAAATCATAACCCGCTGAATATGCGCAGTTCTCCCCGGTTAAATGTTTGCAGGAATGAGAATGGGCAGGGCATTTTGATGGGAATGCAAAAGGGACCAGAGCTTGACTAAGAAAGAGAGGTTCTTCTAGCCTTCACGTAGGTAGAATCAGCGTTTTGAAAATTTGTTATGCAGGATTAAACATCCCTCAGGCCCCCTGACTGCCCCCTTTCTTGCTTGCCCGAAGAAAGGGGGCGCTAAAGAAGGGCCCCCGGCGACCATTCTGATCCGTAATGCTCGGTCGTCCTCAGGGCATTTCGGAAACTCGCCCTTCGGGCTTAGACAGTCCGAAATGCTCTTCCCTCGGACTCGGTCGCATGACGGGAATGTTCGCATGGGAAGGCTAAAAGCTTTACCCAAAACCCGCATGTCCCCGAAGCGGCCATTACGAAATTTTGGGGTGCCAGGAAGGAACACAGAGGCGGGAGGGTGCGGTCCTATCCGTCTTTCATGCCAGCGGCATTGAAGCGCGCGGATTCAGGTCCAGGGCGGACCGTTCGCCCCGCTGAAAATGCAGATACCCGGCAAGGGCGACCATGGCGGCGTTGTCGATGCAGAGGCCGGGACGGGGGAGGTACAGGGAGAGGGAGCGCTTGCCGGCCTCTTCCTGCATGCGCTTCCGCAGGGAGCTGTTGGCTGCGACACCGCCGGCGATCACGATTTTTTCCGCGCTGGTCTCTGCAATTCCCTTCATCGTTCTCTCCACGAGCATGTCCACGACCGCTGCCTGGAAACTCGCCGACACGTCCTTCACGTTCAAGGCCGGATCGATGCCGCGGTCCCTGCTTCGGAAGAGAGCGATATGATTTCTGACCGCTGTCTTCAGGCCGCTGAAGCTGAAATCGAAGCCCTCGCGATGGCCCCGCGGGAACCTTATCGCATCGGGGTTTCCCTCCTGGGCGAGACGGTCGATCACGGGCCCCCCCGGGTAGTCAAGGTCGAGCAGCTTGGCGACCTTGTCATAGGCTTCGCCCGCAGCGTCGTCGCGCGTGTGACCGAGGAGGCGGTAATCGGCCAGCCCCTTCACGTGGTACAACGCCGTGTGTCCGCCTGATACGAGCAGGGCAAGGTAGGGATAGCCGATATCCGGATAATCGATGTGGGCGGCAAGGATGTGCGCCTCTCCGTGATGGACCCCGATGAACGGAATATCCCGGGCATAGGAGATCGCCTTCGCCGCGGAGACGCCGACGAGCAGGGCGCCGACCAGCCCGGGTGCATGGGTCACCGCCACCAGGTCGATATCGTCCAGGGATATTGACGCGGCGTCGAGCGCCTGGCCGATGATCGGTATGATGTTCCTCAGATGCTCGCGCGAGGCAAGCTCGGGTACGACGCCCCCGTACTTCTTGTGAATGTCTGTCTGGGAAAAGACGATGTTGGACAGGACCGTCCGGTCCCGCAGCACTGCCGCCGCGGTCTCGTCGCAGGAGGTTTCTATTCCAAGGGTGAGCATAGGAATCCCTTATACCGCAGCGGGTTGAGAGGATGAGAAAATCATCGGCCGAGGATCATCTCAGATGAATACCGAGAAGGCCTTGAAACGGGCGGCGGTTCAGCTGCGACAAATGGTGATAATCTCGAAAAAAGCCCCTTGCCGTCATTGCGAGGAGCGGAGCGACGCGGCAATCTCGATAGCCAAGGCTGATATGCGCTGCGAGATTGCTTCGGCCCGCTCGCAAAGACGGCTTTCATGACCTTTTATGAATGCATCAACAAATGCATCAACAGTGGTTGATCTATCCGGCCTTTTCCGCGTTCTCCACGGTGATATCCGTTTAATTCATCAGCTTCGACACCGGCACGATCTCGATGCCTTCGCGGGTCGCGGTGTCGAGCCACAGGCGCAGCTCGCTGATCGTCGCCGGGTGGGGATGGCCGATGCCGATGGCATGTCCGTGCTCCCGTGCGACCTTTGCAAGCTCGTCGAGCTGCTTCCGGATCGACTCCTGGTTGTCGCTCTCGTTGTCCAGGAACACGTCGCGCTTCGCCGTCTTCAGGCCGAACTCCCTGGCCGTGTCAAAGGCCACGCTTTTGGGGGTCGTGAAGCTGTCGAGGAACAGGAGCTCGCGGGCCTTGAGCTCCGCCATCAGGAACTTCATCGCCTCTTTGTTCTCCGTCAGCACCGAGCCCTCATGGTTGTTCACGCCCACGGCGCCCGGGACGGTCCCGAGATCGTCGGTCAGGGTGTTCAGGAAATCCATGGGCGTCATGTTGGACCGCAGCATGCCGGGAGACGTCTTCCCGTTCCTGCCGCGGTACTCCATCGGCAGATGGAGCAGGACTTCGCGGCTGTTCTGGCGCGCCAGCTCCGCGACCGTGCGCGACTGGGGCAGGCCGGGCATCACTGCGAAGGTGATCTTGTACGGGAGAGAGGCCAGTTCGCGGGCAGGCTTCAGGTCCTGGCCCAGGTCATCGATCACGATGGCTACGAGTGCTCTTTTTTCAGATGCCCTGGTGGTTGTCGGTTCAGTCCGTTTGCCGGCCTCTTTCACGTCCTGTCTGCCTGGGCGTGACTGCTTTTCCTTTTTCTCGGCCTTCTTCTCTGCGGCTTCGGGACGCGCCTGTTTTTTCGGGGCAAGCTCTGCTTTTTTTGCTTCCTGACCGCTCCGCGTCCCTTCCTTTGTACGGAACGTGCGGAGCGGGCCCCACAGCGTAAGCACGATCGCGACGAGGGCGACGATGATGCCGATCATCACGATCCGCTCATACCTGCCGCCCTTGCCCGAGGACCTTCCTTTTGCCGGGAGCTGTTTTTTCGCCATAGACAACCTTTAACCTGGAAGAAGCCGTTAACCACAGATGAACACAGATAACTGCGAATCGTCTCGAATGTATCAATGCGTGAACATTATTGTTAACATCTTTTTACCACAGAGATCAGGGAGAGAGAGCACAATGAAAGGCCAGGACAAACCGTGGCAGGTTTGTTTAGCCGCATTCCCCAACTGCCCTTTAGGTTTATACAATATTAAGCCGAAAAAAACCAGAGCTATTTTGGCTGCGCGGCCAACCTTGCCGCTGGCCGCACTTCTCGAAGCGTTCCTTCTTCGCTGGAACGGCTGAGCATCTGCTGTTCTCCTGCCATTAGTGCATAAAAAAATCCCCCGGGAAATTTTTCTCCCGGGGGATTTCACTGAGCTCTGTGATGCCGCCTAAGATACAGGCAAAGCTTTTACAGATTTAGAACTTGAATGCCAGAACGCCCTGGATGCCGGTGACCTTGTCGCCCTTCGTTGCAACGCCGTTCACATTTTTGTCATAGGCGTCGCCGGGCGCGAAGTAACCAAGGAGCCAGTTCCAGGACAGGTTCTCGGCAATCTGCCAGTTGGCCTTCACATCAACTTCGGTCCCGACCTTGTGGGAGGTTGCCGGCAGGGTCGAGCCAAAAACCGTAGCGCCGTTGATTGCCACAGCCTGGGTTGCAAGCAGGTACCAGAGGTCCACGCCGAGGACAAGGCTCTTTGTAACAGCCGCGGATACTCCGGCACTGAGGGCTTCGGTATTGCTGAAGCCGGTGTTCTTTGCACCGGCAGCAGTCACGACCTTATACTCGTACAGGAACGTGTAGTGCGGGTCGATGTCCAGGAAGTTGACGAACTGGTTTATGTCCGTCTGCTGGTCCTTGGCACCGGTGCCGCGGGCTGCCGTGAAATTGATGGTCACGGGATCAAGACCCACGTTGCCCTGGACCACGATCTCGTTGCCCTTGAACTTGGCGTCGCCGCTCGGGATACCGCCGACCGTTACCAGGTTGGCTGCTTTTGCCTTGCCGAACTGCTGATCGATCTCGGCCTTCAAAGCCACCGGGCCGAACTTGCCGTTCATGTTCAGACCCAGGTTATACAGGCTGTCCCTTCCGACAGTGCCGTTGGGCACAGGGTTAGGCGGCAGGGGAGAGAGGCTCTTGCGGTCGAGGATATTGGTCAGGTCAATGCCGACCGTGGCGGCGTCGCTGATCTTGAACACGTCGAGCAGTGCATAGGCATCGATATCGTCAGCCGCATTTATGCTGCCTTCAAGAACTTTTACGTTGACGAACGCAAACGTGTTGGGGCCGGTCTGGTTTGCCACGACCCAGGCTTCAGAACCGTAATGCATTGACTTGAAGAACCAGGCGTTGCCCAGGGCCAGCAGCTGATGACCGCCGGTCACGTTGACCGGGATGCCCGGAAGGTTGAAGCTGATCCATGCCTCGCGGAAGCCGAGATTTCCGTTGGCAGTGCTGTTTGAGTATCCTACCCCCCCCGGCACCTTGTTAGAGAGTACATCGTTGCCGGTACCCCAGTCATTGCCGCCGGTGTTGAAATCCTGCTCTAACTCGATTTTACCCTTCACATCGCCGGCCTTGGCGTTCACATCGATCCTGATCCTCGACTGTGTGTCCCTGTAGGTGCTGTCAGCAGAGGTGCTGTTCCCGAACGAATCTGGAACGACGTTCAAATTGGTGAAGTCCCTGCTCCGGATCTCAAGGCTGCCTCCCACGGTCACGTCCGCGGCGAATGCCACGGCGCTGAAGCACGTCAATGCCACGACTACGAATAACACAACAAACTTCTTCATCGTTTATCCTCCCTTATGTAGTTTGGCCCCGGGTCCGCCCGGGACATGTTCACTTTTCTGTAAGATGCCTGCTATGATACCGCCTGATGCTGCTTGTGCTGCACTCTGCTTGTCTAAAGTCCGAACACATCCCCCCCTTCATGATCACAAGGCACCATAAACGAAACCTGTCTCACGCTGCGAAGCCGCGATTGAATCCCATTCCGGAGAGGCCTGATACTAAGAGCGAGTGAATGTCGATGGAGCGAACAGCGATAAGCGCTGCCGATATGAGCGCACCGGACAGCATGATCGCGATATGGAGAGTTGATAGTGGACATACGCTTAAACAATCTCTGCAAGTCTACCACTATAACAGCCACTGCCACTGCCGATGCCTGCTGCCTGAATTGACGCGTTGCGGGAAAAACAGAAATGGAGAAAAAGCGTGAAAAGACTGGCTGGACTATATCAAAGAACACTAGTCAAGTCAAGATTTTTTCTTCCTTTGCGGTTACGCGCTGCATGAAATTCACATTACATTTGTATTACAAATTGCAATTTTATAGACACTGTTTAGAATCATCGAAACTCTTCATATAGACACCCTGCCTGGTCGCATTTCACCAGTTGTGCGCTTCTAGAAATGTGTGTTTACACAGGGGACCAAAAGTATTATTTTACAAGCCAGACACTTTGCAGCAGCCTGATGATCATGAAACTGCCATGCCTTGTATGCAATGATAGCACATTACGCGCGCTGACACGCTGAAAAGGAGACCGCGACCCATGCATGTCCAGAAGAGCCGTCCGTATCTGCTGATGTTCCTTGTCGCTGCTTTTATCGCAGCATCGGGCCCCGTCCTTGCCAAACAGCCTTCTCCAGGGCCTAGACCCGCTGCAAAGACAGCGCAACCCGCACTCGCCGTCCAGATCGACAAGCCGGAATACGGCCAGGGAGACACCGTCCTGCTGCGGGGCACGGCGCCCGTGGGGAAACCCCTCTTCATCGAGGTGGCCTCGGAAAAGAGCGTCGAGGTCCGGAGGCTCGACAGCAAAAAGGACAAGGAGACCAACAGGATCCCGTGGATATTCTATACCAGCGATAACGTCCCCGCCTATTACGCAATGCTCATTCCGAAGGACGCCAGGGAGAAGATCGAAGCGCTCAAGGCCCAGAAGGACGACTGGAGCTATTCCGGTGCTCTGAAGGACCTGGGGATAGATGCCGAGGGGCTTCGGCCTTCGACGGCAACGGTAGAACGGCGCAAGACCTCCATCATCGCGGTGATCACCGGATCGCGCGGCGCCCTCATGGACCCCCTGGACGCCAAGGGCAACCTGAAGGCTGTGCTGCCGCTGTACAAAACGCGATTCAAGTCACCGGGCGCACTCTTGAAGCCGGCGATCGATATCAGACCGGATGGAACGTTCGAAGCCGCCCTGAAACTGCCGAAGGGTGTGGCTGACGGGAAGTACACGGTAACGGCCTTCATTGACAAAGATACGAAGGCATTCGCCTCGTTCTTGACCACCCTGCCCCCGGGCACGTGGTACTTCGAACGGGCGGGAATGGCCGCGAACATCTTCGGCCCCTTCTTCCTCGCCCTCGTGATCACGATGCTCGGCGTTTTGATGGGCGCCGGCGGCGGCTTTATCCTGAACCCGCTCCTGATCAGCATCTACGGGCTGCCGCACACAATCGTGGCCGGCACGGTCCTCCCGACCGTCCTTTTCTCGCAGGGTTCGGGCATCTATAACTACAACAAGATCGACTTCATCAGCTGGAAGCTGGGCCTGCTCATGGGAACGGCCATGCTGGCCGGCGGATTCATCGGGCCGGTACTGACCCAGCTCATCTCGCTGTCCCAGTACAAGAGCTGGTTCGGGATCGTGCTGATCATCCTCGCGGGCCTCATGCTCTGGCAGACGCTGCCCGCGCAGGTGGCGAAGAACAAGCAGGAACAGGAGATACTGAAGCACTTGAAGAAACTCGCCGAACAGAAGCAGTGCGAACCCGGGAAAGCATAAAGGAGGAACAACATGAATATTCATTTTTGCGGACAGGATGTCAAGGCCAATCCCGTGATCGGTGTCATCGGCGCGTTCCTGATCGCCGTGGTTTCCTCGATGTTCGGGTTCGGCGGCGGGCCCTTCATGGTGCCGCTCATGACGGTCATCATGGGCCTGCCGATGTACGTGGTGGTCGGGAGCTCGCTTCTCGCCATCTTCTTCAACACCCTGATGGCCTCATCGAAGAACGCCTTCTTCGACACCATCGATTACAAGCTCTTCGCCATCATGGCCGTGGCCGCGGTCATCGGCGGGTACCTCGGACCGCAGATCGCGAAGCGGATCAGTCCCCTCTGGGTGAAGCGCGTTGCGGTTGTGCTGCTGCTGGCCCTCGCCACCCAGCTCCTCGGCTGGTGGGGGTAGTGACCGCGGAACCATGGGGAATGCGGGCGTTGGGATATTCAGGAATACAGGAGAAAGCAACCTCGTTCGTCATTCCTGCAAAAGCAGGAATCCAGAGCCGTATTGAAAATCACACCCTGCACTCGCGCTGCCGCACTCATAAATGCTGGGTGCAGGCTGGATTCCGGGTCAAGCACGGAATGACGGCGGGAAGCACTCCTCGTGATCATCTTGATGTCAGAAAGCTTTCAGCAAAATATCAGTAAGGAGAAGTTTTTATGATCGATACCATGCAATTGCTCGATGACGTGGCCTTTGCGAAGGCCTTGCTTGCGAAGAAGTCGCTCAGCAACGCGGACCTCGTGTTCGCACTCCGGAACCTGCTCCGGATGAAGTACTATCCTGTCGCCGTCAAGTTTTTCTTTTCCCAGGACGAGTTGGATGCCTTCAAAAAGAGCGTTGATTACAAGGTCTCTGCGCACGCCTTCACCTTCTGCCATTACCTGGCCGCATCACGCCAGCGGGGCGACATCCTCCTGAGCCCCGAGAAGGGACTGGGATGCACGAATGCGAAATATATCTTCGGATGGAAGGGAATGGACGAGGGTGAGATCAAGAGCCATTTGAAGTACGCGAAGGACATGAAACAGGCCGAAAAGATCGTGAAGATCAAAAAACGGCTGCCCGGGAACCTGCTCGCCTTTGCCACGGCGCCGCTCCACATGGCGCCCTACAAGCCTGATGTGATCCACGGGATGAGCGACGTGCTCCAGGCCTATCATCTCGGGAACGACTGGTCCGCCGCCATGGACATCATGCCCTTCGAGATGACCATGACCATGAACAGCTCGGCCTGCCACGGCGTTACCGCGGTCTATCTCGACAAGAAGCCGAACATCGCGCCCATGTGCAGCGGCAGCTACACAGCGGGCAAGACCGAGCAGGGAGAGATCAACTGGATCTGGCCCGGCGACCAGCTCGAGCCCACGGTACGGTGGATGCTCGAGCGCACCGTGCGCGACAGCGGCCCCTCCTTCCCGCGCACGGGCGAGACCTATCCGGGGTTCAACATGTGCAAGCTCTGCCCTTTCCTCGTATGGCACAAACCGGTGGAGAAGTAACACGGTCAGACATTCGCAAGAGTGACTCAGAAAAGAAAAACTCCCGTCCAAGGAATGGGCGGGAGTTTTTTATTGTTTTGAATACTTATACAGAGCTGCCTAATACACTTTCTGATGCGGCGATCCACATACATCGGTCGAACATTTTGATAACAACGGCTGCTTCAGCTTCTTACCCGTCAGCGAGAGAAGCAGTATAAACAGTATCGAGAAGCCGAGGGAATTAAAGATGTGGTTTTCCCTGCCGACGAGGTTTGCCAGGACCATGATGGGAAAACCGAACATCGCCAGGAGCCATCCTTCCCGGTAGCCGAAGCAGTACGCTTCCTTGCCCACCATCCCAGCAGCGCCGACGCAGACCAGCCCTATCCCCGCGATCATGACCGCGCCGGCATACTGCTCGGGCGCTGCGAAGTACCCAGCCACCTGCAGCACTAATCCGATGGTCACCGAACTCACAATGAATTTCTTGACCGGACGCATCCAGACGAGCAGGTAAACAGCCGAGAGCAGGACCCCGGTCTCAAACAGCATGATGCCCGTGGTATAGAACGGGCTTTCCAGCGGGTAGAGAACGGCGAGCAGCGCGAGGCCGAAGACCTGTATGAGAAGCCCCGCGCGGTAGGAGATATCATGCCGCCGGCCGTAGGTCAGGCCGGACGTGGCGATCTGTTGTTCGAGGGTGGGTGTATTTGACATGGCCGCTTTATAACACGGGGTCCCTCTTTATGCAAGGGAAAAGCGGGCGGACAGGAGAACGATAACAAGGAAACCCGCTCAGCCGGACAGCCCGGCATTAATTCGTAGCGCTCGGCTTTCTCAATGCGATAGTCTTCTTTTCGTAGATTGCAGTTATCTTCGCGAAATCTGATTATTCGCTTTAAAGAGGGAAATGAAGCACAAGAAATCCTCGTTCACTGGTATTGGAGGAACTGTTTCATTGTCGAAGACGAATCCAACAAGAACGGAAGAATCGGGGCAACTGACAGGTTTTAAAGCCTCCGGTTTGAGCTCCGGCGGAGCTTCAGTTGAGCTATCAGCAAATGATCACTGCTGAATCTGTTTTCCGTCCCTCTCCATCCCCGAAGCATACTGATAATAGGTGTGCATCCCGAGCTTCAGGAGCCCCTTTTCGATCAGCCTCCGCGCGGACTCGGTGACCTTGGGGTCGAACTGCTGCCCCGATTCGCGCTCCAGTTCGAGAAGCACCTCGTCGCTCGAGATCGTGCCGCGGTAGGGCCTTTCCGAGACCATGGCGTCTATGGTGTCGGCAACGTTGAGGATCCGTGCCGCGAATGCTATCGCCTCCCCGGAAAGCCCCTGGGGATAGCCCTTGCCGTCGTAGCGTTCGTGATGCTGGTAGATGGCGCTGATGATGGCGGGCGAAAAACCGATCGGTTCGAGGATCCTGATGCCGTGGGCCGGATGGTCCTTCATGATGTCGAACTCCTCGCGGCTCAGACGTTCCGGCTTGCTGATGATCAGCTCGCTGATCGCGATCTTTCCCACGTCGTGCAGGATGGCGGCGATATGCATCTCCTCGAGCTGTGTAGGGCTCAGCCCGAGGTCACGCGCGATGGCCACGGCGTATTTGGCCACGTTCGTCGAGTGCCAACGCGTATAGGGGTCCTTCGCCTCGACCGCGGCGACCAGCGCCTGCACCGTCCGGAAATAGTTCTCCCGCACGTCCTCGAAGAGCCCCGCATTCTCCATCGCGGTCACAACCTGGCTCGACAGGATGAGGACGATCTGCAGGTCGCTGGTGCTGAACGGGACGCCCGACAGCTTGCTCACGTTGAGCACGCCGAACATCTTGTTCCTGCCGATCAGGGGCACCGACATGGACGAAGCGGGCATGTCCTCGGAGTTGATCGCCGCCATCACTTCCGGATCGGGATGTCTCCCGGAGGAGATGATCAGTGGCTTCTTGTGCTTCAGCACCAGCCCCGAGACTCCCTCGCCGATCTTCCGTCTCGCTTTCGCCGCCGTGTCCGTTCTGAGCCCGTGGGAGGCACGGATGAGAAGATCGCCGCTGGCCTCGTCGACCAGCATGAGCGATACGCGGTCGACCGAGAATTCCTGCACGAGGACCTCGGTGATGATCTTGAACAGATGGGCCAGGTCGATCTCCGTGACCAGAAGCTTGCTGATCTCGAAGAGGGGAATGAGCGCCTTGAGCCTGATGTTCTCCTTCTGCAGCCTGCTGCGGGTCACTGCCCGTTCCACGGCGCCCAGGAGCTCCTCCTGGGTGAAGGGTTTGAGCACAAAACCGTCGACACCCCGCATGAGAGACTCGATGGCCGTGTCCAGCGTGCCGTGGCCGGTGATGAAGATCGTTACGATGTCCTGGTCCAGCTGCTTGACGCGCTCGAAGAGCTCCAGGCCGTCGATCTCCGGCATCTTGATGTCCGTTATGAGCAGGTCCATATCGTTCCGGGCAAGTTCCTCGAGCGCGGCGGTGCCGTTCGGGGCCACCGTCACCTGGTACCCTTCCGCGGTGAGGATGTGATAGCACAGATCCCGGATCATCTCTTCATCATCAACGATCAGTATCTTCTCACCCGCCATGATCACTCTCCTTATCGCGGCCAACGCATCCCGCGGCAGACCGTCAGCGGCCCGCCCGTTCCCTATGTCCGCCCCGCCGGCAGCAGGACCCGAAAGGTGGACCCCTCTCCAACAGTGCTTTCTACTTCGATGATCCCGCCGTGATTCTGCACGATCATATAGCTGATTGAAAGGCCCAGGCCCGTCCCCTCCCCCTCGATCCGCGTCGTGAAAAAGGGGTCGAAGATCTTGTCAAGCTGGTCCTCGGGAATGCCGATGCCGGAATCCCGGAATTCGACCGCTACGGTATCCTGCCCGATGGATTCCCGCCTGCAACTGGCCCTGATGGTCAGGTCCCCGCCGGAGGGCATTGCGAACAGGGCATTGTTGATCAGGTTCAAAAAAACCTGCTTAATTTCATCCCTGTCGACGGCCACATCGGGCAGTCCTTGCGGGCACTCGATGCGCAGGGTAACATTCGACAGCCGCGCCTGTCCTCTCACGAGTTCCAGCGTGCTCTCGATCAGGCCGGTGACCGTCGTCCGTTCCAGGTGCGGGGGCTTCCTCCGGGCGAAATCAAGAAGGTTCTTCAGGATCTCCCGCGCGCGCAGCGTCTCCCGTTCGATGGTCTTGAGCTGCTCTTTCTTCTCGGCGGGGATGTCGTCGGATTTCAGCAGCAAGCCGGCGTATCCCAGGACGCCGGTCAGGGGATTGTTCACTTCGTACGCGATGTTGGCCGCAAGCTCTCCGATCGCGGCCAGTTTGGCGCTCTGTACCAGCTGACGCCGCGACTGCTGCAGGTTGTGGGTCATCGTGTTGAAAGCCTCTCCCAGCTCCCGGAACTCGCTTCCCTTGCTGTCGGTGATGTCTACGCGGTGCTGCAAATCCCCCCGCGCGATGCGTCTCGTGGCGTCAAGCAGGGCCCGGAGTACGCGGTCAAGGCTCCTTGCCAGGACCCACGCCGTCACGACCGCAAGCAGGAACCCGATCAGAAGGGTCGCCGAGAGGACCAGGCGGACTTCCCGGATCGTGGCCATTGTCTCTTCCGTCTTCTGCTGAAGCCGGACATTGGCGGTAAAGGCCATCCCCTGCGTCATGGCGATGAGCTCCTGGCCGATATCCTGGACACGGCGCTCAAGCGCGGCGACCCTCGCCGGGTTGGCGGACACGGTGACGAGACCGCTGATCGCGCTTTTGTAGTCATTTGCCATGTCCCGCATGCTGCTCAACCCCTGGGCGAGCTCCGGGGTATGATGACAGCCCATGCACGAGTCCATTACCCTGTCCATCTCCTGCACCTGGGCCACGAGGAGGTCAACGTCGCCCGAGCTCCGGACCCGGTCGCGGAGGATATGGGACTGGACCTGCTGGACATGGATAATGAGGTCCTCGCGCAGGATCTCGACCTGGTGCAGCAGGATCAGGCGGTCCATGCGCTCGGTCGTCCTCGTAATATAGAAGACGGCGATCAAGCTGCCCATCAGGAAAATGACGAGCAGCGATCCGAGGCCAATGAGAATTCGCTTTTTCATCCGTTTTGTCTGATCACCTCACCGGCTCTGGTAGCGGTACGTCTTGAAGTCGAGACCCGCCTCGGCCGCCAGTGAATACAGATAAGCGTAATCGCGGTCATTCGTTTCAATGAAGCCCCGCGCGCCGAATCGCTTCAACGCCTCTTCCCCTTCGGCATCCCTGTCCATGGCGACCAAGGCCTGCCTGAGCGCGCTCCTGAGCTTCGGATCCAGGTCCTTGCGGACGGCGAGACAATTCTCGGGCACCACCCCGGAAGTCGCAAGAATGACGAGTTCTTTTCCTATCCGGGAGTTCTCACGCGCCATCTGGTCGTAGATCGTATTCTTCGCCGCGCCGGCGTCCGCCTCACGGTTCAACACGGCCAGTATCGCAGCGTCGTGACTCCCGTAAAAAAGGGCCTCCTTCACGAACGCCTCGGGGTGGACACGGACACCTTGCCCCCTGAAATAGGCCAGGGGAAACAGGTATCCCGCCGTGGTGGCGCGGTCCACGAAGGCGAAGCGTTTCCCCCGCAGGCCGGCCACATTCCGGATGCCACTGTCCCTTCTGGCAAACAGATATCCGTGATAGGTCGTAGTCCCGTCCGGGTTGACCGGCCTCGCCACCGGCTCGACGCCGAGTTGCCGGCGGGCCAGGGCATAGGTAAAGCTGCCGAAAAAAGCACCGTCCATTTTTTCAGTGGTAAAGTGTTCAATGACATTTCCATAACTGGAGAGGCTCGTAAAGATCACCTTGACCCCCAGTCGCCGGGAGAGGTAATCCCCCAGAAACTGGTATCGCTCCCGCTGGCGGAAGATATTCTGCTCCGGAATGAGGCCTATCAGAAGTTGCTGCTGGGCAAAGCTCTCCCCGGGGCGCCGCTCCGGCTTCCACCGGTCGCAGCCGACGGAGGGGAAGACCGAAACGGCCAGCAGGACAATCAGAAATGTTGGTGCCCACGATGCCATGCATTCAATCGCCCGTTTCATTTATTCTGCATCAGGAACTGCTCCCTGACCAGGGGCAGGAACACTTTGAATGAAGTTCCGCGCCCCTCCTGGCTCTCGACCTCGATGCGGCCGCCGTGGTTCTGCACAATGCGGTAGCTGATGGACAGCCCGAGGCCGGTGCCGGTCCCGCTTTCCTTTGTTGAGAAAAAAGGCTCAAAGATCTTCTTGATATGCTCCTGGGCGATTCCGACACCGGTATCGGCGAATTCGACGACGGCCTCATACCCATTGGCCATGCCGAGGCGGACCAGGAGCCCGCCTCCTCCCGGCATAGCCTGGATCGCATTATTCATGATGTTGATGAAGACCTGTTTCATTTCGTTGGCGTCCATGTTGACGATGACCGGAGATCCGTTGTACTCCTCGCGGAGGGCGATTGATGCAGATTCGGCTGCGCCTCTGACGAAGGCCACGGTCTCCCGAAGCGGAACCAGGATATCACCGGGATGCATCCAGGACGTCTTCTGCCGGGAAAAATCGAGAAGATTGCGGATGATCTTTCTTACCCTCAGGGTCTCCTGTTCCATCATCCCCAGGATCCGGCCGGCGGGATCAGGCAGATCGGACATCTTCAGCAGGTGGGTCGTATACCCGAGAACGCTGGTCAGCGGGTTGTTTACCTCGTGGGCCACATTGGCTGCAAGTTCGCCGATGGCGGCCATCTTGGTCGAATGGACAAGCTGCTCCTGCGCGTTCCGAAGCTCGTTCATCTTTCCGATGAGGTCGGTGTAGAGCGAGGCATTCTGCAGGGCGGCGCCGGCCAGGTTCGAAAAAACCGTGAAGAGCCTGAGGTCCTGCCGGTCAAAACAAGCGCCGCCTTTCTTGTTCACGGCTGTCAGGAGGCCCGTCATCGTGTTCGATGACCACAGAGGAACGGCCATGATGCATTTGATCCCGAGTTCCTTCATCTCGCCGGCCTTGAGCCTGAAGTCCGTCTGCGCATCCGTTATCAGCAAAGGGGTTCCGTAGCAGGCCAGCCAATTATAGATGCCCCCCGCCTCGATCGGCAAAACTCTATCTCTCAGTGCCTGGGCCTTGTTCCCGAACACGCCCAAGTACGTGAGGACGAGGTCGCTGCTGTGAACGACAGCAACCGAGATCGTGTCGGCCCGCACCAGGTCCTCGGCCCGTGCCGCGATCTTGACGAGCAGCGCATCCAGATCGAGGCTCTCCATGAGGTCGAGTCCCGCCGTATGAAGGAGGAACAGGTCCTTGTTCCCGCGCGACAGGCTCAATTCCCGCTGTTTCAGGGTCAGCGCCATCTGGTTGAAAGAATGGCTGAGCTTGCTGATTTCATCTCTCCCCGTTACCGGCAGGGGAACGTCCCAGTTCTGCCTGCTCAGCTTTTCAGCGGCATCGCTCAGTTTTTGGATCGGCCGGGTGATCCCCATGGCGATGACCTGGCCGAAAGCGAGACCCACCAGAAGAATCAGCAGGAGCGCCCCCAAGGCCTTTTTCATGATGAGGGCAAACCGCTCCGCGTAGCGCTGTCCCGACAGGCCGACCCGCACGTATCCGACCTTCTGGCTGCCGGACATCACCGCGAGAATGAGGTCATACACACCGGTGTCCTTCGTGTTGAAAACCGGCTCGGTCACGCTGCTGTTGCTGCAGCTCAGCGGCACGTCTTCTTTCACGGCATTCCGGCCGGAGGGAATGGTATAAAAATAAGAATCGCTGTCGAAGAAGACCTCGGTCGAACTGCGTCCGATCAGAAGCTCGCAGTCGTGATTGTACATGATGATGTAAAGCAGGTCGCTTCCGGAGGGGAGGTCTTCGTTCGCCGCGAAAGGAGAGGTGATTTTCTTATAAAGCTCGAAACGGTTTCCCGTAAGGATATCGTCTACGGTCAGGGCAGCCAGACCCTTTGCCACGAAAAGAGCCCTGCCCCGTATTTCTGCGTCAAGTGCCTTCCGTCCCTGCCAGTGAAAGAAGGCTCCCGCCAGGACGGCGACCAGGATCACCGCTGCAGACAAAAAAAAGGAAATTCTGCAGCCGATTCCTCCCCACCAGCGAGCCAGAGCCTGCCTGGCAGGTTCCGACCGTGCGGCAAATATTTTTTTTATTTGAACCATAGCGCGTGGAGGAAAACATAGTAACACAAAAGCAACTTCTTGTAAATGCAATAAAAAAGGCAAGGGATCTCCCTTGCCTTATGCCGCTTCACTCATCTTCGGGAACGCGGCCTCCCGAACCATTATACTATAGTATGCCGCACGATCCTGTGACGCCGGACGTGCCTTACGCCGATTTCGCCTTCTCGCCCGCCTTTGCCTGAGGAGCCGCATTCTGGCCGCGCTCCACCAGTTCGATGACAGCCATCGGGGCGGCATCTCCGGGTCGCGTCCGGGTTGGCACGATCCTGGTATACCCGCCGTTCCGCGAGGCGAACCGGGGTCCTATCTGCGTGAACAGGCTGCCGACGACGGCTTCATCATTGATGAAGCTCAGGGCTTGACGCCGCGCATGAAGATCGCCCCGCTTCGCAAGGGTGATCATTTTTTCGGCCAGCGGGCGTATTTCCTTTGCTTTGGCAACCGTCGTTTCGATTTTTTCATTTCTCAGAAGCGAGGTAACAAGCATCCTGAGGAGTGCCCTCCGGTGGCTCGTATCCCGCCCAAACTGTCTTCCTGCGCAACCGTGTCTCATAGAACCCTTCCCTGCCCGTAAATGAATTAAACCTCGCTCGGCTTTTCGGCCAGGAGCCGTCTTGCTTCCGCAACGATCTTATCGTCAACCTTCATTCCCAGAGATAGCCCCATCTCCGCGAGTATCTCTTTTATCTCATTCAGCGATTTTCTGCCGAAGTTCTTGGTCTTGAGCATCTCGCTCTCGGTCTTCTGTACCATTTCCGCGATAGTTTCAATGCCCGCGTTCTTGAGACAGTTTGCCGCGCGGACCGAAAGCTCCAGCTCATTCACGCTGCGGAGCAGGTGTTCGTTGAACGAGGGTACGCGCTTGATCTCCTCTTCAACGGCGGGAAGCTCTTCCTCTTCCTCGGGAAGATGAATGAAGATCGACAGGTGGTCCTTTAGCAGCTTGGACGCATGGGCGACGGCGTCATCAGGCCGGATACTGCCGTCGGTCCACACCTCGAGGACCAGTTTGTCGTAGTCGGTGTCCTGCCCCACGCGGGCGTTCTCGACCTTGAAGTTCACCTTCCGGATGGGCGAAAAAATCGCATCGATCGAGATCACGCCGATCGGTTGCCCCGGCTCCTTGTTCTTGTCGGACGACACGTAGCCCCGTCCGCGCCGTGCCCGCATCTCGACCTCGAGCTTGCCGTTCTTATCGATCGTCGCGATATGCAGATCGGGGTTCAGGATCTCCACTTCGGCATCGGCCTCGATATCCTTGGCGATCACGGGACCGGGCCCCTTTGCCTTCAGGGAAAGCGTCTTCGGCTTATCCGTGTGCAGCTTGAGCCGGATTTCCTTCAGGTTGAGGATAATGTCGGTCGTGTCTTCAATGACGCCCGGAATGCTTGAAAATTCATGTTGCACCCCGGAGATTCTGAGCGAGGTTACCGCCGATCCTTCCAGCGAGGAAAGCAGTACCCGGCGTAATGAGTTGCCCAGCGTCGTTCCGAAACCGCGTTCCAGAGGCTCAGCCGTGAATTTGCCGTACGTATCGGTTATCTTCTTCGGATCGTACTGAAGTTTTTTCGGCATCTGGAAATCTTTAGCTTTTTTAAGCATGATTCCTCCATAACGGAGTGAAAGACTGATAGAATGTGCAAGAAGACTTGACAGGACCAAGATCCCGCCAAGCGCCGAAAGGTTCTGGTTCTCAGATTACTTTGAGTAGAGTTCGACCACCAGCTGCTCTTTGACCGTCGGCATGGTTGACTCATCCCGCGCCGGCAAAGCCAGCACCTTGCCCCTGAACTGGGCCTTATCGATCTCAAGCCAGGTCGGGAAGCCGCGCTTTTCGACGGCTGCCAGGGTCTGCTGGATCTGGGCGATGCCCCGGCTTTTTTCCTTCAGCTCTACAACATCACCGGCCTTCAGCAAATAGGAAGGAATGTTCACCTTTTTGCCGTTCACCAGGAAGTGCCCGTGCCGGACGAGCTGCCTAGCTTCCTTCTTCGCTCCGGCAAAACCCATCCGCTGCACGATATTGTCAAGCCTCCGCTCCAGGAGCTGCAGCAGATTGTCGCCCGTCACGCCCTTCATGCGTTCGGCCTTCTCGAAATACCCGCGGAATTGCCGCTCCAGTACACCATAGATACGGCGGATCTTCTGCTTCTCCCTGAGCTGCAGGCTGTACTCAGACTGCTTGATCCGTCCCTGTCCATGCTGCCCGGGCGGATACCCCCGCCTCGTGACCCCGCATTTATCTGTATAGCAGCGCTCTGCCTTCAGAAAAAGCTTGGTACCCTCTCTTCTGCAGAGCTTGCAAACTGATCCTATATACCGTGCCACCTGTTTCCTCCTGTTCTAACCCGTTTCTAAACCCTTCTTCTCTTTGGCGGCCTGCACCCATTGTGGGGAATCGGCGTCACGTCCTTGATGGCCACAATTTCAAGCCCCGCCGCCTGGATCGCCCGGATGGCAGACTCTCTGCCGGTTCCCGGCCCCTTGACAAACACCTCAACCTGCCTCATGCCATTTTCCATGGCTTTTTTTGCGGCTGTCTCAGCTGCCAGCTGTGAAGCAAAGGGTGTGCTCTTCCGTGAACCTTTGAAGCCTTTATTTCCTGCGCTCGACCACGTAATCACGTTTCCCGCGGTATCGGTGATCGTCACGATCGTATTGTTGAACGACGCATGAATATGCGCTACGCCATTGGCCACGTTCTTCTTTTCTTTGCCCTTCTTGGCCATTTTTCCTCCTCATCAATGACTGAATGCCGCCGGGAACACCCATCCCGGAACTGTTACTTCTTTGCCAAGGACTTTTTCTTGCCACGTCCCGCCATTGCGGATTTCTTCGGTCCTTTTCTCGTCCGGGCGTTGGTTTTTGTCCGCTGTCCACGGGCCGGCAGCCCCTTCCGATGCCTGAGCCCCCGGTAGCTCCCAACGTCCATGAGCCGCTTGATGTGCATCGTAATATCTCTGCGGAGGTCCCCCTCTATCGTATAGTCGCGATCCAGAATGCCTCGGATCTTAACGATGTCGGACTCCGTGAGATCGCTGCTCTTGACGCCTGGATTAATACCCGCTTCAGCCAGGATCTTCTTGGCAGACGACGGACCGATCCCGAAAATATAGGTGAGCGCGATCTCGATCTTCTTTTCTTTTGGCAAATCTACGCCGGCAATCCGTGCCACATTTCCTCCTGAACGACAAATCCGGGATACAGAATCCGAAACCTCCTCGATCTCGAATTTTACTATCCGGATTTAGAATTTGATTGCGATTAACCCTGGCGCTGCTTGTGACGCGCGTTCTCACAGATCACGCGCACAATTCCCTTGCGCCGGATAATAGTGCACTTTGGGCAAATTTTACGTACCGATGAACGAACTTTCATGACTCGACTTCCATCCTGTCCTGTAATTTTGGCTGCCGGCGCTACTTGAACCGGTAGGTGATCCTGCCCCGGGTAAGGTCATACGGCGTCAGTTCCACCGTCACCTTGTCTCCCGGAAGAATCTTGATGAAATGCATTCTCATTTTCCCGGATATATGTGCAAGAATCTTATGACCGTTCTCGATCTCGACGCGAAACATGGCGTTGGGAAGGGTCTCCAGAACGGTACCCTGTACTTCTATGGAATCTTCTTTCGCCATATCCTCTCGTTCGTGATCACCCGGCCGTGTCCACGGCCCGTTTCACCGCCGGCTCAATACCCACGGCCCTTCGGACGTTACTGCCACCGTATGCTCAAAATGCGCCGAAAGGCTGCCGTCCGCCGTCACGGCGGTCCAGCCATCCTGCAGCACGTAGGTTGCGCTTCCGCCCTTGTTGACCATGGGCTCAATCGCAAACACCATGCCGGGCTTGATCCTCGGTCCCTGGCCGCGCTCGCCGAAGTTAGGTATCTGCGGATCTTCGTGCATGTTGCTCCCGATACCATGCCCTACAAAATCCCGGACCACGGAAAATCCATTCGACTCCACATGCTGTTGCACGGCTGCGGAGATATCGAACAGCCTGTTGCCTGCCCGCGTCTGCGCTATTCCCTTGAAGAGGGCTTCCTCGGTTACGCTGATCAGCCGTTCGGCTTCCGGTGCAACCCTGCCGACCGGGAACGTCTTGGCCGCATCTCCGTAGAAACCTTCGACGATTGCCCCGACGTCGACACTGATGATATCGCCCTCAACAAGAGCAACATCCGTTGAGGGGATCCCGTGAACCACTTGACTGTTCACGGACGTGCACAGCGTTTTGGGATATCCCCGGTAGCCCTTGAACGCCGGAACCGCTCCTGAGGACAGGATCAGTTTCTCGGCGAACTCATCAAGACTCTGCGTGGTGACCCCGGGCCTGATCAGGGGGACTATTCCTTCAAGAACATCTGCGACGATGACACAGGCCCTGCGGATCTTTTCGATCTCCTGACGGGACTTAAGAATGATCATCGGACACCGGACGATCAGCGTCTTCCCTTGACGGAAACGCCCTTCAGGAACCCTCCGTAATGCCGCTGGATCAGATGGGACTCTATCTGTGATACGGTGTCGAGTGCGACGCCGATCACGATCAGGAGGGAAGTCCCACCGAAATAAAACGGCACATTGAAAATTTTGTAGAAGATATCAGGCAGCACGCACACCGCTGCGAGGTACAGTGCACCGCCGAGCGTGATGCGGGTCAGCACGCGGTACAAATAATCCGATGTTTTTTTGCCGGGCCGGATACCGGGAATGAATCCGCCGTATTTTTTAAGGTTATCCGCTATATCGACGGGATTGAATACAATCGCCGTGTAGAAATACGCAAAAAATATGATCATCATAACATAGACCGTTGTATACAGCAGCTTTCCCGGGGCCAATTGCTGCGCAATCGCCTGAATCCAGGGAACCTGGGCAAACCCCGCGATCGTGGCGGGGAATAACAGGATCGAGGACGCAAAGATCGGGGGGATAACACCGGCGGAGTTGATCTTGAGCGGCAGGTGCGTGCTCTGGCCCTTGTATATCCTCCTGCCCACCATCCGCTGGGCATACTGCACGGCTATTTTTCTCTGCCCGCGCTCCATGACAATGATGGCGGCGATAACGGCAACGATCAGGGCAATGATGATGAATACCATGAAATAAGCGATTTCACCCGACCGCACAAGGCCGATGGTATTGCTGACGGCGCGGGGAAAGCCGGCGACGATGCCGGCAAAAATCACGAGGGAGATCCCGTTGCCGATGCCACGCTCCGTGATCTGCTCTCCCAGCCACATGATAAAGGTGGTGCCCGCGGTCAACGTGATCATCGTCAGGATCCGGAAAGACCATCCCGGAGAATCAACGAACGCTCCGTCGCCCATTTTCTCGATGCCGACCGCCATCCAGAAGGACTGGAACCCGGAGATCAGCACGGTACCGTACCGGGTGTACTCGGTGATCTTCTTGCGGCCGGCCTCACCTTCCTTGGCCAGCGCCTGCAGCCTCGGGATGACGACCGTCAGGAGCTGGAGCACGATAGAAGCCGTGATATAGGGCATGATCCCCAGCGCGAAGATCGTGACCCGCGAGAGTGCCCCGCCGGAGAACATGTCGAAGAACCCCATCAGGCCTCCCGCTGCCTGGTGGAGGAACTGGCTGAGCGCCTCGCCCTTGATGCCCGGCGTCGGAATATGCGCCCCGATGCGATACACGGCCAGCATGAGAAGCGAAAACATGATGCGCTTCCGAAGCTCAGGGATGTTGAATATATTCTGAATGCCGGAAAACACCCTTAAATCACCTCGGCCTTTCCGCCGGCGGCCTGGATCTTGTCCACAGCGCTCTTGCTGAACTTGTGCGCCCGAACGGTAAGCTTGGTCTTCAGTTCTCCCGTGCCCAGCACCTTGAGCCCATCCTTGATGCTGTTGATCATTCCGTTCTGCTTCAGCAGTTCGGGAGTGACCGTATCGCTCGTGCTTATGGCAGCCAAGTCGCTGATGTTCACGATGGCGTACTCTTTCCGGAATATGTTCGTGAAGCCTCTCTTCGGAATCCGGCGCTGCAGCGGCATCTGTCCGCCTTCAAAGCCGGCACCCTTCACGCCGCCTGAACGGGCTTTCTGGCCCTTGTGCCCTTTTCCCGCCGTCTTCCCGGAACCCGAACCGGGACCGCGACCCACTCGTTTTGCCTTTTTTGTAGAACCTTCTTTAGGCTTTAGTTCTTCCAGTCTCATAATCGACTCTCGTCCTTAATGATGTATGATGCAGCGGCTACTGCGATTCCTCAACCTTCAGCAGGTGCGAAACCTTGTTGATCATTCCCCGTATCTCCGGCGTATCAACCCGTACGACCGAATGATTCAGTTTGCGAAGGCCCAGTCCGATCAGAACGACCTTGTGTTTTCCCGGCCGCGCGATGCCGCTCTTGACCAGGGTGATCTTGAGTTTTTTCCCGTCAGTCTTTGCCATGCCTATCCGAGCTCCTCTACGGACTTGCCCCGAAGCGCGGCCACCTGCTCGGCGCTTCTCAATTTTGTAAGACCATCGATCGTAGCGCTCACGACATTGTGCGGGTTGCTGGATCCCAGCGATTTGCACAGCACATTCCGTACACCGGCAACTTCAAGCACGGACCGGCTCGCACCGCCTGCGATCAAACCCGTACCTTCCGAGGCCGGCTTCAGCAACACCTTTCCCGCGCCGTAATGTCCGAGCACCTCGTGGGGAATCGTGTCGCCCTTCAGCGACACCGGGACCATGTTCTTCTTGGCCCGCTCCACCGCCTTCTTGATGGCAACGGGAGCCTCTGCGGCCTTGCCCTTGCCGACGCCTATCTTGCCGTGGCCGTCCCCGACAACAACCAGAGCGCTGAAATTGAACCGCTTGCCGCCCTTCACGACCTTGGCGACCCTGTTCAAGTAGACCAGTTTATCCTTCAGGCCGTCGCCTTCTTCTTCCCGTTTCTGGTATCGCTCTGCCACTGCCGCCTCCGCAATAATTACCGTTGCTAAAAATTCAGACCTTTTTCACGCGCCGCATCCGCCAGCGCCTTGATACAACCGTGATACTGGTAGCCACTGCGGTCGAACACAACATCCTTGATGTTCTTGCCCAATGCCCGCTCGGCTATGTTCGCGCCGACTTTTTTGGCTGCATCTACGTTGCCGCAATGCTTCATACCTGCAGCGACGGTCTTTTCCGTTGACGATGCCGAGATAAGTGTTCTTCCGTTGGAATCGTCTATCAGCTGCGCATAGATATGGCTCAGACTTTTAAAGACGGTCAACCGGGGCTTCGCCGCCGTGCCAAACACGTTCTTGCGTATTCTTTCATGCCTGCGTTTTCTGGCTTCCACTTTCCTGATTGCCACGGTCTCTCTCCATCCTCGAACATTCAGTATTCACTGCGGACAGCTTGCTGTCCGATGTGATCATACCGTATTCAAATTATTTGCCGCCCTTGCCTGCTTTGCCTTCCTTGCGGTGAATGACCTCGCCTCCGTACTTGATGCCCTTCCCCTTATAGGGTTCCGGCTTCTTGAGGCTCCTCAGGTTCGCCGCTATCTGTCCGATGAGCTGCTTGTCAACGCCTTTCAGCGTTATGGTCGTCTGCTTCGCATCGACGGTAGCCTTGATACCCTTGGGAATCGGATACACGATCGGATGAGAAAAGCCGAGGTTGAGCATAAGATTGCTGCCCTGCGCCTGAGCCTTGAACCCCACACCGCTTATCTCGAGGGTCTTTTCATAGCCTTTGCTGACACCGGCCACCATATTCGCAATGAGGTTTCTGGTCAATCCGTGCAGTTCACGGTAGATCTTCTGGTCCGACGGCCGCTGAACCACAAGGTGATTGTTTTCCTTCTTGACCGTGATCTTCGGGTTCACCTGCTGACTGATCTCACCCAGCGGCCCCTTCACCGTTACTTTTCCGGTTTCGAGCTTCGCATCGACCCCGGCCGGCATCTCTATCGGTTTTTTCCCAACCCTGGACATAACAGCTCCTCATCCTTAACGCAAAAGTTCAACACGTGAGAATTGTTCACCAGACGTGGCAGAGCACTTCTCCGCCCACGTTGTCCTTCTTCGCCTGCTTTCCGGTCTGGATCCCCTTCGGCGTTGAGAGAATGGCGGTGCCCAGCCCTGCCCGGACCCTCGGAATGGCCTTGTTGGCGGTATACACTCGGCAGCCGGGCTTGCTGACCCGCCTCAAGCCCTGGATGACGGGCATCTCTTCATCCGTATATTTGAGGTAGACGCGGATGATTCCCTGCCTGCGGTCTTTCACCAGCTTCACATTCTTGACATATCCCTCATCCTTCAGAATCTTCGCGATCTCTATCTTGAGTTTCGAAGACGGGATATCTACCTTCTCATGTTTCGCCCTACTGGCGTTGCGGATGCGCGTGAGCATGTCCGCTATCGGATCGGTCATCATCGATTCAAACCCCTTTGCTTACCAGCTTGCCTTCACAACGCCGGGGACCTCCCCCTTGAGCGCCCTGTTTCTGAAGCAGATCCTGCACATGTCGAATTTCCTGAGATAGCCGCGGGAGCGCCCACATAAAGGACACCGGTGGTATGCGCGCACTTTAAACTTCGGCTTCCTGGCTGCTTTCGCTATCAACGACTTCTTTGCCATGCTTCTTCCTCCAGTACATCAGTTTGCTGCCTGAACTACTTTCTGTAGGGCATGCCGAGATGACCGAGCAGTGCCCTGCCCTCTTCATCGGTCTTTGCCGTCGTGACGATCACGATATCCATACCGTGAATCGAGTCCACTTTGTCGATTTCGATCTCCGGGAATATCACCTGTTCCCTTATCCCCATCGTATAGTTGCCTCTACCGTCGAACGACTTGGACGGCACGCCCTTGAAGTCGCGAATGCGGGGGAGGGCCGCGCTTATGAACCGGTCGAGGAACTCATACATCCGTTCCCGTCTCAGCGTGACCGTACATCCGATCGGCATGCCTTCTCTCAGCTTGAACGTTGCAATCGATTTCTTGGCCCGCGTGATCACGGGTTTTTGCCCCGTTATCCTGCCAAGCTCATCGGCAGCAAACTCAAGGGCCTTGGCATTGCTGATCGCCTCGCCCATCCCGACGTTCAGCACGACCTTGACCAGCTTGGGCGCCTGCATGGGGTTCGTATAGCTGAACTCCTTCATCAGTGCCGGTATCACGACGTCGTGATACCGCTGCTTCAGCCGGGGCGTCGGCACCTTCTCGGGTGCGGCTTTCGGGGCAGGTTCCTTCCCTTCGGCCGGCTTGGATTCCTTCTTCCCTTCCTTCGCCGATGCCTTGGGTTTGGTTCCGGCCTTCGGTGCCGCCTTGGCCGCCGGCTTTTTCGGTTCGCTGCTCGTTGTCTTGTCTTTTTTATCCGCCATAATTCATTATCCTATTCGGTCTCGCCGTCATCCTTTAACCGATGCCGACCTAATCGAGGGTCGCGTTACATTCCCTGCAGACACGGACCCGCGGGCCATCACCCTGGGCCTGGCGGGAAATCGTCGTGGGTTTGTCGCACTTCGAACAAATGAGCCTCACATTGGCTGCGGCAATGGGGCTTTCCCTTTCGACAATCCCGCCCTGCCGGAGCTGCTGATTAGGCCGCGTGTGCCGCTTGATCATGTTCAGCTTTTCAATCAGCAGCCTGTTCGTGCGGGGGTAGACCGCAATAACCCTGCCCTTCTTGCCCTTCTCCTTGCCGGCGGTAACCACTACGTTGTCATTTTTTCGTATCTGCATTTTCCCAATCCTGAGCTAAAATGATCGTGGCGTCTGGTCCGGCTACAATACTTCCGGTGCCAGCGAAATGATCTTCATGAAATTTTTCTTGCGCAGCTCTCTCGCGACAGGCCCGAAGATACGAGTGCCGATCGGCTCGTTCGCATTGTTGATCAGCACCGCAGCGTTCCTGTCGAACTTGATATACGATCCGTCCTGGCGGCGGACTTCCTTGGTTGTGCGGACGACGACCGCCTTCGCCACGGTACCCTTTTTTACCTGCCCTTCCGGTATCGCCATCTTGATCGCCACGACGATCACGTCGCCGAGCGTGGCGTACCGCTTGCGGGTCCCGCCGAGGACCTTGATGCACATTACTTTTTTAGCGCCGGAATTATCGGCGACATCCAGTACCGTTTGCTGCTGAATCATATCGCACCCTCAAGAAAATAGTATGCCCTGCCGCGATTACTGAGTTGCCTTCTCGACGATTTCGAGTACCTTCCAGCGCTTTTCCTTGGACAGGGGCCGCGTCTCGATGAATCTCACGACATCGCCAACCTTGCACTCGTTCTTCTCGTCATGGACCTTGAATTTCGTGGTCCGTTTGATGGTCTTGCTGTATTTCGCATGCGCAATGCGCCGCGTTACCGCAAGAACCACCGTCTTGTCCATTTTGTCGCTGATGACCTGGCCGATATACGTCTTTCTCTTTTTAACCTCGTTAGACTCGCCCATACTTTTCCTTTAGGACCGTTTTTGTTTTCGCGATATCCTTGCGCAACGTTCTCAGACGCATCGGGTTCTCTATCTGTCCCATTACCTGCTGAACTCTCAGATTGAACAGCTCCTTCTTCAGGTCAGCCGCCTTGGTCAGAAGCTCGTCGCTGGACAAATCCCGCAGATCTTTCACACTCGTCTTCATAGTTCAGCCTCCCGGGAGACGAACTTGGTGGCGATGGGAAGTTTGTAGGCCGCCAGCCGAAACGCCTCTTTGGCCACTGACTCGTCCACGCCGCCCATCTCATACAGGACCCGTCCCGGCTTTACCACTGCCACCCAGTACTCAGGTGCTCCCTTGCCCTTTCCCATGCGCGTTTCAGCCGGTTTCTTCGTTATCGGCTTGTCCGGGAAGATCCGTATCCAGATCTTCCCCCCGCGCTTCACATACCGGGTCATCGCGATACGTGCGGCTTCTATCTGCCGGCTCGTGATCCAGCCCGGCTCCGTTACCTTGAGGCCGTACTCGCCATAACTGACCTCGGCCCCCCGGTACGCGGTTCCCGTCATCCTGCCCTTGTGCATCTTCCTGTGTTTTACTCGTTTCGGTGCCAGCATGATTACAATCCTTTATGCTTCGTCATGATTCGCCGCCGACAGATTACGCCGTCGCAGCAGCGGGCTGAAGGATATCGCCCCGGTAGATCAGGACCTTCACGCCAATCTGTCCCATGGTGGTCTTCGCTTCAAAAAAGCCGTATTGAATGTCGGCGCGCAGCGTATGGAGCGGAACACGGCCCTCGCGGTACCATTCGGTCCGGGCAATCTCAGCCCCCGCAAGCCGTCCGGCGCAGGTAATCTTGATGCCGAGGGCGCCGAGCCGCAGGGCCGACGTGACGGCCTTTTTCATGGCCCGCCGGAAGGCGATACGGCGTTCCAGCTGCAGCGCGATATTCTCAGCCACGAGCTGGGCATCGAGCTCCGGTCTCCGGATCTCCTGAATGTTGATATACATCTGTTTCCCGGTCATGGCCTCGAGGTCTTTCTTCAGCTTGTCTACCTCGGCTCCCTTTTTGCCGATGATGATCCCCGGGCGGGCAGTATGAATATTGATCTTGGCCTTCTGTCCGGCCCGCTCGATCTCGACCTTGGAAACACCGGCATGCATCAGTCGCTCTTTCACGATCTTGCGGATCTTGATGTCCTCGTGCAGGAGCGCCGCGTAGTTCTTCTCAGAGAACCAGCGAGAGTCCCATGTCTTTATGATGCCGAGCCTCAGCCCGATAGGGTGTACCTTCTGTCCCATTCTGCCTCCGTTTTGATACTACGCTGAAAGAACCAGCGTGATATGGCTGGTACGCTTCCTGATCACATTGCCGCGGCCCATGGCGCGGGCGCGCATGCGCTTCATCGTCACGCCCTGGTTCACGTATGCCTGGGAGACCTTCAGGGAATCGAGGTCTCCGACCTTCTTCTGTTCTGCGTTGGCGACCGCCGAGTCAAGGAGCTTTTTGACGATCCGCGCAGCATGGAGCGGCGTGAAGTTCAGAATGCTGATGGCATCACCCACGCGCTTACCCCGGATGAGATCTATGACCTGCCGCGCTTTGCGAGGCGTTATGCGTATGTGTCTTACTGTGGCCGTTGCTTCCATGTAATATCCTCACTCTGCCTGGCACTGCGCCAAAGTTTACTTTGGCGCGCTCGCCTTTTCCGCTGCCTTGGAACCGCCGTGCGCCTTGAATGTCCGGGTCGGAGAGAACTCTCCCAACTTATGACCGACCATGTTCTCGGAAATATACACCGGGATGAATTTCCTGCCGTTATGCACTGCAAGCGTATGACCCACGAACTCGGGTGTGATCGTCGACCGGCGTGACCAGGTCTTCGTGATCTTCTTTTCTCCGGCGTTGTTCATGGCCTCAACTTTCTTCATGAGGCTTTCATCGATAAAAGGGCCCTTCTTGACCGATCTCGGCACCGTAACCTCCGCTGCTTCGTATTACAATTTTATATTGGAAATTTAACGATTATGAAATTCAATTGACCCTTTGAATTTTTCAATTTCCAATGTTCTCTACCTGCAGGATATCGTTACCTGCTCTTGGTCCTTCTGGATATGATATATTTGTTGGTGACCTTGTTGTGCCTCGTTTTTTTCCCGTCGGGGAGGCCCCAGGGAGAGCATCCGGGTCTTCCACCCGATGACTTGCCTTCGCCGCCTCCAAGGGGATGATCAACCGGGTTCATGGCTACTCCGCGGACTCTCGGCCGCATTCCCATCCAGCGGGCCCTGCCGGCCTTGCCGATGGTGACGTTCTCATGGTCCAGGTTGCCCACCTGGCCAATGGTCGCCATGCATTCAGAGCGGACCATGCGGACCTCTCCGGAATTGAGCCGGAGCGTCGCGTATTCGCCCTCGCGTGCAAGAAGCTGAACCGATGAGCCCGCGCTCCGCGCTAACTGTCCGCCGGCGCCCTTCTTCAGCTCAACATTGTGCAGGACCGTACCAACCGGGATGGAACTCATGGGAAGCGCGTTGCCGGGCTTGATGTCTGCTTCCGGACCAGATACCACCACATCGCCCACCTTCAATCCGAGGGGAGCGATGATATAGCGTTTTTCCCCGTCCGCATAATGAAGGAGCGCAATCCTCGCTGAACGGTTCGGATCATACTCGACGTGAGCAACGGTCGCAGGAACCCCCGTCTTGTCGCGCCTGAAGTCGACAATCCGGTATTTCTTCTTGTGCCAGCCGCCCCGGTATCGGACGGTGATTTTGCCGCGATTGTTCCTGCCGCCGCTCTGGCTGACCTTGACCACGAGCGATTTCTCTGGTTTGCTCCGCGTCACTTCTTCGAATGTCGACGTGGTCTGGAAACGTCTTCCCGCTGACGTGGGATTATAAGTCTTTACCGGCATTTAAGCACCCTCGAATATATCAATCTTTTCACCCGGCTTGAGCGTGACATACGCCTTCTTCCAGTCGGACCTGCGGCCAACCCGCTGGCCCATGCGCTTCTTTTTCCCCGCGCTCTTCACCGTGGTCACATCGGCAACCTTCACCTTGAAGATTCCTTCAATCGCCTTCCGGACTTGAACCTTGTTCGCATCGGTCCTGACCTCAAAGGTGAGGACGTTGTTTTTTTCCTTGAGCCGTGCGCCCTTTTCAGTTATCCGCGGTACGCGGATCACATCGTACTGGTCGATCGTCATTTCCCGAACACCTCCTCGATTGTGTTCAGCGCGTCCTGCGTGGTGATGAGGTATCGGTACTTGAGAAGGTCGTACACGTTGATGTTTTCAAGGCGCAGCACCTTGACCGAGGGGATGTTGCGTGCCGCCAGAGAGAGATTCTTGTTTTCATCCTTGATCAGGAATACCGCATTCTCCTGCACGCCGAGCGTCTCGAGCATCGTCGATAAAAGCTTGGTCTTGGGTTCTGCAACGTTCAGGCTTTCAAGGAGGACCAGTCTGTTTTCCAAAACTTTTGCACTGAGGGCGTCCACGAGAGCCGCCCGCTTTGCCTTCTTGGGCATGGCGTAGGAATAATTCCTCGGCATCGGACCGAACACGGTGCCGCCATGCCTCCACAGGGGAGAGCGGTTGCTTCCCGCGCGGGCCCTGCCGGTACCCTTCTGCTTAAAGGGCTTCTTTCCGCCGCCGCTTACCAGTGCTTTATTCTTCGTTGATGCTGTGCCCGCCCGTCTGTTCGCAAGCTGATTCACGACGGCAGCGTGCATGAGGTGAGGACGAACCTCCGTTGTGAACAGCCCGGAAAGTTCCACATCCTTCACTTTTTTATTGTTCTGGTCCACCATTACCACTGACGGCATCGAAGTATTCCTCTATTTCTGTTAGTCTGCTTTATAAATCACGATCATCCCGTTCTCACCGCCGGGCACGGCCCCGCGGACGAACAAGAGATTCTGGTCAGGCCTCACGTCGACGACCTCGATATTCTTGATCGTCACGTTGTCCGCGCCCATATGTCCGGGCAGCTTTTTACCCGGCCACACACGGGAGGGGTACGCACTGGCACCGATGGAACCCGGGCGCCGGTTGAACATGGAACCATGCCCGCCCGGACCACCGGCAAACTTATGTCGCTTCATGACGCCCGCGAACCCCTTGCCCTTGCTGACTCCGCTGACCGCGACGCGTTCGCCTTTTTTAAAGATATCGACAGTGATCACCTGCCCCTGTTCGAACTCACCGGTCCGGAACTCGCGGAGGAAGCGGTGTGGCTGAACATTCGCTTTCTTGAAGTGCCCCTCGATCGCCTTCGTCACGCGGCCCTTTTTCTTTTCCTCCTGGAAAGCGAGCTGAACCGCCTCATAGCCATCGTGCTCGGCAGTCTTTTTCTGGACTACCGTACACGGGCCGGCCTGGATCACCGTGACCGGGATGAGCTCACCACCGCTGAACTGCTGGCTCATGCCGATTTTCTTTCCGATAATTCCCTTACTCATTTCACATCCCCTTACCCGCGCCGGAGGCGTGGCTGGTTTCAAAACTACAGCTTGATCTCCACGTCGACACCGGCCGCAAGATCGAGCTTCATCAGAGCGTCAACGGTCTGCGGCGTGGGGTCCAGAATATCCATCAGCCGCTTGTGCGTCCTGATCTCGAACTGCTCCCGGGATTTTTTGTCCACATGGGGGGAGCGGAGCACGGTCCACCGGTTGATCCTCGTAGGCAGGGGAATCGGCCCCGATACCCTGGCACCGGTTCTTTTCGCCGTATCCATAATTTCCACCGCGGACTGGTCGAGCAGTCTGTGGTCATAACCTTTTAAGCGTATCCTGATTTTCTGTGTCACGTGCGTTCCCTTCCCTCTTTACTCGATCACCTGGGTGATAACGCCTGCGCCGACGGTCCGGCCGCCCTCGCGGATCGCGAACCGAAGGCCCTGGTCCATCGCGATCGGCGTGATCAGCTCCACGCTGCAGGTCATGTTGTCGCCCGGCATCACCATCTCTACGCCCTCGGCCAGCGTCACCACGCCCGTCACGTCCGTCGTCCGGAAGTAGAACTGCGGGCGGTAGCCGTTGAAGAACGGCGTGTGACGGCCGCCCTCTTCCTTCGTCAGAACGTACGCTTCGGCCTTGAACTTCGTGTGCGGCGTGATGCTCCCCGGCTTCGCCAGGACCATCCCGCGCTCCACCTCTTCCTTCTTCACGCCCCGCAGCAGCACCCCAACGTTGTCGCCGGCCTGGCCCTGGTCCAGAAGCTTCCGGAACATCTCCACGCCCGTCACCACCGTCTTCTGCGTCGGCTTGATTCCCACGATCTCGATCTCGTCGCCCACCTTCACGATCCCGCGCTCGATCCTGCCCGTCACCACCGTGCCCCGGCCCGCGATCGAGAACACATCCTCGATCGGCATCAGGTACGGCTTGTCGATGTCGCGCTTCGGCTCCGGGATGTAGCTGTCGATGGCGTCCATCAGCTCCAGGATGCTCTTGTACTCGGGTGCGTTCGAGTCCTTGCTCTCGCTCTGGAGGGCCTTCAGGGCGCTCCCCTTCACGATCGGCGTCTTGTCCCCGGGGAACTGGTACTTCGACAGGAGCTCCCGCACCTCGAGCTCCACCAGCTCGATCAGTTCCGGGTCGTCCACCATGTCCACCTTGTTCATGTACACCACGATATAGGGCACGCCGACCTGACGGGCAAGCAGGATGTGCTCGCGGGTCTGGGGCATCGGGCCGTCGGCCGCGGACACCACCAGGATCGCTCCGTCCATCTGCGCCGCGCCCGTGATCATGTTCTTCACATAGTCGGCATGGCCCGGGCAGTCGACGTGGGCGTAGTGGCGCTTGTCCGTCTGGTATTCCACATGCGCCGTGGCGATCGTGATGCCGCGCTCCCGCTCTTCCGGGGCCTTGTCGATGTTGTCATACGAGACGAAGCTCGCCATGTTCTTGAAGGAAAGCACCTTCGTGATGGCCGCCGTCAAGGTCGTCTTGCCGTGGTCCACGTGGCCGATCGTTCCCACGTTCACATGCGGTTTGGTCCTCTCAAATTTCGCCTTTGCCATGCTCTCCGCCTCCTGTCGGGAAGTGAAAAAACTAAAAGAAAAAAACTACTTCTTAACCGTTTCGCCTTTTACCTTGGCGATTATCTGCTCCGATATGGTCTTGGGGACCTCTTCATAGTGGGCAAACTGCATCGTGTAGGTCGCGCGCCCCTGGGTCTTGGACCTGATGTCCGTGGCATAGCCGAACATCTCGGACAGCGGTACCTGCGCCGTAATGACCCGTCCCGTACCCCTCATGTTCATGCCCTGCACGCGGCCGCGGCGGGAATTAAGGTCACCGATGATATCTCCCATGTACTCCTCAGCGCAAACAACTTCAACGGCCATGATCGGTTCGAGCAGAACCGGATGGGCCTTCGCAGCGCCTTCCTTGAAGCCCATGGATCCTGCGATCTTGAACGCCATTTCCGAAGAGTCGACATCATGATAAGAGCCGTCGATGAGTGTAACTTTCATATCAACAACGGGATACCCGGCGAGCACGCCATTCTCCATGGCCTCTTCGATACCCTTCTGGGTCGGTGCAACGTATTCCTTGGGTACCGAGCCACCCACGGTCTTGTTCACAAACTCAAAGCCTTTTCCCGGTTCTTGGGGTTCGAGCTCAAGGACCACATGGCCATATTGACCGCGCCCACCTGACTGGCGAATGAACTTGCCTTCTGCAGTAACTTTCTTCTTGATCGTTTCTCGATACGCAACCTGGGGTTTGCCCACGTTCGCATCAACCTTAAACTCGCGCAAAAGGCGATCGACGATGATCTCAAGATGAAGCTCTCCCATGCCCGATATGATGACCTGACCAGTCTCCGGATCCGTCATCACGCGGAACGAAGGGTCCTCTTGCATGAGCTTCTGGAGCGAGAATCCCAGCTTTTCCTGGTCAGCCTTTGTCTTGGGCTCAATGGCCACGGAGATCACCGGCTCAGGAAAGATCATGGCTTCCAGAATGACGGGCTTATTTTCGTCGCAAAGGGTATGCCCCGTGAGCGTGCTTTTCAGGCCTACCGCTGCACAGATGTCACCAGAATAGATCTGCTCGATCTCTTCACGCTTGTTCGCGTGCATTTTGAGCAGCCGACCGACACGCTCCCTGGTCCCTTTGGTAGAGTTGTACACGTAGGAGCCCGATGTCAGCGTACCGGAGTAGACCCGGATGAAGGTAAGCTGCCCCACGAAGGGATCGGTCATGATCTTGAATGCTATGCCGGCAAAGGGCTCGCTGTCAGACGCGGTGCGAACTACTTCCTCACCCTTCGGGCCAATCCCCGTTACCGCCGGAATGTCCAGGGGAGAAGGGAGATAATCCACTACGGCATCGAGTAAGAGCTGCACACCTTTGTTTTTAAATGCCGATCCGCATATTACGGGGAATATGGTCATCGCAATCGTGCCCTTGCGGATCGCGGCCATGATCTCGGCTTCGGTGGGCTGCTCTCCGTTCAGGAACTTTTCCATCACGGTGTCGTCCGCGTCGGCGATCTTCTCGATCATCTTCTCGCGGTACTCCTGCGCCTTGGGCAGGAGGTCGGCCGGGATGTCCTCAACGACATATTTCGCGCCGAGCGTCTCGTCGTCGAACAGCACGGCCTTCATCTTCACAAGATCGATGCACCCGCGGAACTTGTCCTCGGCGCCGACCGGCAGCTGGATCGGCACTGCATTCGCACCAAGCCGGTCTGCCATGGACTGAACGCTCATATAGAAATCGGCACCGACGCGGTCCATCTTGTTCATGAACGCAATGCGGGGAACCTTATACTTATCTGCCTGCCGCCATACCGTTTCGGACTGGGGCTCCACGCCGCTCACCGAATCGAAGGCCGCAACGGCACCGTCCAACACGCGAAGCGAACGCTCCACCTCGATCGTGAAATCGACGTGCCCGGGAGTATCGATGATATTGATACGCTTGTCGCGCCAGAAGCAGGTCGTTGCCGCAGACGTGATGGTGATGCCGCGCTCCTGCTCCTGGACCATCCAGTCCATCACCGCAGTGCCGTCATGCACCTCGCCGATCTTATAGGAAACACCGGTATAGTAAAGGATGCGCTCCGTCGTCGTCGTTTTACCGGCGTCGATGTGGGCCATAATGCCGATGTTCCGTGTATTTTCCAGTGAATACTGCCTAGCCAAAACTTCTTCCTCCGCTTCTTCGGTGCAGATCTTACCAGCGATAATGGGCGAAGGCTTTGTTCGCCTCGGCCATGCGGTGCACGTCTTCCCTTTTCTTTACTGCTGCGCCGGTATTGTTCGAAGCATCAAGAATCTCCCCCGCAAGTTTGTCAACCATGGATTTTTCGGGCCGCTGCGCGGCATAGAGCCGAAGCCAGCGATAAGCAAGCGACAGCCTGCGAGGCTGCTTGACCTCGATCGGCACCTGATACGATGCACCGCCGACCCTGCGGGACTTCACTTCAAGCGTCGGCTTCAGGTTCTCGATGGCCTTCTTGAAAACGGCAATCGGATCACCGCTCGTCTTTGCCTGAATCCGATCAAGCGCCTTGTAGCAAATGGCCTCTGCCGTGCTCTTCTTGCCTTTGCGCATCAGCACGTTCACAAACTTCGCCAGCATCTTGCTGTTGTATTTTGGATCCGGTAATGCTTCCCTTTTTACTACGACGCTTTTTCTCGGCATATCTTCGTCCTTTTGTCCTTCTCCTGACCTTGCGACCTACTTCGGCCTCTTTGCACCGTATTTCGACCGGCCCTGCTTGCGATTGGCAACCCCGACCGTATCCAATGTGCCGCGGACAATATGATACCGTACGCCGGGAAGGTCCTTCACCCTGCCGCCGCGGATCAATACGATAGAGTGCTCCTGGAGGTTGTGACCGACACCGGGGATATACGTCGTGACCTCCATGCCATTCGTGAGCCTCACGCGGGCTACCTTCCGGAGAGCCGAGTTAGGCTTCTTGGGCGTTGTGGTATAGACCCTGATGCAGACACCCCGCTTCTGAGGGCAGCTCTTGAGCGCGGGGCTCTTCGTTTTGCTCGCTGCAAGGGTCCTGCCTTTTCTTACCAGCTGACTGATGGTAGGCACGTGAATTACTCCTTAAAAACACGAAGATAGCGGTTTTTTATAACGTTGAGTCAAAACCCGATGATTATATCTATGTATGGGACGAATGTCAAGATTTTTTTTGGTATTCGTTGCACAAATTAGGCAAAGCAGGGCGCGGTGCCGGCAGGGGTAGCTCTTACCATTGCCTCCCGCCGGTTCCACGCCCGTGAATTTGCCATGAAGCCACTAGATGTTGCTGCTGCGCCTGCCGGCCACCCTTATTCTGGTATCTGCGTATCCGGTGCAGCCTCTTCCTCAACCTCGACGTAAGTATTACGATACTCGGTCATCCCCGTTCCGGCAGGAATCAACCGGCCCATGATGACGTTTTCCTTCAGGCCAACCAGATCGTCCACCGAACCCGTTATCGCAGCCTCGGTCAGCACACGCGTCGTCTCCTGGAACGACGCCGCCGAGATGAAGCTGTCCGTGGTGAGCGACGCCTTGGTGATGCCGAGGAGGATCGGACGTGCCGTGGCAGGCTTGCCCCCCTTGGCGATGACCGCTTCGTTCTCTCTGGCGAAGGCAAACCGATCGACTTGCTCGCCGATAAGAAACGACGTGTCGCCTGCCTCCTCGATCCTGACCTTGCGCAACATCTGTCGAACGATCACTTCGATGTGCTTGTCGTTGATGCTCACGCCCTGGAGCCGGTAGACCTGCTGGACCTCGTCCACCAGGTACTTCTGCAGCTCCTTCGGGCCCAACACATTCAGGATGTCATGAGGATCCACCGGACCATCCATGAGCGGTTCGCCGGCGGTGACCCAGTCCCCTTCGTGCACGTTCACATGTTTGCCCTTCGGGATCAGGTATTCCTTCTCGTTGCCCATGCCATCCTTGACCAGGATGCGTCGCATGCCCTTTACGAAACCGCCGAACTCCACGGTGCCGTCGATCTCGCTGATGATCGCCTGCTCTTTGGGTTTCCGCGCCTCAAACAGTTCGGCAACCCTCGGAAGACCACCCGTGATGTCCTTGGTCTTCGTCGTTTCGCGCGGGATCTTAACCAGGATGTCGCCGGGGAACACCTCGTCGTTCTTGTCCACAAGAATGTGCGCGCCTGCGGGAAGAAGGTACCGGGCCACAACGTTCGAAGCAGGCAGACGCGCTGTCTTCCCGTGCGGGTCCTTGATCGAAATGCGGGGACGCAGGTTCTGGTTGGGGTAGTCGATGATCACCTTGCGCGACAGGCCGGTGACCTCGTCCACTTCCTCGCGCATGGTCACGCCTTCGATGATGTCTCCAAAGGCGATCTTTCCGCCGATTTCCGTCAGGATCGGGAGTGAGTAGGGATCCCACTCGACGAGTTTCTGGCCCACATCCACTTTTTGGCCGTCCTGGACCTTGAGCCGGGCGCCGTAGATGATGGCATACTTCTCCTTTTCACGTCCGGTCTCGTCGTAGATAGCGATGTTTCCGCTGCGCGACATGACGACATAGTCGCCTTCCTTGTTCTTCACCGTGTTCAGGCTGAGATATTTCACGGCACCGGCGTTCTTCGCCTCGAGCACCGTCTGCTCCACGACCTTGCTTGCCGTACCGCCGATGTGGAAGGTTCTCATGGTCAGCTGGGTGCCCGGCTCGCCGATGGACTGGGCGGCAATGATGCCGATGGCCTCGCCGATGTCCACCAGTTTGCCGCGGCCCAGATCTCTGCCGTAGCACATCCGGCAGACGCCGCGCAGCGACTGGCAGGTGAGCACCGAACGGATCTTGATGCGGTCGATGCCCGCCTCTTCAATGCGCTTCACGAGGTCCTCGTTGATCTCTCTGCGGGTGGACACGATCACTTCCCTGTTGATCGGGTCCTTGATGTCCTCGGCGGCAACGCGGCCGAGGATACGCTCAGACAGCGGCTCGATGATCTCACCGCCCTCGACGAGCGATCCCACCATGATGCCGTCCACCGTGCCGCAGTCGTCCTGCGTGATGATCACGTCCTGGGCGACGTCGACGAGCCTCCTGGTGAGATAGCCGGAGTTGGCCGTCTTGAGCGCCGTGTCCGCCAGCCCCTTGCGTGCACCGTGGGTCGAGATGAAATACTGAAGCACCGTGAGTCCTTCGCGGAAGTTTGCGGTGATCGGCGTCTCGATGATCTCGCCCGACGGCTTCGCCATGAGCCCGCGCATGCCGGCAAGCTGCCTGATCTGCTGCGTGCTGCCGCGCGCCCCCGAGTCCGCCATCATGAAGATGTTGTTGAAGGAACGGGCCTCCTGCAGCTCGGACTTCTTCGCGCTGCCCAGTTCAACGGCCTCCATGCCCAGCTCGGCCATCATTTCATCGGCGATCTTCTCGGTAACGTTCGCCCAGATGTCGATTTCCTTGTTGTACCGCTCGCCGTTCGTGATGAGTCCCTCGGTATACTGGTGATGGATCTCCATCACTTCCTTCTGGGCCTGATCGATGAACTTCTGCTTCTTGCCCGGTATATGCATGTCGTTGATGCAGATCGAAATACCCGACTTTGTCGCGAACTTGAACCCGATCTCCTTGAGGTCGTCGATCAGGACGACCGTGCGCCGGAGCCCCAGCTTGCGGTAGCATTCGTCGATGAGCTTCGCGAGCTCCTTCTTGGTCATTTCCTTGTTGACGGACGCGAACGAGATGCCCTCGGGCAGGACCTCGCTGAACAGCACGCGGCCCACCGTCGTCTCTTCGATCTTGCCGCCGATCCTGACGCGGACCCGGGCATGAATATCCGCCATGCGCTGGTCATAGGCAATGCGGACCTCGTCCCTCCCTGAGAAGATTTTGCCTTCGCCCGGCGCTCCGGAGCGTGACTTGGTCAGGTAATAGCACCCGAGCACGATGTCCTGGGACGGAACGGTGATCGGCCTGCCGTTCGCCGGAGAAAGCACGTTGTTGATCGAAAGCATGAGCACACGAGCCTCGAGCTGCGCCTCCACCGAGAGCGGGATATGGACCGCCATCTGGTCGCCGTCGAAGTCCGCGTTGAATGCCGCGCACACGAGCGGATGGAGCCGGATGGCCTTGCCTTCGACGAGCATGGGATCAAAGGCCTGGATGCCCAGCCGATGGAGCGTCGGGGCGCGGTTCAGGAGCACCGGGTGCTCCTGGATGACTTCTTCGAGCACGTCCCACACTTCAGGGCGTTCGCGCTCTATCATTTTCTTCGCACTCTTGATGGTCGTGGCGTATCCTTTTTCCTCGAGCTTGTTGAAGATGAACGGTTTGAACAGCTCGAGCGCCATCTTCTTCGGAAGGCCGCACTGATGCAGCTTCAGGTCGGGACCGACCACGATCACCGAACGGCCCGAGTAATCGACCCGCTTCCCGAGCAGGTTCTGACGGAACCGCCCCTGCTTGCCTTTCAGCATATCCGAGAGCGATTTGAGCGGACGCTTGTTGGGTCCGCGCAGGACCCTGCCGCGGCGGCCGTTGTCAAAGAGGGCGTCCACCGCCTCCTGCAACATGCGTTTCTCGTTCCTGATGATGACGGAAGGAGCCTTGAGCTCTTCCAGCCGGTGCAGCCGGTTGTTCCGGTTGATGACGCGGCGGTACAGGTCGTTCAGGTCCGACGTGGCGAACCGGCCGCCCTCGAGTGGCACCAGCGGGCGCAGCTCCGGCGGAATGACGGGGATCACGTCGAGGATCATCCATTCGGGCTTGTTGCCCGATTTGCGGAACGCCTCGATGACCTTGAGTCGCTTCGTCAGCTTCTTCTTCGTGGCCATGGACGTGGCCGTTTCGATCTTCTTGCGGATCTCCTCGGATTCTGCCTCGAGATCGATCGCCTTCAGCATCTCACGGATCGCCTCGGCGCCCATGCCGGCCTTGAATGCACTGGAGCCGTATTCCAGGTACGCCTTCCGGAACTTCTCCTCCGTCAGGAGCTCCTTCTGCTTGAGCGGCGTGTCCCCGCCGTCTACCACGACGTAGTTCTCGAAGTAGAGCACCTTTTCGAGCTGGCGGAGCGTCATGTCGAGAAGGGTGCCGATGCGGCTCGGCAGGCCCTTCAGGAACCAGATGTGGGCGACCGGCGACGAAAGTTCGATGTGGCCCATGCGCTCCCGGCGCACCTTGGACTGGATCACTTCCACGCCGCACTTGTCGCAGACAATGCCCCGGTGCTTCATGCGCTTGTACTTTCCGCAGAGGCATTCCCAGTCCTTGATGGGCCCGAAGATCTTTGCGCAGAACAATCCGTCGCGCTCCGGCTTGAACGACCGGTAGTTGATCGTCTCCGGCTTTTTCACCTCGCCGAAGGACCACTCTTTGATCCGCTCCGGAGACGCGATCTTTATTCTCATTGCATCAAAGCTGATGTCCTTCGGCTTGTCGAACAAGCTCATGACATCGGCTCTGGCCTTGCTTTCGGTTATCCGTTTCTCTTCCACTGTGAACCTCCTAGGAGAGGTGTTTCCCCTCATATCCTGGATCGACAATCAACCTGCCGGGGTGTGGCGACGCCGCTCCCCGGTATTACCGCGCTGACGAGATCTTCTCGAGCCCGATCACGCGCTCCTTCTCGTTCTTCCGCTCGATCAGCTCCACATCGAGGCAGAGGCTCTGGAGCTCCTTGATGAGCACGTAGAACGATTCGGGCAGGCCCGGCTCGAGGGTGTTCTCGCCCTTGACGATGGCCTCGTAGATCTTGGCACGGCCCGAGACGTCGTCGGATTTCACGGTCAGGAACTCCTGCAGGCAGTAGGCAGCACCGTATGCCTGGAGCGCCCAGACTTCCATTTCTCCCAGCCGCTGCCCGCCGAACTGCGCCTTGCCGCCCAGCGGCTGCTGGGTGACCAGCGAGTAGGGCCCGATGGAGCGGGCATGGAGCTTATCGTCGACCAGATGGTGCAGTTTGAGCATGTACATGTACCCGACCGTGACCGGCTTGTCGAAAGGCTCGCCGGTGCGACCGTCAAAGAGGAGCGACTGGCCGGTCACCGGAAGCTTTGCCTCCTTGAGCAGAGACCGGATGCGTTCCTCGGAGGCGCCGTCGAACACCGGCGTCGCGACATGCAGGCCGAGCGCCTTCGCGGCCCAGCCCAGGTGCGTTTCGAGGATCTGTCCCACGTTCATACGGGACGGCACGCCAAGCGGGTTCAGCACGATCTCGACCGGCGTCCCGTCGGGAAGGTAGGGCATATCCTCTTCCGGCACGATCCGGGAGACCACGCCCTTGTTCCCGTGGCGGCCGGCCATCTTATCGCCCACGGAAAGCTTGCGCTTCATGGCAACGTAGGCCTTGACCAGCTTTACCACGCCCGGCGGCAGGTCGTCGCCGCGTTTCAGCCTCCCGATTTTCTCGTCGTAGATGGACTCGAGGATGCCGATCTGGTTCTCGGAGCTGTCCAGGATCTCCTGGAGCTTCGCGGGGTAATCTTCGGACTCGACCTTGATCTTCGCGTAATCCTTTTCGGGAAGCTTGTCGAGCACCTCGACGCTAAGCTTCTTGCCCTTCGCCAGCTCCGTCTTGCCCGTCTTGGAGTTTACGACCTTATCGGCCGCGGTCTTGCCGATGAGCAGCCGCCTGATGCGTTTGTACCGGTCTTCCTTCTCGGCCTTTACCTCTTCGGCGTATTCCTTCTGGAGGCGCGCGATCTCTTCGCTCTCCTGCGTCTTGAGCCGCTCATTCTTGTCCTCGCCCTTGCGGGAAAAAACCTTGACGTCGATGACGGTCCCCTCGATGCCCGGAGGAGCGTAGAGCGAAGCGTCGCGCACGTCTCCCGCCTTCTCGCCGAAGATGGCGCGGAGCAGCTTTTCCTCGGGGGTGAGCTGCGTTTCACCCTTCGGCGTGACCTTGCCTATCAGGATGTCGCCGGGCATGACCTCGGCGCCGATGCGGATGATCCCGTTCTCGTCAAGGTTCCGGAGCGTCTCTTCGCCAAGGTTCGGGATGTCGCGCGTGATCTCCTCCTTGCCGAGCTTGGTGTCCCGCGCCTCGATCTCGAACTCTTCAATGTGGATCGAGGTGTACCGGTCTTCCTTCACCAGCCGCTCGCTGATGATGATAGCGTCTTCGTAGTTGTAGCCGCTCCAGGGCATGAACGCCACCAGCACGTTCTGGCCGAGCGCAAGTTCGCCGAGGTCGGTGGCCGGGCCGTCGGCAACCACCTGTCCCTTTTTCACCTTGTCTCCGATGCGCACGATCGGCTTCTGATTCATGCACGTGTTCTGGTTGGAGCGGTAGAACTTGGTCAGCGGATAGGTATCCACCACCGTTTTGCCCTTGGCGTCCTCTCCCTTGATAACGATCCGGGTGGAATCCACTGCCTCCACGATGCCGTCGCGTTTCACGGAAACGATGGCGCCCGAGTCGCGGGCGGCCACCCGCTCCATGCCGGTGCCGACCACGGGCGCCTGGGGCCTTAGAAGCGGAACTGCCTGCCGCTGCATGTTCGAGCCCATGAGCGCGCGGTTCGCATCGTCGTTCTCGAGGAACGGGATGAGCGCCGCCGAAACCGAAACGATCTGCTTCGGCGACACGTCCATGTACTCCACTTCCTCGGCGCCCACCAGCTTGAACTCACCGCCGACGCGCGCAGAAACGCTGTCCACCGCGATCTTGTCCCGCCCGTCGACCGGCGTGTTGGCCTGGGCGACGACGAAGTTCTCACCGTCCACGGCCGAAAGGTACTCGATAACGTCGGTCACCTTGGAGGCCTTGACCTCCCGGTAGGGCGCCTCGATGAACCCGTAGTCGTTGACACGCGCATAGGTAGCGAGCGAGACGATGAGGCCGATGTTCGGACCTTCCGGCGTTTCGATCGGGCAGATCCTGCCGTAGTGGGTCGTGTGCACATCGCGCACTTCGAAGCCCGCCCGTTCGCGGGTGAGCCCGCCGGGACCCAGGGCAGACAGCCTGCGCTTGTGCGTGATCTCGGCGAGGGGGTTCGTCTGGTCCATGAACTGCGAGAGCTGGCTGGAACCGAAAAATTCCTTGATGGCCGCGATCACGGGCTTGGGGTTGATGATGTCATGCGGCATGAGCGTGTCGACGTCCTGGAGGCTCATGCGCTCCTTGATGGCGCGCTCCATGCGCGCGAGGCCGACCCGGATCTGGTTCTCGAGCAGTTCTCCCACGGAACGCACCCTGCGGTTCCCGAGATGGTCTATGTCGTCCACTTCGCCCCTGCCGGTCCTGAGGTTCACCAGGTACCGGATGACCTCGACCACATCCTGGGCCGTCAGCGTCGTCTTCTCGATGGGGATGTCGAGCTTCAGCTTCTTGTTCAGCTTGAGCCTGCCCACGGACGAAAGGTCGTACCGCTTGGGATTGAAGAACATGCCCGAGAACAGGTTCCGCGCCATCTCGATCGTCGGCGGTTCGCCGGGGCGCATCTTCCGGTAGATCTCGAGCAGCGCCTCGTCGGAGGACGAAACCTTGTCGGCCAGCAGCGTATCGCGGATCGCGGCAATGACATGGATCCCGTCCATGTAGATCACTTCCATCTTCTCTATCTTCGAGGCCGCGACCTTGGTCAGGAACGCGTCGGTGATCTTCTCGTTCGCCGGGAGGAGCACTTCGCCGGTCTCGGGGTCGATGACATCGCGGAGCACGATGCGGTCGACCAGCTCCTCGCGGGGTATAGGTATCTCCGTAATGCCCGCCGACTCCATCCGCTTGATCGCGGCGCGCGTGATCTTGGCTCCCTCCTTCACGATCACTTCGCGGGTCGCTTTGTCGGTGATCGTATTCGGCGCCTTGAGCCCGGCCAGCACGTCAGCATGGATGCCTCGCGTGAATCCCTCCTTCTTGATCCTGATGTCCTCGATGGGGTAGTACATCCGGAGGAGATCCTCGTTCGAATAGCCAAACGACTTGAGAAGGATCGTCGCCGGGATCTTCCTGCGGCGGTCGATCCGCACGTAGACGATGTCCTTCACGTCGAATTCGAAATCCAGCCACGAACCGCGGTACGGGATGATCCTGGCGGAGTACAGGATCTTGCCGCTCGCGTGCGTCCGTCCCTTGTCGTGCGTGAAGAACGCGCCGGGAGACCGGTGCAGCTGGCTCACCACGACGCGCTCCGTTCCGTTGACGATAAAGGTCCCGGTCTCGGTCATGAGCGGGAGATCGCCGACATAGACCTCCTGCTCCTTGATATCCTTGACCCGTTTCGTGGCGGTCTGTTCATCCTTTTCGAAAAACACGAGGCGCGTCTTGATCTTGAGCGGCGCGGCGTAGGTGGCTCCCCGCTGCAGGCATTCCCAGAGGGTGTACTTCGGGTCGCCGAGCGAGTACCCGAGGTAGTCGACCATTGCGGTCTCGTTGAAGTCGTAAATGGGATAGACGCTCTTGAATGCCGCCTGCAGCCCGATGTCCTTGCGCTTGTCCGACGAGAGCTCCCTCTGGAGAAACAGATCGTAGGACCGCTTCTGGATCTCAATCAGGTCCGGAATCTCGAGGATGGTGGGAATCCGTGAGAAATCCTTCCTCACCCGGGACAGTTCTCTTTTTTCTTTCGACATGTTCACACCCCTTTGCCGCTCCTAGTGACCGGCCTCGTATCGTATCTTCCTTGCGAATGCATCGGCACTTCGCGAATCAAAAAATGCTTCGGCAGCCCTTCCTGCAGGGACTACCCATAAACGCAAAAAGTCCTCTGCCCTCCGGACCGATTCCGGAGGGCAAGGACTTGACAGGTGAAGCTCTGGATGTGCTCTTATTTTACCTCGACCGTCGCACCCGCTTCGGTGAGCTTCTTCTTCATGGTCTCTGCTTCTTCCTTGGCCACACCGGTCTTCACCGGCTTCGGGGCGCCTTCCACGAGGTCTTTTGCTTCCTTCAGGCCGAGGCCGGTGAGCTCGCGCACGACCTTGATCACGTTGATCTTCTGTGCGCCTGCGCTCGCGAGGACCACGTCGAATGCCGTCTTTTCTTCCGCTGCTGCGGCGCCGGCCGGCGCTCCTGCGGCCGCAACGGCCACGGGCGCTGCCGCGGATACGCCCCACTTCTCTTCGAGCATCTTGCTCAGCTCTGCTGCTTCAAGAACGGTCAAGCCGCTCAGATCATCTACCAGTTTCGCTAAATCAGCCATGTTCCTTATCCTCCTGAATGAATAACCTTTTTAAAGTTCGCACCCGCGTCGCAGGTGCGTCTGTAAGACTTAACCCTTGTCTGCCTTTGCCTTCATGACCCTGGCGATCTGACCGGCCGGTGCTGCGAGCACGCCAACGATGCGCGATGCCGGCGCCTGGAGCAGGCCGACGATCTTTCCGCGAAGCGCATTGAGCGACGGCAGGCTGGCGAGCGCCATGACATCAGCCTGCTTGAGCAGCTTTCCGTCGAGTACGCCGACCTTGACTTCAAGTTTTGCCTGGATCTTGCGGAACTCGATCAACACCTTCGCCGGCGCGACCACGTCATCAAACCCGAGCGCAATGCCGACGGGCCCGACAAAATGGTCCTTGAGCGGCGCGAGACCCGTGCCTTCCGCGGCCTTGCGGGCCAGCGTGTTCTTGACCACACGGTATTCCACTTTGGACTGACGCAGCTTGGAGCGGAGCTCGGTTATCTGCTCCACGTTGATCCCGGCGTATCCGGTGATGATCGCCGTCTTCGCGCGGGAGAACTTCTCATGCAATTCGTCAATTGCCTCTTTTTTTTCGGTCTTATTCAACGCGTTCCTCCTTTCTTTCAAGAATCCCGATGACCAGCCCGGGGCTCCCGAAAGAAAGCAGCGTACGGACCTACTTATCTCTCTTTGTTTCCCGGGTCTCGGCAGGCCCTTCAGGGAAGGATTAAACCGGAGGAATCCGCGGTCTCCTCCGATGCCCGCTGTCTCGGACCGCACCCCGCGAAGGGGGGCCGACCTTTATGTGAGAAAGAGTGAATCTACTCCAGTTTTTCAACAAGGGCCGGGTCGATTTTGACCCCCGGTCCCATGGTGGTCGAGACCGTGGCGCTCCTGAGATATTTGCCCTTGCTCGATGATGGCTTCGCCTTCAGGATGGACTCCAGCACGGCCTTGGCGTTGTCCACGAGTTTGTTCTCGTCAAAGGACGCCTTGCCGACCGGCACATGGATGATGCCAGCCTTCTCCACCCGGTATTCCACCTTACCGGCCCTGATCTCCTTGATCGCTCTGGCAATGTCGAACGTAACGGTGCCCGTCTTGGGATTCGGCATGAGACCGCGGGGGCCGAGCACCTTGCCCAGCCTGCCCACGAGGCCCATGATGTCGGGAGTTGCGACGACGACATCAAAATCAGTCCAGCCTTCTTTCTGGATCTTGTCCGCCAGGTCCTCGGCTCCGGTATAATCGGCTCCTGCGTCCCTCGCCTCTTTTTCCTTTTC
>Ga0335079_10000360_pt1 | contig 52821 bp, 54 predicted proteins | sample Lox_Sample_33_FD_206719 | JGI IMG/M metagenome (GOLD analysis project Ga0335079, IMG submission 206719) | Soil microbial communities from Loxahatchee National Wildlife Refuge, Florida, United States - Lox_Sample_3.3 | ecosystem: Environmental > Terrestrial > Soil > Wetlands | place: USA...
GCGCGCGATGGGCCGCGACGCGTCGGGCGTGCAGGGGATGCGGCTGCGGGCCGGCGACGAGGTCATCTCCGTGACGATCGCGGCCGACGACGCCGACCTGCTGGTGGTCACCGAGAACGGGTACGGCAAGCGGACGCGTGTGTCCGAGTACCCGAAGAAGGGCCGCGGGGGCCTCGGCGTCAAGACGGTGCAGCTCACCGAGGCGCGCGGGCATCTCGCGGGCGCACGGGTCGTTCGCGAGGGCTACCAGGTGATGCTGATCTCGACGGGCGGAACCGTGATCCGCATGCCCGTCGACGAGATCCGCCAGATGGGGCGCTCCACGCAGGGCGTGATCGTGATGCGGCTTCGCGAGGGCGAGCTGGTCTCGTCGCTCGCCCCCGTTGTCGACTCCGGCGACGACGAGGCCGGCGATCCGGACGAAGCTGCGCCCGCACCGGCCGACGGCTGAGCCACTTCCCGAATCGCTTCCGTTTTTCAAGCGGCCGCGGTATAAGGGACAAGCAAGGGTCGGCGGTGGCATCAGGCGGAAAGGAAGCTCGCCAATGGCGTACACCAAGCATGTCGAGCTGCTCGAACCGGTCGACATGGCGGAGCACCTCGACAAGATCGAGCTGTACCTCGGCCAGGTCTGTGCGGTAGCCGGCATCTCGAAGATGCAGCTCGACTACTGGACGAACAAGGCGCAGATCCCGACGAAGGGAAAGAAGCAGCGCATCTACGACATGCACGCAGTCGAGACGGTGATGCTGATCAAACAGGCGAAGGACAAGGGGCTCAATCTGGGTGCGGCGATCGACGCGGCGCGGCGCTTTCAAGAGCGACCGCTGGTCGTCCACTCCTGAACGTTCAGGCTTCGGCGAGCTCGCGTGACGCGCGTTCGGGCTCGACGGGATTGATGTAGACACTCGCACCGAGCTCGAGCCCGGCGAACCGTGTCGTGCGCGGCACCACTTCGATGTGCCAGCGCGGGCGATCGTGCAGCCAGGCGTTCAGCGGCACGAGCTCCTCGCCGCGGACGCGGTGGATTCGGCGCACGAGCTCTGCGAGCAGCCGGAGTGCCGGCGCGAGGAGGTCGGACGTCCGCCAGTCGCCGTCCGTGTCGGCCGCGGGCGCGATCAGCAGCTCGTAGGGGACGCGGCTCGCGACCGGGCAGCCCGCGACGACGCCGTCCAGGCGGAGCACGTCTAGCGCCTCGGGAACCGCGAGCTCAGGGGCGGCCCGCGGGAAGGGGAGCCAGACCAGCTGCGAGTGGGAGTGCGGAAGCGACGCGCCGGCGTCGCGACCCTCGTTGAGCAGGGGAAAACAGGTCCCGCCCGCGCCCACCGCCCGGCGCTGCCACGCCTCCGCGACCCGGTCGATCGTGTCGTCGCGCAGGCCCGCCACCGAGTGAACGTGCTCGGGGCCGTGGATCACCACCTCCTGGCGCTCGAGCGCCGGGTAGCGGTTCGGGACGACCCGGACATCCCACCCGGTCGGGCCGTCCCCGAGCCTGAGCGTCTCCGGCGGGGTCTGGTCCTCGTGCCCCGCACAGAACGGGCAGGTCTCGGCCTCGTCGGAGGCCGGCGTCTCGGCGCCGCCGGGGCGGTTGCTCCGCGCGGGTGCGATAGCCACCCAGCGCCCCGTCGCGGGATCGTGCCGCAGGTCGGTCACGCCCAGGCGCTCAGTCTTTTGCGATGAACGGCTTCAGCAGCTCGAGCGGAGCCGGGAACACGATCGTCGTCGTCGGCGACGAGCCGACCTCGATCAACGTCTGCAGGTAGCGCAGCTGCAACGCGATCGGATGTCCCTCCAGCACGAGGGCGGCGTCCTTGAGGCGCTCGGACGCCTGGAACTCGCCCTCCGCTGCGATCACCTTCGCACGCCGCTCGCGTTCGGCTTCCGCCTGCCGCGCCATCGCCCGCTGCATGCCCTGCGGGATCTCGACGTCCTTCACCTCGACGACCGACACCTTGACCCCCCACGGCGCCGTCTGCTCGTCGATGATCTCCTGCAGGATCGCGTTGATCTTCTCGCGTTCCGACAGGAGCTCGTCGAGCTGATGCTGGCCGAGGACGGAGCGAAGCGTCGTCTGCGCGATCTGCGACGTCGCGACCATGAAGTTCTCGATCTGCACGATCGCGTCCTTCGGCGCGACGATCCGGAAGTACGCGACCGCGTTGACGCGCACCGGGACGTTGTCCTTCGTGATCACTTCCTGCGGCGGGATGTTCAGCGTGATCGTTCGCAGGTCGACGCGGACCATCCGGTCGACGATCGGGATCAGGAAGAAGAGGCCAGGCCCCTTCGGCTCCGGGAAGAGGCGCCCGAGGCGGAACACGATCCCGCGCTCGTATTCGCGGAGCACCTTGACCGCAGCGATTGCGTAGAGGACGACGAAGAAGACGATGACGACGAAGACGACGAGCGCCGCAGTCACGCGTCGATCCTATGCACGTCGAGGGTCAGGCCGTCGAGGCGGTCGACTTTGACCCGCTGCCCAGGGGCGAGGCGGTCGCGAGAGTGCGCGCGCCAGAGTTCGCCGTGGACCAGGACGTACCCGTCGTCGCGCGCGACGCCTTCGAGGCCGATGATCTGCTCGGGGCCGACCGTTGCGGGCGCCCGCCGGATGGCCATCGCCTTGGAGATGGCGAATGCCCAGATCGTCCCGATGATCACGGTCGTGGTGACGACCAGGGTCTCGGAGACGTGGTACGGCGCGGGCGCGTTGTGGAAGAGCACGATGAAGCCGAGGGCCATCGCCACGAGGCCGGACAGCGTGAGCGCCCCGTGGCTGGTCACGTGGAGGTCGGCCACGAGCAGGGTGGCGCCGAGCAGGACGAGGGCGAGCCCGCCCCACGAGACGGGAAGGATCGAGAGGCCGAAGAGCGCGCAGAGCATGCAGATCGCGCCGAATGCGCCGGGGATCACCACACCCGGGTGGAACAGCTCGAATCCGAGCCCGAGAAGCCCGGCGAGGAAGAGCAGGGAGACGATGTTGGGGTCGATCAGCGTCGAGAGAAAACGTGTGAAGAAGCCGGGGCTCGTGTCGACGACCGTCGCGTCCTTCGTGTCGAGCGTGAAGTGCCGCGGGACCGTGACGCGGCCGTCGACCTTGTCGAGCAGCGCAGGCAGCGTGGGCGCGATCACGTCGATCACGTCCTTCTGCAGCGCCTCCTCGGCGGTCAGGTTCGACGCCTTGCGGACCGCGGCGTCGGCCCAGGCAGCGTTTCGGCCGTGCAGCTTGGCGAGCCCACGGAGCGATGCGGCCGCGTCGTTGACCTCCTTCCGCCGCAGGTCGCTGCCGATGTTCTGGCCGTTGCCCTGGATCGGCGTCGACGACCCGATGTTCGTCTCCGGGGCCATCGCCAGGAGGTCGGCGGCCTGCGAGATCCAGACGCCTGCCGACGCCGCCCGCGCGCCCTCGGGGGAGACGTACACGAGCACGGGGATCTTCGACGCCAGCTCTTTCTGCACGATCTTGCGCATCGAGTCCTCGAGGCCCCCCGGTGTGTCGAGCACGATCACGGCGGCGTTGTAGCCGTCCGACTGGGCTCGTTCGAGCTGAGAGTTCAGCCAGTCGGCCGTGACCGGGTTGACGTCCGAGGTGAAGTGGATCGCGAGTACCCGCGGCGCGGCCGACGCGGTCGCGGGGAGCGCGAGCAGGGCGGCTGCGAATGCGAGCGCGAGCAGCGGTTTCACACGTGTAAGGATTGTATTCGCGCTGCCGTGGTCTGGGTTGAGCCGGAGCCCGGGGTGGTGCACGGTCGGCATGGGTCTTCGAATGCGCCTGCTACTCGCCGCCATCGTCCTTGCGCTCGCCACTCCGGCAGCCGCGTCGGCCGGGCTGGTGACGATGCACGTGAGCGAGGTGCCGCTGGGCGGCGCCCGGACGCTCCAGTCGGCAACGCCCGCGCGGCGATTCGACATGCTCGCCGTGCACTGGATCGGAAGCGGAGCGGTCGAATACCGGACGCGCTCTGCGGGACGCGCCTGGCGATCGTGGCGAACGGCAGACGGTGACGACCGGACGGGCGCCTGGCACGACGGCGATCTCGACTGGACCGGCGCATCGGTCGGCGCCGAGTTCCGGACGCGCGGCGTGGTGCGGCGGCTTCGGAGCTACGAGGTGCAGTCTCGCGTGCTTGCGGCTCCAGTCCGCGCGACTCAGTCGGCGGGCTCGCCGGCGATCGTTCTTCGCAGCGCCTGGCATGCGAACGAGGAGATCGTGCGCGCGAAACCGGTAATCGCATCGCGGCTCCGGCTGGCGATCGTGCATCACACGGCCGGGGCGAACGACTACACACGTGCGGAGGCGCCGGCGATCGTCCGTGGCATCGAGGTGTACCACGTGCTCGGAAACGGCTGGAACGACATCGGTTACAACTTCCTCGTCGATCGCTTCGGCACGGTGTACGAAGGGCGCGGCGGTGGGATCGACCGGAACGTCGTCGGTGCCCACGCGCAGGGCTTCAACGTCGGCACGGTCGGGGTGGCGCTGATCGGCAACTTTCAGTCGGCCACGCCGACGCCCGCCCAGCAGAACGCGCTGGTGGGGCTGCTCGCGTGGCGGTTGGACGTCGCGCACGTCGACCCCCGGTCGAGCGTCCTCTACACGTCCGCCGGCAACTACGAGTTCCACGCCGGCCGCGTGGTCACGCTGCGCGCGATCTCCGGGCATCGCGACACCGGGCCGACGGAGTGCCCGGGAGCGCGCGCCTACGCGCTGATTCCGGAATGGACGCGGCGAGTCGCGGCGACGGGACTGCCGAAGCTCTATTCGCCCGAGGTGTTCGGGGTCATGGGCGGCCCGATTCACTTCCGCGCGCAGCTCTCGTCGAGTCTTCCCTGGACGGTCGAAGTGACCGACCGCTTCGGATCGGCGGTCGCAGCCGGCACGGGCCGCGGCGCCCTCGTCGACTGGACGTGGAGCTCGGTCGGCGCGACGCTCGGACCGTACACCTGGACGATCACGGCTCCGGGCATCCGTCCGGCGACCGGCACGCTCGCCTCGGCGCCACCCGTTCCGCGGCCGCCTCCGCCGCCTCCCCCGGTGCTTCGCCTGACCGGGCTCACGAGCCTGCCCGGCGTGCTTGCGCCCGCCGCCGACGGCACCGGCGCCGTTGCGATTGCGAGCTTCTATCTCGGCGCGCCTGCGCATGTCACGGCGCAGCTCCAGACCCTCGCCGGTACGACGGTGTCCGGCGTGTTCGCCGCCGCGATCCCGGCCGGGATCGACGAGTTCACGTGGTCGGCGGCCGCGGTGCCCGACGGCCGCTACCGGCTCGTCGTCACTGCGACCGCCGGCGGCCGTTCCGTCCGCAAGGCGGCGGCCGTCGTGATCGACCGGACGCTCACGGCCCTCCAGGCCTCGCCGCCGGTCTTGTCACCCAATGGCGACGGGGTCGACGACACGACGATCCTCACGTTCACGCTCGACCAGGCGGTTGCCGTCCAGGTGGACGTGCTCCAGGCGGGGGCGCTGCTGGGGACCATGTTCCAGGGGACGCTCGGGCCGGGCCCGCAGGCGATCACTTGGGACGGGAGCCTGAACGGCGCGCCGCTCGGCGAGGGCGGCTACGAGCTCGCCGTCACGGTCGATGACGCCCTCGGCGAGGTCCAGCAGACCGTTCCGGTCACGATTCAGAGTGGCTAGCCCAGCGCACGTACGCCTGCTCGAGACGATCGAGCACACCAACGAGAAGCCCGAGCCGGTCGACCTCGACGAAGCCGGCGCCGGGCCACGGCGCGGCGCCGACGTTGATGCCGATGCCGAGGACGACCCGCTCACCGGCCTCGGCGAGGATGCCCGCGACCTTGCGGCCGGCGAGCAGGACGTCGTTCGGGTCCTTGACGGTGGCGCCGGTCCCGATCTCCGAAGCGACCGCGTGCGCGGCGAGGAGCGTCAGCTCGGGCCACCGCGCGAGCGGCGGCGGCGGGTGGAGGGCAATCGAGAACGTCAGTCCGCGGCCGGGCTCGTCGACCCAGGCCCGCCCCCGGCGTCCGCGACCCTCCGTCTGGTGCTCGGCCAGCGCCACGGCGCCGTGCGCCGCCGTGCCGGGCAGCATCCGCTGTGTCGTCGGAGCGACCTCCGCGTGGTGGTACTCGCGCCCGAACGACCCGCGGAGCGCCGGCAGCACGACCTCCGGGGTCAGGACGCTCACCCCACTAGAGTAGGCGCGTGCAACCCGCGCGCAGCCGCGAGCGTCCAACCATGCGCAACCTCAGGCCGTCCGCGCCACTCGTCTACGAGAGGTTGTCCGACCCCATTCTCGTGCGCCGCGCCAAAGACGGAGACAAGCGAGCCCTCGATGTGCTCTGCGAGCGGCACGCCGCCCGCGCGGAGCGGATCGCCCTGCACGTGCTCGGCGATCCCGAGGATGCCGCTGATGCCGCGCAGGAGTCGCTCGTGAAGCTCGTCCGGCGCCTGCCCACGTATCGGGGCGAGTCCCAGTTCACGACCTGGTTCCACCGGCTGGTGGTGAACACGTGCAAGGACGTCGCGCAGGCACGGTGGCAGAGCGAGCGCCGGCTCGAGCAGCTCGTCTCCGACGACCGCGAGGCGCCCGACGGCGATCCGGTTCGCGCCCTCGTCGCCGGCGAGACGCGCCGCGAGCTCGGCCGTTGCCTCGCCGAGCTGCCCCCGGCGCAAGCGACGGTGGTCGCGCTCAAGGATGCGCTGGACCTGGGCTTCGAGGAGATCTCCTCGGTGACCGGCCTTCCCGTCGGGACGGCGAAGTGCTACGCCCACCGCGGCCGCAACGGGTTGCGGGAGCGACTGTCCGCGTGACCGCGCTCGACAAGGCGGGGATCGAGGCGATCCTGCCGCATCGCGATCCGATGCTCCTGGTCGACGAGGTGGTCGAGCTGGTTCCGGGCCAGCGCGTCGTCGCCCTGAAGACGGTCACCGACGTCGACTGTGCCGGGCACTTCCCGGGCAACCCGATCATGCCCGGTGTGAAGATGGTCGAGGCGCTCGCCCAGTGCGGAGCGGTCGCGGTGCTGTCCCAGCCCGAGAATCAGGGCAAGCTGGCGCTGTTCGCGGGGATCGACGACGTCCGCTTCAAGCGCGTCGTCCGTCCCGGCGACACGCTGACGCTCGAGTGCGAGATCGAGACGGTGCGCGGGCCGGTCGGCCGCGGTCGTGCGAAGGCGACGGTCGACGGCCAGCTCGCGGTGCGCGGGACGCTCATGTTCGCGGTGGGGGACGGCGAATGATCGGCCGCACCAACGGCCGGCCGATCTCGATCACCGGTCTCGGCTGTAGCGTCCCCGACCGGGTCGTCACCAACGACGATCTCTCGAAGATCGTCGACACCTCCGACGAGTGGATCGTCAGCCGCACCGGGATCCGCGAGCGGCGCCTGGCGGACGGTCCGCTCGCGATGTCCGACCTCGCGATCCCGGCGTGCCGGCGTGCGCTCGAGATGGCGGGTGGGGATCCCGCATCGGTCGACCTGCTGATCGTCGCGACCGTTACCCCCGACATGGCCTTCCCGTCGACGGCTGCGCTCCTCGCCGACCGGCTCGGGATGCCCGATGCCGCCGCCTACGACCTGGCCGCCGGCTGCACCGGCTTCGTGTACGCGATCGCGCAGGCGCACGGGATGATCTCGGCCGGCCTTGCGCGCCGCGCTCTCGTGGTCGGCGGCGACGTTCTCTCCTCGGTGCTCGACTGGGACGATCGCTCGACGCTGGTGCTGTTCGGCGACGGCGCCGGCGCCGTCGTGCTGGAGCCGGTCGACCACGGCGGCTTCCTCGGGTTCGAGCTGGGCGCCGACGGCGGCGGTGGGATGCACCTCTGGCTTCCGGGCAGCGGGACGCGCCACTTTGACGAGCCCGAGCGCTTCGTCAAGATGAACGGGCGCGAGGTGTTCAGGTTCGCAACTCGCGTGATGGTCTCGTCCGCGGAGGCGATCCTCCGCGAATGCGGAAAGACGGTGAACGACATCGATGTGTACGTCCCGCACCAGGCAAACGTCCGGATCATCGATCACGCTGCCAGGAAGCTCGCGATCCCCGAGGAAAAGATCGTCGTGAACGTCGACCGCTATGGGAACACCTCCTCGGGCTCGATCCCGCTCGCGCTGGCCGATGCCGCCGACGACGGGCGGCTCGAACCGGGCAAACTGGTGCTCCTCACCGGCATGGGCGCCGGCCTCACCTGGGGATCCGCCCTGATCGACTGGACTCATTCGACCACTGGAGCGACCCCATGACGAAGATCGCATTCATGTTCCCCGGGCAAGGCTCGTTCGAAGCCGGCATGGGCAAGGACGTCGCCGAAGCCGTGCCCGAGGCGATGGCGGTCTACGACGAGGGCTCCGAGGCGTCGGGCCTCGACCTCAAGGCCCTCTGCTTCGACAGCCCTGCGGAGCTGCTCGTGGACACCGAGGTACAGCAGCCCGCGCTCGTCGCCACCTCGCTCGCGCTCAACGCCGCCCTGAAGGTCCGCGGGATCCGGCCCGACTTCGTCGTCGGCCATTCGGTCGGCGAGTTCGCGGCACTCGGGTCGGCCGACGCGCTCTCGACGCGGGAGGCGATCGCGCTCGTGTCCGAGCGCGGCCAGGCGATGGCGGACGCGGCCCGCCAGCATCCCGGCTCGATGGCGGCGATCCTCGGGCTCGCCGACGAGGCGGTCGAGGCGCTCTGCAAGAAGATCGCCGGCGTGTGGCCGGCCAACTACAACTGCCCGGGGCAGCTCGTGATCTCGGGCGAGACGTGGTCGGTTGACGAGGCGTGCGTCGAGGCGGAGCGCGAAGGCGCGCGCCGCGCCGTCAAGCTCCGCGTCTCGGGCGCCTTCCACTCCCCGCTCGTCGAGCGCGCCGCCGACCGGCTGCGCCCGGCGATCGAACGCGTGCACCTGCGCGAAGGCGGCGCGGCGTTCATGTCGACGGTCACGGCGAAGATCGAGGACGTGAAGGGCTACGGCGAGCTGCTCGTCGAGCAGCTGACGGCGCCGGTGCGGTTCACGCAGGCGGCGCGCGAACTGGTCGAGCAGGGCGTCACCGTCTTCGTCGAGGTCGGGCCCGGGAACGTCCTGTCGGGTTTACTGAAGAGGATCGACAGCTCGGCGCGGACGTTCTCGGTCAAGGATCTCGGATCGCTCGACCGTGTCGCGCGGTCGCTTGGCTGAGTTCGCGACCCTCGAAGGCCGACTCGCACTCGTCACGGGTGCGTCGCGCGGCATCGGCCGTGCGATCGCGACTGAGCTCGCCCGAGCGGGCGCGGCCGTCGTCGTCGGTTACCGCGCGGGCCGAGACGAAGCCGAGGCCCTCGCGCAGGAGATCGGCGGGCGTGCGGTCCAGGCGGACGTGTCGTCTCCCGATGGCGCGCGCTCTCTCGTCGAGGAGGCTGGGGACGTCGACGTGCTCGTGAACAACGCCGGACTGACCCGCGACGGACTACTCGCCCGCATGTCCGACGACGACTGGCGCACGGTCATCGAGACGAATCTCAGCTCCGTCTTCTACACCTGCCGCGCGGTGACCAGGCCGATGATGAAGAAGCGCAGCGGCGTCATCGTCAACGTGAGCTCCATCGTCGGAGTGCACGGCAACTGGGGGCAGACGAACTACGCGGCCTCCAAGGCGGGGATCATCGGATTCACGAAGTCGCTCGCCCGCGAGCTCGGGTCGCGTGGGATCAGGGCGAACGTCGTGGCTCCCGGGTACGTGAAGACGCAGCTGACCGACGTTCTCCCGGAGGAGGCGACCGCCGCGATGGTCGGGCAGACGCCGCTCGGCCGTGTCGCGGAGCCGGAGGAGATCGCGGGTGCGGTACGCTTCCTCGCCTCGGACGAGGCGTCGTTCATCACGGGCGACGTGCTCCTCGTCGACGGCGGGCTGGGCATGTGATGGATCAGACGAACGGCGACGGCCGGAGACGGGTGGTGATCACCGGGTTGGGCATCGTGAGCCCGCTCGGCAACGACGTCCGCTCCTCGTGGGAGACGCTGATCGCCGGCCGTTCGGGCGCGGCGGCGATCACCTCGTTCGACCATACGGACTACAACGTCCACTTCGCCTGCGAGCTGAAGGACTTCGATCCGACCGTCTGGGTCGATCGCAAGGCGGCGCGGCGGATGGACCGCTTCGCGCAGATGATCCTCGCCGCCGCGCGCCAGGCCGAGCAGCAGTCGGGGATCGACGTCTCCCGCGCCCCCGACCGGGTCGGCGCATCGATCGCCACCGGGATCGGCGGCCTCCAGTCGTACCAGGAGTGCTACGACGTCCTGCTCCGCCGTGGGCCGGACCGCGTAAGCCCGTTCTCGATCCCGTCGATCATCCCGAACATGGGCGCTGGCTGGGTGTCGATCGAGCTCGGGACGAAGGGCCCGTTGATGAGCCAGTGCACCGCGTGCGCCGCGTCGAACATGGCGATCGGCGATGCGATGGACGAGATCCGCGTCGGCCGAGCCGACGTGATGTTCGCGGGCGGCACCGAGGCGCCGATCACCCAGGTCGGCATCGCCGGCTTCGATGCGATGCGTGCGCTGTCGCGGCGCAACAACGACCCGGAACGTGCGTCGCGGCCGTTCGACAGGGATCGCGACGGTCTGGTCATGGGCGAGGCGGCGGCCGTGCTCGTGCTCGAGGAGCTCGACCATGCGCGGGCCCGCGGAGCGACGATCAAGGCAGAGCTGCTCGGCTACGGCGTGTCCTCGGACGCGCTGCACATGACCGAGCCCGATCCGACCGGTGAGAGCCCGGCGCGCGCGATGACGATGGCGCTCGCCGACGCGGGCGTCGACCCGACCGAGGTCGGCTACGTCAACGCGCACGCAACCTCGACGCCGCTGGGCGACTCGGCGGAGACGCGGGTGATCAAGCGCGCGTTCGGCGAGGAGCATTCGCGGCGGCTCGCCGTGTCGTCGACGAAGGGCGCGACCGGCCACTGCTTCGGCGCCGCAGGCGCCGTCGAGGGCGTCTTCACGGTGCTCGCCGTGACGGAGGGCATCGCGCCCCCGACGATCAACTACGACGCTGTCGATCCGGAGTGCGATCTCGACTACGTGCCGAACACCGCGCGCGAGCTGCCCGATCTCCGCGTCGGCGTGTCGAACTCGTTCGGCTTCGGCGGGCACAACGCGTCGATCGTCGTCCGGCGCTTCGAGGACTGACGGGCCGCTCCGAGCCGGTGCCAGGCGCCGTGCTCCCGCCTGCGCCGGGAGTGTGACGTTTCGTCCACAGACGTAGCGGGCGGCGGCCGTGGGTGCGAAGGTCGCCGGAGAAGGACGCACCGGGAACACGTCGGGAGGACACCGGTTGCGAGGTCGGCAAGGCTCGTGCGCGGTGCGCACGAGGCGGTGACGGCGGGTGGGATGCCCGCCGCCGGGCCGTCTCCGGGCGGTTCGGGGCCGGTGCCAGGCACCGGGTCTATCGCCCCTGCCCGCGACCCGGTGTCACGATCGTTGCCGTCCGGGACGACACCTACCGTCGTGCCATGCGCCTCTTGGACGTTGGCGGCCGCCAGGTCGAGGTGCACGTGCGCCGCTCGAAGCGAGTGCGGGGGCACCGGATCGTCGTTCACCACGGCCTGCCGCCCGAGCTCGTCGTGCGTCCTCGCGCGAGCGACGAGGAGATCGACGCGGCGCTCACCGAGTTCCTGCCCTGGCTCGAGCGGCAGCTCGCGCGCGCGGCGAAACCGGTCCTCGGCCTCGACCGGCTGACGCTGACCGAGGAGCAGGGGCGCCGCGAGGCGCGCGCGCGCATCGAGCTGATCGCACAGTCGGAGGCGGTCGCGCTCGACACGCGATACAGCCGCATCACACTTCGCGATCAGCGAAGCCGGTGGGGATCGTGCTCGGCGAAGGGCGAGCTCAGCTTCAACTGGCGTCTCGTGCTCGCGCCCCACGATGTGCTCGACTACGTCGTCGTGCACGAGGTCTGCCACCTCGTCGAGCACCATCACGGGCCGGCGTTCTGGAACCTCGTCGCCCGCCGCCGCCATGACTACGTCGACTCGAAGGGCTGGCTCGACGAGAACGGCTGGGAGCTTCTGGCCTACAGGCCGCCGCTCGCGGCATAAGCTGCCGGGGTGGTTCGGTGGGCGACGTTCGACTGCTACGGCACACTGATCGACTGGGACGGCGGGATCCGCGCCGAGCTGCAGCGCGTGTTCGGCGACGAACGGGCGCCCGAGCTGCTCGAGCGCTACCACACGCTCGAGCCGGAGCTCGAGGCAGACGGCAGCCGAAGCTACCGCGAGGTGATGACCGAGGCGATGCGAGCGCTCGGTGCGCCGCCCGGGACCGAGTACGGCCTCGCCGAGTCCCTGCCGTCGTGGCGCGCGTTCCCGGAGGTCCGCGGATCGCTGGAGGAGATGCGCAGCCGCGGCTGGATGCTCGGCGTCCTATCCAACACCGACGACGACTACATCGCGGCGTCCCAGGTGCAGATCGGGGTGTCGTTCGACGAAGTCCTGGTCGCGCAGGAGCTCGGGTCGTACAAGCCGGCTCATCGCCACTGGGACGAGTTCTTCACGCGGACGCGTGCGCCGCGCGAGGGGCACGTGCACGTCGCGGCGTCGCTCTTCCACGACATTGCGCCGTGCAACGAGCTCGGCCTGCGCAGCGTCTGGATCAATCGCGTCGGAGCCCAGACCGGCGGAGTCGTGCCGACGCGCGAGCTCGCCGACCTCTTCGCGCTCCCCGAGACGCTCGATGAGCTCGTCCCGGCTTGACGTCCTGAAGTACGAGCGCGCCGGGATGCGGCCGGTACGGCGCTTCGACAACTGGGTGACGGCAGTGTGAGCACGCTGCGCGCGCGCTGCCCCGACTGCCGCACGGTGACCGCGGTCGCGATCGGCCCCGACTATCAGTGCCACTCGTGCGGACGCGAGTTCGCCGCGGGGCTCGTTCGCGTCCCCCGCGCGTGGGGCGACGGCGGCGAGGCGATGAAGGAGGCTGCGGCGATGCCGCTGCCGTGGCCGGAGGCGGCGACGATCGAGGAAGACACGCTCGATGAGCAAATCGCTGCGATGGGACGCGTCCTGCCCGAGCGGCCGCTCGTTCTCGGTGGCTGCTGCTGCTCGCACGTCGGTGCGGTGCGCGAGCTCGCACGCCGGCACGGCCGCCTCGGCGTCGTGTGGCTCGACGCGCATGGAGACCTGAACACGCCCGAGTCGTCTCCGTCCGGCAACGCGTGGGGGATGCCGTTGCGGATGCTGATCGACGGCGGCGACGTCCGGCCGGAGGACGTCACGCTCCTTGGTACGCGCAACCTGGACCCGCCCGAAGTGGAGTTCATCGCGGAGGCCGGTGTCCGGCAGGAGCTCGGGGAGCTGCCGGATCGCCTCTATGTGGCGGTCGACGGCGACGTGATCGATCCGCCCGATGCCGACGTCTTCATGCCGGAGCCGGACGGGATCCCGCTCGACCGGCTCGAGGTGCTCCTGGCGGGGCTGCCGGCCGTCGCCGGCGCGGGACTGACCGGGTTCGCCCGCTCGGAGCGGAACGAAGCGACCCTCGCGCGACTAGGCCACGCGCTCGGCCTGTAACCGACCCTCCGCCGCCCCCGTCTAACATCTGGTGATGTCAGAGGCCAGGATCGACGTCCAGGTCGAGCACCGCAACACGCCGGCCGCGGCCGAGGAGCACCACCCGAATACGTGCCCGAAGTGCGGCTCGCACTATCGCGACGACGAGCTCGACGCGGCGCTGTGGGTGTGCGGCCACTGCGGCCACCACTTTCCGATGGACGCCCGCACGCGAATCGCCTGGTACTCCGACGCGGACTCGTTCAGCGAGGAGGCGGCCGACGTCCGGTCGGACGACCCGCTCGGCTTCTTCGACCTGCGCCCGTACGCGGAACGCCTCGCCGAGGCCGAGCTCAACACCGGGCTGGGCGAGGCGATCGTGATCGGGCAGGCGACGATCGACCGTCATCCCGTCGAGCTCGCCGTCATGGACTTCTCGTTCATGGGCGGTTCGATGGGTAGCGCCGTCGGCGAGAAGTTCTCGCGCGCGTGCGACTCGGCGGTCGAGCGCGGCGCGCCGCTCCTGGCGGTGACCTCGTCGGGCGGCGCGCGCATGCAGGAGGGGATCCTCTCGCTCATGCAGCTGCCGAAGACCGTGTGCGCCGTCGAGGATCTGCATGACGCGCATCTGCCTCTCATCACCGTGATGACGCATCCGACGACGGCCGGAGTGCTTGCATCGTTCGCATCGCTCGGCGACGTGACGATCGCGGAGCCCGGCGCGTTGATCGCATTCACCGGCCCTCGGGTCGTGCAGCAGACGACGAAGGAGAAGCTGCCCGACGACTTCGGCCTCGCCGAGCAGAACCTGCGCTTCGGCCACGTCGACGCGATCGTGCCGCGCGGGGAGCAGCGCGGCTATCTGGCGCGGCTGCTCCGCCTGTTCGCCGGAGCCGACCGGTGAGCACCGAGGACCAGGAGATCAATCTTCGGCAGCGGCTGTCGGGCCTCTCGCGCCTTCCGCTGCTTCGGGGTGCGAAGGTTTCGGGCGAGGCCGAGCGGCTGCAGCAGCAGCTCGACCGTCTGCAGTCGGACTCGAGCGACGAGGCGATCTGGCGTTCGGTCGAGCTCGCACGCCATCCCGACCGTCCGTACACGCTGGATTACGTCGCGCGCATCATCGACGACTGGGTCGAGCTGCACGGCGACCGTGGCCGCGCCGACGACGGTGCGCTCGTGACCGGGATCGGCCGGCTCGACGGCCGCACGATCGTGCTGATCGGACATCAGAAAGGCCGCGATGTGAAGGAGCGCCTCGACCGGCAGTTCGGCATGGCGTACCCGGAGGGCTACGTGAAGGCCATGCGCGCGATGGAGATCGCGGAGCGCTTCGGGTTCCCGGTCGTCTCCCTCGTCGACACGCCGGGCGCGTATCCGGGTGTCGCTGCCGAGCAGCACGGTCAGGGCGGTGCGATCGCGCGATCGCAGGCGGCGATGTCCCGCCTGACCGTGCCGACTGTCGCATGCATCATCGGCGAGGGCGGCTCCGGGGGCGCGGTCGCGATCGCCGTCTCGGATCGGGTGCTGATGCAGGAGAACGCGATCTACTCGGTGATCACGCCGGAGGGCTGCGCGGCGATCCTCTGGCGGGACGCCGGAGAGGCGAAGAAGGCCGCCGCGGCGTTCAAGCCGGACGCGCTGCACTGCCTCGACCTCGGCGTGATCGACGCGGTCGTCCAGGAGCCCGAAGGAGGGGCGCACTCGGACCACGACGCGGCGGCGCGGCTGCTCGAAGCGGGGCTCGTCGAGGCCCTGTCCGAGGTCGACGACATCCCCGGGGAGGAGCTCCGGCGCCGCCGGCGCGCCAAGTTCCGCGGGATGGGCGTCTTCGCCTAGGAAAACGCTCCAGAGCAGCCCTTTCCACACGATCCACAGGGTTTTCAACGGTGGAAACACCGGGTCGTGGGAGACCGGTCCGCGGCGCCCCGGTCCCTGTGGAAAAGTCCCTCCGTGAGCCTGCGCGAGTACCGGCGCAAGCGGGATCCGGCCCGCACCCCCGAGCCGTTCCCGGGCGGCGACCGGGCGGCCGGAGCACCGATCTTCGTCGTCCAGCGGCACGACGCCCGGCGCCTCCACTACGACTTTCGCCTCGAGCGGGGCGGTGCGCTCGCCTCCTGGGCGGTCCCGAAGGGCGTCCCGCTCGAGCCGGGTGGCCGGGCGCTCGCCGTCCACGTCGAGGACCACCCGCTCGAATACGCAGGATTCGCCGGCGAGATCCCGAGCGGCGAGTACGGCGCCGGCACGGTCGAGATCTGGGACCGCGGCACCTACGACCTCGTCGAGGAGAAGCCGAACGGGCAGCTGACCGTGCGCCTGCACGGGCGGCGGCTGAACGGCGAATGGACGCTCGTCCCGGCCAGGCTGGACGGCAAGGAGCAGAACTGGCTGCTGATCAGGCGTTCCGGCGGCATCGAGGCGCAGCCGCGTCACGGCGAGTACGAACCGATGCTCGCGACCCCCGCCGACGACGTGCCGGGCGGCTCGGACTGGCTCTTCGAGGTCAAGTTCGACGGCTACCGGGCGCTCGCGCACGTCACCGGCGGCGACGTCGTGCTGCGTTCGCGGAACGGCAACGACCTCACGGAGCGCTTCGCGAGCGTCGCGGCGCAGGTGACGCACGCGGTCAGGACTCCGAACGCAGTGCTCGACGGCGAGGTGTGCCGGCTCGATCCGTCGGGCCGATCGAGCTTCTCCGAGCTGCAACGCGGCACCGGCCCGCTCGTCTACTACGTGTTCGACCTGCTCGAGGAGGACGGCGTCCCGCTCGTCGATCTCCCCCTCACCGAGCGTCGCGAGCGCCTGCGCGGCCTCCTCGACGGGCGGAACCGCACCGTGCTCTGGTCGGAGGACTTCGATGACGGCCGCGCGCTCCTGCAGGCCGCGGACGAGCAGGGCCTCGAGGGCGTGATCGCCAAGCGCCCCGACTCGCGCTACCTCCCGGGCAGGCGCACGCGTGAGTGGCTGAAGGTGAAGGTGCAGCGCGAGCAGGAGTTCGTCATCGCGGGGTACACGCGCGGCGCGGGGCGCCGTGCAGGGACGTTCGGGTCGCTCGTGCTCGCCGTGCACGACGATGAGGAGCTCCGCTACGTCGGCAACGTCGGGACCGGGTTCGACGACGGCGAGATCAGGAAGCTGCTCGCCCTGCTCGAGCCGCTGCATCGCGACGATTCGCCGTTTCCCGAGATCCCGAAGATGCCGCGCGTCCGCCGAAGCGACGTGCACTGGGTCGAGCCCGTGCTCGTCGCCGAGGTGCGGTTCGGGGAGTGGACCCACGACGGCCACCTCCGGCATCCGGCCTATCTCGGCCTGCGCGACGACAAGCCCGCCGCCGAGGTCGTCGCGGAACGACCCGCTAGTAACAGTCTGTTACTAGCTGACGTGATCCGCCGCGGGTCGCGCGAGCTCCGGCTGTCGAACCTCGACAAGCTCTTCTGGCCCGACGAGGGGATCACCAAGGGCGACCTGCTCGCCTACTACCGCGATGTCTCGCCCGTGCTCCTCCCGCACCTGCACGGCCGTCCGTTCACGATGCGGCGCTATCCCGACGGCGCAGGCGGCAAGGCGTTCTTCCAGAAGGACGCGCCGAAGCACATGCCGGAGTGGATCAAGACATTCGAGGCGACCGTCTCGCCGGGGAAGGTGGTGCGGTTCCCGCTCGTGGACGACGAGCTCGCACTCCTCTGGATGGTGAACATGGGCTGCATCGACATGAACGCCTGGTACTCGCGGGTCGACCGCCCCGACCGTCCGGACTTCGTGCTCTTCGATCTCGATCCGACACCGGAGGTCCCCTGGTCGCAGACGATCGAGGTGGCGCTCGCGCTGCGTGAGCTGCTCGACGCTCTCGAGCTGCAGTCCTTCCCGAAGACATCGGGGGGGAAGGGCTTTCACGTCCTGGTGCCCGTCGAGCGCCGCGCGACGTACGCCGACACCCGGCGCTTCGCAGAGGTTGTCGCCGGGGCGATCGTGCGTGCGCACCCGAAGCTCGCCACCACCGAGTGGTCGAAGTCGCGGCGGCGCGGCGTGCTGATCGACGCGAACCAGAACGGCGAGGGAAAGACGATCGCCTCGGCCTACTCGGTGCGGCCGCATCCCGGCGCTCCAGTCTCGACGCCCCTCCGCTGGGACGAGGTCGACGGCTCGCTCGAACCGGGGCGCTTCACGATGGAGGCCGTGCTGGAGCGCATCCGCGCTCACGGAGATCTGCACGCGGGCATTCTGACGACGCGCCAGTCGCTCTCGAAGGCGCTGCGGAAGGTCGGCGGCTAGCTACGTCGGCTTCACCGGGTGGGTGCGCGCCGCCTGCTTCGCGACGGTCAACTCCTTGCCGTCGATCGCCGCGTACCTGAGCGCGATCGCGCTGAGCTCGTCGGACGCCTCGCGGGCGGCGTGGCCGAGCTTCGCGTCGAGGGTGGCCGGGTCGTCCAGGTAGAGCATCCGCGTCCAGAACGTCGTCAGGACGATCGAGACCCACGGCATGAAGATCGCATTGCGCTCGAGCGCCGCCGACGGACGCTGCACGAAGAACGCGATGAAGATGCCGACGGTGAGCCCCGCGAGGCCGACGGCGGCCGCCGCCTCCCCGGGGCTCGATGCGGCCATCCCCTTCACGAACGCCGCCACGATCGCGGCGACTCCGAACACCATCATTGCGACGTATCCGACGAACACGACGCGATACGACCGGCGGAGGTACGCGGTCGTGCGCGCGAGCGTCTGGACGTCGTCCTGCAGGATCGCCGCAGCCAGCTCGCGCAGCTCCTGCGTCGTCTGCAAGGGATCCCCGTGCCGCGGCGGGGCAGCCGCATCGTCATGGCCTGCCCTCCTTCCTCGACTACCGGGCGATCATAAGCCCCGGCCGCCGCTGCTGCACTCCCGCACCCTGCGCACGAGGAATCGCCGCTCCGGCTCGGCCGTTGCCAGCTCGAGCGCACGGAGATAGGCGGCGCGGGCCTCGTCCAGCCGTCCGAGCCGGCGCAGGAAGTCGGCGCGGGTCGAGTGCAGGTACCGGTAGCCGTCGAGATCGAGGCCGTCGACCAGCTCGAGTGCGGCCTGCGGGCCGTCGACCTCGGCGATCGCGACGGCCCGGTTGAGCTCGACGACGGACGAGCCGGTTCGCGCCGACAGCTCGTGATACAGGTCGGCGATCGCGCGCCAGTCGCGCGTCTCGGCCGAGTGGAGGGACGCGATCGCTGCCTGCAGAACGTACGCGTCGACACCTCCGAGCGCCGTCGCCCGCTCGAGCTCCACGCGTCCCTCGTCCAGCTCCGCGGCGTCCCAGAGCTTCCGGTCCTGGTCGTCGAGGAGCACGAGCTCGCCGCCCCGAAACCGCGCGCCGCGCCGCGCGTCGTGCAGGAGCATCAAGGCCAGCAGCCCGTGCGTCTCGGCCTCGTCCGGCATGAGCTCGCAGAGCGCGCGTCCGAGACGAATCGCCTCACGCGCGAGCGTCCCGTCGCCGCCGTAGCCCTCGTTGAAGATCAGGTAGACGACGGCGAGAACTGCCGCAAGCCGGTCGGGCAGCAGGTGCTCGGGCGGAACGCGGAAGGGGACGCCGGCGGTCCGGATCTTCCGCTTCGCCCGGACGAGCCGCTGCGCCATCGTCGGCTCCGGCACGAGGAAGGCGCGGGCGATCTGCTCCGTCGACAGGCCGCCCAGCGTTCGGAGCGTCAGCGCGACCTGGGCGTCGAGCGCGAGCGCCGGGTGGCAGCACGTGAAGATCAGCTCGAGGCGCTCGTCGGGGATCGGGGTGTCGTCCATCGGGTCTGGAGCCGGCTCGGGGACGTCGAGCAGGTGCGTCTTCGCCAGGAGCGTCCGGTCGCGGCGGATCCGGTCGATCGCACGGTTTCGTGCGGTCGTCAGCAGCCAGGCGCCGGGATTCGCCGGCTCGCCGTCGCGCGGCCACCGCTCGGCCGCGATCGCGAACGCCTCCTGGGCGGCTTCCTCGGCGAGGTCGAAGTCGCCGAGGAAGCCGATCAGCGACGCGAAGACGCGCCCCCACTCGTCGCGAAAGGCCTGTTCGAGGATGTCAGCGCTCCACGAGCGGGCGCACCTCGACCGCCCCTCCGAACCTCGCGGCCGGGATGCGGGAGGCGACCTCGATCGCGTCGTCGAGGTTCGGCGCCTCGAACAGGTAGAAGCCGCCCAGAGCCTCCTTGGTCTCGGCGAACGGGCCGTCGGTCGTGAGCGTCCGGCCATCCGCGACGCGCACCGTGGTCGTCGCCGTCCCGGGCTCGAGCTGCGCGCCGCCGAACATCCCCGGCAGCTCGGAGATTGCCATGTACTCGCCGGTGATCGCCCGCTGCTCCGCCTCCGGGCGCTCTTCCCACTGCTCGTCGTTCGAGTGGATCAAGAGTGCGTACTTCATCGCTCCCGCCTCCTTGTGATCGATGGTGTCGTTCTACGACGAACGGGATCTCCGGAAATCGACAAGTCGGCCGAGAAACGTGGACGCGCCTCCCTTGTCGAGCATCTCGTTCAGGTTCCCGCACTTGGGGCTCTGCACGCACGAAGGGCACCCACCCGGGCACGGGCAGGTGCGGAGCAGCTCGGCCGTGTCGCCGGCCCAGCCCTCGAATTCGTCGAAGCCGCGCTCCGTGATCCCGACGCCTCCCGGATGGCCGTCGTAGACGAAGACGGTCGGCCGCAGCGTCTGCGGGTGCATGTTCGTCGAGAGCCCGCCGATGTCCCACCGGTCGCACATCGCCCACAGCGGCAGGAGCGCGATCAGCGCGTGCTCGGCCGCATGCAGCGTCCCGAGCAGCTTCGGCATCTCGTCGAGACCGGCGAGCTGGCCCGGCTCCGGGCAGAACCAGACTGCCTCCGTGGCGAAGCTCGTCGCCGGCAGGTCGAGGGGGACGAGCTCGATCCGCTCCTGCGACGAGACCGTCCGGCGCTCGTAGGCGACGACCTGCTCGGTCACCTCGAGGTCGCCGAAATGGAGGGTCAGCCCCAGCCGCTCCTCGCTGCGCCGCGCCGCGACGATCGCCGTCTCCGTCTCCTTCTTCGTCTGCGTGTACCAGTCGCCGGCGAACGGCTCGACGACCGCGTGCATTGCCGTCAGGTCGAGCTCGTGCACGAGGTAGGGCTCGCCGAGGTGCAGGTAGACGGCGCCCGGATGGACGGTGCCGTAGGCGCGGGCGCGCTCGATCTGGCCGAGGATCGAGCCGGTCGCCGAGTCGACGATCGTGATGATGTCGGCGTCCGCCGAGCGGAGCGGAACGCGTGCCGCCGGATGGTCGCGGCCGCCCCACACGATCCCCGACGTCGTCGAGCGGAGCTCCGGATCGGCGGCGGCGAGCTCGAGCGCCGCACGTCCGAGGAAGCGCGCGTCATCGGCGGTCAGCGGCGCCTCGTAGGCCGCGGCGCGGACGTGCCCGCCGAGAACGCGTGGGTTCTCGTGGTCGAGGATCGCCGCCTCGACTCGGCGGCCGAGGAGCTTCTCGGGGTCGCGCATGAAGAACTGGTCGAGCGCGTCCTCGGAGGCGACGAGCACCGCGAGCCCGCTGTCACGGCGGCCGGCGCGGCCCCACTGCTGCCGCAGCGACGAGACGGTCCCCGGGAAGCCGACCGAGATCACGCAGTCGAGCAGCCCGATGTCGATCCCGAGCTCGAGCGCGTTGGTCGCGCTCACCCCGAGCAGGTCGCCGTCGGCCAGTCGGCGCTCGATGTCGCGTCGCTGCGCAGCCGTGTAGCCCGCGCGATACGGGGACAGCCGCGCGTCGTCGCCGATCCGCTCGGCCGTGAAGCGATGGATCAGCTCCGCCGCCTTGCGGCTCTTCGCGAACGTGAGCGTACGTAGGCCGTGCTCGACGAACGTCGCTTGGAGCTTCGCCGCCTCGGCGAGCGCCGACCCACGGACGCCGAGCTCCGCGTCGACGAGCGGGGGGTTCCACAGGACGATCGTGCGCTCCGAGTGCGGTGCGCCGTCCTCGCGTACCACCGTGACCGGGTCGCCCACGAGCGCGGCGCCGAGCTCGCCGGGGTTGGCGATCGTCGCCGATGCGAGCAGCACCTGGGGGCTCGCCCCGTAGACGTGCGCGATCCGGCGCAGCCGTCGTAGGACATTCGCGACGTGCGACCCGAAGACACCGCGATAGACGTGCGCCTCGTCGACCACCACGTAGCGCAGGTTGGCGAGAAAGTCGCCCCACCGATCGTGATTGGGCAGCACGCCCACGTGCACCATGTCGGGGTTCGTGAGGACGACGTTCGCGGCGCGGCGGATGCCGCGGCGGTGCTCGACCGGGGTGTCGCCGTCGTAGATCGCCGGCCGCAGCCGTGGAAGCGCGAGCGCGCTGAGCGTCCGGAACTGGTCCTGCGCCAGAGCCTTCGTCGGATAGAGGTAGAGCGCCCGGTTCTTCGCGTCGCGGGCGAGCGCATCGAGGACCGGCAGGTTGAATGCGAGCGTCTTTCCGGAGGCGGTTCCGGTCGCGATGCAGACGTGCTCGCCCCGCTCGGCCGCATCCCAGGCGGAACGCTGGTGCACGTAGAGCCGGTCGACGCCGATCGCGGAGCGGGCGGCCGCGGCCAGCGAGCCCGGGAGCCCGGCGTACGTGCCGTCCCGTTCGGCCTCCGACCCGAGGTAGGCGAGCTCTTCGCCCTGGAGCAGCCCGTCGAAGGCTTGAGAGGCGAGCACCCGGCCGATGCTAGCCTCGCCCTACCGGGGTGCCCCGCTGGGGCTGAGAACACACCCGTCGAACCTGACCCGGTTCGCACCGGCGTAGGGAGTGGAGGCGGCTTGACGATTCCGAGGGTGTTGACGATCGCGGGGTCGGACTCCGGCGGCGGCGCGGGCATCCAGGCCGATCTGAAGGCGTTCGCGGCGGCAGGCGCGTTCGGCACCACGGCGATCGTCGTGCTCACCGCCCAGAACACGGTCGGCGTGACGGACGTGCACCCGGTGCCGCCGGCGTTCGTGGTCGCGCAGCTCGATGCGGTCTTCTCCGACGTCGGCGTCGACGCGGCGAAGACCGGAATGCTCTTCTCGCGCCCGGTCATCGAAGCAGTCGCCGGCTACCTCGGCGCCCATCGCGTCCCGCTCGTCGTCGATCCGGTGATGGTCGCCTCGTCCGGGGCGAAGCTGCTCGAGGACGACGCCGTCGAGGCGCTCGTCTCGCTGCTCTTCCCGCTGGCGACGGTCGTGACGCCGAACCTGGCGGAGGCGCAGCGGCTGGCCGGGGAACCGGAGCTCGCCGCGAAGGGCGAGCTGGCCGAGCACATCGTTGCGCTCGGCGCTCCGGCGGCCCTCGTCACGGGCGGGCACGGCGTGCCGGTCGACCATCTGTACGACGGCCGGGAGCACATCGAGATCCCGGTCGAGCGGCTCGACACCGGTGCGACCCACGGTGCCGGCTGCACCCACTCGGCCACGCTCGCCGCGCTGCTCGCCCGCGGGCTGCCGCTCGCGGACGCTGCACGTGGTGCTTCGTCCGCTGCGACCGGCGCCGTGCGCAACGGGCTCGCGGAGCTCGGCGCGGGCGACGGCCCGGTCGATGTCCTTTACCTGAGAGGAGCACGATGAACCCCGGCGACACCCTGCGGCGGCTGCGCGAGACGCGGCCCCTCGTCCACCAGATCACGAACTACGTCGTCATGAACGAGACGGCGAACGCGACGCTGGCGATCGGCGCGCTGCCGGTGATGGCGCACGCGCCCGAGGAGGTCGAGGAGATGGTCGGGCTCGCCGGCGCGCTGGTCCTGAACATCGGGACGCTGTCGTCGTCGTGGATCGACGCAATGCTCCTCGCAGGCCGTGCAGCGAACGTTGCAGGCGTCCCCGTCGTGCTCGATCCTGTCGGCGTCGGCGCAACGCGGTATCGGACCGACACGGCGAAGCGCATTCTCGACGAGGTCGACGTGGCCGTCCTGCGCGGCAACGCGGGCGAGATCGCGACGCTGGCCGGCGTCGACGCCGAGGTGCGCGGTGTCGAGTCGATCGGCGCCGCCGGCCCGGCGGCGGAGGTCGCGCGCGGCGCGGCGTCCACGCTCGGGGTTGTCGCCGCCGTGACGGGGAGCGTCGACCACGTGTCGGACGGCGCACGTGTCGTCGCGGTCGAGAACGGGCACCCGCTGCTCGCGTCGATCACCGGCACCGGCTGCATGTCGACGGCGATCACGGGCGCGTTTCTCGCAGTGCGGGCGGACGAGCCGCTGGCGGCGGCGGCCGAGGCGCTCGCGGCGTTCGGCGTCGCCGGAGAGAACGCGGCGCCGGGCGCGAAGGGGCCCGGCTCGTTCCACGTCAACCTCTACGACGCGCTGGCCGCGCTCGACCCGGCGCAGCTCGACGAGCGGGCCCGGTTCGCGTGAGGGTGCACGCGCTCGTCGAGGATCTCGACGCTGCGAGGCGCGCGGTTGCGGCCGGCGCCACGGTCGTGCAGCTGCGCGTGAAGGGCGTGTCGACCGACGAGCTCGTCGAGCGCGGACAGGGCATGTCGTCACTCGGCGTCACGTTCGTCGTCAACGACGACGTCGATGCCGCGGTCGCGCTGCGCGCCGACGGCGTGCATCTGGGGCAGGGAGACGCCGGCGCCGAGCGCGCGCGAGCCGCGGGGATGCTGCTCGGACTGTCGGTCTCGTCGCTCGACGAGGCGCTCGGCGCCGATGCCGACTACCTCGGCGCCGGGCCGGTCTGGGCGACGCCGTCGAAGCTCGACGCGGAGCCCCCGATCGGCCTCGACGGGCTGAGCTCGGTCTGCAGCGCCGTCTCGGTTCCCGTGGTCGCGATCGGCGGGATCGACGCGGGCAATGCGGGCGCGTGCATCGCCGCCGGAGCAGCCGGCGTCGCCACCATTCGCGCCGCCGGCGACCCGATGCTGAGGAAGGCCGTTGACGAGGCTCTCGGAGCTCGGTGAGCTCGGCCTGCTCGCCGAGCTCGAGCGCCGCGGGCTGATCGTCGGCGTCGAGCACGACGCGGCGCAGGTCGCAGGCCTCGTCCTCACGCAGGATGCGCTCGTCGAAGGGACCCACTTTCGCCTCGACCGCCTGTCGTGGGCTGATCTCGGATGGCGGGCGGCCGCCGTCAACATCAGCGACCTGGCCGCGTCGGGGGCCGAGCCGCTCGCGCTGCTCGTCTCGCTCGCGCTTCCCGGGGACACCGATGCGAGCGACGTCATCGCCTTCTACGAGGGGATCGCCGAGACCGGTGTTCCCGTCGTCGGCGGCGACACGACCGCCGGGAACGAGGTCGTCGTCTCCATGACCGCGGTGGGGAGGAGCGAGCGCGTGCCCGGGCGAGCCGGTGCGGTCGCCGGCGACACGCTCGTCGTCACCGGGCCGCTCGGAGCCGCCGGCGCCGCGTTCCGGGCGGGCGGCTACGTCCGTCCTCCGCTACGGGTCGAGGAAGGCCGCCGGCTCGCCGCGTCGGCGCACGCGCTGATCGACGTCTCGGACGGCCTCGCAGTGGATGCCGGCCACATCGCAAGCCGGTCCGGCGTCCGGCTCGTGGTCGAGGTCGAGCGCGTGCCGCTTGCGCCGGGGGCGGCGGTGGAGGATCTCGGCTTCGGCGAGGACTTCGAGCTCCTCGCAGCCGTCCCCGACGCCGGCGGGTTCGCGGCGATCGGTCGGGTCGAGCGGGGCGCCGGCGTCGTCTTCCTCCAAGGCGGAGCGTCGCTCGAGCTCCGCGGCTGGGAGCACTTCCGCTCCTGAGCCGGCTCAGAGGTAGTCGGCGAATGCCTTCGCGAAATGCTTCTTCGGCCGCGCGCCGAACACGGTCTCGCGCGGCTCGCCGTCCGCGAACAGCATCACCGTCGGGAGCGACAGGACGCCGAAGCGCGCGGCGGTCGCGGGGTTCTCGTCGATGTCGACCGAGACGAGGTCGACGTCCGCCTCGCCGGCGAGCTCCTCGAGCACCGGCTCGACCGCGCGGCACGGCGCGCACCACGGCGCGGTGAAGTCGACGATCACCGGCCGCCCGGCGCGCAGGACAGCCTCGTCGAAGGTCTCGTCCCCGATGGCGCGCATCGCGTCTACCGTACCCGCAGCCTGAGGAGCGGCACCCGCCACATCGCCTCGAGCACGATCGCGCGGCTCATCTTTGAGCGGCCCCGCTCGCGGTCGGCGAACCGGATCGGTAGCTCGACCACCTGGAAACCGGCCCGCTTCGCCCGGTACGTCGTCTCGATCTGGAACGCGTAGCCCTGCGAGCCGATCGCGTCGAGGTCGATCGTCTCGAGCACGTGCCGGCGGAAGCACTTGAAGCCGCCGGTGGGGTCGCGCACGCCCATGTGCAGGAAGAGCCCCGTGTACACGGCCGCGCCGCGCGAGATCGCGCGGCGGACGAGCCCCCAGTCGGCCGTCGAGCCGCCGGGCACGTAGCGGGAGCCGAGAACGAGATCGGCGCCCGACTCGGCCTCTGCTATCAGCCGGGGCACGTCTGCCGGGTCGTGGGAGAAGTCGCAGTCCATCTCGAGCACCAGCTCCGCCCCCTCACCGAGCGCCCGCTGGAACCCGGCGAGGTATGCCGGGCCGAGCCCTTCCCGTTTCGGGCGGTGCAGGACGTCGACGAAGTCGAGCTCCCCTGCGAGGCGGTCGGCCGCAGCCCCGGTCCCGTCGGGAGAGCTGTCGTCGATCACCAGCACGCGGTCGCCCGCGCGCAGCACGCCGGCGAGAGCCCGCAGCATCGGCTCGAGGTTCGGGAGCTCGTTGTAGGTGGGGAGGCAGACGGTGGCCCGTATCGCGGCGCCTATGATCGCGAAAGTGCCCCCTCTTCCGCGGAACGACGAGCTCGCGGAGCAGTTCGACCTGCTCGCGGACCTGATGGAGCTCTCGAACGCCGACTCGTTCAGGGTCGGCGCCTACCGCAAGGCTGCGGCGCGGATCCGCGAGACCTCGACCTCCGTCGCCCAGCTCGCCCTGGAAGGTAAAGCGACGAAGCTCCAGGGGATCGGAAAGACGATCGAGGGGAAGATCGTCGAGGCCGTGAACGACGGCGAGGTTCACGCGCTGACGAAGAAGAAGGCCGAGGTGCCGAGCGAGGTCGCCGTCTTCATGCGCCTGCCCGGGCTCGGCCCGAAGACGGCGCGCCGCATCTGGCAGGAGCTCGGGATCACGACCGTCGACGGCCTCAGGTCGGCCGTCGAGTCGGGCCAGCTGCGCGGCCATGCGGGCGTCGGCCCCGGCACGGAGTCGAAGATCGCGGCGGCGCTGGCACAGGGGCCTGCGGCCGAGCCGGAACGAGGCCGCGGCCTGCTCGGCACCGCGCTCCCACGGCTGACGGCCGCCGTCGAGGAGCTGCGCGCCCATCCCGCGTCCGTCGAGGTGAGCCTGGCCGGCTCGGCGCGCCGCATGCGCGAGACGGTGCGCGACCTCGACATCATCGCCACCGCAACCGATGCCCCCGCGCTCGTCGACTACTTCTGCTCGCTGCCCTGGGTGGTCGAGGTCGCTGCGAAGGGATCGACGAAGGCGACAGTCGTGTCGCACGACGGCCTGCGCTTCGACCTCCGCGTCGTCCCGCCGGAGAGCTACGGCAACCTGCTCCAGCACTTCACCGGCTCGAAGAACCACAACGTCGCGCTGCGCGAGGACGCGGTTCGCCAGGGCCTGTCGGTCTCCGAGTATGCGGTCACCGAGACCGAGACGGGCACCGAGCATCGCTTCGCGACGGAGGAGGAGGTCTACCGCTTCCTCGGGTACGACTGGATCGCGCCGGAGCTGCGCGAGGACGGCGGCGAGCTCAAGGCAGCGCGCACCGGAGATCTCCCCGCCCTCGTCGAGCTCGGCGACCTGCGCGGCGACCTGCACACGCACACGACGTGGTCCGACGGCAAGGACACGCTCGAGACGATGGTTGCGGCCGCCCGCGAGCGTGGCTACGCCTACTACGCGGTCTGCGATCACTCGCAGCGGCTTCGCGGCGACCTGCTGCACTTGCAGTCGGTGGAGATCGACGCGCTCAACAGGCGCGTCGCCCCGTTCCGGATCCTCAAGGGGATCGAGGTCAACATCCGCCCCGACGGCTCGCTCGACGTCCCGGACGAGGAGCTCGCGACCCGCGACTGGGTGGTTGCGTCGGTGCACTCGCGCTTCGACCACGACCCGACCGGCCGCGTGCTGGCGGCGATGGAGCACCCTTACGTCGACTGCATCGGGCATCCGACGAACCGCAAGATCGGGAAGCGCGCGCCGGCGCCGGTCGACGTCGAGCGGATCATCGAGAAGGCGATCGAGACCGGGACGTTCCTCGAGATCAACTCGCAGCCCGACCGCCTCGACCTGACCGACGTGCACGCACGCGCTGCCCGCGAGGCCGGGCTCAAGCTCGTGATCGACTCGGACGGCCATCAGGTGGCCGCGCTCGACTACGTCACGCTCGGCGTCGGTCAGGCCCGGCGCGCGTGGCTGCGCAAGGAAGACGTCGTCAACACGCGCACGTGGAAGCAGGTCGAGCGGCTGCGCAAGAAGCGGGCATGAGCGGCCTTCGCCGGGATCTCGACCTCGCGGCCGACTGGGTCGAGGCGTATCTCGACGGCATCGGCGACCGTCCGGTGACCCAGCACGCGGAGCCCGGCGGGATCCGCGCGCGCCTGCCGGAGTCGCCTCCCGAGCGCGGGGAGCCGTTCGAGGCGATGCTGCGCGACCTCGACGAGGTGATCCTGCCCGGCCTCTCGCACTGGAACCATCCGCGGTTCTTCGCGTGGTTCGCGAACACGGGCTCCGACCCGGGCATCCTCGCCGAGCTTCTGATCGCGGCCCTCAACGTGAATGCGATGACCTGGGAGTCCTCGCCTGCCGCGACCGAGCTCGAGCAGGTGACGCTGTCGTGGCTGGCCCAGTTGCTCGGGCTGCCCGCCGACTGGCACGGGCATATCGAGGACACCGCGTCGACCGCGACGGTCGCGGCTCTCGCGGCGGCGCGAACGCTCCGGCCCGGCGGCGCCGTGTACGCCTCGCAGCAGGCCAACTTCAGCGTCGAGAAGGCGGCGCGGCTCGTGGGGCTCGAGTTCCGCCCGGTCGAGGTCGACGATGCGTTTCGCATGCGCACGGACTTCCCGCTGGACGATGCGGCGGCGGTCGTCGCGACGGTCGGCACGACCGGGACCACGTCCGTCGATCCGGTGGCCGAGCTCGCCAGCCGCTGCGGCGAGGCGGGCGTCTGGCTGCATGTCGACGCGGCGTATGCGGGCTCCGCCGCCGTCTGCCCCGAGCTTCGCTGGTGCCTCGACGGATGCGATCTCGCCGATTCGATCGTCGTCAACCCGCACAAGTGGCTGTTCACGCCGATGGACTGCTCGACGATGTGGACGCGGCGGCCCGAGGCGCTCCGTGCTGCATTCGGCGTCGAGCGCGACTACCTCGTCGACACCGAGGATGCACTCGACCTGAAGAACTACGGGCCGGCGCTCGGCCGGCGCTTCCGTGCGCTCAAGCTCTGGTTCGTCCTCCGCTGGTACGGCGCCGACGGCCTGCGCGCCCTGATCCGCGAGCACGTCCGGCTTGCGCAGCTGTTCGCGTCATGGGTCGACGACGACCCGGACTGGGAGGTCTCGGCGGCGCATCCCTTCTCCACCGTCTGCTTCCGGCATCGCACCGGCGACAACGACGCGATCGCCCGGGCGGCGACACTGACCGGGAAGCTGTTCGTCGCTCCGGCTCAGCTTCGCGGCGAGTCGATCATCCGCCTCGCGATCGGCAATGCGCGGACGACCGAGGCGGACGTCGCCCTGGCATGGGAGGTGCTGCGCGAGTGCGCCCGCGCGCAGTGATCTTCGACCTGTGGGAGACGCTGATCGACTGGGACCGCGAGGCGGCCGCCACGATGGTCGCTGCGGTCTCGGAGCACGCGCCCGACTTCGTCGAGCTCTGGCCGCGCTCGATGAATCGTTACACCGGCCCGATCCGGGTAGCGCTGGCCGATGCCGGCGTGCCCGCCGCGTCGCTCGAGGAGGTGTGCAAGCTGCGTCTCGACTACGTGCGCGAGGCGCTCGTGCCGCGTCCCGGCGCGATCGAGACGCTCCGCCGGCTGCGCGAGTTGGAGATCCTCGTCGGGCTGATCACGGTGTGCAGCGAGGACGTCGAGGTCGCCTGGCCCTCGACGCCGTTCAACGGGCTGTTCGACGCCGAGGTCTTCTCGTCGTCGTTCGGGCTGTCGAAGCCCGATCCTCGGATCTACCTGCACTGCTGCGAGCTGCTCGGCGTCGAGCCGTCCGACGCGGTGTTCGTCGGTGACGGCGCGAACGACGAGCTCGCCGGTGCGGAGCGCGTCGGCATAACTGCGATCCTCATCCACCGACCCGGCGAGGATCCGTATTGGGAGAATCTCGCCGCCTTCGACGGCCCGCGTGTCACGTCAATCCCGGAGGTGCTGGAGGTGCTCGAGCTGTGCTGATCACGACCACGAACGACGTCCCCGGATACACGATCACCGACGTCTACGGCGAGGTGTTCGGCCTGACCGTCCGCTCGCGCAACATCGGCTCGCAGATGGGTGCCGGCCTCAAGTCGATGTTCGGTGGCGAGCTGAAAGGGATGACCAAGGCGCTTGCCGACAGCCGCTCGGACGTGATCCAGCGGATGACGGAGGAGGCCGAGGCGAAGGGCGCGAACGCGATCCTCGGGATGCGGTTCGACACGTCCGACATGGGCGGCACCTGGACGGAGATCTGCGCGTACGGCACCGCCGTGCGCATCCAGAAGCTCTAGTCGAGGTTCCCGATCGCCGCGAGCGCTGCGTCGTGGAGCGCCACGCGGTAGCGCCAGAGCGGACGGCCGGTCTCGAGCAGCCGTGCGCGGATCGGGCCGGCGAGCTCGTCGAGCGTGCCCCAGCGGGCGGCCGCGATCTCCTCGGCGTCGAGCGGGTCGAGAGCCTCCTCGGTGGTGCGCGCCAGGAAGACGTGCGTGCGCCAGTCGATCGCCTCGTCGCCGTGGCGGAACCGTGCGGCGGCATCGACGAGGTAGCGGTCGAGCGCCGCCGGCAGGCCCGTCTCCTCCTCCGCCTCGCGCACCGCGCCCTCCGCGAAGCTCTCGCCCGGCCTGATCCCGCCGCCAGGCGGACGCCAGATCCCCGGGGCGAAGTGCGGCTTGCGGATCAGGGCGATCCGGTCGCCAGGGTCGAGGATGAAGAGCGTCACGTCGTGGCGCCGCGCCGGGTTGTACGTCGCGAGCGCGTACTCCTCGGCGCTGACGTCGCCGTCCCACTCCAGCAACACCGGATCTCCGTAGCGCTCGCGCAGCGGGGCGAGAACCGCTTCCGTGACGTGCACAATCCCGATCATGCCGCGGGTCCGCAGGCCGAGGCGCCGGGCGCCGGTGCTCGAGCTTCTCGCCGCCACGCTGCCGGAGCTGCGGCGCGGCCTTACCGAGTCCGCGGCGCGGACGGTCGCATACGAGCTGTTCGAGAAGCTCGGCTACGGGGCGGTCGCCGTCACGGACACGCAACGCGTGCTGGCGTTCGTCGGCGCCGGCGCCGACCATCACGCCACCGGCGACCGGCCGATCAGGCCCGTCTTCGAGGCGCTCGCCGAGCGACGGCCGCTGCTCGCACCACTCGGCCTGCGCACCGAGTGCGGCCACGCCGCCTGCCCGCTGGGCGCCGCCGCCGTCGTGCCGCTCATGCTCGGCGACGGTCCCGCCGGTGCGATCGTCGCGTACGCAACCGACGGCTCCCCGCTCGACGAGCCGGCCGTGCAGACACTGGACGCACTCGGCGACCAGCTCTCCGCCCAGCTTCAGCTCTCCGAGCTCGCGACGGCGACCGCGACGGCGTTGCAGGCGCAGATCGAGCCGCACTTCGTCTTCAACGCGCTGAACACGATCGCATCGTTCATCCGCACCGATCCCGACCGCGCACGGCAGCTGGTGCTCGCGTTCTCGGATGCGCTGCGCGCCCGGTTCGCGCGGCCCGGCGAGTTCGTGACGCTCGACGAGGAGCTCGCGCACGTGCGCAGCTACCTGGAGCTCGAGCAGGCCCGGTTCGGGAGCGAGCTCGACGTCGCCGTCGAGGCCGATCAGGAAGCACTCGGGGTCAGGCTGCCGCCGCTGCTCGTGCAGCCGCTCGTCGAGAACGCGGTCAAGCACGGCAAGACCGACCGTCCTTTGCACCTGCTTGTCCGCGCGCGCGTCCGTCGCGGGCGGCTGCGGGTGACGGTGCGCGACGACGGCCGCGGCATCACCCGCGATGCGATCGACAGGGTCTTCGACCCCGGGTTCGGCGACGGCACCGGGGTGGGCCTCGCAAATGTGCAGCTGCGCCTCGAGGCGCACTACGGCTCCGGCGTCAGGCTGCGCTCGTCGCCGCTCGGGACGGTCGTCTCGCTCGAGGTCCCCGCGGCGTGATCGCGGCCGCGATCGTCGACGACGAGGCTCCTGCCCGTTCCGAGCTGCGCTACCTGCTTGGCGCGCACGACGACATCGAGATCGTCGGCGAGGCGGGGAGCGCAGCCGACGCAGACGACCTCGTTCGCAGCGGCGGCTACGACGTCGTGTTCCTCGACGTCGAGCTGCCGGGCCTGTCGGGGCTCGAGCTTGCACCGCTGGCACGCGCGGCGGTCGTGTTCGTGACCGCGCACGAGCGCTACGCCGTGGACGCGTTCGCCGTGGAGGCGTTCGACTATCTGCTGAAGCCCGTCGACCCCGAGCGGCTCGCTCGCGTGCTCGACCGGCTGCGCGCGTCCGCGCCGGGGCAGCACGAAGCCGTCAGCAAGATCCCGGTGGTCGCGCCGGGCGGCGCGGAGCTGCTCGACTTCGACCGCGTGTACTACGTCCAGGCCGACGGCGATTACAGCCGCGTGCACGACTACGACCGGGCCTATCTCTCGACTTCGTCGCTGGGCGAGCTGCAGGCGAGGCTCGGAACCGGCTTCGCTCGAATCCACCGGTCGTACCTCGTGAACCTGTCGAAGGTCTCCGCCGTGCGGCGGACGGCGCCCGACCGGATCCGGCTGCAGCTCGACGATGCCGCCCGCACCGAGCTGGATGTCGCGCGGCGTCAGGGCCGCGAGCTGCGGGAGCGCCTCGGACTGTAGGCTGGCCGGGTGGACCTCGGCGCAGGCGGCCGGTGCGAGGACGGGGGTCGTTTCACGCGGGACGTGCTTCTTCGGCGCTCATTGCTGCTGGGCGGCGGGCTGCTCGTGCCGGGAGCTGTGAATCGCCTGCTCGCGGCCGACGTCGCGCTCGCGGCGCCGCCGCCGAAGATTCCGCCGGGCGCGGTCCACCACTTCCTCTCGCGTCCCGACCTCCGGCCGCCGGTGCTGAGCATCCTGCACGCGAGCGCCGTCTCCGACGGGTACCTGTTCCTGGCGCCCTCGGCCGGGCCGGGCCAGCGCGGCGTCCTGATCCTCGACGGCCGCGGACAGGTCGTGTACTTCCTTCCGACGACGCCGAATTCGGCGATGAACTTCCGCGTCGCGCGCTACCAGGGCAAGCCGGTGCTCACCTGGTGGGAAGGGAAGTCGCAGAGCGGCCTCGGCCGGGGCACGCACGTGATCCTCGACGAGTCCTACCGCCAGGTGGCACGCGTGCCCGCGGGCGACGGCCGCCAGTCGGACCTGCACGAGTTCGTCATCACCCCGCACGACACCGCGCTCGTCACGAGCTACGAGGTGCAGCCGGCCGACCTGTCCTCGGTGGGAGGCCCGGCCACCGGGAAGGTGATCGGCGGCGTCGTCCAGGAGCTCGCGCTCCCCAGCGGGAGGGTGCTGTTCGAGTGGCGGAGCCTCGATCACGTCCCCATCCAGGAGACCCACGCCGCGTTCATGGGCCACCCGCTCGACTACTTCCACATCAACTCGATCGATCTGCTCGCCGACGGCAATCTGCTCGTCTCCGCGCGCAACACGTGGGCGGTCTACAAGGTGAGCCGCGCGAGCGGCCGGGTGATCTGGCGTCTCGGGGGACGGAAGAGCGACTTCGCGATGGGCAGGGGCACCGTGTTCGCGTGGCAGCACGACGCGCGCCATCACGGGCACGACATCGTCAGCATCTTCGACGACGGCGCCGGACCACAGGTTCAGCCCCAGTCACGCGTGCTCGTGATCGAGCTCGACGCGGCGCACAAGCGGGCGACGCTCGTCCGCGCGTACGCGCACCACCCGAACCGGCTCCTTTCGCAGTTCATGGGCAACGCGCAGGTGCTGCCCAACGGGAACGTGGTGGTCGGCTGGGGGAACGAGCCCTACGTGACCGAGTTCGCGCCGGACGGGGCGATCCTGTTCGACGCCAAGCTGCCGCGCGGAGGCCAGAACTACCGGGCCTTCCGGTTCGGCTGGGCGGGGGACCCGAGTGGGCGCCCGGTGCTCGTCGCCCCGGGCGGGCGTCACCGCGGGACGGCGTTCGTCAGCTGGAACGGCGCGACCGAGGTCGTCGCCTGGCGCCTGCGTGCCGGGACGGCGGCGGGCAACCTGCAGACCTTCGGGACGACGGCGAGGCGAGGCTTCGAGACCGCGCTCGCACTGCCGCGGGGCATGCGGTTCGCCGAGGCGGCCGCGGTCGACCGCCACGGGCACGAGCTCGGCCGGTCGGCGACGGTCCGGGTCTAGAGCTCCCGCAGGAGCCCGGCGAACGCCTCCGGAGAGTCGACGACGACGTCGGCCAGCTCGCGCAGCCGCGGCGGGCCTTCCGGGGACGCGACCGAGACGCGGACGCCGAGCTCGAGCCCGTCGAGCGCGGCGAAGCCGTCGAGGTCGGTCGTGTCGTCGCCTGCGTACAGCGCGCGTGCCAGCCCTGCCTCGGCGAGGAGGCGCCGCACCGCCGTGCCCTTGGTCGCGTCGAGCGGCGGCAGGATGTCGAGCACCATCCGCCCGAAGCTCGCGCGCAGTCCACGGGCGGCCGCCTCGGCCGCGACCGCCTCGAGCGCCTGTCGCGCGGCCACGGGGTCTGCAGCCCGGCGGAAGTGCAGCGCTGCGGAGACGGGCCTCTCCTCGACGTCGGGCCAGCCCGAGTCGCGCGCGAACCGGTGCACCTCGGATGCATACGCCGTCGCGGCCGGCTCGAGCTCGAGCCCGTGCTCGCCCGCGTAGCGCAGCTCGGGGACGCCCACGATGCGCCGCGCCGCATCGCTCGAGCGGCCCGTGACGCAGGCGACCAGCCCGTAACGGCCGGCGAGCCGGCGGAGCTCCCGGCGAGTGCTTTCGGGCACCGAGGCGTCCTCGGGGCGGTCGACGATCGGGGCGAGGACACCGTCCACGTCGAGGAACAGCGCGGCCCGCTCGGGCTGTTCGGCGAGGCGGGAGAGCGCGTCCACGCTGCGTAGAGTAGGAGTGGTGGGCGCGTCGACTGCTCCCAAGCTCGTCGGCATCGGCGTCGCCGCCGGGTTCTTCGGCGCCCTGTTCGGCGTCGGGGGCGGGATCGTCATCGTGCCGCTCCTGGTCACGTTTCTCGCGTTCGACCAGCGCCGCGCGGCGGCGACGTCGCTCGCGGCGATCCTGGTCTCGTCGGCCGCCGGCGCGATCACCTACGCGGCGCACGGCGACGTGAGGGTGGGCGCCGCGATGCTCGTCGGCATCCCGGCCGTCGTAGGCGTCGTGCTCGGTGTCGACCTGCAGCAGCGCCTCGCTCAGCGGACGCTGGGGTACGCGTTCGCAGTCCTCGTCGCGGCCATCGGGTTGAAGCTGATCTTGTGACCGTCGTCCTCGTCATTCTCGTCGGACTCGGGGGAGGAGTGCTCGCAGGGACGTTCGGTGTCGGCGGCGGCATCGTCTTCGTTCCGACGCTCGCACTCGGCCTGGGGCTGACGCAGATCCACGCGCAGGCGACCTCGCTGCTCGCGATCCTGCCCACCGCCGCCGTCGGCACATGGCGGCAGGTCCGCCTCGGGAACGTCGACGTCCGTGCCGCGATCTACGTCGGCGTCGCGTCGATCGTCGGCGTCCAGGGCGGCGTGCTCGTCGCCGAGTCGCTTCCGGAGCACGCGCTGCGCCGCCTGTTCGGAGCGTTCCTGATCGTCACGGCCCTGCAGATCGCATGGCGGGTCCGTCAGCGCGACGCCGCATAGGCGATCCCCGCAGTCCGCGAAGTCATGAGACACGACTGCGATGAACACGAGCAGGCCCCGTCGACGTCCACAGGTGGAAGGCCAGCCCGATCCCGAGGCCGTCGATGAAGCTGTGGATCGACAGACCGGCTGCGCCGAGCGCGCCGACGTGGTGGTGGGCGCGTGCGTGCTCGTCGTCGCGGTGATGGAGCACGAGCCCTCGTTCGACGAGGAAGAACGCCAGGAACCCGGCGCCGACGAGCCAGGTCACGTGGCCCGTCGGGAGGACGGAGCCTCCGCATGGCAAAATCTCCCGACAGTGCGCCTTCGCCTCGCCCTGGTGAGCCCGCTGCTCGGACTGGTTGCGCTCGGTTCTGCCGGCGCCCAGGGGCCGACGACACATCCGACGGCATCGGCCGCCGCCTGGAGCGTTCAAGTCGCCCTGCCGAATACTGCGCCGATCACGACGACCGCCGCGTCGGCGCCACCCGACGACGCCCCGGTCGCCGGTGCGACCTACGCTTATCCAGCGGACGGCTCCGTCGTCAGCGTGCAGTCGACCACCGCGACCGCGACCACGACGATCACGCGGAACGCGGCCGCGGCGTCGCAGAGCGTCATCACGGGCGTCTCGCTGTTCGGCGGCACGATCACGGCTGACGCCGTCACCGCCAGCGCCTCCGCCGGGACGGGGCCGTCGGGCGCCGGCGGCAACGCGAACGGCAGTGCCGTCACGAACCTGATGATCGGCGGTCAGCCCGCGCCGGCCGGGAACAGGCTCGGAGTCGCCGACTGGGGCGTCCTCACGCTGGGCACCGAGACGGTCGAACGGGCGGCGGGGGACGGCATCCGCGGCTACCGCGGCGTCGTCTACGAGCTCGTCCTGCGGTTGACGCAGGATCACGGCGGGCTGCCGGTCGGTACCTTGATCCGCATCGGCTATGCCGCGGTCTCCGTCCAGACGGCGCCGCCGGCAGCGGCGCCGGCGACGACCACCTCACCCGCGACGACGACGACGACCACGCCGCAGGCGCCGTCCGCGCAGACGACCGGGCCCGACGTGGCGCCGGTCGGAGACCTGCCGAGCGAGCGGCCGAGGCAGGCGAAGAGCGGGACGGCCTCGATCGGGCCCGGCCCGCTCTACGGGATCAAGCCGAAGCTCACCGCGGGCCACTACGTCTTCCCGGTCTACGGGCCGAGCTCCTACATCGACACGTTCGGCGCCGCTCGCAGCGACGTCACCTACCACCACGGCGACGACATCTTCGGGCAGCTGGGTCAGCCGCTGGTCGCCTGCGCCGACGGGACGCTCTTCTCGGTCGGCTGGAACAAGATCGGCGGCAACCGCCTCTGGATCGTCGACTCGCAGGGGAACCAGTTCTACTACGCGCATCTCTCCGCGTTCGCGACGACCGCCGTCAACGGTGCGCACGTGAAGGCCGGCCAGGTCGTCGGCTTCATGGGGCACACGGGGGACGCCGAAGGCACGCCGGTCCATCTGCACTTCGAGATTCACCCAGTGTCGCTGCTCTACCTCGGGTACGACGGCGCAGTCGATCCGACGCCCTACCTCGACGCCTGGCGCCACCAGCAGGACCTGCCGTTCCCGATCGCCGGCGGCTGGACGCCGCCCGTGCCCGGTGGAACCGCGCCGGAGCCCGGCGCGATCCTGCTGCACATGTCCGACATCTCGACGGCGAACGGGCTCGACCCGTCGTCACTCGAGCATGCATTGACGGCGCCGAAGGCATCGACGCTCCTGCGTCTGCTCCCGACCGTGATCGCGCCGACGCACGACCTCGGTCGGGGCTAGTCGTTGCGAATCAGACGCCGCCGTTGGCGCTGGGCGGGAAGTCCTCGCCGAACTCGTCGCTGCCGCCGGAGACCGTGTCCTTGATCCACTTGCGGGTGTCGGGCCCCGTGATCGGGTTGAAGAGAATCCCGATCAGGATCCCGACCAGCAGCAGCGTGCGGCCCCGCTTCCGGTCGGACTCTCGCTTCCCCTGCAGCCGGTTCGCCGCGCTGCGCAGGTCCTCGATCGCCGCCTTCAGCTTGGCGCGGATCTCCTCGTCGGTGGCGACTCTCGCTGCGACCGTCGTCGCAGTACGGCTCGCGATCAGCTCGTTGTACAGATCGCGGGCGGTCGCGAATGCGCTGAGCACGTCTGCGCGGAGCTTCTCGTCCGACAGCGCGCGGTCGACGTACGGTTTGACGTTCCCCGCGGCGTCGTAGACCTTGTCTTTTGCCTTGCTCGTGGCCATCCTCGTCCGTTCCTTTCGACTCGTGACTGCGCGCCTCCCGCGAGCCTGCCGCCCACCGGCGCTTCTTCTCACCGTAGTCATCCTTGCAGGCTGCGGGGGGTCGGGCGCCGGGAAACCGCCGCAGCAGGTGATCGGGCCGGGGTTCAGCTTCCAGGCGCCCGACGGGTGGCAGGTCGTCCGGGCGGGCCAGCGGGTGTCGGCCGGCTCGGGCTCGAACCTCGTCCAGGTGGCGAGATTCCGGCTTCTCCGGCCCTACTCGGCGGCCCTGTTCGCCAAGGTCGAAAAGGAGCTCGACGTCCGGATGGCCGCCGTCGCGTCGCAGACGGCCGGCCGGCTGGCCGGGTCCCGGGTCGTGACTGCCTCGGGAGTGCGGTCACACAGCTACGACGTCAAGGCGAACGGGCGTGTCGACCAGTACACGTTCGTGCTGCGCGGAATGCGCGAGTACCAGCTGCTCTGCCGGCGGGCGTCGTCCGACGACGACGAGAGCTGCAGGCTGCTGATCAGGTCGTTCAGGATCGACTAGCGCGACTTCGCGGCCTGCCGCTCGAGCGGCGCCACGTTGCGTGCCCGGCTCCGTCCGTCGCTCGCGAACGCCGCGTCGAACACCTGCTCGACCGTGTCGACCGGGATGAACTCGAGCTCGCGGCGCGTCTCGGAGGGGAGCTCGGCGAGGTCGGGCTCGTTCTCGCGCGGGAAGATAATCCTCTTCAGGCCCGCGCGCGCTGCGGCGAGCGACTTCTCGCGCAGGCCGCCGATCGGGAGCACCCGACCCGTGAGCGTGATCTCGCCCGTCATGCCGACGTCCGCGGCTACCGGCTCGTCGCGCAGGAGCGATGCGATCGCCGTGGCCATCGTCACGCCTGCCGACGGCCCGTCCTTCGGCACGGCCCCGGCCGGCACATGGAGGTGGACGTCGTGCTGGGCGAACCACGTGTCGCCGACCCCGACCGCCGAGGCGTGCGAGCGGACCCAGGAGAGCGCGGCCTGCGCCGACTCCTGCATGACATCGCCGAGCTGGCCGGTGATCGTGAGACGCCCGCGGCCGGGGTACGCCGTGGCCTCCACGAAGAGCACGTCGCCGCCCGCCGTCGTGTACGCGAGCCCGGTTGCCACGCCGGGGTGAGCCACGCGCTTGCGCACCTCGCCCGCGAACCGCCGCGGCCCCAGCCACTCGCGCAGGAGTTCGTCGTCGATCTTGACGCTCGTCGCGCCGTTTCGGGCGACCTCTGAGGCCGCCTTGCGACACACGTCGGCGAGCCGGCGCTCGAGGTTCCGCACGCCGGCCTCGCGGGTGTACTCGCGGATGATCGTGCGGAGCATGCGGTCCGAGAGCCGGAGCTGGGACCGCTTGAGCCCGTGCGCCTCGACCTGCTTCGGCACGAGGTAGCGCTTCGCGATCCCGAGCTTCTCGTCCTCCGTGTAGCCGGCGAGCTCGATCACGTCCATCCGGTCGAGCAGGGGACCGGGGATCGTGTCGAGCGTGTTCGCGGTGCAGATGAACAGCACCTTCGACAGATCGAACGCGAGATCGAGGTAGTGATCGCGGAAGGCGTTGTTCTGCTCGGGGTCGAGAACCTCCAGCATCGCGCTCGCGGGGTCGCCTCTCCAGTCGGCGCCCATCTTGTCGATCTCGTCGATGAGCACGAGCGGGTTGCGCGACTCCGCGTCGCGGAGCGAGCGGATGATCGAACCGGGCATTGCGCCGATGTACGTCCGGCGGTGCCCTCGGATCTCGGACTCGTCGCGGACGCCGCCGACCGAGAGGCGAACGAAGCGCCGGCCGAGCGCGCGCGCGATCGACTGGCCGAGCGATGTCTTGCCGACGCCGGGCGGCCCGACGAAGCAGAGGATCTGCCCCGAAATCTGGTTGCGCAGCTTTGCGACGGCGAGGTACTCGATGATCCGGTCCTTGACCTTCTCGAGGTCGAAGTGATCGGCGTCGAGCACCTCGCGCGCGTGCTCGAGATCGAGGTTGTCGTCGGTGAAGGCGTTCCACGGCAGCGTGAGGATCCACTCGAGGTAGGTGCGGATCAAGCCGTACTCGGCGGCGGCCTGCGGCAGCCGCTCGAGGCGCTGCAGCTCGCGATCGGCCGCCTTGCGCGCCTCCTCCGGCAGTTCGCCGAGGGCGGCGAGCCGCTCGCGGAGCTCGGCGAGCTCCGCCTGCTCGGGGTCGGCCTCGCCGAGCTCGGCCTGGATCGCCTTGAGCTGCTGGCGGAGGAAGTACTCGCGCTGGCCCTTCTCCATCTCGGACTGGACCTGCGACTGGATCCGCGAGCCCAGCTCGAACACGTCGAGCTCGCGGCTGAGGATCGCGGACACCATGCGCAGGCGCGCCTCGACATCGACCTCCTCGAGAATCTCCTGGCGCTCCTCGACGGGGATCGTCCTGAGTGTCGAGGCGACCAGATGGCAGAGGGCGCTCGGATCGTCGACGTTGGCCGCCGCGAGCTGCAGCTCCTCCGGGAGGTACGGCGCGAGCCCGATGATCCGCGCGAACAGCCCCTGGACGTTGCGGGTGAGCGCCTCGACCTCCGGCGACTCGACGAGCACGTCGGGCAGCGCCGAGAACTCGCCGAGCAGGTACGGCTCGACGTCCGCCTCGTGATCGAGGTGCACGCGCTCGACGCCCTGCACGAGGATGCGCAGCGTTCCGTCGGGCACCTTGATCAGCTTGTGGATGACCGCGATCGTCCCGACCCGGTACACGTCGTCGAAACCGGGCGTGTCGAGCGAGCTGTCTCGCGACGCGATCAGCGCGACGAGCCGGTCGCCGGCCACGACGTCGTCGATCGTCCGGATCGACCGCTCCTGGCCGATCGCGAGCGGCGACATCGAGAGCGGGAACACGACGGTGTCCTTGAGCGGGAGGATCGGCAGGACCGCGGGCAGCTCGATGTGCTCGCCCTCGACGCTCGGGACGTCGAAGAGCTCGCTCATTGTCCGGTCCGGACCTGGATCGTGACTTGCCCGTGCGGGGCGTGGTCCACGACCGGCAGCTCGACGGTCAGGACGCCGAGTGAGAAGCGGGCCGTCGCAGCCTCGGGCTGCACGTCCTCGGCGAGCTGGATCTGCCGCTGGAAGGAGCCGTACTCGATCTCCATCTGCTGGTAGACGCGCCCCGGCGCCTGCGGCCGCGGCCGCTCGCCCGCGATCACGAGCAGGCGCTCGCCGGCGACGACGCGGACGCTCTCCGGATCGACGCCCGGCAGCTCGACCACGACGGTGAGGGTGTGCGGGTCGTCCGTGTGAAAGCAGTCGACGTTCGGGCGGAAGCCGAACCCGTGTCGCGGCCCGGAGAAGCGCGGCACCTGCCACAGGTCGGCGAAGAGCTGCTCGATCTCCGCCTGCAGCTTGTCGACGTCGCGGCGACTCATTCCCGTGAGCGTACCCGCGTGGCGGCGCGACGATGCCCGGAGGCCCGGCTGTAGCATCGCGCGCGTGAAAGGCCTCATCTGCGCCGGCGGGTCGGCGACCCGGCTCGAGGAGCTGACGCGCGTCGCGAACAAGCACCTGCTCCCGGTCGGCCGCTGGCCGATGGTCTACTACCCACTCCAGCTGCTCCAGCGCATCGGCGTCCGGGACGTCCTGCTCGTCACCGGGCAGCATCACGCCGGCCAGTTCATCGACCTGCTCGGCGACGGCCAGGTGCGGGCGCGGAACGCCGACGAGGTGCTGTTCGACCTTGATCTCACGTACAAGGTGCAGGTCGAGCCCGGCGGCATCGCGCAGGTGGTCGGGATGGCCCGTGCGTTCGCCGCCGGCGAGTCGCTCGTCGTGTGCCTCGGCGACAACATCTTCGAGCAGGCGCAGACCGGTGCGATCGCCGGCTGGGACGACGGTGCGCTCGTGTTCGTGAAGGAGGTTCCCGACCCGGAGAACTTCGGCGTCGTCGCATACCGCGAGGACGGCAGCGTCGAGGACGTGGTCGAGAAGGCCGGGCGCGTGGACCTCCGCTATCCCTCGCCGCCGTCGAGCGACGCGGTGGTCGGGCTCTACTGCTATCCGCCGGACGTGTTCGACGTGATCGACGGGCTCGAGCCGTCGAGCCGCGGCGAGCTCGAGATCACCGACGTGAACAGGGTCTACGCCCAGCAGGGACGGCTGCAGGTGGAGCGGGTCGAGGGCTGGTGGCACGACGGCGGCAAGCACTGGGCCGACCTCGCCGACGTCGGGCGGCTGATCGAGGAGACCGGGGCGAACAAGTGATCGAAGGGCTCCGGCGCTTCGAACTGCGCCGTTTCGACGACGAGCGGGGCTGGTTCGCCGAGCTGATGCGGTCGAGCCTGCTGCCGAAGCCGGTCCGGCAGGCGAACCTCGCCCGGTCGCGAGCGGGGGTGATCCGCGCGCTCCACTACCACGAGCGCGGCCAGGACGACCTCTTTCTCTGCCTCGAGGGGATGGTGCGCGTGGTCGTCCTCGACCGCGACAGCGGCGAGACGTTCACGGAGGACATCGGCGACGACAATCCGGTCGCGATCTACGTGCCCGGAGCGAACGCGCACGGCTACGAGGCGCTCACCGACTGTCTGTTCTGTTACTTCGTCACCGAGGAGTACGACGCAGCCGATCCCGACGAGCACGGAGTGCCTTGGGACGACCCCCGCGTCGTCGACCTGTGGAGCACACGATCGCCGATCCTCTCGGCACGGGACAGCGCCGCCGCGTCGTGATCACGGGCGCGGGCGGGCAGCTCGGCTCCGCCCTGGTCGAGGAGTTCCCCGAGGCGCGCGCTCTCACGAGGTCCGACTGGGATGTCGGCCACCCGCCGCCGGCCGAGCTCGCCGGCACCGGTCTCGTCCTGCACGCTGCGGCCTGGACCGACGTCGACGGCGCGGAGGACGATCCGCAGGGTGCCGCGGCCGTCAACGTCGGCGGCGTGCGGAACGCCGCCTCGCTCGGCGCGCCGCTCGTCGTGTGGTCGAGCGACTACGTCTTCGACGGCACCAAGACGTCGCCGTACGTCGAGTCCGACAGCCCGTCGCCCCTCGGCACGTACGGGCGTACGAAGCTCCTGGGCGAGGCCGCCGCCGGCGACGAGGCCTGGGTGATCCGCACGTCCTGGCTGTTCGGCTGGACGTCGCGCAACTTCGTCAGGACGATCCTCCGCCTGGCGGCCGAGCGCGACGAGATCGCCGTCGTGCACGACCAGGTCGGCTGCCCGACGTACACCGGGCACCTCGCGCACGCGACGCGCGATGTCTTGCAGCTCCCGTACGGCACGTACCACGTGGCCGCCGCCGGCGAGTGCAGCTGGGCCGAGTTCGCCGAGGCGATCATCGAGGAGGCGGGGCTCGACACGCGAGTCCGGCGGATCTCGTATGCCGAGTACGGCTCCCGCGCGCCTCGCCCGGCCTACTCGGTCCTGCGCACCGAGCGCGGTGCGCCCGAGCTGCCGCACTGGCGCGAAGGGCTGCGCGACTGCCTGGCCCGCCTTCCGAACCTCTAACCTTCGCGCGATGCGGATCCTCGTGGCAGGCGGAGCCGGCTTCATCGGCTCGCGATTCGCGCGCCGGCTGGCCGAGGGCGGTGACTCGGTCGTGGTGCTCGACAAGCTGACGTACGCGGGCAACCGCGCCAACCTCGACGGCGTCGAGCACGAGTTCCACGAAGGCGACATCGCCGACGCCGACGCCGTCGCGCGCGCCGCTGCGCGCTGCGACGCGATCGTGAACTTCGCGGCCGAGACGCACGTCGACCGCTCGATCCTCGGCCCGGCCGAGTTCATCCTGACGGACGTCCTCGGCACCCAGGTGCTGCTCGACCACGCCCGCCATCACGGCCTCCGGCTCCTGCACGTCTCGACCGACGAGGTCTACGGCGACATCGAGCTCGACGCGCCCGCATGCACCGAGGAGGCGCCGCTCCGGCCGTCGAGCCCGTACAGCGCCTCGAAAGCGGGCGGCGACCTGCAGGTGCTCGCGTACGTGCGGACGTACAAGAGCGATGCGCTGATCACGCGCGGGGCGAACACGTACGGCCCGAGGCAGTACCCGGAGAAGTTCCTGCCGCTGTTCATCACCAACGCCCTCGACGGCGAGGCGCTGCCGGTGTACGGGGACGGGAGGCAGCGCCGCGAGTGGCTGCACGTCGACGACCACTGCACCGCGATCGAGGTCGCACTCCGTCAGGGCGACACCGGCGAGGTCTACAACGTCGGCGGCCAGGAGCGCGAGAACCTCGACGTCGTCCGACGGATTCTCGACCTCACAGGCGCCTCGCCGGACCTCGTGAGGCACGTCGAGGACCGGCCCGGGCACGACCGGCGCTACTCGATCGATTCCTCGAAGCTCCGGCTGCTCGGCTGGTCGCCCGGGCACTCCTTCGACGCGGGCGGGCTCGAGGAGACCGTGGGCTGGTACCGCGACAACCGGGAGTGGTGGGAGCCGATCAAGTCGGGCGAGTACCGGGCCTACTACGCCGAGCAGTACGCCGCCCGGTTGCAAAGTTGACGTAAACGGGGGCGGCGACCCGTCTCCGACCTCGGCTACGGTGCCCGGCGATGAGTCGTCACGCGGTGCGACTCGCGTGTGCTGCGGTGCTTGCCTCCGGCGGTCTGGCGTCGGCGCTCGCCGTGTGCCTGCGCGCGCAAAGCGCGCTGGCGGGCGGGACGACCTCGCCTGAAACGACCTCCCAGACGGTGACCAACGAAGCGCCCGAGGTGCTCGCGATCTCGGGCCACGGCTGGGGGCACGGGCTCGGGCTCAGCCAGTGGGGAGCCTACGGCTACGCCCTGCACGGCCTCGGCTTCGGCCGGATCCTCGCGCACTACTACCCCGGCACGACGCTCGGCCCGGCTCCGGCCCGCGCCGTTCGCGTCCTGCTCCTGCGGGCGAAGCGCGTGCTGCTCGAGTCGACCGCCGCCTGGAAGGCGGTCGATGCCTCCGGCAAGGCAATGCCGCTCGACCCGTCGAGCATGGCGTTCACGGCCGGCGGCCGGCTCCAGGGCAGGGCAGTCGCCTTGCCGATGACGTTCAGCTCGCCCGTTCCGATCGCGGTCGACGGGAAGCCGTTCCGCGGCCGGATCACGGTCTCGCAGGACGGGAAGGCTCTCGACGTCGTCGACGACGTGGCGCTCGAGAGCTACCTGAAGGGCGTGGTGCCGTCGGAGATGCCGTTCGACTGGCCGCCTGCTGCGCTCCAGGCACAGGCGATCGCCGCCCGGTCCTACGCCCTCGCGAACGTCGTGCAGGGCGGCGCGTTCGACCTCTACTCCGACTCGCGCAGCCAGGTCTACGGGGGGATCGACGCCGAGACGCCGTCGACCAGCGCAGCCGTCGACGCGACCAGGGGCCAGGTCGTCCTCTACGACGGCAAGGTGGCCGACACGTACTTCTTCTCGACCTCCGGCGGCCGCACCGTCTCTGCCGCCGAGGTGCTCGGCACGCCGGTTCCTTACCTCGTCTCGGTGCCGGACCCCTACGACACGCTGTCCCCGTACCACGACTGGGGGCCGGTGCTCTTCGACATGGCGGCGGTCGCGAAGAAGCTCAAGGTTGCGCCGTCTGTCACGGATGTCTCGGTTGCGGCGGGGCCCTCGGGACGCGTGCAGGCGATGACCGTGGTCGGCGCCGACGACGCGAAGACGAGCTTCACCGGGTCGCAGGTGCGCACGGCCCTCGATCTTCGCTCGACGTGGTTCGCGCCGACTCTGGTCTCGCTCACGCCGCCGCGGGCGTCGATCACCTACGGCGGAGCAGAGACGCTCACGGGGTTCGTTCGCGGTGGAGGCGGCGCGTCGCTCGAGGCCGATCCCTTTGGCGGCGAGTGGGCGACGGCCGGCACCGTGACGCCGGACGCGGACGGCAACTTCAACGTGGTCGTCTCGCCGAGGACGCGCACCTCGTACCGTCTCGCGGTCGGCGACGCACGGGCCGGCCAGACGACCGTGAGCGTCGCGGCCCGGGTCAGCGCGACGATCGGCTCGGCCGGTGCGCGCGGGTCGGCGCGGCCCGCCCTCTCGTCGGCGGCGGTTCAGCTCCAGCGCTCGAACGGGACCGGCTGGACGACCGTCGCGACGACCGTCCTCGACTCCGCCGGGGCATTCTCGTTCGGCGGGCCGCTCGCGCCCGGCGACTACCGCGTGCGCTGCGCGCCCGGCGGTGGGCTGCAGCCCGGCGTCTCGACCGTGGGAACGGTCTCGTGAGGGGCGCTCTGCTCGCGGGGCTCGTCGCGGCGCTGGCGCTCGTCGCCGCAACGTCGGCGGGCGCGTTCGACAACACCGAGCCGCTCGCCGGCCAGCAGTGGTACCTGACCCAGGATAAGGCGTGGGACTTCTGGTCCACGCCGCCGACGAATCTCGCGACGATCCGCGTCGCCGTCATCGACTCGGGGATCGACGGCCACCATCCCGACCTCGAGGGCCGCGTCGTCGCTGCGCGCTCTTTCGTGGGCGGCTCGCCGTTCCGCGACGAGGATGGGCACGGAACGTTCGTCGCCGGTGAGATCGCCGCGAACCCGTTCAACGGCATCGGCATCGCCGGGATGGCATTCAACGCACGCCTGATCGTCGCCAAGGTCGTCGAGCCCGACGGCACCGTCTCGCTGCCCGCCGAGGTGGCGGCGATCCGCTGGGCCGTCCACGAGGGCGCGCGCGTGATCAACCTGAGCCTCGGCGGCGTTCGCGACCCGCTCGATCCCGAGCTCGACACCTACTCGGCGATCGAGCAGGCGGCGGTCGAGTACGCAAACTCGAAAGGCGTGGTCGTCGTCGCTGCGGTCGGCAACGGCCCGCAGTCGCCGGCGACGCCGTGGAACTACGCGCACTACCCGGCCGCGCTGCCGCACGTGATCGGCGTGAGCGCGCTGGGGCAGGACGGATCGATTCCGGACTTCTCGAACCGCGACGCGGTATTCAATGACATCGCCGCCCCCGGCGAGAACATGGTGTCGACGATCCCGCGCCAGCTCGCCGAGCCGACAACGGAGTGCGCCGACGGGCCGTACTCGGACTGCGGGCCGTTCGAGTTTCGCGATGCGATCGGGACCTCGTTCGCCGCGCCGCAGGTCTCGGCTGCGGCCGCGCTGCTGCTCGGGGTCAACCCCCGGCTCACTCCGGATCAGGTCTCCTGGCTGCTCGAGCGGAGCGCCGACGACGTGACGGCCGCCACGGGCTGTTCTCAGTGCCCGGTCGGCCGCGACATGTACTCGGGCTGGGGCAGCCTCGACGTGCTCTCGGCGCTGACGATGCTGACGGACGGCACGAAGCTTCCGGCGCCCGATCACTACGAGCCGAACGACGACGCCGGCCCTTGGTCGCACGCGCTCCCGCCGCTCCCGCGGACGATCGGCGCCTCCCTCGACTACTGGGACGACAACGTCGACGTCTACCATCTCTACCTGCAGCGCGGGCAGCGCCTCTATGCGCGGCTCACGCCCGAGTCGGCGGCTGGGGTGCGCCTCGCCGTCTGGAGCCCCGGGACGACGCGGGTCGAAGGGCTGCACGCGGACTTCCATCGCCGGGTCGCGCAGTCGAGATCCGTCGGCGGCCAGGTGCGCGTGTCCTATCGCGCGCCGGTCAGCGGGACGTACTACCTGGAGGCCAAGCTGGTCACGCAGTCGTACTACCCGGTGCAGTACCGGCTGTCGCTCGTTCGCTCCAACGGCTAATCGGCTAGCCGCCGTTCGAGCGCAGCTCGTCCGGGCTCACGTCTCTCAGGACGCGCGCGGGCGAGCCGACGACGACCGTGCGGGGCGGCACGTCCTTCGTGACGACTGCTCCCGCCCCGACGAACGCTTCCTCGCCGACCTCGATGCCCGGACAGAGCACCGCACCGCCGCCGACGCGGGCGCTGCGCCGGATCGTCGGCCCGCGCATCTCGGCCCTCCGGCGCTCCGTTCGCCCCATGTAGTTGTCGTTCGTCGTGACGACGCACGGAGCTATGAACACGTCGTCCTCGAGCGTCGAGTACGCCGTGATGTACGCGCCCGCCTGGATGCGGGTCCCGCTGCCGACAGTCGTGTCGTTCTCGATCAGCGAGCCGCGCCCGAGCACGCAGTTGTCGCCCAGCGAGACGCGCTCGCGGATGCACGACTGGTCGCCGACGATCGAGCCGGCGCCGATCGACGAGCCGGCGAACACGATCGCGCCGGTCGAGACGACGACACGCGCCCCGATCTCGGCGGGCGGCAGCGGCTCGCGGCTCGCGGTCGACGAGGCGGCGAGCGACGGCTGCTTTCCGACCACCGCGTACTCGAGCACGCGGACGTCGTCCCCGAGCACGGTTCCGGGGTAGACCGTGGCGGTCGGATGGATCTCAGCCGGCAAGCGACCTCGTGAGCATCTCGAGCGCACGCACGACGCGTGCTCCGTCGCGCGCGACCTTCTCGCGGTCGCCGCGCCCCTCCACCAACTCGAGGAAGTGGCTGCACTCGAGGCGGAGCGGCTCGTCGGTCGAGATCTTCGGGATGAAGATGTCCCCCGAGCGCGTCTGCCACTCGCCGTACGTCTCGGCGCGCTTCCAGGGTGACTTCTCGTAGACGGTCACCTTGCGCTCGAGCTCCATGTCGTCGAACACGACCATCTTCTCGCGCCCCACGACGGTGATCTTGCGCATCTTGTGCGGGTCGAGCCACGACAGGTGCATGTGCGCGATCTTCCCGCTCGGGAAGCGCAGGAAGCAGAACACGACGTCCTCGACGCCGGGAGTCAGGAAGTCGCGCCCCTGCGCAGTCGCGACCACCGGATCCTCGTCGAGCAGGTAGAGGATCACCGACAGGTCGTGCACCCCGAGCGACCAGAGTGCGTTCTCGTTCGTGCGCACGATGCCGAGGTTTTGCCGGTTGCCGTAGACGCACAGCACCTCGCCGAGCTCGCCGCTCCCGATCAGCTCCTTCACCTTCACGACGCCGGGGTGGTAGAGCAGCAGGTGCCCGGGCATCAGGACCCGGTCGGACGCGGATGCGAGCTCGACCAGCTCGTCGATCTCAGCCGCGCGCATCGCCGGTGGCTTCTCGACGAGGACGTGCTTGCCGGCCTCGAGCGCCTGCTTCGCCAGCGCGTAGTGCGTGGGCACGGGCGTGGCGACGACGACCGCGTCGAGCGTGCCGTCGGCGAGCATCTCCTCGACGCTCGCGGTGACGCGTGCCGCCGGGTAGCGGGCCGCGAACCGCTCGCGGTGCCCGGGATCGAGATCGCAGAGCCAGGCCAGCTCGGCCAGGTCGTCGAAGTTGCGCGCGAGGTTCGGCCCCCAGTAGCCGAGGCCGGCGACGCCGACGCGAACCGCCACTACAGCTTCCAGACCTTGCCGTCGACCTCGAGGCCCTTCGTCGCGTTGCGGAAGTCCACGACGACGCGGCTGCGGCGAACGAGGTCGGCGTAGTCGATCGGAGAGTGGTTGGTCACGATCGCGACGCAGTCGTACGCCTCGGGCTCGAGTGGGACCGACATCCGGCCGTCAAACTCGGGCACGAACGGATCGTGGTACGCGACCGCCGCGCCGGCGCCCTCGAGCAGGTGGATGAGCTTTTCGGCGGGCGACTCGCGCCAGTCGCCGATGTCGGGCTTGTACGCGACGCCGAGCACCAGGACCTTCGAGCCGCTGAGCGATCGCTGCGCACCGTGATTGAGCGCCTGCGAGATCAGCGAGCGGCAGAAGTACGGCATGTTGTTGTTGACCTCGCCCGCGAGCTCGATGAACCGCGTGGAGAAGTCGTACTCGCGCGCCTTCCACGTCAGGTAGAAGGGGTCGATCGGGATGCAGTGGCCGCCGAGGCCCGGCCCCGGTTTGAAGGATGCGAAGCCGAACGGCTTCGTCGCGGCCGCGTCGACGACCTCCCAGACGTCGATGTCCATGCGCTCGCACAGCTGCGCGAGCTCGTTCACGAGCGCGATGTTGACCGCGCGGTAGATGTTCTCGAGCAGCTTCGTCAGCTCGGCCGCGTCGGGCGTCGACACCTCGTGCACCGTGTCGATCGCCTGCCGGTAGAGATCGGCTGCCGCGGCCGTGCAGGCCGGCGTGAGGCCGCCGACGATCTTGGGCGTCGTCTTCGTCGTCCAGTCCTCGCGCCCGGGGTCGACGCGCTCCGGCGACATCGCGAGGTGGAAGTCCTCCCCCGCGACCAGTCCCGAGCCGTCCTCGAGCAGCGGCTTCAGGACCTCGCGTGTCGTCCCCGGCCAGGTGGTCGACTCGAGGACGACGAGCTGTCCGCGCTGGATGACGGGTGCGAGGCTGCGTGCCGCGCTCTCGATCGCGCCGAGGTCGGGCTCGCGCTGGCGCGACAGCGGCGTGGGCAGCGCGATCAACACCGCGGCGGCGTGCTTCACCTGCTCGTAGTCGGTCGTGGCCACGATCCTGCCGTTCGCCGTCAGCGCGGCCAGCTGCTCGGAGGGCACGTCCTCGATGTGGCTTCGTCCCTCGTTGAGCGCCGCGACGATGTCGGGCTGGATGTCGACGAGCAGCACGCGCCGGCCTGCGGAGGCGAAGGTCGCGGCCAGCGGGACGCCGACGTAGCCGGCGCCGATCACCGCGACGTCGTACGAGGACCGCTGTTCCGGCTCGGGCACGGCGGTCAAGCGTACAGGGCTGCTGCCACGCGCTCCGCGGCGTGGCCGTCGCCGTAGAGCTGCGGCGCGGAGGCGGGGAAGGAGGCGGTCGAGACCGCCCGCTCGAGCGCGCCGGGATCGTCGTCGACCAGCACGTTTGCGCCGGCTTCGACCGTGTCGACCCACTCGGTGCTCGGCCGGAGCGTGACGCACGGGACACGCGCCCAGTAGGCCTCCTTCTGCAGGCCGCCCGAGTCCGTGACGACGACGCGGGCCTGCGACACGAGCGACGCGAGGTCGAGGTAGCCGAGCGGCGGGGCGAGCTCCAGGTCCGGCGCGACTGCCGCCAGCGCGTCCCGCGTCCGCGGATGGGCCGGGAAGACGAGCGGCAGGTCGATCCGGCGGAGGCCCTCGACGATCCGCTCGAGGCGTTCGGGGCGCGTGACGTTCGCTTCGCGATGCACCGTGACCACGGCATAGGCGCCGGGCTCGACGGCGAACCGCGCGAGAGCCGACGATCGCGCACGGGCAATCGGGGCGAAGAGGCGGACCGCGTCGGCCATGACGTCCCCGACGACGACGCGGCGTCCGGCGACCCCCTCCGCGGCCAGCTGCGTGGCCGAGCGCTCGTCGGGACAGAGAAGCAGCTCTGCGATGCCGTCGACCTCGATGCGGTTGCGCTCCTCCGGCATCTCGAGGTCGAAGCTGCGAAGGCCCGCCTCGACGTGCGCGACGGGCATGGTGCCGGCCGCGCGCGCCCCGGCGGCCGTCGAGTTCGTGTCGCCGAAGACGAGCACCCAGTCGGGCCGCTCCGTGTCGACGACGGCCCGGATCGCCTCCTCCATCGCGGCGATGTCCGCGGTGCGCAGATCGAGCCGGTGGCGCGGCGGCGGGAGCCCCAGCTCCTCGAAGAAGACTTGCGAGAGCTCCGAATCCCAGTGCTGGCCGGTGTGGAGCACCGTCTCCGCGATCCCGGCCGCGCGCAGAGCCAGGGACAGCGGCGCCGACTTGATGAACTGGGGCCGGTTCCCGACCACGGAGAGGACGTCCATGCCGAGGGCGCTACGATACGCGCGCCTTCGGGCCGACACATCGGGGCCGTTAGCTCAGTTGGTAGAGCAGGGGACTCTTAATCCCAAGGTCGAAGGTTCGAATCCTTCACGGCCCATAGAGCTGCCGTCCCGGCCCGCCTTAGCGCGCTTTCGCCGGGCGGGGCAGAATGCGCGCAGCGGATGGCCGCCACCGTGAAGCTGCGGGTTTTCCTGGCAGGTCGCGTCGCAGTCGAGACCGACGATGTCGTGCTGGACGAGGGGCGATTCGCGGGCCGGCAAGGGCGGCTCGTCTTCGCCTATCTCGTTGCCGAGCAGGGGCGGCTGGTGCCGAGAGACGAGCTCGCCGAGGCGATCTGGGGGGCGGCGCCGCCCGCGACCTGGGAGAAGGCGCTGACGGTGATCGCGACCAAGCTGCGCAGTGCGCTCACTGAGGCGGGCGTCGACGGCGGAAGCGCGCTGACGAGCGCGTCCGGTTGCTACAGGCTCGTCTTGCCCGAGGGATCCTGGGTCGACGTAACTGCAGCTGCGGCCGCGGCCGGCGCGGCCGAGCAGGCGCTCTCCGCAGGCGATCTCGAAGGGGCGAGAGCCGCCGCCGCGCTCGCGGACTCGCTGGTGCGCCAGCCGTTCCTGCCGGGGGAGGACGGCGACTGGGTCGAGAAGAAACGACGCCAGCTCGCCGACGTCCGGGTTCGCGCGCTGAGCGTGCTGAGCGACGCCTGCCTCCGGCTCGGCGACGCCGACGAGGCTGCGAAGTGGGCCGAGCAGGCGATCGATCTCGAGCCGTTCCGTGAGAGCGGGTACCGACGGCTGATGGAGGCCCGCGCGGCCGCGGGCAACCGAGCCGAGGCGCTGCAGGTGTACGAGCGGTGCCGGCGGCTGCTCGCGGACGAGCTCGGTGCGTATCCGTCGCCCGAGACCGAGTCGATCTATCGCCGGCTTCTGGCCATGCCGGCGCCCGCCGACGAAGCGGTGGCGGCCGTCGCGGAACGCCCGGCGCCCGTCGACCGCCCGGAGCGAACTCCGGTCGCCGCCGGGGGCGAGGGGCCCCGGTCCGGGCGCCGCCGTACCGTCTTCATCGCGGCGCTCACGGGCGTGATCGCCGCAGCCGTCGCGGTGCCGCTGTTCGCGTTCTCGAGCAGCGGTTCGCGCAGGCCCGAATTCAAGGGCACCCTCGGCGGCAATGCGGTCGGCGCCGTCTCGGCCTCGACCGGGCGCGTCGTCGCTTCGATCCCGCTGGCGGCCTCGCCCGACGCGATCGCGGCAGGCGCCGGGTCGATCTGGGCGGCGATGACCGATCGCGGCATCGTCTCGCGGATCAGCCCGACGACGAACACGCTCGAGCAGACGATCACGACGCACGGCGGGCCGTCGGCGCTCACCGTCGGCGACGGCTTCGTCTGGGTTGCGAACAGCGGCGACGGCACCGTCACCCGCGTCGATCCGCGGGCGAACGGCGGCCAGGACGTCGGTAACCCGATCCAGGTCGGGAACGACCCGTCGGGGATCGCCTACGGGCTCGGCGCCGTCTGGGTCGCCAACTCGGCCGACCGCACCGTCACCCCCATCGACCCTGCGACCGGAAAGGCGCTCACGCCGATCTCCGTGGAAGGCGGGGCGGACGGCGTCGCAGCGGGGGACGGCTACGTGTGGGTGACCGGTCGG
>Ga0335079_10000364_pt1 | contig 52632 bp, 51 predicted proteins | sample Lox_Sample_33_FD_206719 | JGI IMG/M metagenome (GOLD analysis project Ga0335079, IMG submission 206719) | Soil microbial communities from Loxahatchee National Wildlife Refuge, Florida, United States - Lox_Sample_3.3 | ecosystem: Environmental > Terrestrial > Soil > Wetlands | place: USA...
CGCGCTTCCTTACCACGAGGACCGGGCCGGCGTCGGGGGGCCCGGCTCTCCTCCCCTTCCCCGAAGGGCACCCGAATACCCGGAAAGGGTGGCTTGCCATGGGCGCGAGGCCGGCGCGATGCTTCCAGCTGGAGGCATCGCCATGCGTGGAGGAATCGCCATGCGGCCCGAGGAACTTCGCAGCCTGAGGGAGCGGCTGGAGCAGCGCCGGCGACAGCTCACCACACTCTCGCGCACCGCCGAGGCAGGCATCCAGGAGATCCGGAGCGAGCGCGAGATCGAGTTCGGCGACGAGGCCCAGAGCGAGGAGGCCCAGCAGCGACTGAACCAGCTCGAGGAGACCGAGCGCGGGGAGCTCACCCGCATCGCCGCGGCGCTGGAGCGCCTGGACGCCGGACAGTACGGCATCTGCCACCGCTGCCGGGAGCCGATCGAGTCGAAGCGGCTCGAGGCCCTTCCCCTCGCCCTCGAGTGCGCCGAGTGCGCGGGAACGGCGAAGCGCCCTACTCGTTCTTGAGCACCATGAACTTGTACTCGCCGAGCTCGGCCTGCCCGGCGGTGTAGAGCACCTCCATGAGCGTCCGGTAGGGAACGCGCCGGTCGGCGATGACGTTCACGCGCCCCATGAACGGTGCCTTGGGGTTGTACTGGGCGACGTACTTCTGCTTGTCGACCTCGCGCTTGAGCGCGTCGTACACCGCCCCGATGTAGAAGCCGTCGGCGCGCCCGCCCTCCTTGGCCGCCGCCGGGACGAGACCTGTCTGGAGCGGGAGCGCCAGCTTGTCGCCCACCGTGACGCCGTTCATGGCGATGGTGACGTTGATGTTGTCCTGCGGCTGGACCTGTGCCGTCGACACCGGCAGCTTCAGATCCTCCGACATGTTCACCGAGATCGACGAGGCCTGGTACGACTTGAGCAGGAAGATGAGCAGGATCGTCATCATGTCCATCATGGCGACGATGTTGAGCTCGCGGATGTCGCCCAGGTCGAGCTTGCGGCGCCGCCGCCTTCGTCCCTCGCGGCTCTCCGCGAGCCTCGCCGCCTCGGACTTGCGGGCGGCGCTCTGGGCGTTCTGAGCCATGGTCGGGCGAGCCTCTAGCCGATGAGGGAGAGCGACACGTCGTAGAAGAGGGGCTTCTTGTCGATGGTCCCGTTCGGGAGCTTCACCCGGCGCTCCCGGGTGGCGTCCATCGTCTTCACCAGGATCTCGTACTGGATGTCGGGGTCGGCAGAGAGGATGACGTTGGTCTCCTGCGGGTAGCGCTCCTTCACCTTCTCGAGGACGTCGGTGAGGGCGGCATAGTCGTACTGTCCGTTCCGGAGCGGGACGGTCGGGGGCTGGGCGGCGTCGACGGTGGGCTTGTCGGCGGGCCCGCCCAGGACGCCCCCGGCGCCGGCGACGTAGAACCCGCTCTTGGAGATGGCCACGGTGAGGAGCAGGCGCGGCGCGCTCGCGTCCTGGACCACGGCGGCGTCGCCGCCGATCTTGGGGGCAGAGACGTTCACCACCCCGAGCGTGATGAGCCCGGTGATGGAGAGGAGCATGAAGACGACGAGGTTGGTGACGACGTCCAGGTAGGGGACGATGTTGAGCTCGCCCGCGTGCTCCTCGGCGTGCACCCAGCGACGCATGGGGCCCGGTCCTCCTCGCGCCTAGGCGCGGCGCCCGCTCGCGTCGAGCGGGCTCGCCTCTCCCGAGGCGCGGCGCGAGAGGATGTTCTCGAGCCGGAGGGCGTTGAACTCGAGTTCCTCCACCATCGCCTTCGCCTTCGAGGAGAGCATGAGGTGGGCGATGATGCACACCACCGCGATGATGAGGCCGAAGGCGGTGTTGTTCATGGCCTCGGCGATGCCGCGCGAGAGCATCACCTGCTTCATCTCCGGGGTGGCGACGCCGAGGGAGCGGAAGGTGGTGATGAGGCCGGTGATGGTGCCGATGAGCCCGACGAGCGTGGCCACGTTGGCGAGCGACCACAGGGGCGCGATGCGCCGGGTGATGGCCGGCGTCTGCTGCAGCACCTCCTCCTCGAGCGCCCGCGATACCTCCTCCTGGCCGCGATTGCCTTGGGAGAGCCCGGCCCGCACCACCTTGGCGAGCGCGGCGTTGGGCGCCGCCTCGGTGAGCTTGATGGCCTTGTCGAGGTTGCCGGCGGCGACGAGCTTCTGGATCTGCTCCATGAAGGGCCGGGCGTTCAGGTTGAGCTTGAACCCCAGGGTGATCACCCGCTCGACGATGGTGGCGATGGCCACCGCCAGGATGACCAGGTTCACGAACATGAACGGGCCACCCACGCTGAAGAACTCGGCAAGGTACTGGATCATCTGCTCTCCGATGGGAGCTGCCGGACGCGCCGGAATCGCTTGGTTTTTCGACGGAAAAGGCTGAAAGCTGTCCTATCAGGGGCTTCGAGAGGGTGTCAAGGATTGGGCCGCGCACACCGGCTTACGCGCTCTCACCTCTTTCACGCAGTGCCGGTGACCACATTGGCCGGGGAGACGGCCGCCTGCTCGCCGTCCCCGGAGACTCGCCGGTAGCCGCACTCCTTGTTCGGGCAGGCCACGAACGCGCCGTCGCGTTTCGAGTACTTCTCGACGAGCCACGGATTCGCGCACAGCGGGCAGGGCTCGGCCCTGGGCTTGTCCCAGGAGACGAAGTCACACTTGGGGTAGGCGGTGCACCCATAGAAGGTCTTGCCCCGGCGCGAGCGACGCTCCGAGAGGTCGCTGCCACACTTGGGGCATGGGACGCCGAGCGGAATGGACTTCGTCCCTTTGCACTCCGGGTACCGGGTGCAGGCGAAGAAGCGCCCGAAGCGGCCCCGCTTCATGACCATGGCCGCCCCGCACTCGGGGCACTTTTCGTCGGTCGGGACCTCCTCCTCCTTCATCGGGACGACCTGGTCCCCCTCGCGCCGGAAGTTCATGGTGTTCCGGCACTCCGGGTAGCCCGGGCAGGCGAGGAACTCGCCGTTGCGCCCCCACTTGATGACCATCATCTTGCCGCACTTCTCGCAGGCCACGTCGGTGGGGATCTCCTGGCGCTTCACGTCCCGCATCACCACCTCGGCCTTGTCGAGGTCCTCCTTGAAAGTGGACCAGAACTCGGCCAGGACGGACTGCCACCCCATGTTGCCTTCCTCGATCTCGTCGAGCTTCTCCTCCATGCCGGCGGTGAAGGCGACGTCGAGCTCCCGCGGGAAGGCCTTCACGAGCTCGTCGGTGACCACGAACCCGAGCTGGGTCGGCTTGAAGACCCGCTCCAGCTTCTCCACGTACCCCTTGTCCTGGATGGTGGAGAGGATGCTCGCGTAGGTGGAGGGGCGTCCAATCCCGCGCTCCTCCATCTCCTTGATGAGCGAGGACTCGTTGAAGCGCGGCGGCGGCTGGGTAAAGTGTTGCTCCGGCACGAGCCGCACGAGCCGCAGCTCCTGGCCGGCCTCGAGGGGCGGAAGGGTGCGGTCCTCGGCGCGCTCCTTCGCCTCCTCCCCCTCCCTCTCCTGCTCCGCCCCCGCCTCGTCCTCGGGGCGCTTCTCGCCGTACACGGCCAGGTAGCCCGGGAACTTGAGGACCGAGCCGGTCGCCCGAAAGGTGGCGCGCCCTGCCTGCACGTCCGCCGCGGTCTGGTCGTAGACCGCCGGCAGCATCTGGCAGGCCACGAAGCGGTTCCAGATGAGCTCGTAGAGCCGCGCCATGTCGCGCTCCCCCTGCGGCTCGAGGTGCGCGGCCACCCTCTCCGGCGGGAAGTCGAGCGAGGCCGGGCGCACCGCCTCGTGCGCCTCCTGGGCCTGCTTCTGCTTGGTGCGGTAGACGTTGGGCTCGTCGGGCAGGTACTCCTTTCCGTAGCGGGCGGCGATGTGTGCACGCGCCGCCTCCACGGCCTCGGGAGCGAGCCGCACCGAGTCGGTCCGCATATAGGTGATGAGACCCGTGATCCCGTCCTCGCCCAGGTCGACGCCCTCGTAGAGCCGCTGCGCCAACGTCATCGTCTTCTTGGCGGTGAAGCCGAGGCGGTTGGCGGCCTCCTGCTGCAGCTTGGCGGTGGTGAAGGGCGGCGGCGGGTTGCGCCGTCGCTCCTTGCGCTCGATGGCGGCGACGACGAAGCGCTCCCCCGCGAGCTCGGCGACGAGCGACCGCGCCGTCTCGCCCTCCTTTAGTTCCGCCTTCTCGCCGCCGAGCTTCACCAGGCGCGACCGGAACTCCGGGGGGAGAGCGGCGGCCAGGTCGGCGTCGAGCGTCCAGTACTCCACCGGGACGAAGGCCTGGATCTCGCGCTCGCGCTCCACCACCAGGCGGACGGCGACCGACTGGACTCGACCGGCAGAGAGCCCGCGGCGCACCTTCTTCCAGAGAATGGGGCTGATCTGGTAGCCCACCAGGCGGTCGAGGATCCGGCGCGCCTGCTGGCTGTCGTACTTCTTGCGGTCGAGGGGCCCGGGCTTGTCGATGGCCGCCAGGATGCCGGTCTTGGTAATCTCGTTGAAGAGCACCCGCTGGACGCGGTCGTCGCCGCCCGGCGCCCCGAGCTCCACCGACAGGTGGTAGGCGATGGCCTCGCCCTCCCGGTCGGGGTCGGTGGCGAGCAGGATCCGGTTGGCCTTGCGCGCCGCCTTCTTGATGTCCGAGAGGACCTTCGACTTGTCCCGGATCACCACGTACTGCGGCTCGAAGCCCTGGGCCACGTCGACGCCGAGCTTCGACTTGGGCAGGTCCATGATGTGGCCCACCGACGCCATCACGTCGAAGGCGCGCCCCAGGTACTTCTTGATCGTCTTCGCCTTGGCGGGAGACTCCACCACCACCAGGCTGTTGCCCTTGCCGGGCCGGGAGGACTTCGCCACCGCCTTCTCGGCGGCGGGGGACCGGGCGACCTTGGCGGACCTCGCGGCCGGGGCGGGCTTGGCCACCACCTTCGCGCCGCTCTTGGCCCGCGCGCCCTTCGCGCCGTTCTTCTTCTCGGTCGCCATCGTTCCCGTCCTCGAGGAATCTCTCGTCGCTCGCAACCTCGCTCACCCGCTCACCGGCGGGCTCTCACCGAGGCGCTTCGCGGGCCGCCCGCGGCTACCCTGCCCCCTTCAATCGCCTCACTCCCTCGATGGGACGGCGCTCCGCCCCGCAGAGGAGGATGGCTCGATGGCCCCTCATGCGGCCGGGTCATATACGCACGGGGTCGGACAAGGTCAAGCGCACCCCATGTCGTCCGGGCCCACCGCCGCCCGGTCCGGCGGGCTCGAGGCCGCGAGCGACGGCGCCGCGGAGGGCTATCCTCCCTGCTTTCCGGAGCCTGCCCCCGGGCCCTCCGGGTGCATCTCGACGTGGTCGCCGACGAGAACGTCCATGAGGCTGCGGCGGACGTACGCCGAAGAGGCGCGCTCCTGGGCGTCGAAGACGATGACCTCGCCGATCACCTCCGCGGGCAGCCCGGTGGCGTCCATCGGACGATTCGACGTTTCGTACATGAGGCGGTCGGCGGCGCTGTACATCGAGTCGGTCGCGCCGTACATGGGGCGATCGATGGGGGCAAAGAGCGGGTCCCCGCTGCGCACGACCACGAAGGTGTTGCCGATGTCGACCCCGTCGGCCTTCCCCTTGTCGAGGTAGACGACGTTGAACTCCGCCGCGCCGGTGATGATGCTCGGCTGCACGCCGATGATGAAGCCCGCCACCTCGGTGCGGTTCGGCCGCAAGAAGAGGGGCTTGAGCACCTGCTCCGAGGCGGGCCCGATGAGATCGCCGCGCTCGATGACCTCGTTCGAGTAGGTGATGACGAGCGTGGTGGCCTTGGCGGGGGCGACGGCGGTGACCCGCGCGCTCCCCAGGATGACGGTCTTGTAGCCGCAGAGCTCGTGCGTCAAGGGGTGCAGGATGGCCCCCTCGGTGCGGTAGATGGAGACCTTCTGGCCCACCTTCACCTGGCCGGGGTCGCGGAAGTGCGCGTAGATCTTGTCGCCGACGCTCAGGTTCATCTTTTCCTCGAAGGCGGCGACGATGTTGCCCGCCTCCTGGAGTTCCCGCGGCGTGACGAAGCTGTTGCGCTGCACCATGGGCCCCTTCGGCTTGGGGTGCGCCACCTTGTAGGGACCCACCACCATCACCGCGTCCTCCTCGTCGAGGACCTCTATCTTGTCGATACTCCCCCGGCTCAGGTCCTCGAGCTCCTTCGGCGCCGTGAAGTCGTCCACCGGGGCGGGGGCGGCGGTCGCGTCGGCGACGGGCGCCACCTGCGCGGGCGCCTCCTCGCCGGCGGGGAAGAAGCGGACCACGTTCCCCGGGTAGATCCAGTGCGGATTCGCGATCCCCGGGTTGTAGGACCAGAGCTTCGGCCAGTACCAGGGATTGTCGAGATAGCGGCCCGAGAGATCCCAGAGCGTGTCCCCGGGCTTCACCGTGTAGCTGTCGGGCGGGGCGGCCCCCGGGGCGCGAGCGGGGGCGGGCGCGGGCAGCGCCTCCTCGCCGCCCGTCCCCTCCAACTGCTCCGCCGCTGGCGTGAGGTCCACCGGCGCGGCGCTCGGGGCCTTCGCCGGCGCCGGCTCCGGCGCGTCGCTAAAGGCCGGGTCGATGAGCTTCTCCTCCCGTGCCACGCCGGCCTGCTGCGTCTGGCTCACCCCCTTCGCGGCGTCGAGGGCATTCGCCTGGGCGAGCGCCAGGGACGGCAGCGCGGCGGCCAGGGCGGCGATCTTCCAGCAGGGGCTCATGGGGCGGCTCCTTGGGCTGCGGACGCGCGCTCGCGCGCGCGCTTTTGGGCGGGAGAGTTCGGATAGTCCTGGGCCAGGCGGGCCTCGAGCCGCTTCGCCTCGTCCGCTCGACCGGCGCGCAACTCGCACGACGCGAGCCCGAGGAGCGCGTCCGGCATCGCGTCTCCGGCCGGGTACTCCCTCACGGCCTTGGCGTAGTCCTCGCACGATCCATCGGGGTCGCCGACCTCGGCCCGGGCGCGCGCGGCCCCGACGAGCGAATCCTGCGCGGCGCGGTGACCCGGGTAGTGCGCGGTGAACTGCTCGAGCGCGCGAGCGCGCGAGAGCCCGGCCTGCGCCCACGCGGCGTCGAGAGCCGCCCGGGCCTCGGCGGCGAGGTCCTTCCCGCCCGGCCCGAGGGCGGCCATCTGGCTCGGGTCGGGCTCGCGCACCGCCGTCGAGGTCGGCAGGGGAGCGGGGGCCGCGCGCGGGCCGGTCGGCGACGGGCGCTGGCGGGGCGGCTTCGCTCCCTTCGCCTTCTCGGCCTCGGGCTGGAGGCGCACCACCTTGAGCCGGCTCGGCACGAGCGGCTCGGCCGCCTTCTGCGGCGCGGGCTCGCAGGGGGCGGGTGCCGCGGCCTGCGGGACCGGGCGCGCGGCGAGCAGGTCGACGCGGCTGCCCAGAGCGTCGAGCTTCCTCGACAGCTCCGCGTTCTCCCCCTGCAGGGTCTGCAGCTCGGCACGCAACGAGTTGAGCTCCTTGCGAAGAGCCGGGTCCTCCGACGCGCAGGCGCAGAGCATCAGGGCCGCCGCGGCGGCTCTCGGTGGCGATTTCGTCAAATCCCTCAAGATCCTCGGACCCCTACGAGCCACAGTCAAGAAAGCGGAGCGATGAAGCCCACCTGGCGCCCGGTGCGCCCACCGTCGCGCCGGTGCGAGAAGAACGTGCCGTCCTCGCACGAGGAGCAGCGGCGCAGCTGGTCGATGTGGCGGCGCTCGACCCCCGCCCGCCGCAGCACGACCTCGTTGGCGAGCCACAGGTCGACCCGGGCCTGGCCCGGGCTCGGGTTGCCGGTCGCCTGACCGAGCTCGCCGCGAAACCGCTCGGCGAGTTCGGGCGCCACCTCGTAGCAGCAGGGGCCGATGCTCGGCCCGATGGCGGCGAGGAGCCGCTCCGGCCGAGCCCGGTGTTCCCGGACGAGCGCCCTCACCGCCTCCTCCGCCACCCGGGCGAGCGTCCCGCGCCACCCCGCATGCACTGCCGCCACCGCTCCGCTCTCCGGGTCGGCGATGAGAATGGGGACGCAGTCGGCGACCGATACGCAGGCCGCGAGCCCGGCCGTGGAGGAGAGGACGGCGTCGGCCTCCTCCGCGAGCTCGGTCGGACGGGCGGCGTCGAGCACCCGGTTCCCGTGCACCTGCCTCGCCCGGGCGAACTCCCGCCCGGTGGCGGCTCGCAGGCGGCTCCAGTTCTCCTCCACGCGGGCGGCGTCGTCCCCGACCCGGTCCCCGAGGTTGAGGCTCGCGAAGGGCCCTTCCGACACCCCGCCCGAGCGGGTGGTGAAACCGTGAGGGAAGCGGTCCAGCAGGGCGCTGCGGAGGATCGGCGGGACCGGGATCATACCGCCCCGCCCTTCCCCTCCCCCGGTCCGGCCGGCGCTCCGGCGACCGCGGGGGGCGGCTCCTCGAGCGGGGGCCCTGTGCCGCCGGGCGCGGATGCGGTCTCGGCCAATCGGGCGGCCGTGGCCCGAGCGAGCTCCTCCTCGCGGCGCCGCAGGACCTTCTCCAGCCGGCGGCGCTCCTCCCCTTCCCTCGCGAGCCGGTCCTCGCGCTCGCGCAGCGCGCCCTCGCGCTCGTCCACCCGCGCCTGGAAGGCCTCCGCCGCCGAGCGCGCTGCGGCCTGAACCTCGTCTCGCTCGCGCCAGGCCGCCTCGAGCGCCGAGCGCGCCTGGGCGAGCTCCCTCCCCACGCCCTGCAGGTCCTCCTCCCGGCGCGCGACCTCCCGGGCGAGCTCGGACTGGCGCGATTCGGCCCTCTCCTGGGCCTGGTGGAGCCTCTGCTCGAGGCGCGCCGCCTCCTCGGCCGCCGACTCCAGCGCGAGCTTCCGCTGTGCGAGGTCGTCGTCGCGCAGGCGCACATCGCGCTGCAACTCGTGGATCCGCCTCTCGCTCGAGGCCACCACCTCGATGAGCTCCTTCTCCTGGCTGAACTTCTCGAGCAGCAGGTCCTGGATCGACGCGCCGTGCTCGCGATCGCGCTGCAGCAGGAGTTCGCGGGCTGCGGCCAACTTGCGCGCCATCTCCTCCGCCCGGAGCTTGATCCCCTGGAGTTCCACGTCCTTGTTGTGGACGCGCTCGTCGGCGGAGGCCACCTCGCGATCGCGCACCTCCCAGAGCTCGGAGAGTCGGGCGATCTGCGCCTCCCGTTCCTTCAGCTCCTCGCGCAAGAGGGCGAGCCTCCCCTCCTGCGAGGAGAAGAGGTCCCGGCGCGGCGGCGGGCGCCGCCGGTAGGACTCGAGGATGAGGGCCTGGCGCCGGTCGGAGACCGAGCGGAAGGTGCGGTCGAGGAAGAGCCGGTCCTCGTCGGTGAGACTCTGGCGCTTGGGTCTCTGCGGGACGGGCGGCGGCGCCGGCTCCTGCGACCGCGCAGGCTCGGCGGGGCGCCCCATCGGCACCTCCACCGCCGGGTCGGCGCCGTCGGCGAGCACGGCGTCGTCCGCCGGCTCCGCCGCTCCCGCCTCGAGCAGGCGCCGCGCCAGCGCCGTGAGGGCCTCGGTGTCGAGGGGCATGGAAAGGTAGCCGTCGGCGGCCGCCGCGGTGCGGGCGTGCTCGACGAAGGCCTCGGGCGCGGCCTCGGAGGAGACGAGGATGATCGGCACCCCGGCCGCGTCCGGGGTCCGCCGCAGGCGGCCGGCCAAAGCGAAGCCGGAGACATCGGGGAGCTCCGCCCGGAGGACGAGCAGATCGGGCACGCGCTCCCCCACTGCTCGCTCGGCCTCGGCGGCGCTGCGGGCGAGCGAGGTGGCGAACCCGTCGCCCTGGAAGAGAGAGGCGAGCGAGAGCGCGAAGGGCTCGTCGGGCTCGACGATGAGGAGGCGCTTGGTGTCCATGCGAGCGGCCGGCGCCGCGTGCCCGAGTCTAGCCACGCCTGCGGCGGCGGGTCCACCGGGCGGCGGGCCGCCCGGGGCCGGTGTGGGCGCCTATGCTACGCCGGCCCCGGCGCCGTGCCGCGGACCAGATCGGCGGCGCGCGGCCTCGCGGACTGGGCGTCCGCCTCGTGCTTGAGGAGCACGCTCAGCGTCTCCGAGAGCACCTTCTCGTCGAGCGCGTGCGCGCCGAGCAGCAGCAGGGAGCGCACCCAGTCGAGGGTCTCGGAGATGGAAGGGGCCTTCTTCAGGTCCATCCGCCGCAGCACCGCCACCGCCGCCACCGCCTGCCGCGCCAGCTCGGCGCCGGCGTCGGGGACGCGAGCGCGCACGATGGCGAGCTCGCGCTCCTGGGTGGGGAAGTCAATGAAGAGGTGGAGGCACCGGCGCCGCAGGGCGTCGGAGAGGTCGCGGGTGGCGTTGGAGGTGAGCAGCACCCGGGGCGGGTGTCGCGCCCGGAGCGTCCCGAGCTCGGGGATGGTCACCGCCTGGTCGGAGAGAACCTCGAGGAGGAAGGCCTCGAACTCCGGGTCGGCCTTGTCCACCTCGTCCACCAGGAGGAGCGCGGGACGATCGCTCGTCACCGCGCGGAGAACCGGGCGCGGCAGGAGGAAGCGCTCGCTGAAGAAGACGTTGCCCTCGGCGTCGAGGCGGTCGGCCGCCTCCTCGAGCGTCCGGGCGCCGGCGAGGGTCTCGCCGATGCGCTCCTTCAGCATCTGGGTGTAGAGGAGCTGTTTGCCGTACTCCCACTCGTAGAGCGCCTTGGCCTCGTCGAGCCCCTCGTAGCACTGCAGCCGGAGCAGCTCCCTCCCGGTGGCGCGGGCCCAGGCGAGCGCGAGCTCGGTCTTGCCCACCCCCGCCGGCCCTTCCACCATGAGCGGCTTCTCCAGCCTCTCGGCGAGGAAGACGGAGGTCGCGATCTCGCGCGACGAGAGGTAGCCCTCTGCCTCGAGCCGGGCGGCGACCTCTGCGACGGAGGCAAGCATGTGGCCATAGAACCACACGGCGTCCCGACCCGCCAGAACCCCCGGTCTTTCGGGGAGAGCAGGAGGAGGTCGCAGTCTGGTGGCCGCGCCGCACGCGGGCTAGACTCGCACGCATGGAAGCGTCCCAGGGGCCCCTCAGCGAGGAGATGTTCCACTCGTTCCTGCAGCTGGCAGTGAAACGCCAGGCGAGCGACGTGCACTTCGAGGTCGGATACCCCCCCACCTACCGGGTGTTCGGCGAACTTCTCTCGGCAAAGGTGCCTCCTCTCACCCACGCCGATACCGAGGCCATCGCGAACTTCGTCCTGCAGGCTCCCGGATCGGGGTTCGCGCCGCTCGACTTCCGCGAGGTGGACCGGAGCTACTCCCTCGCCGGCGTCTCCCGGTTCCGAGCCAGCATCTTCAAGCAGCGGGGCAGCTGGGGAGCGGTCATGCGGACCATCCCCTTCCTCATCCCCGACTTCGCCACCCTCAACCTTCCTCCGGCGGTCTCCACCTTGGCGGAGACCCGGCGCGGGCTGGTCCTCATCACCGGGGCCACCGGCAACGGAAAGTCGACCACCATCGCCGCCATCATCAACCACATCATCCAGCAGGAGCGCCTGCACGTGGTGACGGTGGAGGACCCCATCGAGTTCATCTTCAACTCGGGGCGCGGGCTCGTCATCCAGCGGGAGGTGGGCACCGACACCGCCAGCTACTCCGACGCCCTGCGGGCCGCGCTCCGGCAGGACCCCGACATCCTCATGGTGGGCGAGCTCCGCGACCGGGAGTCGGCCGACATTTGCCTCAAGGCGGCGGAGACCGGCCACCTCGTCATCACCTCGCTGCACACCCCCGACGTAGCCCGGGCCGTCGGCCGCGTGGTGGGGTTGTTCCCCTCTGACGAGCAGGAGACGGTGCGAGCCCGCCTCGCCGACAACCTCCAAGCGGTGGTGGCGCTGCGGCTGCTCATCCGCGCCGACGCGGCCGGGCTCATCCCCGCGGTGGAGGCCCTGCTCGCCACTTCCACGGTGCGGGAGATGATCCGCGACGGCGCGCGCATCAAGGAGATCAAGCCCTACATGGAGACGGCGGGGGCGGACCTGGGCATGCACTCCTTCGACCAGTATCTCTACAAGTTGCACGAGGCGAAGCGCATCTCCCTCGACACCGCGCTTGGGAACGCCACCAACCGGGCGGACCTGGAGCGCCGCATCCTCATCGAGACGGGGGGTCGCAGCGCGTGAACTCCGCGGGCGCCCTGGCGGCGTCTCGCGTCCTCGTGGTGGGCACGGACGCGGATGTCTCGGTCGCACTCCACCTGCACCTGGAGCGGGCGGGGTTTGCCCTCTACTGCGTCCCCGCCCCCACCGAGCTGGAGGCGATGCTGCGCGCGGTCGCCCCGCACGTGGTGGTCCTCCTCCTGCCGGCGGCCCCGGACGCGAGCTGGGGCAGCGCCCTTACCGCGGCGCAGAGCGCCGCCCGCGTGGGCGTGCGGGTGATGGTGGTGGCCCCGTCGCGCGAGATCGTGGAGCCGCTCGCCGCCGTGGCCGGCGCCGAGCGGGCGCTGGCGCGCGCCGAGGTGCTGTCTCGTCCGCTCTCGGTGGTGGAGCGGGCCTCCCCGCGGCAGGCGGCGGCTCCGCCCCCGGCACCCCCGCCCACTCCCTCGGTGACCGCCCCGGTCCCGCGCTCTCCCTCGCCCAGCGCTCCCGCGCTCGGGGAAACGGACGAGCACCCCCTGCGGGCGGCGCCGCAGCCCAACGTGGACCTGATGGCCCTCATCGACGAGGAGCTGGTGGAGGAGCGTCCTCGACCCCAGAACGCGCGGGTCGAGGTGAGCGTTAGCCTGGTCTCGGAGCACAACTTCTTCGTGGGAGTGACCCGCCGCATCGACTCGGGAGGCGTCTTCATCGCCTCGTCCATGCCTCCTCCGGTGGGCACGCGCGTCCAGGTGCGCTTGGGGCTCGCCGACGGGCGCAAGATCGACCTCGACGGCGAGGTAGCCTTCATCCGGAGCAAGTCGGCCACTACCGGGCGCCAGCCCCCGGGCTGCGGCGTGCGCCTCCAGAACCTGCCCGGCTGGGCCGTCGACGCCATCGAGCGCTTCTTCCTGGCGCGCCAGCCCATCGTCTACTCGCCCACCTGAAGCGGGGCCGGCCGGCTACCGCTCGGGCCGCGTTCCCTCGGCCCACGCCATGGCGTACCAGATGGCGGCGTCCGGCCTTTCGGCGAACGAGCGCAGCTCCTCCGCGAGCCGCTCCAGCGCCGGACCGTCGACGAGCCCGGTTCCGGCGATCAGCTCGCGGGCCCCTCGGAGGTTCTGCGACAAGTTCTCGACGAAGGCGGGGAAGTCGGGCTCCCCCGCGCAGGCCCCGAAGAACACCCAGGTGATCCGGCTCGGCAGAGCCCCGGCCCGGTGGAGGAGCGCCGCCAGGCGGCGACCGACGAAGGGGTCGTTGCCGTTGCGGTCGTAGCTGCGCAGGAACGCTTCCCAAGCCGCCCTCAGGCCGGGCGGCTCGGGATGGAGCCGGAGGACGTCGTGGTCGTCGTCCGAGAGGACGATCCGGCCGCCGGGCCGGACGGCGCGCACCATCGCCTCCACCACCCGTTCTGGCTCGGGCACGTGCTCGAGCAGGAAGCGGGCGTGGGCGAGATCGAAGGTGCCCCACTCGGCCTCGCCGAGCGGCGGGTCGGCGGCATCCCCCACCCGCAGGTCGAGCAGGTGCGCCTCCGCGGCGGCGGCTGCGAGATCCAGGGCCTCCCTCGCCTGGGAGGAGCTCTGCTCCACCCCCACCACCGGCCTCCCGGTGGCGCGCGCCATGGCGCGGGCGAGCTGCCCCTGGCCGGCGCCGAGGTCGAGGATGCGCTCGCCGGGGCGGGGCGCCATTTCCCGCAGGCTTCTCTCGTTCAGGAGCACGTTCAGCCGCGCCAGGCGCCGGCGCTCGGCGGGATCGCTCCCGTGAATGTACCCGGCCATCTCTCCGCACCCCCCGCGCAGGCCCCGCGCCCAAAGGCCCCCGGCTACTCGTCGGTGGGCCGGTCGGTCCGGCGGACGCCGAGCAGGAAGGGCTCGATGAACTGCCCGATCTCCCCGTCGAGCACATCGTCCACCTTGCCGGTCTCCACCCCGGTGCGCAGGTCCTTCACCATGCGGTAGGGGTGGAGAACGTAGCTGCGGATCTGCGAGCCGAAGTCGATGTCCTTCTTCTGGGCCTCGGCGGCGTCACGGACCGCCTGCCGCTTGCGCTCCTCGAGCTCGTAGAGCCGGGAGCGCAGGATCTTCCAGGCCACCGACCGGTTCTTCTGCTGGCTGCGCTCGTTCTGGACCGCCACCACGATTCCGGTCGGGAGGTGAGTGATGCGCACCGCCGAGTCCGTCTTGTTCACCTTCTGCCCACCGGCCCCGGACGATCGGTAGGTGTCGATGCGCACGTCGGAGTCCTTGATCTCGAGGACGATGTCGTCCTCCAACTCGGGCGTCACGTCCACCGCGGCGAAGCTCGTCTGGCGACGGGCGGCGGAGTCGAAGGGGCTGATCCGCACCAGGCGGTGGACGCCCTTCTCGGCCTTGAGCAACCCGTAGGCATAGTCGCCCCGGGCGATGAAGGAGGCGCTCGAGATCCCTGCCTCCTCCCCGGCGACCATGTCCGCCGGCTCCACCTCCCACCCCTTGCGCTCGCAGTAGCGCACCAGCATCCGGTAGAGCATGGCGGCCCAGTCCATGGCCTCGGTGCCGCCGGCGCCACTCTTCACCTCGACGATGGCGTTGGCGTGGTCGTGGGGGCCCGAGAGCATCCGCCGGAACTCGAGCGCCCCCACCTGCCGCTCCACCGCGCTCGCGTGGGCCGCGGCCTCCACCCGCACCGCCTCGTCGCGCGCCTCTTCGGCGAGCTCGTCGAGGGCGGCCGCGTCGTCGAGGGCGCGCTGGGCGCCGTCGAACTCCGCCACCGCCGCCTCGCACTGCGCCTTCTCCTTGAGGAGCCCCTGGGCCTTCTGGTTGTCGTTCCAGAAGCCCGGATCCTCCGTCAGGCGCGCGATCTCGGCGGCCCGATCCCGCCTGCCCTCGACGTCAAAGCGACCCCCGGAGGGCGGCCATGCGGGCCGCGAGGTCGCTCAGTCGCTCGGCGGTGGCGCTCGCCATGTCGGATCGATCCTCCCGGGTCCGCCGCAGCACGCAGCGAAGCGGCTCCTCGCGAACCGGCCGCCGAATCTAGTGTAGAGGCTGCGCCCCTGCAAGGGCGGCACGCGTCGCTGCGAGCCGCGAGGGCCGATGCCGGGACCTCTAGCCGTCCTTCCGGCCCCGCCCGCTCCGGCGCGGGGCGCGGGCCGGAAGAGCCGAGGACACCAGCCCCGAGCGCCCCAGCACCCTTTCCTCCAGCACCGCCATGGCGCGGGCGTCCTCGGGCCGCTCGTGGTCGTGGCCGAGCAGGTGCAGGATCCCGTGGACCAGGTAGCGGTTCACCTCGGCCAGGACCGGACGGCCTTCCCGGCGGGCCCTCCGCCGGGCAGTGTCGATCGAGATGGCCACGTCCCCGAGCTCGTCGCTCTCCCCGGGCGGGTCGTGGAGGGGGAAGGAGAGCACGTCGGTGGCGCGATCGGCCCCGCGCCAGCGACGGTTGAGAGTGCGAAGGGCGCGGTCCCCGGTGAGGAGAACGGAGAGCTCCGCCTCCGGACGCTCGAGCGCCGCCAGGTGCGCGCGCGCCATGGCCCGCACCCGCCCGGCCAGGGCGGCACCCCCGGGGTGGTCGCTGCGGAGCTCCACCCTCACGGGCGCACGACCGCCAGCGCAGTGGGCCTCTCGGCTATGGGGCCGACGCCGGTCTTGGAACGCGACCGGTAAACCTCGTCGAGCACCTCGACCATGGCGCTCGCGATGGCCTCCAGGTCCCGGAGCGTCAGGTCGGACTCGTTCAGCTGGCCCTCGTCCACGATCTCGCCGATGCGCCGCCTCACCAGGGCGAGGAGCTTGTCGGTGGTGGCGTCGACGAGGTCGCGGGAGGAGGCCTCGCAGGCGTCGGCGATCATCACCAGCGCCGCCTCGCGCGTCTGGGGCTTCGGGCCCGGGTAGCGGTAGATGGCGTCGACCTCGGCCACCGCTTCCCCGTCATGGGAGCGCCGCTCCTTCGACCAGAAGAAGGAGACGAGGCGCGTTCCGTGGTGCTGCGCCACGATCTCCACCACCGGCCGCGGCAACTTCCAGCGGCGCGCCATCTCCACGCCGTCCTCGACGTGCCGCTTCACCAGGAGGGCGCTGTTGGCCGGGGGAAGCTCGGCGTGCGGGCTCTCGCCGCGGGTGTTCTCGGAGAACCAGCCCGGGTCCTTGCCCTTGCCGAGATCGTGGTAGTACGCGCCCACGCGGGCAAGCAGGGGGTCCGCGTCCACCGCGCGCGCCGCGGCCTCGGCCAGAGCCCCGGTCACCACCGAGTGATGCCAGGTGCCGGGCGCCTGCACGATGAGCTCCTTCAGCGCCGGGTGGTTCAGGCTCGCCAGATCGCGCAGGCGCAGGTCGCTCGCCAGGTCGAAGAGGGACTCCAGGGCGGGACGGAGCAGGAGGACGATGACGGGGAGGAGGAGCGCGCCTGACAGGAAGGCGGCGCCCATGGCGGTCACGAGTTCCTCCGGGGGCAGCCAGCCGAGCGGCCGACCGGCGAAGAGCCAACCGCACCCCACCAGGAAGGCCTGCAGGCCGCCCACCACCGCGCCGCTGCGCCAGACGTGGCGGCGGCGCTGCACCCGGGCGAGGAGGAGGGCAGCAGCGATCGACCCGAGCGTCACGGTCATGCCGAAGAGCACCGACTGCCCACCGAGCAGCCCGCTCGCGGCACCGACGGCCACCGCCAGGAGCACTCCCGCCGCCGGCGAGAGCAGCATCGCCGCGAGCGCCGCCCCGGCGGGCGCGGGCACGAGGAGCGAGAACGTCTCGGCGCTCACCTGGCGCAGGCGGTCGTGCAGGGCGTCGCCGAGCGCGATCCCGAGAGCGCAGCTCGCGAGCGTGGCGAGGTAGAGGCCGGCCAGCAGCAGCGCCCCCCTCCTGCGCGGGCGTAGCGTCGCCCCCAGGCTCGCGGCCGCGATCCAGAGGAGCAGGAGCGTCGCCCCCACGAGAAGCCCGGCGCCGATGCGGACGGTGGCGCGGTCGAACAGCCGCCCTTGGTCGCGCATGGCGCGGAGAACCGCCAGGTGGCTCGGCTCGACGCGCTCCCCGGCGACCAGCACCGCCTCCCCGCGCCGCACCGGGATGACGACCGGGGTGACCCGGGAGGCGGCGAGCTGCCGCCGCCTCTCCGTCTCGGCCTGGGAGAGGACCAGGGTGGGGCGCAAGAGGGCGGAGCCCACCTCGGCGAGGGCCGAGCGGAGCCGGGGGCTCTTGTCGGGCAGCGCCTCCGCCGCCCGCTCGAGGTCCTTGCGGGCGCCGGCGACGTCCCGAAGCCGGTCGAGGTCCTGCACGGCCCGCTCGCCCCGGATCTCGCCGGCCCGCACGTCGCGGACCCGAACCCCGTGCTCGCGGTCGGCAGCGAGGAGCGCCCGGTCCTCCACCACCAGCCCGTCGAGCCCTCGCCGCGCCAGGGCGAGGAGCTCCTCCTCCGCCGGATTGGCGAAGCGGATCTCGGAGAGGGCCGCGAACTCCGGGTCGTCGACCCAGAGCTGCAGGCGGGAGGCGAACTCGTCCCGGCGAGCGGCGTAGGCCCTGGCGAGGTCGGCCGCCTCGGCGGCCGTGTCCCGGTGGCCGGGGGAGAGGCCGCGCCGCTCGCGCCAGAGCGCCTCGGTCGAGCGCATGAGCTGGAAGGCCTCGCGCACCCGAGCCTCCGCCTCCTCCTCGGCAGCCAGGTCGTGGTCGAAGACGCGCGGCTCGGCGGCGGCCGCCTCCTCGCGCCGGCGCCGAGTGGCGTCGCCGTCCGGGACGGCGAGGTCGCGCGGGGCGCGCACGGTCTCGGCGGCCGGGAGCCCCACCGCGCCCTCGCCGGGGATGGCGGGCGCGTCGGTACCGGGGAAGAGTACGAAGGCGGACCCCACCGCCACCGCGACGAGCAGCGCCGCCCCGGCCCATCGCTCCTGGAGGCGGCGCCGCGTGCGCGGTCCTTGGGCCTTCGGGGCCTGCGGCTCGGGTGTGGGCACGGGGGCGAGCCTGTCACCCGTTAGCGGCCGACGCAAGGGGACGGCTCAGGGCTGCGGCGCCCCCCCGCCCTCCTCCGGGCGCGACGACCCTTCCGGGCGGGGGCGAGTCTCGTAGCTTTCGTAGGCCTTCACCACCTCCTGAACCAGGGGGTGGCGCACCACGTCGATCTCGCTGAACTGGCAGAAGGCGATCCCCTCCACTCCCCGCAGCACCTTCTGCACCTCCAGGAGGCCGCTGGGCCGGCCGCTCGGCAGGTCGACCTGTGTGACATCACCAGTGATGACCGCCCTCGACCCGTACCCGAGCCGCGTCAGGAACATCTTCATCTGCTCGCTGGTGGTGTTCTGGGCCTCGTCGAGGATGATGAAGGAGTCGTTGAGCGTCCGCCCGCGCATGAAAGCGAGCGGCGCCACCTCCACCGTGCCCCGCTCGATGAAGGCCATCGCCTTCTCGTAGTCCACCATGTCGAAGAGGGCATCGTGCAGGGGGCGCAGGTACGGGTTCACCTTCTCCGCGATGTCGCCGGGGAGGAAGCCGAGCCGCTCGCCCGCCTCCACCGCCGGGCGGGTCAGGACGATGCGCTTGACGCGGCGATCGACGAGGTGGGCGACGGCCATGGCCATGGCGAGGTACGTCTTGCCCGTGCCGGCGGGTCCGATCCCGAAGACGATGTCGTGGTCGCGGATCGCCTGGACGTAGCGCTTTTGCCCCAGGTTCTTCGGGGTGATGATGCGGTGGCGCGCCGACACGTACACCGTGTCGCCGAAGACGTCGCGGAGGGGCACGCCCTGGGAAGCGAGCTTGGTGGCCTGGTCGACGTCCTCGAGGTAAAGCGGGTAGCCGGTGTCGACGAGGTCGTAGAGCTCCCGGACCACCTTCTCGGCGAGCTCCCGGCGCCCCTCGTCGCCGCCCGCCACCACGATCTGGTTGCCGCGGGAGCCGACCTGCACGCCCATGCGCCTCTCGATGAGCTTCAGGTGCTCCTGGTGGGCGCCGGACAGCACGCGGACCTTCTCGTTGTCGGGGAATTCGATGCGGGTGGATCGGGGAGACTCGGCAGCCTGGGGCAATCGACCTCCTCGCTCGGCGAACCGCCTTTTCGGGTGGGCGCCTAAGCGAAGGGCGGCGCCGCGCTCGACCCACGGAGCTTAACCCGGGCGGCGCGCCGGGGCACGGGGCTGCGGCGCTACTCGACCGGGGGCAGGAGGCGGTACCCCTCGCCGTCCCGGCGGTACCAGTATCCCCGCGTCCAGGGGTAGCGGAGGTCCCTCTGCCCGAGCAGCCCCTCCTCGACGAGCGCCCCGAGCGCGTCGGGGTAGTGGCCTCGCTCCAGCCGGTAGATCTCGAGAGCGCTGCGGATCCGCTCGAGCTGCCAGCGCGCGAGGAACATCTCGGCACGGTTGTCGTGGAACCCGTAGACCCCGGTCGGGTCCACCGCAAGGCCGCGCTCAGTGACGAAGAAGCCCAGCGCGGCGAGCGCGAGAGCGATGGCCGCGGTGGCGAGCAGGCGCGACGCCCCCTCGCGGAGCCGGTGCTCCCAGTCGCGCGCGTACGCCCCAACCTCGGCCGCCGCCGAGCGGCGCGAGGGGGCGACGGCTCGCAGGACGTCCAGGTTGACGAGGTTGAAGAGCGCCTTGCAGGCCTCGAATTCCCCCAGGCGGGAGAGGTCGGCGATCTTCTCCACCGTCCGGCCGGCCACGGCGAGCTCATAGACACGCCACTCGTTGCGGCCGAGCGCCGAGGCGTCTCCCTCGCCGGGCTCCTCCTCGGGGGCGCGCGCGGGCGAACTCCAGGCCGCCTTGGAGCTGTCGAGGTCGAGTTCCTTCACCCGCTCGAAGGTGACGGCGGTGGAGGGGATCTTGCGCCGGATCATGGGCCATTCGTCGACCTGGCGGAACCCCTCCATCAGCATCGACTCACAGCGCAGCGGCGTCACCGTCTCCCGGTCGTACTCCACCTCTCCCGGCTCGAAGTCGTACGTTCCGCTCTTCCAGTGGAAGAGCTGGTAGACGGTCTCGGTGGTCTGGAGGGCCGTCATCTCCTTCAGCTCCTCCTTGGCCACCATGCCGAGCTCGATGAGGATGTCGCCCAGGCGCCGCAGGGTGCGCTTCTGCGCGTCGAGCGCCAGCTGGAGCTGCGCCTGGGTGATGAGGCCGGCTCGCACGAGCAGGCTCCCGAGCTTCTCCCGGGACTTGCGGCCAGCAAACTCCGCGCTCACCACGAAGCCGCTCGATACCAAGATGTGGATCTCGTCGTTGCGGTTCTTGAGGTGCAGGGCTCCGCTCTTCGCCTGCTGCCCGATGAGCTGCAGGATCTCCGCGATCCCGAAGTCCTTGAGCGTGCCGGTGAGGGCCATCTCCCCTAGTCCTCTCGGCTGCGGCGGAAGGCGTCCCGCACCGTGAGGGCGTAGAGCGCCAGGAAGAGCGGCACGGCGAGGGCGAGGCGCACCACCGCCGGATACGGCGAGGGCTGCGGGAGCGGCAGGACCCCCCGCCAGAACCAGACCACGAAGGCGAGGAAGAGGAGCCCGAAGAGGGCGAGCGCACCGAGCGGGGCCTGGCCGGCGAAGACGTGGCCCGCGCCGCCTCCCAGGACCGCCAGGGTGCGGGTGGCGATGCGCCGCCACAGGGCGTGCCGCTTCACCTGGGCCTCCTTGTGCATCCGATCGCGGGTATCCACCACGTTCTGCCGGTAGAAGACGTTCACGCACTGGCCGCAGGTCCCCGCGGAGACACCGTCGCAGCGGCGGCACGCGGGGCGACCGCACTTCTCGCAGGCGCGCGACGGGTCGAGCCTTCCCATGAGCGCAGTGAGCCCCCACAGCGCGGCGACGAGCGCGAGCGGCACGTAGGGGAAGCCCGGCCCGGAGAGCGCCCCCGCTACCCGCCGTCGCACCGCCTCCATCACCGCCTGCGGCGCCGGGTCGCGCGCCGCCAGCTCGGCGATGCGCTCCACCGGCGGCGCCACGTCCACCAGCCAGCGGTTGGCGCGGAAGTCGTCGTCCGACCCGTTGCGCGCGAGGTAGGCGGCGTCCTCTTGCTGCGCCTTCTTGCGGGCCTCGGTGGACTGCTCCACGGCCGCGAGCCGGAGGTAGAGCTTCGAGAGGTTGTAGTGGGCGGCCGCGAGCGAGCTCATGCTGCCGCCGCGGTCGGTGGCGGCCAAGTAGGCGGCCTTGGCCCCGTCGAGGTCTCCCTGGAGGAAGAGGACGTTCCCGAGGTTCACCTCGGCGTCGCTCAGCCTCGGGTCGGAGGCGGCCGCCGCCTCGTAGTAGCGGCGCGCCTCGGGGAGGTCGCCGAGCCGCTTGTGGTAGCGCCCCAGGGCCTCGAGCGCCAGCGCCGGCAGCCCGTCGGCGGGGGCGTGGGACTCCAGGCTCGCCGCCCGCTCGGGCGCGGCGTCGCCGTGCTCGAGCTCGTAGACGTCGTCGGCGAGAGTGCCCTGCCAGGCGGTGAGCTGGGCGGCCCCGCGCGCCAGGTAGGGCAGGGAGAGGACGGCGACGAGAGCCACCGTGGCGGTGATCCGCTCGGCGGTGGAGAGGTAGAGCCATACTGCCAGCGCGGCCACGAAGAGCACCGGGAACGGCCCGCTGTGGAACAGGATCGGCAGCGAGAGGAGGACGAGGGCCAGGACGGCCCCCTGGACGGCGGTGCCGGAGCGGACCACCGGCAGGTGGTGGAAATCGTGGAGGAAGAGGCGCAGGCGAGAGAGGAACAGGAGCGCAACCGTGGCCGCCGCCGCCCCGAAGAGGGCGGCCAGCGCCGCTCCGAGCACGTCGCCCAGGAAGGCGCGGACGGTGTGCGGCTCGCGGGCCGCCGCGGCCACGGCCGCGCCAGCGGCGGAGAGCGCCGGCAGGGGATGGGTGGGCTCGCGCGCCAGCCGGGTGCGCGCCACTGCCAGGTGCGCCTCCGGGAGGTCCGGGTCGAGTTCCGTCGCGAAGAGCGCGTGTTCCAGGGCGTCGTCGACGGCGCGAGACTGAAGCGACCGCTCCGCCTCGCGCACCTCCGCCATCGCCACCCAGGGGAGGCTCTCGATGCCGAGCTCGAGCATCGTCTCCCGGATCTCACCGGCGGCCGCCCGGGCCCGAGCCGGGTCCTGCTCGCGCACCGCGGTGCGCCGCCTCTGCCAGAGCTCCGCGATCCGGCCCCGGTCCGCGCGGACCGGGTCGATGGGGCGCTGGAGCTTCTTCAGCTCGTCGGCGCTGATGGTCACTCCCGGCATCGCGCCGGCGGCGGGCTGCGGGACGGGCGCCGGTGGTCCGCCATCGGGGGCGGCGGGGGGCACCGCCGCCGGGGGCGTGGGCTCGGGAGCCACCGCCTGGGCTTCGGGCACCGGCTCGCCGGTCCGGGCCGCGGCCTTGTCCCTCGCCTCGTCTTGGGGGAGATCTTCCTCCACCAGGGTGGGCGCCTGCACCTGTGCCAGGGCCACGACGGGCCCGGGCGCGGCGGCGAGGAGGGTGGCGAGCGCGAGGACTCTCACGCGAGATTGGAATGCTAGCACGGGACCTTTCGAGCTAGAAATCCGTGACATGACCCGCTCCGCCCGATCCATCGAACGATTGCTCGCGATCATGGCCCGCCTGAGGGAGCCGGGAGGCTGTCCCTGGGACAGGGAACAGACGCTCCGGACGCTCCGCCCCTACGTGCTCGAGGAGACGTACGAGGTGCTCGAGGCCATCGACTCGGGCGACGCGCGGGCCCATCGGGAGGAACTCGGGGACCTGCTGCTGCAGATCGTCTTCCAGGCGCGCATCGCCGAGGAGGAGTCGCGGTTCGACTTCGCCGACGTCGCCGACGCCATCTCCGACAAGCTCGAGTCGCGCCACCCCCACGTGTTCGGCCTCCCGGCGCCCGGCGGGGGCCGCACCCCGGCGACCGAGGCGAAGGACGCGGAGGCGGTGCTCCGGCAGTGGGCCGAGCTGAAACGCAGGGAGAACGAGGCCAAGGGCGGCGGCAAGAGCGTCCTCGAAGGCGTCCCCCGCGAGATGCCCGCCCTCGCCCGGGCCGAGCGGCTCACCGAGAAGGCGAGCCGGATCGGCTTCGACTGGCCCGAGGCGTCGGGGGCGCGGGCCAAGGTCGCGGAGGAGCTTGGCGAGCTCGACGAGGCCGTCGCTTCGGGGGACCGAGGTCGAATGGAGGCCGAGCTCGGCGACCTCCTCTTCGCCACCGCCAACCTTTCCCGGAAGCTCGGCATTCCTCCGGAGGAGGCGCTCCGCGGGACGCTCGGGCGCTTCGTGTTCCGCTTTCGGTACGTGGAGGAGGAGCTCGCGCGCCGCGGCCTTCACCCGGGGGAGGCAACCCTGGACGAGATGAACCGCATCTGGGACGAGGCCAAAGACATTTCGAAGAAAACCGAAAGAAGCTCCTAGCTCCTTTGGGTCAGCCCATTCACGTTTGCGTGGAAAGTCCGTGGATAAGTTGGTGGCCCCCGGGTCCATTCGAGCCCTTGGCACATCGGGCCGCTTCGTGTATGGGGCCTGGCGCGCTTGAAATCCGTCGTTATTTCGGCTGGGTATCCTATCCATCCCACAGAGGCAGCCGGCCGGGGCGATGGCCCCACAGGCTCGCGCGGCGGGTTTTCGGCCTTCGGTGGATAACTTTTGGCGGGCATCCTCGCGCCGAGGCGCATTTGACGGGCCTGTGACGAATGGACGCGCGGGAAGGCGTTGAGCGGCGCGCCTCCGCCGCTCACATGCCTCGCTGAGCCGCCTGGCTCAAGGCCCCCGGCGACACACGCGCGCCGGGGCGGCATCGCCCAAGGTGGCGGCCGTCACCCTCGCGTGGCATTCCGCTTGACGCAACCGGTCCCGGGGCGTTAGAACCCGCGACCTTCGAGGACTTTTCCCGGGAGAGAAAGCTTGGCCAACACCCGCTCGGCCCAGAAGCGCAACCGCCAGACGCAGAAGCGTCGCCTCCGCAACCAGACCATCCGAACCCGCCTGAAGAGCGCGGTGAAGAAGGTTCGGGAGGCGCTGGAACGGGGCGAGAAGACGGAGGCGGCCGCGGCACTCCACGCCGCCGCGCGCATCATCGAGAAGGCGGCGTCGAAGGGTGTCGTCCACGGCAACACCGCGTCGCGCAAGGTCTCGCGGCTGGCGCGGGCGGTCGCGAAGGCCGGCGCGGCGGGCTAGCGCCCGTCAGGGCGTCTCGAAGCGCTCCACGATCTCGCGCGCGGCGTCGCTCGCGGCCTGCCGCAGCGCCAGGCGGCGTCTGCCCTCGCTGGCGATGGCGTCGACCTCGCCCAGGTAGTCCTGCTGCCGGTGTGCCGTCTGCTCTCCGATCACCTTCCCGTCCACGAGCAGCCGCGCCTGCACGTCCATGTAGAGCCGGTAGGTCGACGCCTCGGGCGTGGCGGCACCGAACAGGATCCGGGCGACCGTCCCCTCGATGCGCGCCGGCGAGTCCGTTCCGCCCGCGCTCCCGCGCCGGGCGAGCTCCTCCCGAAGGGCGGCGGTCACGAGGACGCCCACCTCGGCGTCGGAGGTGTGGTTCGCGAAGGGGAGGACGTAGATCCGCTCGGCGCCGGCCGGCATCCTCGCCTTCCCGGCAGTGAAGCCGTACCCGCAGCCCGCCGCCGCCACCAGGATCCAGGCCCCGCCTCTCTTTCCCCACCCGGCCACTAGCCCACCACGAAGTTGATGAGCCGCTTCGGGACGAAGATCACCTTGCGAACGGTCTTGCCGGCGAGGTGGGCGCGCACTCGCTCCTCGCGCTCGGCGAGCGCCCGCACCTCGTTCTCCGCGGCGGCGACCGAGACCTGCACCTCCCCGCGGAGCTTGCCGTTCACCTGCACGGCAATGGTCACGCTGTCGGCAGCGACGAGGGCGGGATCGAAGGCCGGCCAGGGGCACTCGGCGAGGAGGAGCTCCCGGGAAGCCGGGCCGAGCACCTCGTGCCACAGTTCCTCGGCGAGGTGCGGCGCGAAAGGGGCGAGGAGGGTGGCGAGGGCCAGCAGGGCCTCGCGGACCGCGGCGCGGTCGGCGTCGCTCGCCGGCTCGAGCTGGTAGAGGTCGTTCACGAGCTCCATCAGGGCGGCGATGGAGGTGTTGAATTTGAGCTCTCCCTGCATTCCCTCCGTCACCTTCTTGATGGTGCGATGGGTCCGGCGGCGCAGCTCGAGGAAGGCGCCGGCGGCGCCGGCCAGCGCCGAGTCGGGCACGGCGAAGGTGTCGCGGCGCGCGTAGAAGATGCGCCAGACGCGGGAAAGGAAGCGGAAAAGCCCCTCCACCTGCTCGTCCGACCAGTCGATGTCCTTCTCGGGCGGTGACGCGAAGAGCATGAACATGCGCATCGTGTCCGCCCCGAACTGATCGATGATGGGTCCGGGGGTGACGACGTTCCCCCAGCGCTTCGACATCTTGCGCCCGTCGGGGCCGTTCACGATTCCCTGGGTTACGAGCCGCTTGCAGGGCTCGGACTCGAAGACCATGCCGAGCTGCTCCATGACCCGGTGCCAGAACCGGAAGTAGAGCAGGTGCATGACGGCGTGCTCGGGCCCGCCCACGTAGACGTCGACCGGCAGCCAGCGCCGCGCCAGGTCCTGGGCGAACGGTACACGCTCGTCGTGAGGGGAGAGGTAGCGGGCGTAGTACCAGGAGGAGTCGACGAAGGTGTCCATCGTCTCCGTCTCCCGCTTCGCTGGGCCCCCGCACTTTGGGCAGGTGGTGTTCACGAACTCGGGAACCTTCGCGAGCGGGGGCTCGCCGGTCCCGGTGATGATGGCCTGCGGCGGGAGCAGCACCGGCAGCTCGGCCTCGGGAACCGGCACCGCGCCGTGCGCCTCGCAGTAGACGATGGGGATGGGAGTGCCCCAGTAGCGCTGGCGCGAGAAGCCCCAGTCGCGCAGGTGGTAGCGGACAAAGGGCTCCCCCACCCCGCGCTCGCGGGCCCAGGCCGCCATCCGGAGCCGGGCGTCCGCGCTCGCGAGCCCGGAGAAGCCTCCCGAATCCTCCAGGACGCCGTCCTCAGTGAACGCCTTATCCAGGCCATCGCCCGCGGGGAGGCGGCTCCGTTCCTTGGGTTGGATGACCACCCGGATGGGGATCGCGTACTTGCGAGCGAACTCGAAGTCGCGCTGGTCGTGGGCGGGCACGCTCATGACCGCGCCCGTCCCGTACTCGGCCAAGACGAAGTTCGCGATCCAGACCGGCAGCTTCTCCCCGTTGAAGGGGTTGAGGGCGTGCGCGCCGGTGAACACCCCCTCCTTCACCGCTCCCTCCCCGGTGCGCTCCGCCGCGTCCACCGACTTCATCCTCTCCACGAAGGCCTCGACCTCCCGGCGCCGCTCCGGCGCCGTGATCTTCGGGACGAGGGGGTGCTCGGGCGCGAGCACCACGTAGGTGCATCCGAAGATGGTGTCGACGCGGGTGGTGAAGATGCGGACCTTGTCGGGAGACCCGGGGAGGGCGAAGTCGACCTCGGCCCCCTCGCTGCGCCCGATCCAGTTCCGCTGCATGGTGGTGACGCGCTCCGGCCAGTCCACGAGCCCGTCGAGCCCGGCGAGGAGGTCGTCGGCGTAGGCGGTGATGCGGAACGCCCACTCCGGGATCACCTTCTCGACCACCGGCGAGCCGCAGCGCTCGCAGCGGCGGTCCTCGACCACCTGCTCGTTGGCGAGCACGGTGAGGCAGCCGGTGCACCAGTTCGCCTTCCCCGTTCGCCGGTAGACGATGTCCCGCTCCAGCATCTTGAGGAAGAACCACTGGTTCCAGCGGTAGTAGCCGGGATCGCAGGTGGCGAACTCCCGCGACCAGTCGAAGCTGAACCCCACCCGCTTCATCTCCCGGCGAAAGGCCTCGATGTTCTCCCGGGTTCGCTCGGCGGGGTGCCGACCGTCCTTCAGGGCGGCGTTCTCGGCGGGGAGCCCCAGGGCATCGAAGCCCATGGGGTGGAGCACGTCGTATCCCTGCATGCGCAGGTAACGGGCCAGGGCGTCACCGATGGTGTAGACGCGCGCGTGCCCCATGTGCATGGCGCCGGAGGGGTACGGGAACATCTCGAGCACGTAGCGCTTCTCGGCGCCCGGGCGCCGTCCGGCGCGGAAGACCCCGGCCTCGTCCCAGCGCGCCTGCCAGCGCGGCTCGATCGACTTCGCTTCGTAACGTTCGTTCATGGAGGACATGTGGGGCGGGCATATTAACCCGGTGCGGGGATTTTTCGCTCGCTCGCGCGCCGACGACGGGTGCGAGCCCCGCGGACGCCCGCCGGGCGCGGGGCGAAAGCGCGCCCGAGCGACCCGGCCCCTCGTAAGGTATATTGCGCGCCGCACGCACCGAGAGGACCGCATGGCACCGACCGTCTACGTCGCCGACATCTCCCGCTTCGAGGGGCAAGAGGTCACCCTGCGCGGCTGGCTCCACAACCGGCGCTCCTCGGGGAAGCTTCACTTTCTCCAGGTTCGCGACGGGACCGGGACCATCCAGTGCATCGTCTTCAAGGGCAACGTCCCCGCGGAGGCATTCCACGAGGCGGACCACATTCCCCAGGAGACGAGCCTGGAGGTCACCGGGGCGGTGAAGCGCGACCCGCGCACCCCGCTGGGCTTCGAGCTCGACGTGAAGGACCTGCGCGTGGTGACGCGCCCGGCCCGGGAGTACCCGCTCGGCCACAAGGAGCACGGGGTCGCCTTCCTGATGGAGCAGCGCCACCTGTGGCTGCGCTCCCAGCGCCAGAACCTCATCCTCCGGGTGCGCCACACGGTGGAGAAGGCCATCCGCGACTTCTTCGACTCGCGCGGCTTCACCCTGGTCGACGCGCCCATCTTCACCCCGAGCGCGTGCGAAGGCACGAGCACGCTCTTCGAGGTGCCCTACTTCGATCTCGGAAAGGCCTACCTCACCCAGTCCGGGCAGCTCTACATGGAAGCGGCGGCGATGGCGCTCGGCAAGGTCTACTCCTTCGGCCCCACCTTCCGTGCCGAGAAATCGAAGACCCGCCGCCACCTGACCGAGTTCTGGATGGTCGAGCCCGAGGTGGCCTTCCTCGACCTCGAAGGCGACATGCATCTCATGGAGGAGTTCGTCTCCTTCGTCGTCCAGACCGCGCTCGAGAAGCACCGCGAGGATCTAGCGCGCGTGCTCGAGCGCGACGTCTCCCGCCTGGAGAGCGTGAAGCCACCCTTCCCCCGCATCTCCTACACCGAGGCCGTCGCGGTCATCGAGAAGGCCCAGCGGGCGCTGCAGGCGGAGGGCAAGCTCGACCCTTCCGCCCCGCTCATGAAGTGGGGCGACGACATCGGCGGCGACGAGGAGACCCTGGTGGCCGGCTCCTACGATCGCCCGGTGCTCGTGCACCACTACCCCGCCGAGATGAAGGCCTTCTACTTCAAGAAGGATCCCTCCGATCCGCGGACGGCCCTCGCCTGCGACGTCCTCGCTCCCGAGGGCTACGGGGAGATCATCGGGGGCGGTCAGCGCGAGGACGACCTCGCCACCCTGGAGCGGGCCCTCGAGCACCACCAGCTGCCGGCCGAGGCGTTCGAGTGGTACCTCGACCTGCGCCGCTACGGCTCGGTACCGCACGCCGGGTTCGGCATGGGGGTGGAACGGCTCGTCGCCTGGGTGTGCGGGCTCCACCACGTGCGCGAGACCATCCCCTTCGCTCGCATGATGGAGCGCGTCACGCCGTAGAGGGGCCGAGGAGCTCCCGCACCGCGTTGGCCACCTGCTGGGACTGCACCGGCTTGACGAGGTAGGCGCTGGCGCCGAGCGCCATCGCCCGGCCCCGGTCCGCCTCCGCTCCCTCGGTGGTGATGACCACGACCGGGACGTCGCGGTGCGCTCCTGCCCGGCGCAGCAGCGCGATGAGCTTCAGGCCGTCCATCACCGGCATGTTGATGTCGGTGAGGACGATGTCGAAGCGAGACTCCGCCAGGCGTTTCCACGCCTCGGCGCCGTCGGCGGCCTCGACCGCGGTGATCCCCAGCGTGCGCAGGAGCGCATGAGAGAGTTGCCGGCGCATGGCCGGGCTGTCGTCCACCACGAGCGCGCTCGTCCCCACCGTCATCCTCCGCGGGCGAAGCGGACGATCCGCTCCGCCATTCGCTCTAGCGCGATCACCTCGTCCACCCGGCCTGTGGCGATCGCTTCCTCGGGCATCCCGTACATCACCGCACTCTCCTCGGACTCCGCCAGGGTGAGCCCCCCGACCGCCTTGATGGCCTCGGTGCCGCGCCGGCCGTCGTTCCCCATGCCGGTGAGGATGACGCCGCAGACGCGGTCGGCCATCGCCCGGGCGGCCGACTCGAAAAGCAGGTCGATGCTCGGGCAGTAGCGGCGCCCCGCCACCTCGCGGTGGTCGAGCACCCGGGCCCTTAGCCCGTTGCCGACGCGCTCCACCGTGAGGTGGTGACCGCCGGGAGCCACCAGGACGCGGCCGGCGGTGACGGCGTCGCCCTCCTCGGCCTCGCTCACCCGGTAGGAGGAGACGCGCCCCATCCGCTCGGCGAAGGTGCGGGTGAAGCGCTCCGGCATGTGCTGGGCCACCAGGATGGCGAGCGGCACGTCGGAGCGCATGCCGGAGAGGAGGCGCTGGAGCGCCGGCGGTCCGCCGGTGGAGGCGCCGATGACGGCGAGCCGGGCCGGGGCGGTGCCCCCCTCCTCTCCCCGGGCCTCGGCGGCACGCCGCTCCAACGAATCGAGCCGGAGCCCCTGCACCATGCGGATGCGTTGCAGCAGTTCCTCGCGAAAGTCGGAGAGGCCCGCCGGCTCCGGGGGCCGCACCACGAAGTCGAGCGCTCCGAGCTCGAGCGCCCGAAAGACGTCCGCCTTGTCGCCCCGGCTCGTCACCACCAGGACCGGGGTGGGTCTTCGGCTCATGAGCAGGCGCAGGAAGGTGAAGCCGTCCATCCTCGGCATCTCGAGGTCGAGGCAGATGGCGTCCGGCTGGAGGCGAAACACCTCGGCGAGCGCCTGCTCGCCGTCCGCAGGGCGGGACACCACCACCACGTCCGGCTCCGCCTGCAGGGTGTCCGCCACGAGCTTGTTCGCGGGCGCGGAGTCGTCGACCACCATCACGCGGATGGGGCGGCGGACCAGGCTGTCGCCGGGGCTCACGGACGCCCCTCCGGCTTGCGATATGCGAGGTCGCCCTTCAGGTGGGCCATCTCGAAGTCGGCGGTGACGTTGAGGAGCGATTCGGAGTGTCCGAGCATGAGGTAGCCGCCGGGGCGGAGGCGCTTGTGCAGGCTCCGGAGCACCCGCCGCCTCGCGGGCAGGTCGAGGTAGATGAGGACGTTGCGGCAGAAGATGCAGTCCATGAGGTCGACCTGCTCCACCGCGGCGGCGTCGAGCAGGTTGAGGTGCGCGAACGACACGGAGGCCCGAATGCCGTCGTCCACCGCCCAGCGGTCCCCCGCCGGCCGGAACCAGCGGAGCATCGCCTCGGCCTCGACGCCCCGGAATGCGTGGGGGCCGTAGCACCCGGCGCGGGCCACCGCGAGAACGCGGCGCGCGATATCCGAGCCGAGCACCCTCGTGTCCCAGCCGGCGAAGAGCCCGGAGCTGCGCAGCAGGATGGCGATGGTGAAGGCCTCCTCCCCGCTCGAGCAGCCCGCGCTCCAGATGCGCAGCCGCCTCTCCTCGGCGCGGGCGGCGGCGAGCACCGGCAGGATCTCCTCGGAGAAGGAGCGCAGCTGGGCGGGCTCCCGGAAGAAATAGGTCTCGTTGGTGGTGAGGGCCTCGGTGGCCGCCTCGAGCTCGGCGTCCCGCTGCGGGTCGAAGCAGAGGAAGCGGTAGTACTCGGCATAACCCGGGAGCCCGAGCATGCGCAGTCGCGGCGAGAGGCGGCGCTCGAGCAGGTATTGCATGTCCTCGCGGAAGTAGAGGCCGGCGTGTTCGTGGATCAGGTCCCGCAGCAACCGGAACTCGACCGAGCTCATGCGGGGGGTGTCGAGCGCAAAGGTCATCGCCGATCCGGGCGACCTACCCACCCAGGGCGCGCAGCGCCTCGGAGAGGGCCTCCAGCACCAGCGGGTCTTCCTCGACCCCCGACACGTCCCGCACGGCCTCGCACAGACCCCGGTCGCCGCGCTCCGCCACCGCGCGCGCCGCGGCCCGCCGGACGTCCCAGCGCGGATGGCACAGGCCTCCGAGGAGCAACTCCCCGGCGTCCGGGAGCGGGAACCGCGCCGCGGCGGCCATCGCCTCCTTCACCACCTCGGCGTCGGGGTGCGCGGCCGCGCGCTCGAGCAGGGGTAGCTGCGCCCGCCCCATCTGGGTGAGGGCGTGCAGGGCCCCGGCGGCGACCTCCGACTCCTCCTCGGCCACCAAGGCGGCGAGCGGCCCGGCGAGCCGGTCCGCCCCACAGGCGCCAGCCGCCCGCGCGGCGGCGGCGCGGACGGCGGGGATCTCGTCCCGGAGCGCGGCACCGAGCGCCTCGGCGACGCGATTGCCCTCCTCCGCGTCGAGCGCGCGGGCGAGGCCCATCGCCCCGAGGGCCACCGCCGCCGCCGCCCGCACCCGGGGCTCGGGATCGTCGAGGACGGGGAGGAGATCGCACGGAAAGCCGCGCGCCAGGCCGCGGAGCGCGAGCGCCCCCACGGCTTGGGCCGCGGCCACGCGCGTGGCCGGTCGGGGGTCGCGCAGCGTCCGCCTCATGAGGGGGAGGTCCCCCTCGCCGCCGATCTGGCCGAGGAGGCGCAGGAGCGCCGCGGGGGTGCGCCCCTCGGCGGGGGGACGGCACCAGAGCAGCACCGCCTCCCGCAGCGCCGCCTCGGCGCCGGAGAGCTCCTCGAGCGCCGCGGCGGCGAGCCCCGAGACCTCCGGCTCGGGATGATCGAGCAGGCGCGCGAGCGGCGCCACCGCCGCCTCGTCCCGGGAGGCCCCGAGCGCCTCGATGGCCTTCGCCCGAAGGGACATGTCGCCCGCCTCGCACACCGCCGCGAGCTCCGGGACCGCCGAGCGGTTTCCGGCGCGCACCAGCGCCGTCAGCACCGCCACCCTGGCTTGCGGAGACAGGTAGGAAGGCGCGTCCCCGAGCGCCGCGGCGATGCCCGGGCCGAGCTCCACCAGGGCGGCGATCACCGCCGGGCGCAGGGCCTCCTCCTCGGCGGCGGCGGCGAGGCGGAGCGCGCTCGGCAGGTGCCCGGCCCACCCGAGCACGCGCACCGCCCCCTCGGCCACGAGCAGGTCCGAGTCGGAGACCGCGTCCACCGCCCAGGTCACCACCGACGGCGACTGGGCCGCTGCCTCCCGCACCGCGCCCGCGAGCGGCGCCAGGGCCTCGGGGTGGCGCCCCGCCTGCCGAGCCACGGCGACATAAGCGGCCTCGCGTGCGCCCCGCGACATCTCCGAGATCCCGCGCGCCAGCAGCGCGACGGCCCCGGATTCCTCGGTCAAGGCCAGCATGCGGTAGGCGGAGACCCGGGAGCCGCGGTCCTCGAGCAGCCGCTGGAGGCGCTCGATCGGCGGGGCGATGCCGAGGCGGCCCAGGGCGTCGAGCGCGGCCACCCGGAGCGAGGCATCGCGCGCCTCCAGCGCACCCTCCAGGGCCGCGATCGCGTAGGATCCGCCCACCTTCCCGAGCGCCTCGGCCACGCTCACGCGGACGTTTGCGTCCGGGTCCGAGAGCAGGTCGCTGAGCGCCAGAGCGGCCCGGCGGTCGCCGATCTCCCCCAGCACGTCCGAGGCGGTGCAGCGCTCCTCGGCGCGGGCCGAGGCGAGGCGCGCCACCAGCGCCGCGACCGCTGCGGCTCCCAGCCGGGCGAGCGCTCCCGCGGCGGCGTTTCGCGCTCCGGGGGAGCTCCCGGCGGTTGCCACCTCCAAGAGGGAGGGGAGGACCGACTCCGGCCGGGGGTGGGCGGTGATCCGCTCGGAGGCGGCCGCCCGCACCCGCCAGCTCGGGTCGGCGAGGAAGCGGAGCAGCTCCTCCAGCCGGGCCGGGACGACGGGGTCGAGCGCCTGCGCCGCCTGGTAGCGAGATTCCTCCCCGGGATCACCGGGCGGCGCCCCGGCCGCGGGTGCGGGCCCGGTCACTGCCTCCCCGCCTCCGCCGCCAGCGCCTTCGCGGCTTGCATGTCCTCGGGGTTGACGGGATCGAGGAGCGCCTTCACGTTGAGCAGGAACTTGATCCCCGTCGCCGCTGACCTCGACTCGCGCCCGACGCGCGCGCTCCCCAGCCCGCCCACGATCCCCAGGAAGAGCCCGGGGGCGTCGCGGCCGGCGAGCGAGGGGGTGGGCCGGATGGCGGAGCGCGGGACGCGGAGCACCTCCAGGACCGCGTCGACGACCAGTCCCACCGGCACCCCGGCCATCTGCACCACCATGAGCTTCGTCTTTCGCGTGGGCGTCCCGGCGTGGAGCCCGAAGCGGCGGCGAACGTCGACCACCGGAATCACCTCGCCGCGGAGGTCCGCCACCCCTTCCAGGAACTCCGGGATCCTCGGCATGCGGCGAACGGGGAGCGGGGCCACCACCTCCCTCACCCGGCGCACGTCGACGACGTACTCCTCCGATCCCACCCGGAAGACGACCAGTTCGACGACAGGGTCGGCCGTGCCATTGGCGCCCCGCGCGGAAAGGGGGCTCAAGCGCTCCTCCCCTCCGCCGGCTCGTCGGCCTCGGCGACGAGCGCCTCGACGTCGAGGAGCACGACCAGCCGCTGGCCCTGCCTCCCCACTCCCACGATGTACTCGGCGTCGATGCTGGAGATTCCCTGCGCGCGCTCCTCGATCTCCGAGGGCAACAGCCGCAGCACCTCCGACACCCCGTCGACCAGGAGCCCCACCCGCTCTTGTCCGACGTGGCAGACGATGACGCGGGCCGCGGGTCCAGGGGAGCCGGTCAGCCCCAGGCGCCGGTAGGGGTCGTGAACCGCCACCACCTCGCCGCGCACCAGGACGATGCCGGCCACGTGATCGGGCGCTCGCGGCACCTCGGTGAGGACCGGGGCCTTGAAGATCTCGCGCACCTGCTCGATGGCGAAGGCGTATTCCTCGTCGCCCAAGCGGAACGCCACAAACTCGCGGCGCCTCTGGGGTAAAGCGGAGGCTCCCGGCGACGGCGATCCCTCGAGGCGCGGAATGCCCGGTGCCGACTCCCCCTTGCTGTAGAAGAAATCGTCCAGGGGATCAGCGGCGGCGCGTCCCTTCGCGGGGCCGGCGCCCGCCCTCGTCACGTCCGGTCCGCTCTTCGTGGGGCTCATGTGGACCCTGCGATCCTACAGCGGCCCCCGGCGGAACCCAGAAATCGCCCCCTCCGCCTCCGCGGGGGGCGATTGTCCCACCGGCTCCTACCCCGCCGCCTCCCGGAGCCCGCCCTCCTCGAAGATCTCCTCGAGGACCGCGCCGATGTCGAGGACCAGTACCGTGCGGCGGGCCCCGAGGTCGGTGGCGCCCGCGATCCCACGCACGCGGTCGAGGGAGCGCCCGAGCGGCTTCACCACGATGTCCTGCTGCCCGAGGAGGTCGTCGACCGCGATTCCCAGCCGCTCCTGGGCGAGCCCGACCACCACCACGTAGGGCCTCTGGTTGCGGCGCGCCGGCCCCTCGGCCACGAGCCCCAGGAACCAGGAGAGGCGCAGCAGCGGCAAGGTCGCGCCCCGCACGCTCAGGACCTCCCTCGCCTCGATGGTGCGGATGTCGCCGGGAGCGGCCTGCACGATCTCGAGCACGCTGTTGAGCGGCACGGCGTAGGACCGGCCGGCCGCCTCTACCAGCAGCGCCCGCACGATGGCGAGCGTCACCGGCAAGGTGATCTCGAAGCGCGTGCCGTGCCCCCTCTCGCTGCGCAGCTCGATGATCCCGGAGAGCGCGGCGATGTTGTTCTTCACCACGTCCATCCCCACCCCGCGACCGGAGAGCGAGGTGACCCGCTTGGCGGTGGTGAAGCCGGGGACGAAGATGAGGTTCAGGAGCTCGCGGCGGGAGAGGCTCGCGAGCTCGACCTGGGTGGCGAGCCCCCTCTCCACTGCCACCTGCCCCACCCGCTCCTCGTCGATGCCGCGGCCGTCGTCCTCGACCGCGATCTCCACCGCGTTCCCGAGCTGCGCGGCGCGGAGCTCGACCCGGCCGGCCCGGGGCTTGCCCGCCGCCTCGCGCTCCTCGGGCGACTCGATCCCGTGATCGATGGAGTTGCGGATGAGGTGCATGAGCGGGTCGGAGAGCTCCTCGACGATGAGCTTGTCGAGCTCCACGTCGCCGCCGACGACGTGGAAGTCGACCTCCTTGCCGGTCTCGCGCGCGATCTTGCGCACCATGCGCTGAAGCTTGTCGAAGATCTGCGAGAGCGGCACCATCCGAACCTCGAGGATGCCGCCCTGCAGTTCGCGCAGCCGCCGCTCGAGCGCCCGCCCTTCCCGCTGCAACTCGAGCCCGAGGGCGGCGACCGCCTCCCCCGCGCGCATGCGCTCGGCGAGCTGTAGCAGGCTCGCCTTGATGAGGAGGAGCTCCCCCACCGCGTTCATGAGCCCGTCGAGCTTGCGGATGTCGACCCGCACCGCGTGCGAGGCGGACCGAAGCGTGCCCTCCGGCGTCTCCGCCGGCGGCAGAGCGGCCACCGGGGGCTCGGGCGCAGGAGCCGGGGGGGGCTGGCCGGGCGCGGGAGCTGGCTCGCTCTCGGTCGCTCGGCGCGGCACCTCCGAGACGGCCGCCGACGGCCCGACGGCCCCCTGGATCTCGGAAACCGCGTAGCCGGAGCCGAAGAGGAGGTCGAAGGAGATCGTCCCGGGATCGGCGTCCCCGGGGGCAGGCAAGGTCGAGATCACCTCGCCGAGGGGCCGGAGCGCCTCCTGGACGGCGGAGAGCCCCCGCTCGAAGGTCTCGAGCGGGAAGGCGGCCCTCACCCGGAAGAGCCCGAGGCCCTTGCCCACGTTGGCCTTGAGCCGGTGCTCCTCGTACTCGGTGAGCACGCCCAGGACCTCGCCGCCGAAGTCGTAGCTCGCCAGGTCCACGGCGGGCGCCGCCGGGGCGGGCGCCGCGCCGCGCAACCGCGAGGCGAGGGAATCGGCGGCTCCGGCGGTCACCACCTCGCCGCCCTCCGCCTCCTCCCCGATGATGCGGGCAAAGACCTCCGGTGCTTCGAGGAGCAGGTCCAGGGTGGCCTCGTCGAGCGGGCGCCGCCCCATGCGCACGTCGTCGAGCAGGTCCTCGAGGGCGTGGGCGAGCCGCGCCATTCGCTCGACCCCCGCCATGCTCGCGAGCCCCTTGAGGGTGTGGGCCCCGCGAAAGACGGCATTCAGTACCTGCGGATCCGCCTCGGCGCCGCGGCGGGCGGACTCGAGGTGGAGCATCTCGCGCCCGAGCGCGTCGATGATCTCCTGCGCCTCGGAGACGAACTCGGCGAGCGCCTTCTCGGAGCGTCGGTCGGCCATGGGGGCGGGCCCGATGGGCCCGCCCGGTCAGCGTACCACCGGTCCTCGGCCCGGCAAGCTCGCGGCCGGCGGAGGGGGCTCGGTGCGGGAGTGGAAGGGCACCACCTCGGCCTCGACGCCGACCTCCCGGACCGCGGCCTCGGCGTCCTTCGCGAGCGCCCGTCCATCCCCGAGGAGGGCGAGGCGGGAGAAGCCCGCCTCCCCGCTCGCCCGAACGAGGGCGCGCACCAGCCCGGCAGCCGAGGGCCCGGCGGGCAGCGCCGCCGCCACCGATTGCGCTCCCGCCTTGGCCAGCACCCCGCAGGCCCAGCGCGCCCCGGCGGCGAGCGCGGCGTCCCCGCCGTCGGAGTGGCCGAAGCAGAAGACGCGGGGGGTCGGGAAGCGGCCGCCCGAGGGCAGGAGCAGCACGTCCCCCTTCTCCGGGGCGAAGGTCCCGGCGAGGATGGAGCGCGAGACCGCTCCGCACAGCCTCCAGTCCACCAGGCCGGCGAGCCCCGTCAGAGGGCGCTCCGGTCCCACGAAGGCCGCGAGCGAGTCGACGTCGAGGCGGTCGAGGGTGGCGAGCGAGAGGTCGCCGGGCTCGAGGCGCAGGATCACCGCCCCGAGCCCTCCCCGCGCCGCTCCGGCGGCAGGTCACCCGCCACTCGGTCGAGCACGCCGTTCACGAAGGCGCCCGAGCTCTCGCTGCCGTACTTCTTCCCGAGCTCGATGGCCTCGTTGATGCACACCTTCACCGGGACGTCCGGGCGCCAGCGCAGCTCGTAGACCGCGAGGCGCAGGACGTTGCGATCCACCTTGGCCATGCGGTCCAGGCGCCAGTTCGTCGAGACCGCCTCGATGGCACCGTCGATCTCGTGCCGGTGCTCGGCGACGCCTCGAACCATCCCCTCCGCCAGCTCGCGCACCTCCCGCTCCACCGGCTCGAAGCTGCGCCAGAAGCGGGCGAGCGCCTCGTCGAGATCGGTGGCGGCCACGTCGATCTGGTAGAGCGCCTGCAGCGCGCGCTCCCGGGCTTTGGTGCGCTTGGCGTGGGACATCTCGCTCGCCGCCTACTTTCTCGCAGGCGCTCCGCGGGCGAGCTCGCGGAAGAGGTTCGCCTGCTCGATGGCGGCCACGGCCGCTTCGGCCCCCTTGTTACCGCCCTTCACGCCCGCGCGCTCGAGCGCCTGCTCCATCGTGTCGCAGGTGAGCACTCCGAAGGAGACGGCGCAGGAGGCCTCCATCGCCACCTGAGCGACGCCCTTCGACACCTCGCTCGCCACGTATTCGAAGTGGGGGGTCCCGCCCCGGATGACCGCGCCCAGCGCCACCACCGCGTCGTACCGCCCGCTCGCCGCCACCCGCTTCAAGAGCGCCGGCAGCTCGAACGTCCCCGGGCAGCGGTAGACGTCCGCCTGGGCCTCGTCGCCGCCGTGGCGCTTGAAGGCGTCGAGCGCCCCGCGGAGCAGCTGCTCGGTGACGAGCGAGTTGAAGCGGGACACCACCACCGCGAACCTCAGCCCCTGGGCGACGAGGGTCCCCTCGTGCACGTTCATGCTCTCTCTCCTTTTGGCGCGCGGCGCGCACGCCGCCGGCTCGTCGTCCGGGCCGCCGTCGGCTCCGGAAGGGTGAGCAGGTGGCCGAGCTTGTCCCGTTTCGCCTTGAGGTAGGCCCGGTTCGAGCGCGACGGAGGCATCTCGATGGGGACGCGCTCGACCACCTCGAGCCCGTAGCCTTCCAGTCCCACGATCTTCTTCGGGTTGTTGGTGAGCAGCCGCATCTTGCCGACCCCCAGGTCGCGCAGGATCTGGGCGCCGATGCCGTAGTCCCGCAGGTCGGGCTTGAACCCCAGCCGGACGTTGGCCTCGGCGGTGTCGAGCCCCTGGTCCTGCAGGTTGTAGGCCCGAAGCTTGTTCACGAGCCCGATGCCGCGCCCCTCCTGGTCGAGGTAGAGAAGCACGCCCTTGCCGGCCCGGGAGATCTGCTTCAACGCGGCGTGCAGCTGGGGGCCGCAGTCGCAGCGCTCGCTGCCGAAGACGTCGCCCGTGAGGCACTTGGAATGGACGCGAGCGAGCACCGGCTCGTCGGGGCGCCAGCTCCCCTTCACCAGGGCGACGTGCTGGTAGCGGTCGACGTCGTTCTCGTAGGCCACGGCGGTGAACTCTCCGTACTCGGTGGGGAGCGGCGCCGACGCGGCTCGCCGCACCAGCGAGTCCTTCATCATGCGATAGGCGATGATGTCGGCGACCGAGGCGATGGCGAGGTGATGCTCCTTGGCAAGCCGCTTCAGGTCCGGCATGCGCGCCATGGTGCCGTCGTCCTTCATCACCTCGCAGATCACCGCCGCCGGCTTCAGCCCCGCCATGCGCGCCAGGTCGACCGACCCTTCGGTCTGGCCGGCCCGGACCAGCACGCCTCCCGGCCGGGCGCGCAAGGGAAAGATGTGACCGGGCCTCACGATGTCGGCCGGACCGGCGCCGTCGCGCACCGCGGTGAGGATGGTGTGCGCCCGGTCCCTGGCGCTGATGCCGGTCGTCACCCCCTTCGCGGCCTCGATGGAGACCGTGAAGGCGGTCCCGAAGGCGGAGGCGTTCTGCCCCTCCGGCACCATGAGGGGGAGCTCGAGGGAGCGGACCTTCTCCTCCGAGAGCGCGAGGCACACGAGACCTCGGCCGTACTTGGCCATGAAGTTGACCGCCGCGGGCGTGACCTTCTCGGCGGCGATGCACAGATCGCCCTCGTTCTCCCGGTCCTCGTCGTCGGTGAGGATGATCATCCGGCCGCGGCGCAGAGCGGCGAGGGCCGCCTCGATGCGCTCGACCGCGTGCTCCGCGTGCTTGGTCATCTCTCCCCCTCGCCGTACCCCCAACCGCGCAGCGCCTCCCCGGAGAACCCTGCCGCGCCGGCGAGCTCGTGCAGGCGAGCCACGTGCCGAGCGACCACGTCGGCCTCCAGGTTCACGGCGGTGCCGGGGGCCGCCTCTCCCAGGGTGGTGCGGGAGAGGGTCTCGGGGATGAGGGCCACCTGAAAGCGATCCCGGCCGGCCCGGGCCACGGTGAGGGAGACGCCGTCCACGGCGATCGACCCCTTCTCCGCCACCAGCGGGGCGAGCTCCGCCGGCAGCGAGAGGGTGAGCCGGGCGCCCTGCCCCTCGGGCGCGCGGTCGAGGACCCTGCCCACCGCGTCGACGTGCCCCTGCACCAGGTGGCCGCCGAGCCGGTCGGAGAGGCGCAGGGCGCGCTCCAGGTTCACCCGGGTGCCCGGGCGCCAGCTGCCGATGGTGGTGCGGGCGAGCGTCTCGGGGACCGCGTCGAAGGCCACCCGCCCCTCGCCCCGGCTCACCACCGTGAGGCAGGTCCCGGAGCAGGCGACGCTCTCCCCGAGTTCCAGGTCATCCACCCGGAGCGAGCGGGGCCGGAGCACCAGGCGGGCCCCGCCCGCGCGCGGCTCGACCTGCTCCACCGCAGCGGTGTCGGTGATGAGGCCCGTGAACATGCGGTGCAAATCCTACCCCCGCCCCCGTGCCCTGGCCAGCGCACCGGCCGGCCGGCCGGTGACGAGGAGGTCTTGTCCGACGCGGCTCCATTCGACGTCCACGATGGGGAGCGCCCGGGACATCCGGCCCACGCCGGGAGACGCCACCCAGGAGAGGCCGTCCCCACCCACCACCTTGGGAGCGAGGAAGAGGTGGAGCCGGTCGACGAGCCCCTCGGCCAGGAAGGCGCGGCTCACCTCGGCTCCCCCTTCCACGAGCAGGCTCGTCACGTTGCGGCGCGCGAGCTTGTCGAGCAGGTCCCCGAGGTCGACGCGGCCGCCGCGGGAGCGGCACCTCAGATACTCCACCCCCGGGCGCCGGCGGGGTTCGCGCCCGGCGGCGAAGACCACGAGCGTGCCGGCGCGCGAGCCGGGCCGGAAGAGCCTCAGGCGCCTCGGCAAGGACAGCCGCGTGTCGAGGACCACCCGCAGGGGGTCCCTCCCGCGACCGCCTGGGAGCCGGGCGGTGAGGCGGGGGTCGTCCGCGAGGGCGGTGCCGGCGCCCACCAGGACCGCGTCGCTCTGGTGCCGGAGCGCGTGCACCCGCGCGCGAGCCTCTGGGCCGGTGACGAAACGCGAGTCGCCCCCCCGAGCGGCGATCTTGCCGTCGAGGGTGGCGGCCACCTTGAGCCTCACGTAGGGGCGGCCGGTGGTGATGAAGTGGAACCAGGGCTCGTTGAGCTCGTCGCACTCGGCGCGCAGGATTCCCGTCGTCACCGCGATCCCGCTGCGGCGCAGGCGGGAGATGCCCCGGCCGTCGACGAGGGGGTTCGGGTCGCGCGATCCCACGAAGACGCGGCGGATTCCGGCCTCGCGAATGGCGAGGCTACAGGGAGGGGTTCGCCCCCAGTGGTTGCAGGGCTCGAGCGTGGTGTAGAGGTCCGCTCCGCGGGCGCGGGGTCCGGCGCGCCGGAGCGCCACCACCTCGGCGTGGGGGCTGCCCGCCTGCGCGTGATGGCCGCGGGCCAGCACGCGGCCGGCGCGCACGATGACCGCCCCCACCGAGGGGTTCGGGCTCGTGCGCCCCAGACCGCGCCGGGCTTCGCGGACGGCGAGCCGCATGAATTCCTCGGGCCGGCGGCGTCTCGTCATGTCTTGCCCTTCAGCCCCTCGACCTCGGCGGTGAACTGGCCCACGTCCCGGAAGGCTCGATAGACCGAGGCGAAGCGGACGAAGGCCACCGGGTCCACCTCCCGCAGCCTCTCCATCACCAGCTCGCCGATGGCGCTCGACGGCACCTCGCGCTCCCCCATCTCCTGCACCCTGCGCTCCACCTCGGTGGCCATCTGCTCGATGCGCTCCTCCGACACCGGGCGCTTCTGGCAGGCGACTCGGAGCCCCTCCACGATCTTGCGCCGGGCGAAGGCCTGGCGGCGGCCGTCCTTCTTCACCACCGAGGGCAGGCTCTCCTCCACCCGCTCATAGGTGGTGAAGCGCCGGCCGCAGGCCAGGCACTCGCGCCGCCTTCGCGTGGCCTGGCCGTCCTGGGCCTCGCGCGAGTCGACGACCCGATCCTCCACCTGACCGCAAGAGGGACAGCGCATGCGTAGGGCGGCCGGCCGCGCCGGCCCGGGTCAGATCCGATCGGGGTAGAGGGGGAATTGGCGGGTGAGCTCGTGCACCTCTCCCTTCACGCGGGCGAGGACGCCCTCCTCGGCGGGGGCGTCGAGCACCCGGCCGATGAGGGAGGCGATCCGGCTCATCTCCGAGGGACCCATGCCGCGGGTCGTGAGCGCGGGCGTGCCGACTCGAATCCCCGAGGTGACGAAGGGCTTCTCCGGATCCCAGGGAATCATGTTCTTGTTCACGGTGATCCCCGCCTTGCCGAGCGCCTCCTCCGCCACCTTGCCGGTGAGCTGCTTCGGGCGCAGGTCGACGAGCATGAGGTGGTTGTCGGTGCCGCCCGAGACCAGGCGCAGCCCGGCGCGCCCGAGCCCGTCAGCGAGGGCCTTGGCGTTGTCGAGGATGCGCTGCTGGTACGTCCGGAAGGCGGGCTGCAGCGCCTCGTGGAAGGCCACCGCCTTCGCGGCCACCACGTGTTCGAGGGGGCCTCCCTGGATGCCGGGGAAGATCTGGCTGTTCACGGCCTTGGCGTGCGCCTCCTTGCAGAGGATCATTCCCGAGCGGGGGCCGCGCAGCGTCTTGTGCGTGGTGGAGGTGACGATGTCGGCGAAGGGGACGGGGCTCGGGTGGAAGCCGGCGGCCACCAGGCCGGCGATGTGGGCCATGTCCACCACCAGCGCCGCCCCGACCTCCCGGGCAATGGCGGCGAACTGCTCGAAGTGGAGCAGCCGCGGATACGCGCTCGCCCCCACCACCAGGATCTTGGGGCGGTGTTCCCGCGCCAGGCGGGCCACCTCGTCCATGTCCACCGTCTCGTCTCCCCGGCGCAGGCCGTAGGGGACGATCTTGAATAGCCTGCCGGAGAAGTTCACCGGCGAGCCGTGGGTGAGGTGCCCGCCAAAGTTCAGGCTCATGGCGAGCAACGTCTCCCCCGGCTGGGCCAGCGCGAAGTAGGCCGCCATGTTGGCCTGCGAGCCGGAGTGCGGCTGCACATTGGCGTGATCGGCGCCAAAGAGCCGTTTCGCCCGGTCGATGGCGAGCTGCTCCACCTGGTCCACCACCTCGCAGCCGCCGTAGTAGCGCTTGCCGGGGTAGCCCTCGGCATACTTGTTGGTGAGCGCGGACCCCATCGCCTCGAGCACGGCAGGGGATACGAAGTTCTCGCTGGCGATGAGCTCCAGCCCCTCGCCCTGGCGCCGCGTCTCCAGGCGGACGAGTCGGGCGATTTCTGGATCGGCCTCGGCCAGGCTCTGCGTCGGCATCATCGGTGACTCCTCGGAGGGGCGGTTCATACCGCGCCGCCCTCGGTGCGGCAACGGCTCCCAGTCACTCCTCGAGCGCGGCGATCTTGTCGACGCGCTTCTGGTGACGGCCTCCCTCGAAGGGCTGCTCCAGGAATGCCTTCACCACCGCGCCCGCCTGCCCCGCGCCGAGCACCCTCTCCCCCAGGCAGAGCACGTTCGCGTCGTTGTGCGCCCGGGCCATGCGGGCCTCGTACTCGGTCCGGCAGAGCGCCGCCCGGATCCCCCTCACCTTGTTGGCGGCGATGGACATCCCGATGCCGGTCCCGCAGACGAGGAGGCCGAGCCGAGCCCTCCCCGACGCCACCCCCTCGGCCACGCGGCGGGCGTAGTCGGGATAGTCGACGCTCTCGCCCGAGAAGGGGCCCAGGTCTTCCACCTCGAAGCCGAGCTCCCGCGCCACCTTGAGCGCCTCGGCGCGCAGCGCCAAGCCGGCGTGATCGGAGCCGGCGATGACCCTGTCCGACACCAGCGCCTCCTACACCCGTCGGAAGGCCAGGACGGCATTGGTGCCGCCGAAGCCGAAGCTGTTGGACATCACCGCGTCGAGCCTCACCTCGCGCGCCACGTTGGGCACGACGTCGAGCGCGCACTCCGGGTCCTGCTCGTCGACGTTGATGGTGGGGGGGACGAGGCCGCGGGTGAGGGCGAGGATGGAGACGACGGCTTCCACTCCGCCCGCCGCCCCGAGCATGTGACCGGTCATCGACTTGGTCGACGACACCACCAGCCCCTTCTGGGACCAGTCGCCGAACACCTTGCGGATCGCCTGGCACTCGGCGATGTCCCCCTGGGGCGTCGAGGTCCCGTGGGTGTTGATGTAGCCCACCTGCTCCGGGCGCATGCCGCCGTCGGCGAGGGCCATCCGCATGGCCCTCTGGCCGCCCTCCCCCTCCGGGGCGGGCGAGGTGATGTGATTGGCGTCGCAGCTGGCGCCGTACCCGGCCACCTCAGCGTAGATCCTGGCTCCTCGCTTGCGCGCGTGCTCGTACTCCTCGAGCACGAGGATGCCGGAGCCCTCGGCAGCCACGAAGCCGTCGCGCCCCTTGTCGAAAGGCCGGCTCGCCTTCTCCGGGGCGTCGTTGCGCTCAGAGAGGGCGCGCGCCGCGCAGAAACCGCCGATCCCCAGGTGGGTGATGGTGGCCTCGGCGCCGCCGGCGAGCATCACGTCGGCCATGCCGCGCTCGATGTAGAGCATGGCGTCGCCGATGGAGTGGTTGGCCGTGGCGCAGGCCGAGACCGGCGAGAAGTTCGGCCCCTTCATGCCGTAGCGCAGGGCCATCTGGCCGGGGGCCAGGTTCACGATCAGGCTGGGGATGAAGAATGGCCCGATCTTCCGGACGCCGCGCTCCAGGAAGGTCCGATAGGTGTCCTCGATGGTGGCGAGGCCGCCCATGCCGGAGCCGACGATGGCCCCCACCCGCTCCGGGTTCTCCTTCGCCATGTCGAGGCCGCTGTCGGCCATGGCCATGTCGGAGGCCGCCAGCCCGAACTGGATGAAGCGGTCGTTGCGCCTCGCCTCCTTCTTCTCCATGTACTTCTCGGGGTCGAAGCCCTTCACCTCGCCGGCGATGCGGGTGGGGAAGGTGGCAGCATCGAACTGGGTGATGGGGCCGATGCCGCTCCTGCCGGCGACGAGCGCCCCCCAGCTCTCCTCGATCCCGATCCCGACCGGCGAGACCATGCCGAGCCCGGTGACGACGACACGACGCTTGGACATACGCGTCCTCCTGCAGAGAGATGCCTGCGCGGCGCAGACAGGTCCCGCGGCCCGAGGGCCCGCGGGCGTTCGTCCGCGCCGATGCGACCGGCGGCTACTTCTTGTGGGTATTGATGTAGTTGATGGCGTCCTGCACGGTCTTGATGTTCTCGGCCTCCTCGTCGGGGATCTCGACCTCGAACTCCTCCTCCATGGCCATCACCAGCTCGACGATGTCGAGCGAGTCGGCCCCGAGGTCCTCGATAAAGCTCGAGGTGGTCTTGATCTCGTCCTCGGAGACGCCGAGCTGCTCGGCGATGATGCTCTTGACCTTCTGCTCCACGTTGGCCGTCGTCATCTCTTCTTCCTCCTGTGGGTTGGTGGTGCGATCCGCGGGGACTCCGCGGCAAGGCTGCGAGAGCTACATGTACATGCCCCCGTTGACCCGGATGACCTCCCCGGTCACGTAGGACGCCTGGTCGCTGCAAAGCCAAGCCACCGCCGCCGCCACGTCGTCGGCGGTTCCGAGCCGACCGAGCGGGATGGCCTCCGACATCTTCTGCTTGGCCGCCTCCGGGAGCGCGGCGGTCATGTCGGTGTCGATGAACCCGGGGGCCACGGCGTTCACGCGCACGTTGCGGGAGGCGAGCTCGCGTGCCACGGACTTGGTGAGGCCGATGAGGCCGGCCTTGGTGGCCGAGTAGGCGGCCTGGCCGGCGTTCCCCATCTCCCCCACCACCGATGTCAGGTTCACGATCGAGCCGCCCTTCGCCTTCATCATGGGGCGGGCCGCGGCGCGCATGAGGTTGAAGGCGCCGGTGAGGTTCACGTCGATCTGCCGCCGCCAGTCGTCGTCCTTCACGCGCATGACGAGCTGGTCCAAGGCGATGCCGGCGTTGTTGACGAGGAAGGAGAGGCCGCCGAGCTCGTTCCCCACGCGCTCGACCGCGGCGCTCGCGGCGACGGGATCGGCGACGTCGAAGCGAAAGAGTCCCACCTTCGCGGCGCCGGCCTTCTCGCACAGGGCGAGCGCCTCCTGCGCCGCGGCCTCGTTGCCGGCGTAGTTGATGGCCACGCTCGCCCCGCCGCGGGCGAGTGCCACGGCGACCGCCCGGCCGATGCCGCGCGAGGCGCCGGTGACGAGTGCCACCTTCCCCTTGAAGTCGTACATGGTCACGCTCCCATCGCCTTCAGCGTCCTCTCGAGGGAGTCGACGTCGCCCACGTGGTGGACCTCGATGGCCTTGTCGATGCGCTTCACCAGGCCGGAGAGGACGTTCCCGGGCCCGACCTCGACCATGCGGGTGGCCCCGAGCCGCGCCAATTCGTGAACGGTCTCGATCCAGCGCACCGGAGCCGAGACCTGGGCCAGCAGCAGCGGCACGATCCGGTCAACCGCCCGGTTGGCCTTCGCCTCCACGTTCGTCACCACCGGCACCGACGGCTGCGCCCAGCGAACGGCCCGGAGCACCGGCTCCAGGCGCGCCTTCACCGGCTCCATCAGGGCGCAGTGGAAGGGGGCACTCACCGGCAGGGCCATCACCCGGCGCGCCCCGGCCTCCTTGAGCTTCTCGCCCGCGAGCGCCATGGCGCTCGCCTCCCCGGCGATCACCGTCTGGTTCGGGTCGTTGTAGTTCGCCGGAGCCACCACCTTGCCGCTCGCCACCGCCACCGACTCGCACACCACGCGGATCCGCTCCGGCTCGAGGCCGACCACGGCCGCCATGGCACCGCGGCCGGCCGGGACCGCCTCCTGCATGAAGGTCCCCCGGGCGCGCACCGCCCGGGCGGCGTCCGCCGCCGAAAGGGAGCCGGCCGCCACCAGGGCGGAGTACTCGCCGAGCGAGTGCCCGGCCACGATGCCGGGGCGAATCCCGCGGGAGGCGAGCACGGCCGCCGCCGCCGCCGAGACCGCCAGGATGGCGGGCTGGGTGTTGGCGGTGAGCTTGAGCTTCTCCTCCGGTCCCTCGAAGCACAGGGCGGAGAGCTTCTCGCCGAGGGCCTGGTCCACCTCCTCGAAGACCGCGCGCGCCTCGGGGAAGGCGTCGTGGAGCGCCTTGCCCATGCCGGCCGCCTGCGAGCCCTGTCCCGGGAAGATGAAGGCGAGCTTGTGCATCGTCTCTCCTACCAGCGCACCAGGGCGCTGCCCCAGGCCATGCCGCCGCCGATGGCCATGGTGAGGATGAGATCGCCGGGCTTGAACCATCCGGCGCGGTTTGCCTCGTCGAGGGTCATCGGTACGCTCGCCGACGAGGTGTTGCCATACTTCTCCAGGTTCATCCAGCACTTCTCGGCCGGGATTCCCAGCCTCTCCAGGGTAGAGTCGAGGATGCGCTTGTTCGCCTGGTGGGCGATGACCCAGTTGACGTCCTTGGGCTGCAGGCCGTTCGCGGCGAGCGCCTCCCGGGAGACCTCCTCCAGGGCGCGGACCGCCACCTTGTAGACCTCGCGGCCGTTCATCTTCACGTAGGGGAGCCCGTCGTCGATCATCTTGTGGGAGATGGGATGGCGCGAGCCGCCCCCGGGCATGTTGAGGATGGGCCAGTACGACCCGTCGGTGTGGAGGTGGGTGGAGAGGATCCCCCGGTTCGGGTCGCTCGATGGCACGAGCACCATCGCACCCGCCCCGTCGCCGAAGAGGATGCAGGTGTTGCGGTCCTTCCAGTCGGTGATGCGGGTGAGCGTCTCCGAACCGACCACCAGCGCCGCCCGCGACACGCCCGAGGACACGTAGCGGTCGGCGATCGAGAGGGCGTAGAGGGAGCCGGCGCAGGCAGCCGACACGTCGAAGGCGAACGCCTTCTTGTTGTGCAGGAGGCTCTGGAGCACCACCGCGGCCGCCGGGAAGGGCATGTCGGGCGTCACGGTGCCAACGACGATGAGGTCCACGTCCTCCGGGCGCACCCCGGCCATCTTGAGCGCCTTCTGGGAGGCCTTGAGCGCCAGGTCGCTCGTGGCCTCGCCGTCCGCGGCGATGTGGCGCTCCCGAATCCCCGTGCGATCCACGATCCACTGGTCGTCCGTCTGCACCAGCTTCTCGAGGTCCTGGTTCGTGACCACCTTCTCGGGGATGTAGCTGCCGGTGCCGACGACGAGCGACCGCATGCCGCCTCCTTCAACTAGGCCGGAAGCGGCGTCCCGCGCCGCCGGCCGTGCGTGGTTCGTGGTATCTCGTCTCCGTCGAGCAGCTCCGCGGCGCACGCCGCCGCCTCGCCGATCTCGCGGACGCAATCCGCCCGCGCCGCCTCCCTGGCCCGCTCGATGGCGTTGCCGACCGCGCGGGCGTCGGAGGCGCCGTGGCCGATCACCGCCACTCCCTCGACGCCCACGAGCAGGGCCCCGCCCACCTCGCGCCAGTCCACACGCTTGCGCATCGCGGCGAGCGCGCTCTTTGCGAGCACTCCCCCGATCTGGGAGGGCAGGCTCTGGCGCAGAGCTTCCTTCATGAAGACCCCGAGCACCCGCGCCGTCCCCTCCATGGTCTTCAGCGCCACGTTTCCGGTGAACCCGTCGGTGACGACGACGTCCACCTCGCCATCGAGGAGGTCGCGACCCTCGCAATAGCCCTGGAAGCGCAGGGGCGAACGGTGCAGCGCGGCCGCTGCCGTCCGGGTGGCCGCCGTCCCCTTGGCAGGCTCCTCGCCGTTCGCGAGCACCACCACCCTCGGTTGCGCGACGCCGAGCACCCGGCGACTGTAGACCTCTCCCATGAGCGCGAACTGGACGAGGTGGAGCGGCCGGCAGTCCACGTTGGCCCCGACGTCGAGCAGGACGGGCCTGCCCTTCGCGGCCGGCAGTACCGACAGGATCGCGGGGCGCGCCACCGCCCCCGATCGCCCGAGGATGAAGAGCGCGCCTGCCATCACCGCGCCGCTGTTCCCGGCGCTCACCATCCCCGACGCCCGACCGCTCCTCACGAGCTCGAAGCAGACGCGGATGGAGTTCTCCTTCTTCCGGCGCATCGCCTGCCCGGGGTGATCGCCCATCTCGACGACCTCGGCGGCGTGCTTGACCTCGAGAGGCAGGCCCGAGCTCGCGTGCTGGCGCTTGAGCTCGTGGCGCACCCGTTCCTCGGGGCCGACCAGGATGACGGCTCGGCCCTTGCGCGCTGCGTCAACCGCACCCTGAACAACGGCGCCCGGGGCGTGATCCCCCCCCATCGCATCGACTGCGACTGGCGCCATGCCCTGGGCCATCCAGGCCTAGGCGCCCTCGGTGACCTGAGCGTCCTTGTAGAAGCCGCAGGCCGGGCAGGCGCGGTGCGACAGCACCGGCTCCTTGCACTTCGGGCACTGCGTCACGTTCGCCGGCCGGATCTTGAAGTTCGCGGCCCGGCGCCGGTTGCGGCGCATGCTGCTCGTTCGCTTCTTGGGAACTCCCACGGCTTGCTCCTTGTCGATGGTTGCCTTGCGCCTACGACCGCTTCAGCTTCTCCAACCCGGCCCAGCGCGGGTCCGGAACGTCGCGGTCGCACCCGCAGTCCTTCTCGTTCAGGTTCTGACCGCACACCGGACAGAGCCCCTTGCACGCATCCTTGCAGACCGGGTAGCGCGGCAAGGCGAGAAGCAGTTGCTCCCTCACGAGCGGATCGAGGTCGATCACCTTGCCTCGGTACGTCTCCTCGTCCACCTCGTCCGGGCTGAAGCTACCCTTCCCGTGCCCCTCCCGCTTCTCGTGCCGGTCCGCTTGCTCCCCCTCCGCTTCCTCGGCCGGGACCAGGGTGAGTTGGAAGCTCACCGGGACCGCCACTCCCATCGGGACGAGGCACCGCCGGCAGGGAGCGGTGAGTTCCGCGCCGGCCCGCGCCACCAGGCGAACGCGCCGGCCCAGTCGCTCGAGGTGAGCGCGGACGTGCGCCGCATCGCTCGCCCGGTAGCCGGCAGGGTCTCCCCGCACCGCCTCGTCGACGGCCTCGCGGCTGACGTCCCAGGTCCGCTCAATCCCGGATTCCTTGATTTCATCAATATTAACGCGCATTTGCGCTACGCCACGGGGCGGAAAAGCGCCTCATTATAGGGAGCGACCCCTCGAAGTCAAGGCGCGCCCCGACACCGCACTGCGTCGCAACCTTAGAATTCCCCGCTCATAACGGGCAGCGGCGAGTCCCGCCCACTCGTTTCCCGGAGCGTCAGGGGCGATCGGGCCCTACGGCTTCACCAGGCCGCGGGCCACCGCCAAGAGGGCCGCTTCCGCCTTGGTGGAGACGTCCATCTTCTCGTAGATGCGCTTCACGTAGGTCTGCACCGTGCCCTCGGCGATGCCGAGCGCCTGCGCCACGTCGGCGTAGGTGTGGCCGTGCACCAGTAGCTCCAGGACTTCGAGCTCGCGCTTCGAGAGGGCCGGGCCCTGGCCGCGCTGGTCAGGCGGATCACCGCGCAGCTCGGAGAGGAGGACCTTCGCCGCGCGCGGGCTGATGGGGGCGGCATCCCCCCGCAACACTTCCTCGACGGCGCGGGCGAGCTCGCCCGCATGGAAGGGCTTCAGGATGTACCCGGTGGCGCCGGCGCGCAGGGCCCCGAGCACCCGGGCCGGGATATCGACCGCCGTGAGCGCGATGCACGCCGTCTTCGGCATCTCCTGTCGGATGGAGGCGATGACGTCCTCACCGCTCATCTTGGGGAGACCGAGGTCGACGAGCGCGACGTCCGGCTTCTCGCGCCGCGCCAGCGCCACGCCCTCCTCGCCGGTCGCAGCGGTTCCGCAGACCTCGAACCCGTGGGATGTCAGCACCTGCGCGATGAGGCGGGATACCGCTTCGTCGTCCTCGATCGCGATTGCTCTCACCGCCATGCGGCACCCTTCCGGAGCGGATATGTGAGTCCCCCCGCTAATTTCGACGCATATCAGCGCGATCCCGACGGGTCAAGGATAGCGTCCCCGGGGCCAGGTGCGGGCAGGTGGGTGTGGGACCGGGGTCGGGCCGGACGATTCGGCACTGGCGAGCTCGCCTCCTCCACCGTCCGTCACTTGTGCGCTTGGTCCTCCCGGACTGCCTGCAGCTGCTCGTCCACGTTGTCGACGAGCGCCCCGCCGATGTTGAGATCGAGGGCGATGGCGAGCAGGTAGAGGGCGAGGGAGAGGATCCCGATGCCCTGGCCCAGGCTCATCGCAAACACGAGCAGGAGCGGGCTCGGGAAGATGAGCGCGAGCGACATGAGGACGACGGAGGCGAGCGTTCCCGCCGCCGCCACATAGGTGAGCTTCTTGATCTGGGCGTGCTTCACGGCTTCCCCTCCTCCGTCCGGGCCTGCTTCTGGCGACGGTGAAGCGCCGTCGGGTGGATATCGCTGTGGCAGTCGATGCACGCGACCTTCTCGGTGCGCAGATCGGCGAGCGCCCCCTCGTGGGCCCCGGCCGCGATCCAGATGGGATCGTCGGTCGAATGGCACTGCTTGCAGATGCCGTTCAGGTGGCGGGTGAACTGCTCCTCGGTGATCTTCTTCTTCTCCATGTCCTGGCGCTTGTAGAGCTTGAGCGGCCGCCCTCCCTCGCCGTCCGGCCCGGTGGTCGCGTACTCGGTGACGTAGTGGTAGAGGTGGCTCAACCCGGTCACCTTGGTGGCCACCGCCCCGAACATCCCGTAGTCGGCGTGGCAGGTGTAGCAGCTGTCATGGCCGAACCACTTGTTGCGGCTGTGGGCCGAAGCCAGGCTCTTCGAGGAGGCGTCCCCGGCGTCCCGGACGTATGGGCCCATCACGTGGCACGAGCCGCAGAACTGACGCGTCTTTGTGTACTCGAAGCCGGCGATGTTGCCCATGAGCGCGACGCCGGTGGGAAACACCCCGAGCCCCAGGAAGAGGAGCATCTTCGCGAGCCGCCCAAGCGGTGGGCGCTTGGCGAGGTACCAGACGATGATGGCGATGGAAACCGCGGCGCCAGCGAGCGCGCCGATCTTCAGCAGGTCTTGAAAGGAGTGGATCATCGGGGACCGCCGATACCACGCCGCCGCTCCGCCTTTCAACCCCTCGAACGCAGGCGCCCGCTTCTGCTCCGGGGGGGAAGGGAGCCGTGTTACATTCCCTCCCTGCTCCCCGGAGGCGAGGTCCATGCTGCTCTACGCCGCGCTCGTCCTCGCGCTCGCCGCTCCGGAACGCTGCGTGGACCTCCTCTCGCTCGCCGACGTCCACGGACAGGTGGCGCGGCTCCCGCGCCTCTCCGCGCAGCTGCAGGGCGTCCGCGCCTCGGGGCGAGCGCTCCTCCTGGACTCCGGCGACTCGCTGCAGGGAACCTTGCCAGCGGCGCTGTCTCGGGGCGAGGCCGTGGTCGTGGCGCTCGGCGCCATGGGGGTGGCCGCCGCCGCCGTCGGCAACCACGACTTCGACTACGGCGCGGCGGCCCTGCGGCAGCGGGTCGAGAGCGCCCCGTTCCCCTTCCTCTCCGCCAACCTGCGGGAGAGGGCTACCGGCCGGCCGCCCCCGTGGAAGAACCTCTTCCCGAGCAGGATCTTCCGCGTTCCCGGGGGCCCAGTGGTGGGGGTCTTCGGCGTCTCCGCCGAGGACACGCCGTCGCTGACCATGCCCGGGAACGTGCAGGGGCTCCTCTTCACCCCCGAGGCCGAGGCAGCGGTCGTGGAGGCGCGCGCGCTGCGCGCCCAGGGGGCCGAGCTCGTGGTGGGGCTCGTCCACGGCGGAGGGCGCTGTGCCGACCTCCGCGACCCGGAGGACCTTTCCTCCTGCGATCGGGAGAGCGACCTCTTTCGCCTCGCCCGGGCCCTGCCCCCGGGGCTCGTCGACGCCCTGCTCGGCGGCCACACTCACGCCTTCGTAAACCACCGGGTCAACGGGGTAGCGCTCGTGCAGGCCGGGGCGCGCGCCGAGGCGGTGGGATGGCTCACCCTCTGCGCCGGCGCTCCGCCGCAGTTCCACCCGCCGCTGCGGGCCGAGCTCGGGGCGAAGGGCACGAAGGGCGATCCCAAGGTCGCCTCCGCCATCGCTCCCTTCCTCCGAGCCTACGACGCCTCGCTGAAACAGCCGCTGGGGGTGACGCTCTCGGTGCCGCTCTCGCGCGACCCGGCGCGGGAGTCGCCCCTCGGCGCCGCGACGGCGCAGGCGGTCCGGGCGGCGCTCCACACGGACTTCGGCCTGGTGAACAGCGGCGGGCTCCGGGCCGATCTGACGCCGGGGGATCTCACCGTCGGCCAGGTGTTCGAGGCGCTCCCCTTCGAGGACGACCTCGCCGTCATCACCCTGCCCGGCTCGACGCTCCTCGACCTCGTCCGGGCGCTCGCCTCCGGCGGGAAGGGCTTCCCGCAGCTGGCGGGACTCGTCTTCGACGGGCAGTCAGCGCGGAGCTGCGCCGGGACGCCGCTCGATCCCTCCCGCACGTACACGCTCGGCACGAACCAATTCCTGGCTCTCGGG